>Ga0163151_10001359_pt1 | contig 41268 bp, 25 predicted proteins | sample OliLakLV19MP5IB2_FD_145596 | JGI IMG/M metagenome (GOLD analysis project Ga0163151, IMG submission 145596) | Freshwater microbial mat bacterial communities from Lake Vanda, McMurdo Dry Valleys, Antarctica - Oligotrophic Lake LV.19.MP5.IB-2 | ecosystem: Environmental > Aquatic > Freshwater >...
CGCAGGACGTGGTCTTGATGGCGCAGGACGTGGTCTCGACGGCGCAGGTCACTTCGCCGGTGCTGGCAACGTCTCGCGTGCCGACTTCCAGCGGATCGCGAACCAAGGCGTTGCCGGTGCGGGGCGCGGTGCCGTGAAGCCGTATTCGCGGTCGACGCTTGCCAACCGGGCGGACGGCATTCGAAACAATTTTCATAACGGCGACTGGCATGGGGGCCGAGGCTGGTATGGCAATCACTTCCGCTCATGGTGGCCAGGCGGATGGTGGGGTGGTTTCGGCTGGGGCATGGTCGCTGGCCTCGGCTGGGGTGATCTCGCCGGCTGGGGTGGCTACGCCGCATACCCGGTCGCGTACGACTACGGCACGACGGTTTCCTACGAGGACGATGGCGTCTATGTGCAGGGAGAAAACGTCGGATCGGCCGCGGAGTATGCCCAGCAAGCATCCGACCTAGCCTCGCAGGGCGCGTCGGCCGACGTGGGCGACGATGCCCAGTGGCGGCCGCTCGGCGTGTATGCGCTGGCCCGCGATGGCGAAACGAATCCGAGCATCTTCATGAGCCTTGCCATCGACAAGGACGGCCTGCTGCGCGGCAACTACTACGACGCCGTGTCGGATACGACGACCAACATGGCTGGCAAGGTCGACAAGAAGTCTCAGAAAGCCGCATGGACGATTGGCGACAAGAAGACGCCGGTTTATGAGGCGGGCCTAGCCAATCTCACGAAGGATCAGACGACGATTCTTGTCCATCGTGATGGCGGCAAAGTCGAGCAGTTGCTCCTCGTGCGGGTGGACGACCAGGTCGCCGCAGCGGACGCGGCTGGTGGGGGCAAGCCCGCGGCCAACGCGGCCCCATGATGGCCGCGCGGCCTATCTCGGCACGGCGAAGACCGGGGCCAGAGGCGGTGACGTTGCTCCGGTTCCCTGGGCTTGGGCCCGACGCCGCCATATGGCTCTCCGAGCAGGGATCCCTCGTCGTTGCGCTGCCGATCAAGATTGCTGGCGGCTCCGGCGGCCCGCTCCGCATCATCGCCCGCCCCTGAGGGCAAGCGGCGCCGAGGATGGCAACACATGATCGCGTTTTCCAGCATCGTGGCGTGTACGCGGGAACCGATCAGCCGTAGACGCGCCGCCGCGGACGAACGATACTGGGAGGGCGGGGGCAAGCCCGGCAGGGACCAGCGATGTCCATTCGAGTCGATCCATTCACGAATGATCGGTGGGTCGATAGCTGCGTCGGAAAGTATCGCATCACGGCGCGTCTGGGCCAGGGCGGCATGGGCGTGGTCTACGCTGCCGTCGATACGCTCCTCGAGCGCGAGGTCGCACTCAAGCTGCTCCCCGATGCCGTGGCCGATGACCCGGTGGCAGCCATGCAGTTCCTGCTCGAAGCCAAGGCTGCGGCGCGGCTGAGCCATCCCAACGTCGTGGGCATCTACGACGTCGGGCAGATCGACGATGCACGATTCATCGCGATGGAACTGGTGCGGGGAGTCAGTGTCCAGGAGTCTCTCCGCACCCGCGGGGCTTTCGACTGGCGGACCGCCACGCGGATCGCGAGCCAAGTCTGTCACGGCCTCGCGGCGGCGCACATGGCCCACTTGATTCACCGTGACATCAAGCCAGCGAATGTTCTCCTAGCCGACGACGGCGCGGTCAAGCTGGCCGATTTCGGGGTCGCGAAGCGGATCGACCAGACACTCGGGTCGCTACGAGCCGGCGTGATCGTCGGCACCCCCGACTTCATGAGTCCTGAGCAGTGCCGAAGCGACGAGCTCGACGAGTGCAGCGACATCTACTCCCTCGGTGCGACCTACCACACGATGCTGACGGGCCAGCCACCGTTTACGGCGGCGTCACCCGTGCAGGTCATGTTCGCCCACTGCGCGAAGGAGGCCCCTGATCCACGGGAGGTCAACTCCGACATTCCGGAGGGGTGTGCAGCCATCGTTCGCCGAGCGCTGGCCAAGGATCGAAACAGCCGTTTCCGTTCGGCGGCCGACATGGCGGCTGCGCTCGAAGCGGTTCTGGATGGAACCGATCGCGTCGAGCACGCTGCTGAAACCGTCACATGCCTCGCCGTCGAGCGTCCGCTGGCCGTCACTTCGCGGGCCGCGGACGGCCAGCGTTTCGTGGCCATAGCGCCGAGAAGCCGTAGTCGTCGCCATGCGTGGGCGACAGTCCTCGCGATCCTGGCCGCTTCCGGTGCGAGCGCGGCATGGCAATGGCAGGCTGATAAGCCTCCCGTCATTTCAACTGGCCCAACGCTCGTATCGGCTGGCCAAGGCGTCCTTGCGGATCGCCAGCCCGCGCCCGAACCCATCGGCCTGTTCCAGCTCGACTCGCCCGGCACGATCCTCGCGGTATCTGCCGACGAGCAGTGGTTGGCCGTTGGCGGGAGGGAGGGGGATGTGGGTTTTCGGGTGCTAAATCTGGACACTGGCGCACCCATCGCCGAGCGGCGGTTTCGCCTGCCGCGCGGTCGCAGCCATCAAGAGGTGACTGCGCTGGAGTTCGCGCCCAGCGGCACGTGGCTGGCCGTCGCCGTGCAGTCGAGTGACGGAGGTGAGCTTGCTATCTGGAACCTGGCACACGAGCAGCATCCTCCGAGGGTGATGGCCCTCGGGTCGTCGATCGTCTCTGGGCTCGACTTTTCACCCGATGAAACGATGCTGGCAGCGGCCTGTAACGACAATGCCTCGGGCACGTCGAGCCTGCTGACCTGGACCTGTCCGACCTGGAAACAGTCCACAGCGATTCCGCTGCGCGATGCTCCGGCGTCGTGGGTCTCGTTCTCGTCGTCTCAGCCTGGTCAGCTAGCCTTCGCGGCTGGTCAGAACGTCTTCCTTCAGGGCATGGAGTCACCATTAACTCCAGAAATCCTGGAGTCATTGTTGCCCGAAAACCACGGGGCGTGTGCCAGCGAATCCGATCTCTTGGCGGTGGTAGTCATGCACTACCTCCGGCTTCGCTGGATCGACGGAAAGACACCGCCACAGCTGCTCGAAGTGCCGTCTGGCAATGCAGGATGCGTCGCGGTGTCTCGCGATGGGGCCTGGGTCGCCGTGGGAGGTGGCACCGAACGAGGCGGCTTGGTCACCCTCTACGACACTGGCGATCTTCGGCACCCGATCGTCGTGCGCGGTCATACGGCCCGGGTGTCAGCCGTAGCCTTTCTGCCCCGCCGCAGGCTTCTGGCCACCACCGGCCTTGACCATACCGTTCGGCTGTGGTCGCTCGATGACATCGCTCCGACAGCCCAAGGGAATGGGCGATGAGGACGACGCCACCGCGATTCGGTGAAACACGTCCATTTCTGGACGACATCTCTACGCGGTGGGCAATCGTCGGCGATCCGATTCAGTTCGTGATGCGGTACGCGCCGGCGATCGAGAGGTATCTTCACGCGATTGTTCGCGACCCTTCGGTGGCCGAGGAGATCATCCAGGATTTCGTGGTCAAGATGCTCGACCGGCGATTCGACCGTGCCGCTCCTGGCGGCGGGCGGTTTCGAAGCTACCTCAAGCAGGCGATCCGAAACGCCGTGCGAGAACACTTTCGAAGGCGACGGCCCGAGTCGTTGCCGGACGACATGCTTGCCGAATACGCTGTCGATGCCGCCGCCGTCTCGGCCGCCGAACGTGCGTGGGCAGACGAGTGGCGATCCTGCCTCCTCGAGCGGGCGTGGCAGAGCCTGGAGCTGCGCCAACGACGAAGCCCGGGGGCGCGCTATTTCGAGGCGCTGCGGGCGACGGCAGACCACCCCGAGCTCGCTTCGACCGCCCTGGCCGCGCTCCTCTCCGACCGCTGCGGCCGACCGGTTTCCGCAGCCACATGTCGGCAGTGGCTTAGCCGCGGACGCCGGCTGATGGCCGAGTGTGTCTGGGACGAGACGGCGGCGACGCTCGAGCACCCTCACCCGGCCGACGTCCGTGACGAGTTGGCGAGCCTGGGCCTCATGGAATTCGTGCGGGGATACCTCCCCGACCATGCCGGCTAGCCGCCTGCCGGTCCCCGCTTCCGGAAAAACTTTTGGGGCGCGTCACAAATCGGCCGCTCGCGCATGGAGGAGATAGCGACACCCCCGACAGTCGGGCGGTCTCGCCCCGTCTCCCCCGTGTGCGAACCGCAGCTATGACCATCCCCATCCGGCTGATTGCCGCCCTGGTGCTCGTGCCCTCGATGTCGTCGGCTGCCCAGGCCGGTCTCATCTTCAACCTCACGAATTCGGGCACAGCGACCGCCCCGATGATGGCTGGGTTCACGGAGGCCTGCGGCCTGTGGTCGGCCATGTTCGATGACCCGACCACGATCAACATCACCGTCAATGCGGTAGCCCTTGCCCCGGGGCAGATTGGGGGGACCAACGCCTTCTTTGATCCCTACGACTACACGCTGGTCCGCAGTGCCATGATCGCCGATGCCACGTCTGCCGATGACGCTTCTGGAACTGCCGCGCTCCAGCCTGGGGGCGTATTCTCGATGCTGATCAATCGCACGAAGAACAGCCCCTCGGGAGTGGTGAGTGCGACCCCCTATTTCGATACGGGCCTGGGAGGGCCAGGCCAGGCCGGGGCCGCGAACAACAGCAAGCTGCGAATCACGTCGGCGAATGCCAAGGCCCTCGGCATCTATCCGGGCAACGCCAGCGACAACGACGGGTCAATCAACATTTCGACACTCCAGCCGTTTGACTTCGATCGCAGCAACGGGATCGATGCGGGCAAGGTCGATTTCGTCGGAGTGGCCGCGCATGAAATCGGGCACCTCCTCGGCTTCCTCAGCGGTGTGGATAACCTCGATGGCAACGGGACAGCCCCGGGACTGAACGACAATCAGCTGGTCTTCGTCACGCCGTTTGACATGTTTCGCTTTTCCTCGCGAAGTATCGCCGCGGGGGGAGGCGTGGGCGTGATCGATTGGACCGTCGATAACACGGCCAAGTATTTCTCCGTCGACGGTGGTCTGACATCGCTGGGGGCGTTGTCGACCGGCTCGAAGTTCGGTGACGGGTACGAGGCCCATCACTGGAAGAACAGCCTCGCCATGGGAATCATGGATCCCCAAGTAAGCGCTGGGCAATTGCTGGCGTTCTCGAATCTCGACCGACGCGCTTTTGACGCCATCGGATATGACCTCATCGCCGTTCCCGAGCCATCCTCGCTCGGTGCCGTCGCGATCCTGGTCTTGGTGGTGGGCTCTTGCTCACGGCTGCGTTGCCGCAAGGATAGCCTTCACGCGGGCAGCATGAAAAAAGCTCTGCTCCATGCGGGCGACAACGTTGGCGCGGCTTGAGGCGTCGTCTGGGTGACTCGCGAGCCAGGCAGCGTGTCGCTCGACCATCACTCGGTCCATCACGAGCGCGAAGAGCACCGCGACGGTCATTGCGGCCACAAAAGCCATGCCCCGCTGGCGGAAGACCTGCGATGCCAGGATCGCCGCCAGCAGGAGAAGGGCCGAGGCCGGCCCGACGTACCGGACCATCTCGATACCATTGGCCTGGGGCTGCGGCCGCCAGCTCGCTCGGAAGTCTCCTGCATTGACCGCTCCACGAAGATGATCGGCATTTTCGTGGAGCCATGCGCTGCCGGTCACCTCACGTGGAGGTTCGTCTGGGCATTTCGTGAGTTGGCTCAGAATGGCGATCGCGCCAACCCGGTCGGGAACGACGGAGAGTGGCCGGTGTTCGGCCGAACGGTCTTGTGAGGTTATTCGGTCCACCTGGACCGTGCCCTCGCTCGAGAGGCTTGTCCCATGCATTCCGGAGGAGCCGAAATCGGTCTCGTAGTGGAGGTCGTGGTGACCACGGACCCGCTGTCGGTTGCGGCCAAGGCGTTCGATGCCGTCCACGCTGACCTCGGCCTTGAAGCTGCCACCGGGGAGTGTGCCCTCGATCACGTGCTGACGGTGCCGGTCCTCAGGGAGATTGATGACGACGCTTGTGCCGTCGAGTGGTGTTATGGCGTCGCCCTCGATCGCGACCGCCATGACTGTGTAGATCAATCGCACGGGCTTCTCTTCGTCGTCCGCTGACGTGTTGTCGGCCGGCGACTCGGCGGTGGCTGTGGCCACAGGAGGAAGAAGGACAAGCGGTTTCCCTTCCTCGGGAGCGGTAGCCGATGTCGCGGGCCATGTGGCGATCGTGACGGCGACCATGATCGCTGCGGCGATCGCTCCACAGGCGATCCGAACAACCGGATGCCACGGCCTTGGCCTGACCCCCGCGAACCTGCCCCCGCGGCCAGTCGTAAGAGCCACGAGGAAGGCAAGGAACGTCGCGACGAACGCGATCACTGCGCAACCGATAAAGACCTTCAGCGTCATGGGTCTACCGTCTCCAAAGGCGTTACACGGAGCGCATCTACTTCCCGCACGGTCATACTCTGATCCCTCACTTCCCGCACGGTCATACTTTGATAGCTCACAGAGACCACGAACATGGCGAGAGCGAACACCGTGATCCCGATGGCGATGGCGACCACGGCAATGGTTCCCGACCTGGCTCCTGCCCGTCCACCGCCGATGAGCGCTTCCTTCTGGTCGTAGGCGAGGAAGCCGGCCAGAAGCGTCAACACACTTCCCAGCAGGAGCATCACGCACGTCATCCAGCCGATGGGCTTGTCCCAGATGAGGGATTCCACTTGAAGCGAGGCAAAAACACCGATGCCAACAGCGACGAACGCGATCCCCCACGAGACGCCGACAATCGTCCGCGTGCCGGCGAGGCTGGCCACAACAAAAGTTCCCGCAAACGCTGCGGCCGGCACGAGCACGGCGAGGGCGTAGAGGAACGACGGCGTGACGGGTCGATTCGGCTCGGTGATGCCGCTCGTTGCCACGAGTGACCACAGGGCCTGTGGCACATCAAAGGCCATAGCCAGACTTCCGAGGCCAGTCGTCAGGAGGAGGAACGCGAGGCCGATTCCCATGCGGGTGAGAAAGATCGCTCGGCGACCGGGTGGAAGGGCAAACGAAAACTCCTCGGTGCCGTCCATGATGTCGGCACCGGCCATGCCAGGTGTCACAAGCACCGTGTAGAGCAGGCCGAAGGCGATAAGCCAGCCTGGGTGCGCGACAAGCTGGAGCACCCACAGGGCGACGAGCCAGGCGACGAGAAATCCGATGTGGAGGCTGCCGAACGCGACCCACTGCCGGAGGGCAAGGGCGGTCCACACGCGGCGGTCAGCGTCGGTGAGCGTCGAGAAAGTCGTCATGCGTGCTGCCACCACGGAGAGGATTGAAGATCACCCATGGAATGCGGGTCGCGTTCCATGAGCTCGATGAAAAGGTCTTCGAGACCGAGAGAGTGTTCGGTCACACGGAGTTCCTCGATGGCTTGAAGACGATTCACCTGGTCTGGATCGGTGAGCCGCACAATCGCGGTGAGGACAGGGCCGTCGGTGCGCCGGCGCAGCTCGCCTGGGATCTCAAAGCCGCTTGGCACCCGATCGCCGCTAAAAATCACTTGCACCCGCCGCATGCCTCCCTGAAGCGCGTCGAGTGGCCCCGAGAGCATCATGCGGCCGCGGTCCATGAAGCCGATGTGGTCGGCCACCCGCTCGAGGTCGGCGAGGATGTGGGTGCTGAAGAGCACCGTGCGTTCGCCACCATCACCGAGAAAATCGATCATGGCTTCGATGAGTTGGCGACGCGACACGGGATCAAGCCCGGCAGCCGGCTCGTCGAGGATGACGACATCGGGCCGTGCTGCGAGGGCGAGAATCACGGCAACGCGACGCTGGTCGCCGCCACTGAGCGTGCCGAGCGGGCGAGTTGTGTCGAGGTCGAAGCGTCGCACGAGGTCGGTCGCGAACGCGGTGTCCCACTGGTCATAGAGCTGGCTGAAATACGCCATGAGCTCGTCGGCCGTCATCCGCCAGGGGAGTTGTTGTTCCTGCGAGACATACGTGACCCGCTGGCGGGTTTCTCGCGGTGCATCTTTGATGTCGCTGCCGAGGACATGGGCCGTGCCACGGTCGGGCCTCAAGAGCCCCATGAGGAGCCGGAGCGTCGTTGACTTGCCGGCGCCGTTTCGGCCGATGAGGCCGTAGACCGCGCCGCGTGGCACGCGGAGATCGAGGCCATTCACGGCGACGACCGCGGGCCGGAATGTCTTCGAGAGGTCGATGGCTTCGATGACGGCATCGTTCATGAGGGTCGCTTGCGGTTCAGGGAGATGAGGGCCTGGTCGAGGGCCACGCGGATGTCGGCATCGTCGGCGCCGGTCTGGCGGGCCTCGACTGCCATTCGTTCGGCCAGCGTGCGGAGTCGCTGCCGACGTTGGTCGCGGGGCATGGAAGGCGGGGTCGCATGGATGAAGGCACCGCGGCCTCGCTGAAGCTCGATGACGCCGTCGTGCTCGAGCTCCGAGTAGGCCTTGGCGATCGTGGCCGGATTGACGGCAAGGGTGTGCGCCAGCTCGCGAATCGACGGAAGCTGCTGGCCGGGGGCCAGTGTGCCGGCAGCGACGTGGTAGCGAACCTGATCCATGATCTGCCGGTAGACCGGCACTCCTGAATGCGGGTTGATCGAGAAGAGCAGCATGCGTGCGTCCTGGTGTATGGCAACACTAATACAGTTGTCAAGGGCTGTCTAGCTGGTGGCCTTGGGGTACGCTCGGAGCGGGACGATTCGATCCTGACCCCACCGCCCGTAGACACCGGCACCGGAACGCGAAAGTATTCGCTCCGAATCATCCCCTGCGGCCGCGCGTGACGGCGATGGCGATCGGGAACATCGGGAAGACCGTGGCCAAGGCGACCGCCACGCATGCCGCAAGCGGTCCTCCCTCCGGGGCGGCCGATGGCGACGCAATCGACATCCACTCTCGCTGACCAACGACACGCCGGACACGTCCCGGCCACGGGCATGCTCTGGGCCCGGCGTGAAAAACGGTGCTCCGGTAGCGGATTCTGGGAGAGATCGTGAGGCTTCGACACCGTCCCGCTGCGCCGTAAGACAGCTTCAGACCAGATCGGCTACCCTCAGAACACAACCAGCACCCGCCCGCCACGTGCGAAACCGCCGTTGACCGTCCTATCCTTACATGGCTTTTGACGTAGAGGCCCCAATTGATCGAAACCGACAGTACCGCGAGTAAACGGGCGGAAGAGGCGTTGCTCAAAGCGGGCGCCCTGCAAAACGCGATTTTCAACAGCGCCAATTTTTCAAGTATCGCCACGGACGCGAAGGGCGTCATTCAAATCTTCAACGTCGGTGCCGAGCGGATGCTGGGCTATACGGCCGCCGAAGTGATGAACAAGATCACCCCGGCCGACATTTCCGATCCGCAGGAAGTGATTGCGCGTGCGGCGGCGTTGAGCATGGAACTCGCCACGACGATCACCCCGGGCTTCGAGGCGCTGGTGTTCAAGGCCTCGCGTGGGATCGAGGACATCTACGAACTGACGTACATCCGCAAGGACGGCAGCCGCTTTCCGGCAGTCGTCTCGGTCACGGCGCTACGCGATGCGCAGAATGCCATCATCGGCTATTTGCTGATCGGAACCGACAACACCGCGCGCAAGCGGGCGGAAGAAGCGTTGGTCGAAGCCGGGGCGTTGCAAAACGCGATTTTCAACAGCGCCAATTTTTCAAGTATCGCCACGGACGCGAAGGGCGTCATTCAAATCTTCAACGTCGGTGCCGAGCGGATGCTGGGCTATACGGCCGCCGAAGTGATGAACAAGATCACCCCGGCCGATATTTCCGATCCGCAGGAAGTGATTGCGCGTGCGGCGGCGTTGAGCATGGAACTCGCCACGACGATCACCCCGGGCTTCGAGGCGCTGGTGTTCAAGGCCGCGCGCGGGATTGAGGACATCTACGAACTGACGTACATCCGCAAGGACGGCAGCCGCTTTCCGGCGGTCGTCTCGGTCACGGCCCTGCGAGACGATCACAACGCCATCATCGGTTATCTGTTGATCGGCACCGATAATACCGCGCGCAAGCAGGTGGAAGCCGAGCGCATGCTGCTCGATCAGCGCGTGCGCGACCAGCAATTCTATACGCGCTCCCTGATTGAATCGAACATTGACGCGCTGATGACCACCGACCCTCGCGGCATCATCACCGACGTGAACAAGCAGATGGAGGCGCTCACGGGATGCACCCGAGACGAGCTGATCGGTGCACCGTTTAAGGACTACTTCACCGACCCGGAGCGAGCTGAGGCCGGCATCAATCGCGTGCTGGGCGAAGGCAAACTCACCGACTACGAACTCACGGCCCGCGGCAGAGACGGCCAGGAAACCGTGGTGTCTTGCAACGCGACGACCTTCCACGACCGCGACCGGAAGTTACGGGGAGTGTTCGCCGCCGCCCGCGATGTCACCGAACGCAAGCGTTACGAACAATCGTTGCAGGAAGCCGACCGCCGCAAGAACGAGTTTCTGGCGATGCTGGCGCACGAACTCCGCAACCCCCTCGCCCCCATCCGCAACGCCCTGCAAATCATGCGGCTCACGGCGAGCCGGGAGCGTCAGCGACCGGAGGACGAAGCCATCCGATCGGCGTCCGCGATGATGGAGCGTCAGGTCGGCCAGATGGTGCGGCTGGTGGACGACTTGCTCGATGTGAGCCGCATCAGCCGGGGCAAGATCGAGCTTCGCAGAGAGCGGATCGAACTGGCATCCGCGATCCACCACGCTGTCGAAGCGGTCCAGCCGCAATGCAAGAGCATGGACCATGTCCTGACCGTCTTGCTGCCGCCGAAACCGATATTCCTGAACGCCGACCCGACCCGGCTGGCTCAAGTGTTGGGCAATCTTCTCCACAACGCCTGTAAGTACACCCACAAGGGCGGCCGGATTTGGCTCACCGTCGAACGTGAGGGCGCGCAAGCGGTTATTCGAGCGCGGGACAACGGCATCGGCATCGCCGCCAATCAGCTTCCCCGCATCTTCGAGATGTTCGTGCAGATCGATACGTCGCTGGAGCGTTCGGTCAGCGGATTGGGGATCGGCCTGACGCTCGTGAAAAGCCTTGTGGAGATGCATGACGGCACGGTGGAAGCCCACAGTGCCGGTGCCGGTCAGGGCAGTGAGTTCACCGTTCGTCTGCCCATCCTGGTGGAAACACCCAAGCCGCTGCCAGAGCCGACCGCCCATGACCCGACGACGACGACGGACTACCGCATTCTCGTGGTCGATGACAACCGGGACTCGGCCACGTCTCTCGCCATGCTGTTGAACCTGACCGGCAACAAAACGCACATCGCTTACGACGGCCTGGAGGCAGTGGAAGCGGCGGCGACGTTCCGGCCCGACGTCATCCTGCTCGACATCGGCCTGCCGAACATGAACGGCTTCGAAGCCTGTCTTAAGATTCGCGAACAGCCGTGGAGCAAAGACATCGTGATCATCGCCTTAACCGGATGGGGACAGGATGAAGACCGCCGGAAGTCCCAAGAGGTTGGGTTCAACGGCCATCTCGTCAAGCCGGCCGACCATGCCGTCCTCATGAAGCTGCTGGCCGAGTTACGGCCGACCCCGGCCTGAACTTGGCGACGGCCAAACTTATCAAGGCTTTAGGACTTCCTCCAATTGCTGGATCAGGTCGGGTAAAAGAAGCGGGCTCGGTCGGCTTCCTGTGCGAGATAGATTTTCCCGGTTTCCCAATCTTCGCTGATTCCGATGAGTACGGCGGAGGCGTGATCAACCTCTCACCGCACGAGTTTCTGGACCGGCTTGCGGCCCTCGTGCCGCCGTCCCGAAAATACCGGCATCGGTATCACGGTGTCTCCGAAGCGCCGGACACGGGCATGCTCTGCGGCCGCGCGTGACGGCGATGGCGACGCAATCGCAGCGACTCGCTCCCACGACAAAGTCCCGCTGCGCCGCAAGACAGCCTCAGGCCGGATCGGCTACCCTCAGAACACAACCAGCGCCCGCCCGCCACGTGCGAAACCGCCGTTGACCGTCCTATCCTATTCTCCGGATAAACTCCTTTCCCATGCCCACCATCGCTTCCTCTCCCGCGTCCGAAGGCACCGTCGGTTACTACGACGACAAATACTTCTCCTACCAGGCCCCGATCGGTGAGTTCGGCGGCTGGGCCAACCTCATCAAGTTCCGCGACTCCATCAAGCCCACCGACACCGTCATCGACTACGGCTGCGGCGGCGGCTATCTCCTCAAGCGGCTCGAGTGCAAGGAACGCCTCGGCATCGAGGTCAACGAGGCCGCCCGCAAGACCGCCGAGAGCATCGGCATCCGCACCGTCGCCTCCGCCGCCGAGGTCCCCGACAATTGGGCCGATGTCATCGTCTCCAACAACGCCCTCGAGCACACCACCCGCCCGCTCGACGAGCTCAAAGCCCTGCTCCCCAAGCTCAAGCCCGGCGGCAAGATGGTCTTCGTCGTCCCCAACGAATCCATCATCTGGGAGTACGCTCCCAATGACGTCAACCAGCACCTCTACGCCTGGAGCCCGATGAGCATCGGGAACCTCTTCACCCACGCCGGTTTCGAGGTCGAGGAGAGCAAGGCCTTCCTCCACAAGTGGCCCAAGAAATACCGCTTCTGGGCCCGCCTCAGCCCCGCGATCTTCCATTTCACCTGCCGCCTCTACGCCCGCTGGGAACGCTCGTGGTTTCAGATCCGCGTCATCGCCCATCGCCCCACCACGCCCACCAGCGCATGAAGACCGTCACCTGGGCATGTCCGACATCTACGGCGGGAACGGGAAATTAGGGACGGGCTGTCGTGGACGATCATCCGTCAGACCGTCGCGAACGTGCCGCTGACCGTCCTATCGATCGTCGGCACGCTCTATGCCGTGCTGCTCGGGCTCATCGTGGTCGATGCCATGGTCCGCTTCGAGCGGGCGATGGACGAGGTGCAGTAGGAATCGAACAGCCTGTCCGACATCGTCCTGCTCGCCGACCGGCTTCCTGATCCGCAACGGTCGCGGCTCCAGAACCTCTGCCGAACCTATGCCCAGGAGGTGGTCTTTCCTCTGGTCCTGGAGCAGTCGCGGCAGCTCTGGAATCTTCGCCGCGACCGGTCGAACTCAGTGCAGTTTGGAATCCCGGCCGTGGAGTGGGTCGCGCTGTTCGTCGGGGCGCTCGACATCGGGATCTTCGAAGGGCAGTTCCAGTCCGGCCCGGCGCATGACGGCGAGGACCATGGCGGTCCGCGGTGACGGGCACTCGGCCGCCGTCTCTGTCGTTCAGAAAGCACCGGCGCCGGAACGCGAAAGTGTTCGCGCCGAATCTTCCCCTGCGGCCGTTGCTTGAAGTCATGCAGAAAGGCTCCTCTGTGCGGGAGACAGGAGACGGAATCGACACGGGCTCAGGGCCGACGGCATGATGGTGAGTTGCCGTAGCCGATCGTGGAATCGCCCGCTGGCTTGTGCGACGTTCCCGCTCGTTCCCAGGACCGCCCTCCGCTCATGAGTCTCCTTGTCATTCTCCTGCCCGTCGCCGCAGTGCTCCTGTTGGCGTACCGGATCTACGGCGCGCTTCTGGCCCGTCTCTTCCAGCTCGACGAAAGCGCCATCACTCCCGCCGTCGCCCTCCGCGACGACGTCGACTACGAGCCGATCCCCCCGAGCCTCCTCCTTGGCCAGCACTTCTCGGCGATCGCAGCCGCCGGCCCGATCGTGGGGCCGATCCTCGCCGGCGTCGCCTTCGGCTGGGCACCGGCGCTTGCCTGGATCCTCCTCGGGAGCATCTTCATCGGTGGCGTCCACGACTTCGCGGCGCTCGTGGCCAGTGTCCGCCACAAGGCGCGTTCGATCGCCGAGGTGGTCCGCGACCACATGAGCCGCCGGAGCTACATCCTCTTCCTGTCGTTCGTCTGGATTGCGCTGATCTACATCATCGTCGCCTTCACCGACATCACCGCCTCGAGCTTCGTGGGGAAGCAGGTGCTCGAGAATGGCGAGGGAGTATCGGGCGGGGGGATTGCTTCGTCGAGCCTCCTCTATCTCGTCCTGCCGCTCGTGATGGGCGCCTGCATGCGTTTCCTGAAGATGCCGATTTGGCTGGCAACGGTGATCTTCGTTCCGCTGGTTGGCTTGGCGATCTGGGTTGGCCAGCACATCCCTTTCGAGCTTGCGACGGTCCTCGGCACGACCGACGCCACGGCGCAGCGGATGTGGGGCGTGTTGCTCTTGAGCTACTGTCTCGTGGCCGCGATGGCGCCGATGTGGCTCCTTCTCCAGCCTCGCGGCCATCTTGGCGGATGTTTCCTCTACGTGGCTCTGTGCGGCGCCGCGATCGGCCTGATCCTCTCCGACAAGCTCGTGGCGGGGGATTCGCAGATCCGCTATCCCGCATTCACCGCTTGGACGACGACGTCGGGCAGCCTCGTGCCGATGCTCTTCATCACGATTGCCTGCGGAGCCTGCTCCGGCTTCCACTCGCTGATCGCCTCCGGCACCACGAGCAAACAACTGAAAAACGAGCTCGACGCCCGGCCGATCGGCTATGGCACCATGCTGCTGGAGGCGATGGTGGCGACGGTGAGCCTGTGCTGCGTGATGGTGCTCTCGCCGGAGGATCCGCACACCGCGCAGCCGCCGAACTTCGTCTATGCCTTGGGGATGGGCCGGTTTCTCGAGATTCTCGGCGTGCCCACCGCGCTGGGAGTATCGTTTGCCCTGATGGCGTTCACGACGTTTGTGTACGACACCCTCGACGTGTGCACGCGGCTGGGCCGCTACATCGTCCAGGAGCTCACCGGCCTTTCCGGCAAGGCGGGGGCCTGGCTCGGGACGGCGCTTACCGCCGGCGCCCCGCTCTTTTTCCTTTTGCGTCCCCATCTCGACGCCGCTGGCAATCCGATTCCCGCGTGGAAGACCTTTTGGAGCCTCTTTGGGGCGAGCAACCAGTTGCTCGCGGCCCTGACACTCCTCGGGATCACCGTCTGGCTGTGGCGGACTCGGCGAGAGACGTGGGTGTGGTATGTGACCGGAATTCCGACGCTCTTCATGTATGTCATGAGCACGTGGGCGCTGGCTGCAATGACGCTGCCGAGGTTTCGATCCGAGGCGGGCTGGATGTTGCCGGTTGATCCGGTGCCGTGGGCGGGGGTGGTGTTGTTGGTGCTCGCTGGGGTGATGCTCGTGGAGGCGATCCGGGCGATCGGTGGCGACTGGCAGCCGCCCCGTGGTGGAGTACGATACCCGCGTGCACAAGCGCCAGCTCGATAACGTGATCTGCTAACAAACGCTCCCCGGACCGCGATGGTTGTTTCCTGTACGCGCGGCATGTTCATCCCACGGCCAGCTCGGAACGAGGGCTTGAAGGATGAAAAAAGTTGAATCTAGACTCGTGCTGTGTCACGTCTTGAGTTTCGAGTAGAGGGATTTGAGTTTTCGGCGTGCGTCCGTGACTCGCATCTGCCAGTCTACGCTGCGTTGCGTGCGGTTCACGCCGGTCGACTATGCACGCGTCTCGCGCCGCGCCCCGTCGAGCGTCTCCCGGAAGCCACGCTCTACCAACCGCTGGCGAACATTCTTGACCGTCTTGGTGCGGCAACCGAACGCCTCGGCGATTCGACGGTCAGTCCAGCTCGGCCCATCGCAATCAGCCTTCAGGAGAATCTGGGCTCGCCGAACCTTTTGGCTCGTGCCCTTGAACTTGCGAACCGTCTCCACCAATTCCGATCGCTCCTCGTCGGTCAGGCGAACGATATACTTTTTCTGCATAAAACACCTCCTTTGTGTTGCATGCAGAATCGTCGATTTCGGCGCGCCAAGCAGTCCTACTTTGTAGCCGTGACGCAGAACTAGAAGCCAAGCTGAGGGCTCTCGAATCGAAAAGATAAGACGCGTGAGCGAAGGCACTGACCGTCATGAACGATTCATGCGACGTGGCATAGAACTGGCTCGTGAAGCCACGCACCAAGGAAACACGCCGGCCTGCAGTGTGGGCGCTCTCGACGACGACATCACGGGTGAAGAGATGGAGCAACTGCCTGTCAGTGCTCGCCATCGGCCGCCCCGGAGGGCGGACCACATACGGCATGCGTGCGTGCCGGTCGCCTTATCCACGGTTTTTCCGACGGCGTCGCGTGGGGTGCCTCCGGTCGGAGCGTACGGCTCAGCTTCCGGTGCAGCTTCCGGTGCAGCGTACATGGCCAGCGGGATCGGGCGACCGAAGGTAGACTTCGACGACGGGCGCTCGCCGATGTCGGCTTCAACCTTCGTTCCCGTATTCCCGCTCTCTCACGCCCATGCGTCTGTCATTCCTGCCGTGGCTCTTCGCGCTTCTTGGCCTTGCGGCGGTCGGCTGCACCCGCCCCGCGCCGCCGATCGTGTCGCCCCCCGTGCCGCAGGTGAGGATCGCCAAGCCCGTGGCTCGCGACGTGACGGAGTATGTCGTCTTCACAGGCAATGCTGCGGCGATCGACGAAGTGGACGTGCGGGCCCGCGTGTCGGGGTTCGTCACCAAGGTTCACTTTGAAGATGGCCAACGGGTGACCAAGGGCCAGCCGCTCTTCACGATTGACGAGCGGCCCTACGCGATCGCACGCGACCAGGCGGCTGCCGAGGTGGCGAAGCAGGCAGCCGAACTGGAGCAGTACGAGCGGGAGGTGGTTCGCATGGCCCCGCTCGTCCCCAAGAACGTCGTCACCCGCGAGCAGTACGAGATTCTCGAGGCGAAGCGCGACATGTCGAAGGCGATGCTCGACAAGGCTCGCTCGGCACTGGCAAAGGCGAGCCTCGATCTTGAGTTCTGCACGCTCACGTCACCGCTCGACGGCCGAATCTCGTCCCGCAACGTGAGCCCCGGTGACCTAGTGACAGCCGACTCGACCGGGAGCAAGCCCCTCACGACCGTGGTGAGCACCGCCCCGGTGTACGTCTCCTTCGATGCTGATGAGAGATCGGTCCTCCTCTCGCGGGCGCGGGCCCAGGCCAAAAGGCTGGCCAACGGCACGCCCGAGGTCGAGTGGCGGAACATCAAAGAGCTCGCGATCCCCGTGGACGCGGCACTCGTCGCTGACGAGGGGTTTCCGCGGCAGGGCATTCTCGATTTCGTGGACGTGGCCGCGGCGTCCACCACCGGCACGGTTCGCTGTCGGGCTGAACTCCCCAACGCAAACCAACTCATTCTTCCGGGGATGTTCGTGCGGGTACGGCTCCCCTTCGGTGATCCGGAGCCGGCGATCCTCGTGCCCGACCGCGCGATCGGCATCGACCAGAGCCGCCGGTATGTCTGCGTCGTGGGGCCCGACGATCGCGTCGAGCATCGGACGGTCGAGCTTGGCATTCTTGATGGCGACATGCGGGTGATCACGCAGGGGCTCACCGGCGGCGAGCGTGTCGTCATCGAAGGAATCCAAAGAGCTCGCGACGGAGCGGTCGTGCGGCCGATCGAGTCCACCAGCGCGGCTGCAACGAACGAGGCCTCCTGACGGCCAGTCGGCCCAGGGCTCAGCATGGTAACGTTTTTCATCGACCGCCCCGTCTTTGCGACCGTCCTCGCGATCGTGATTCTGATCGTTGGAGGCGTGGCGACCATCGGCATGCCGATTGCCCAGTATCCGGAGATCACACCGCCCACGATCGCGATTCAAACGGTTTATCCCGGTGCTTCCGCGCAGGTGGTGGCCGATACCGTCACCACGCCAATCGAGCAGGAGGTCAATGGAGTCGAGGGCATGTTGTACATCGCCTCGACGAGCACGAATGACGGTCAAGCGACCATCGACGTCACGTTCAAGCTCGGAACCGACATCGATCAGGCCCAAGTGCTCACCCAGAACCGGGTGGCCGTGGCGATGGCCAAGCTGCCCGAGGAGGTGAAGCGACAGGGCGTCACCACGAAGAAGAAGTCAACCAGTATTTTGCTGTGCGTCAATCTCGTCTCGCCCGACGACCGCTACGACCTTCTCTACCTGAGCAACTACGCGCTCATCCACGTAAAGGATGCGCTCGCTCGGATCGAGGGCGTCGGCGACGTGGCCTTCTTGGGTGCCCGCGACTATGCCATGCGGGTCTGGCTTGACCCCGAGGCGCTCGCCACCCGAGGCCTTGCCGCGTCAGACGTCGTGGGGGCGCTGCGCGAGCAGAACGTCCAGGTAGCCGCTGGCCAGCTCGGCCAGGAGCCGACTGCGGGCCAGATCGACTTTCAGGTGCCTGTCACGACACTCGGAAGGCTTGCAAACGCCGAGGCGTTCGCCGAGGTGATCGTGAAGTCGGAGCCAGGTCGCCTCGTGCGGCTTTCCGATGTGGCCCGCGTGGAGCTCGGGGCCAGAAACAGTGACATGACGAGTTGGCTCGATGCCAAGGAAAGCGTCACGATCGCCGTCTTCCAGCTGCCGGGCTCCAACGCCCTGGCCACCGCCGAGCGGGTGCGGCACGCAATGCACCTGCTGTCCGAGCGGTTCCCGAAGGGCCTCGAGTACGGGATCTACTACGACACGACCGTCTTTGTTGACGAATCGATTCACGAGGTCACCAAAACCCTCTTCGAAGCCGTCGTGCTCGTCTTTGTCGTCGTGCTCGTCTTCCTCCAGCAATGGCGGGCCACGCTCGTGCCGATGCTCGCCGTACCGGTGTCGCTCATCGGTACATTCGCCGTCATGCGGCTCCTGGGCTTTTCACTCAACAATCTTTCGTTGTTTGGGCTCGTGCTGGCGATCGGGATCGTCGTGGATGACGCCATCGTCGTGGTCGAGAACGTGGAGCGATGGATCCGAGAGGGCCTTTCCGCACGCGACGCGACGCGGAAGGCGATGGAGGAAGTGGCGGGGCCCGTGATCGCCATCGCGCTGGTGCTCGCGGCGGTGTTCGTGCCGACCGCGTTCATCGCTGGCATCAGCGGCCAGTTCTATCGGCAATTTGCCCTGACGATCGCGGCCAGCACGGCGATCTCGGCCGTTGTCTCGCTGACGCTCGCGCCGGCGGCGTGCGTGATTCTCTTTGCCGGCCAGTCCGGTAAGCCCCACGCGTCAGGGCAGCAGGACGCCTTGCCGGCCTTCGGGATCGCGCTCGTGGCTGGGCTTTTCGCGATTTGGCTCTTTGAGAATCTGGCGATCGTGTGGGTAGGGCTTGCTGCTGCTGCTGTCGTGCCCGACGAATGGAAGGTCTGGGGAATTCGGCTCCTGCTGTTGGCTGCTGGCGGAGCCGTGGGGTTGCTTGCTGCTCCGCTCGTGAACCTTCTGCTCTCGTGGTTCTTCAAAGCCTTCAACGTCTTCTTCAACGTGACGACAGGGGCCTATGGCGCGGTCGTGGGCCTGCTGCTACGGACAGCGATCGTGGTCGTGGCCGCGTATGTGGGCCTCATGGCGCTGACGTACTACGGCTTCACGAGCGTGCCGGTCGGCTTCATTCCGGAGCAGGACAAGGGCTACCTCATCGTCAACTGCCAGTTGCCCGACGGCGCGAGCCTTCAGCGCACGCAGCCCGTGGTGCAGCGGCTCGCCAAGGAGGCGCTCGCGACGCCCGGAGTCGATCATGTGATTTCCGTCGCTGGGTATTCCCTCATCACGAGTACGAACCTCGCAAACTCCGGAGGCATGTTTGTCCTTCTCGAGCCCTTTGCAGCCAGGGCCGTGGACCCTGAAAAAGCGGCTGCGGCAATCGTCCGGCGGCTGCGGCGAGCGTTTGCGGATGTGCCCGAGGCGATCGTGTCGGTGTTTCCGGCGCCGCCTGTGGAGGGCATGGGAAATACGGGCGGGTTCAAACTCCAGCTTCGGGACCAGTCATCGGCCGGTCCGGCGGCGCTCCAGGAGGCGCTCGAGACGCTCGCCGACGCGGCGGCGGCGCAGCCTGGGCTGACCGGCGTCACGACGACGTTTCGGGCCAACGCGCCGCAGGTGTTTGTGGAGCGGGATGTCGCCAAGGCACGCGCTCAGGGCGTTTCGATTGCCGCCGTGAATGACGCTCTCCAGCTCTACCTCGGCAGCGGTTACGTGAACGACTTCACTGCGTTTGGTCGCAACTGGCAGGTGACCGTGCAGGCCGACGCGCCGTTTCGGATGAAACGAACAGACATCGGCAGGCTCCAGGTGCCCAATGCCGCGGGCGACATGGTGCCGCTTGCGACACTAATCACCGTGGGTGATTCGAGCGGCCCGGCGGTGGTCAACCACTACAACCTCTACCCCTCTGCCGAGCTCTCCGGTTCTCCCGGTGCCGGTACGAGCTCCGGCGATGCGATCGCCATTCTCGACGCGCTGGCGGCTCAGCCGCCGGCAGGGCAGGGGGTGATCCCACCGGGCATGGACATCGAGTGGACGGAGCTCTCACTCCAGCAGATTCTGGCTGGCAACACGGCCATCCTCGTGTTCGCACTCGGAACGGTTTTTGTGTTTCTGGTGCTCGCGGCCCAGTACGAGAGTTGGGCGCTGCCCCTGGCGATCATCCTCATCGTGCCAATGTGCCTTCTGGCTGCGATCGCCGGGGTGTGGCTCGCTGGCCTCGACAACAACATCTTCACGCAGATCGGGCTTGTCGTCCTCATTGGCCTGGCCGCCAAGAATGCGATCCTCATCGTCGAGTTTGCGAAGCAGCGTCAGGATGCCGGCGCCACCGCCGCCGAAGCCGTGCTGGAAGCTGCAAAACTCCGGCTTCGCCCGATCCTCATGACGTCGCTCGCGTTCATCCTCGGCGTCGTCCCGCTCGTCCTCGGCACGGGTGCCGGTGCTGAGATGCGTCGAGCCTTGGGTACCGCGGTCTTCTCTGGCATGGTGGGCGTGACCGTCTTCGGCATCTTCTTCACGCCCGTCTTCTATGCCGTCATCATGTGGTTCTCCCACCGCCCACGCAGCAAAACGTGAACGGGCCGCTCGCTGGGCGGCAGAGCCTTGAACCTGGAGGCTGGTCGCTCTCTTCAGCCATGACCAAGAATGCCTTTCGTGAGCGTCCGACCGCCATGAACCACTCCACTGCATCGTGATTGTCTCCGCAGTTCTCCAGGCCTGCGCTTGGGCGCATGAGGGGGATCGGCCAACATCCCCCGATGGTCCTGGCGGAAAATACGACAGCACGTTCGTCGAGGACTACGAGTACGTCGCGGGATCGGGTGACCTCGACGAGTGCAACAGACGTTCTGGTGTCACACCCGAGTGTCCCCAGGGTACGTACTACGACGTTCTCACTGAAGCGTATCCCTTCGTGCCGCGAGCGTTCCGGGGGCAGCCTGATCCAAGCCGTTCCAGTCGATACGGTGCTGGGTCGATGTGCGGCTGCACCTCGCCCCCGTGGAAAAGCGCTCGCGAAGCAGGTCATCCGTGTGACGGTAGTGTTCGAATGCCGCGCGCGTGCGGAACATGAAGAGCAGGCCCTTGGTTTCCCATTCGCAGTCGAGATGCTCGGCTGCGATCAGCTCGTCGAACACCATGCGGGACGACCGCAGGAGCGATTGAATGGCGGCGCCGACGGCGAGCATGTCGCGGGTGTTGCAGCGGCGCCGGAAGCCGAGGAACCAACCGAGATTGGCGAGCAGCGTGCGAGCGCGGATTGTGAGCGGCGAGTTGCGTTGGATCAGTGTTGTGAGCGTGGACCAGACCGCGCCAGGGCCGGCGAAGGGCAGGACATGGCTTGGGCAGACGTAGCCACAATTGGCGTGCGAGGCGCCGCGGCCGAAGATGCCGCGGTCCAGGAGGGTGACATTGTTGCCTGCGGCAGCGAGGGAGTACGCCGAACACGCACCCACCACGCCGCCACCAATCACGGTGACATTCGCCATGCATCACTTTTTCGGAGCCGCGGCACGTGCTCCATCACACGAGACGGGTCATGCCGGAGGCACCGTTCTAGGACTCTGGGCTGACCATGTCGATCGGGCCGCCCGCCCGCTCGACGCTCGATCGCCGTTTTTTAACGTCTTGCCGCTCTGGAGCGGCGCTTCCCTCGTTTTGCTGCCGCCCCCTGCAAATCAGGAACGTCGCGCCAGCCACGCTTTCGATGAACGCCTAATTCGCCCGGGTGGCGGCGCCACTCGCAACACCTGCGGAGGGCAAGCCGCTCGGGCTCTCGCTCCAACTCCTCTGGCGGCGGTAGGAAATCTCTGGCAGCCGGGAGAGCATCGCCACCGCTTTCAGACGACCGGGCCGGCGGGATAATGATCGCGACGGTCTGCCTCGCCGGTAGATTTCACGCACTGGACATGCCATGACGCCCGCGCTCGTTCAGCCCTCCCGAGGCACTCCATGAGCGTGGAGCATGTCTTGGCACGACAAGGGCCGCGGCGGCTCTTGTCACTTGACGGCGGTGGCATTCGCGGGGCGCTGACGATCGAGATCCTCGCTCGGATCGAGTCGTTGCTGCGCGAGCGCAGCGGACGCCCCGACCTGGTTCTGGCGGACTACTTCGATTACATCGGTGGCACGAGCACCGGGGCGATCATCGCCGCGTGCCTGGCCGTGGGGAAGTCGGTTGACACGATCCGTGGTTTCTATCGCGAAAACAGTGCCGCGATGTTCGCGCCCGCTGGGCTGTTGAGCCGGATTCGCAACAAGTTCACAGCCAAAAATCTTTCGGTGCGTCTCCGGGCAGAGCTCGGGGATGAGACGAGGCTGGGGGACGCGTCCATTCGAACGCTCCTCATGCTCGTGTTACGGAATGCGACCACCGATTCGCCCTGGCCGGTGAGCAACAATCCGCGGGCGATGTTCAACGCCCGCGACTACGCATCGTGCAACTTGGAGTTTCCGCTCTGGCAGTTGGTACGGGCCAGCGCAGCCGCCCCGACGTTCTTCGAGCCCGAAGAGATCGAGGTGGAGGGTCACCGGTTCGTGTTCGTGGACGGCGGTGTCACGACGTTCAACAATCCGGCCTTTCAGTTGTTTCTGATGGCGACGGCCGCCCCCTATCGGCTGAACTGGCCCACGGGCGAGGATCAGATGCTGCTCGTGTCGGTCGGCACAGGGGGGGCGGCGGCCGCGAATATGAATCTGAGCCCTATGCAGATGCATCTGCTCTATAACGTGCAGTCCCTGCCATCGGCATTGATCTCGGCGGCCATGAATCAGCAAGACATGCTCTGCCGCGCCTTTGGGCGGTGCATGCAAGGCCGGCCCATCGATACCGAGCTCGGAGACATGCGGGATGGCGCGACCGGCGGCATGAGCGCTCCAGAGCACGACGCATGCTTCCAGGGCCGCGACGGCGCGATCGCGAAAATGTTCACATACCTGCGGTACGACGCCGACCTCAGTCGGGAGGGATTGGACCGGCTTGGACTCGCGGATGTGGAGCCAAAGAAGATACAGCAAATGGACTGCGTGGCGAATCTCGACGCGCTCCAAGAGATTGGCCGCCGAATCAGCGCGCGGGATGTCTACGGCGACGTGTTGGCCCAATTCCTGCCTGTGGATGGCGTGCCTGGATCGGCCGGGTTGACCGTGTCACCGTCTGAGAATGCCAATGTTCGGTTGCTCGACGGCGTCAATCGCACGGGCCGTTGGTTTCGGGCGAAGAAGACTGGTCCGGTATGGGTGCGTGTTGCCGAGACGCGAGAGAGCGTGCAGACGCTTGAAGGCATCGAACATGTGGATGCCGGCGGCTGCATTTGTCGTGGCGAGGCCGGTGACCTGTGGCCGCAGTCGGCGGAGACCCTGGCGAGCCGATATGGTGCGACCGACGACGTGGATGCGGCAGGGTGGCGGAAATACATTCCCCGCACTCACGCTCCAGGTGTCATGGCGGCGAGCATGCCAGATGCATTCGTCGTGCAGTCACGATGGGGCGCGCTTCGGGGAAAAGCCGGTGATTATCTCGTCAAAAACTATGCCGATCGGGACGTGCCCTATCCTGATGATGTCTGGGTCGTTGATCAAGCGCTCTTCGGCCACACCTACGAGCCCGTCACGAGCGATTCCGTCGAGGAGCCGTGACTATTGTGTGAGCGCACGATCGCCGAGGTTCATGGTCTGGCCAGGATTCCGCTGAAACTCTGACGGCAGCCTCTGCGACAACGTCTCGAACAGCGGCAGCACATCTTCGGAAGAGAGAAAGCGCAGAGAGCCCACGTCATCGATTTCTCGCGTGGAGAGAAGCCGCACGAGGTTCGTAAGATCCTCGACGGGGCGATCGTCGGGCGTAACGCGGGACCAACGGAGTTCCTTGTCGAGCGCGACCAGCCAGTGTCCGTCCGCGGTGAACGCGATGCTCCTTGCCATCGGGCCAAGCGGGCTGCCAATCGGTCGGCCGGTCATGCAGTCCCACAAACGGACCCCGTCAAATCCGGTGATGGCGACCATGTTCGAGTGCGGATGGAACCGGCCGTCGAGCGCGGCCGAGGCAGCGGGCAGTGTCAGCGACGCCGCTTCGGGAATTCGCCAGTTCCACACCCGAGCCGCGTTGCCGTAGCCACATGCGAGGACACGATGACCATCAGGAGAGAACTCCGTCGATGCGACCGCCGCGCCCAACTGGAGCGGCCGAGCCGACCCCAGCGTGTCACGAAGTGGCCAGACAAGAAGATCACCGCGAGCACCGGCCATCAATACAGCAGCGCCATGGGGATCGAATCGCACATGGGTGAGTGCCTGATCAGCTTCACCCGCTCGTAGGTATCGTGGGTCGCCGATGGGTTGTCCGCTGGGTGACGACCAGAGCCGTGCCGCGCCAGCCGCCGTCGCCGTGACGATCATCGTGCCGTCGGGGCTCACGTCACTATCGGTGACGGGCCCGTCGTGCTCGAGGGGCGGCGTCGCGGGATCACCGGAAGCCACCTTCCAGAGGCGGGCGGTGTGGTCCTGGCTGCTCGTCAAGAGGTGCTCGCCGGAGCGTGTGAAGGTGACCCGCGTGACGGAAGCGGTGTGGGTGATGGGGGCATGGTCGTGCCGTTCACCGGTCGATGACCAAAGCCGCACGGCACCATCGTCACATCCCACGGCCACCCATCGACCGTCGCGCGACATCGCCACGGACGTGATGTCGGAATCGAGTTTCAGGGGCCCAGCCCTTGTCTGGCCAGTCGACGCATCGAGAACCCACGCCGCTCGCGTTCCCCAGGCCGCGAGAAAGGGCGCCGCTTCGGCAGCGTCGATGTGGCTGATCGAATCATGGTGAGCGACGCGAATCGACCCTTGGTGCTCGGTCCGGCTTGAATCCCAGTGGGTGAGGCGACCTTCCGCGGCGATCAGGGCACCGGTCGGTGTCGGTGCGGCGCTAGGCTCCTGGCGATGCCGCCACGGCGGTGCGAGCAGCCGCCCACTGGCTGCATCCCAGAGACGCACCGCATGGTTGAAATCAACCGTCGCGATGCGCGTGCCGTCCGTGCTGAATCGAGCACTGAATGGCCTCTCGTGATGATCCAGCGGAGCGCCGATGGCGTTTCCGTCAGACGCACTCCACATCCGTGCGGTGCGGTCGGCACTGAATGTGAGGAGATGCGTCGAGTCTGGCGAGAACACCACCTTGGTCACGGGACCACGATGAGCGAGGGGGCCGCCGATGGCCGAGCGTGTTGCCGACTCCCAGAGTTGCGCGTAGCCATCGCCGCTGGCAGTGGCGATCTTCGCACCGTCAGGGCTCGGGCTGGCATCCCACAGCGAAGGAACGGAAAGGGGATCCCCAGCGATCGCCCCGGTTGCGAGATCGCGGATCTGCACCTCGGTGCCCGTGCCCACGAGCAGTGTCTTGCCGCCCGGCACAAAGTGAACGGCAGCGACCTGCGAAGAAAACTTCAGCGGTGGAAAGTGTGTCTCGCCAGCCGCCAGATCCCACAGCTCGACCGCGTGGTCCGTGCCAGCCGTGGTTGCCACGGCGAGAAGTTGATTGTCGGGCGAGAGTTCAGCGCGACCATCGGCACCCGAACCTGGCCACGGGATGTCGTGCATGGCGGTCAGGCTTGCCACAGGTTTCCCGGTCTGGGCATCCCAGACGCGGATCGACCGGTCCTGGGCGAGCGTGACGATCCGGGTGCCATCGGCCGAGAAGCTGGTCCACGAGACAAGTTCTTTGTGCCTGAGGGGGGGCCACACCTCGCGGCCCGTCTCGGTGTCGATGCCGATCACACGATTGCTCGCCCCACTCGCGAGCACGAGTCGTCCATCGGGACTGATAACCTGACGGAGCGTGCGGCGGCGCTGTTCCTCCGGCAGCATTGACATTCGCACGGGCCGGGGGAGCTGCTGCAAGGCAACGTCCAGGCGAATGCGGGCGAGCATTTCCGCTCCATGGTCGTGCGACGCCAGCATTGGAACCGTCTTGGCATACCACAGTGCGGCCCCTGCAGGGTCGCCTTCGGCTTGCAGACGGTCGCCATTCGAGAGGAGGAGAGTGACGAGCGTGTCGCGAGCCTCCTCGCCAGCGGCCTCGGCCTTGCGTTGCTCTTCCTGCGTCCGCAGCTCGCTCGCGCGTGCTTCATCGCGGGCCAGCACGGCCCGCGCCTCCGACTCGACGGCGCGGCGGCGCATGCCGTTGGCGATCAAGCCACCGGCGATCGCCATGACCGACAAGACCGCCATCGTGACGAAGGCGGCTCCGCGCATCCACTGGCGGCGAACCGATTCCTGGTGCGACGCCACCACAAAATCCGACTCGAGCGAGGTGAGTGGAAAGTCGGCTCGCAGGAGCTGGAGCCCTTCGGTCAACGGCTTGCCGGCTTGAAGGAGCAGCTCTCGGCGCCGGACGTCCTGACCCCACCTCGCCGCCGCCGTTGCTATGCGACCGCGCACCTGCAAGAGCTCACGGTCGTTGCGCAGCCAGTCCACGAGGGGTTGCCATCGCGTGAGGAGCGATTCGTGCGCCATCTCGACGAGCGGAACGCCGTCGTCAGCCTGCTTCGCGGTGAACAGCCGGGCTGCAATGAAGGCATCGACCAGCTCACGGGCAGGTGACGCTCCGTTTCCGGCGGAGCCGAACACCGCGTGCGGTGCCGCCTTGCGGGTGGCGATCGCGGCCGCGTCGCCGCGCACCGTCACCAGATTGCGAAAAACACTCGGCAGCGCTGCCTGGGCTTCTGTCGACAGCCTTGCAAACTCGGTGTTCGCGCGACGGGCCAGCGCGCCTTCGATGCCACCGATCGCCTGGTAGGCGGCAAGAGTGAGTACGTTTCCGGATCGCGCACGATACAGTTCTTCGAGGGTGAACTGGACGAGTGGCAAACAGCTTCGGTCGTCCGCGGCCGCATCCCGGAGCAAGTCGTCAAGGCGGACACCGGTAGCAAGATCCTCTTCAAATCGCAGTCCTGCTGCGAACGCAGGGCGGCGGATCAACTGGGCGAGTTCGGATCGATCAGGCGGTTGAAGATCGTATTGGCCAGCACCGGCCTTCAGTTCGACGAAGGCTGGGATTTCAGCGACGCGGTGGTAGAAGTCGCTTCGCAACGTGGCGATCACCCACGTCTGTCCGCTCGTTGCCAAAGACCGAACCACGTCGAAGAATCGGTTGCGTTCGTCGGCTGACAGGGACTCCGCGGTATACATCTCCTCGAGTTGGTCGATGAACAGAACGAGGAAACCACTAAGCGAAGGCTCTGAGGGTGCCCTGGCCAGATGGCTGGCGGCCTGAGCGAGCCCGCCTTTCACGAGGAATGGGGCAGCCTCGGGCTGGGTGCGAAGAGTGTGTGCCAGCGAGGCGGCACTCGTGCCGTCGCTCCCGAGCTCCGGCAATGCCTCGTCCCGCAGGAGGGCGGTCGCCAGGCAGTCGAAGAGATCACCGGAGCGGTCTCCGATGCGGACGATGGCCCGCCGAGCAAGGCGTACACGCTCGACGACGCCGGGCTGCACGAGGAGCGGCATGAGTCCGGCCCGAATAAGCGATGATTTACCGCACCCACTCTCGCCCAGCACGAGGAGAAAGGCCTGTCCCTCCAAGGCCCGCTGCTTGAGCCGCTGAAGGGCTTCGCTGATGGCCCGCGTCCGGCCAAAAAAAATCTGACTGTGCTCGAACTCAAAGGCATTCAAGCCACGAAATGGGCAGCCTTGCGTCCACGTGGGGGCGGTCACGTCATCGCGCACCTCGAGCGTGATCCCCTGCCGCTGCAATCGCGACTCGAGCAGCTTTCGGAGATGGTCCTCGAGCCGTGCCTCGAAGTCGGCCGCATTGTCGAACGGATGGAACGCGGCGACGAGTGTGCCGTCAGAGCCGTGGAAGAATCGCGTCACGAACTCGTCGAGCTGGGCCCGTTGTTCCACGGCCTGTCGTGCCGACTGCACGTCGCGGAGGCTGACCACCGGCTCGGCCATCTTGCGATAGACGAGCAAGTCGGGAGTGCCGCTTCGACGATGGCCTTCGAGGGCATCCTCGAATTCAAACTCGGTTCCCGAGTTGTAGGTGGAGCCATCGGGGCGGGTGATCGTCCGCGGCAGTCGCGTCCCCAATCGGGACCAGAGGATGCAAACGACGATGTCGGTTTCCGACGGCCGCAGGATCTGAGCCTGGAATGTGGCGCTCGCCAGCAGTGGCTCGTGCTCCCAAAATATCGCCTCGATCATGGCGACGGCCGCGTACTCGTTCGCCAGACGGTCGAGAATGCGATTCGCAATGAGCCGCTCTTCGGCCACGTCGCCCGGTGAAGAAACGAACACACGCAGCCGGGGACGTGTGTGTGGTCGTGGCGATTCGTGAGCCATGAGGCCGTGCATCCGCAAGCAATCGTCCGTGGCGCTATGTCAGAATCTTATGGACGACGTTGCCGTGCACATCCGTCAAGCGGAAATCGCGACCCTGGGCACGGTAGGTGAGCCGGGTGTGGTCAATGCCGAGGAGATGGAGAATGGTGGCGTTGAGATCATGGATGTGGACCTTGTCGTCCTGGGCGTTGAAGCCGAGGTCGTCCGTTGTGCCGAGCGTGATGCCGCCTTTCGTGCCACCGCCGGCCATCCACATGGTGAAGGCGTTGGGGTGGTGATCGCGGCCGTCATTGCCTCCCTGGACCATCGGCGTGCGGCCAAACTCGCCACCCCAGATGACGAGCGTCTCGTTAAGCAGGCCGCGTTGCTTCAGATCGCTCACGAGGGCGGCGCAAGCCTGATCGACGTCTTTGCAATTCTTCTGAAGGTCGCGGGTGAGGTTGCCATGCTGATCCCAGGACTCGTGGAAGAGCTCAACGAAGCGGACACCTCGTTCGACGAGGCGGCGGGCCAGGAGGCAGTTGTTGGCGAAGGACCGCTGGCCCGGCTCGGCGCCGTACATATCCAGGATTGACTCGGGCTCGAGCGAAATGTCGGTGACCTCGGGGGCCACGTCCTGCATCCGAAAGGCCATCTCGAAGGCGGCAATCCGTGAACTAATCTCCGGGTCGCCGATGGATTCAAACCGCTTGTGGTTCAAGAAATTGACAGCCTCGATCGTCTGTCGCTGCTGGGCGCGGGTGATGCCCTTGGGGTTGGCGAGATAGAGCACCGGTTCGCCGGTGGAGTTAAAACTGACCCCATCGTGCACGCTCGGAAGAAAGCCCGATGACCAGTTTGCATTTCCGCCAGACGGTCCCTTCAATCCAGACGACATCACCACGAACGCGGGCAGGTTTTTGTTCTCTGAGCCGAGGCCATACGAGACCCACGAGCCGAGCGAGGGGCGGCCGAACTGTTGCGAGCCCGTGGACATGAGAATCTGGGCGGGGGCGTGGTTGAACGCTTCCGTATACATCGAGCGGACAAGCGTGATGTCGTCGGCGCAGGAACCGATGTGCGGGAGGATCTCTGCCATCTCCATGCCGCACGATCCGTACGTCTTAAATGGAAACCGGGAGCCGAGGAGCTTGTTCTCCGGACGAATGAAGGCAGAGCGATAGCCCTTGAGAAGCTCGGCGGGTGGGCTCGTTCCATCAAGCTGGCGGAGTACCGGCTTGTTGTCGAAGAGATCAAGGTGGCTCGGCGCGCCACCCATGAAAAGGAAGATGACGTTTTTTGCCTTGGCCGGAAAATGCGGCAGCCCGGCCATGTGCGGCGATGGGATCACCGAGGCGGCGGAGGCGGGATCGTTGCCGAGCAGCGAGGCGAGCGCGACCGAGCCTAGGCCGAGGCCGCAGTCTTTGAGGAACCAGCGGCGCGAGAAGGATCGCTGGACATCGGCGAGCGTGGAGCGAGGAAGCATGATTCAGTTTTTGACGATCGTTTCGTCGAGATTCAGAAGCACGCGGGCCACGGCGGCGGCGGCGGAAAGTTCCGTCTGGGCGTGCGCCGAGAGATCGAGCGTCACAGGGCGGTACTCATCGAGGAACTCCCGCACCTGCTCGGCTTCGTCAGCGAGTCGCGATTCGTAGACCGAGACAAGAACGTCGATCTCGTATGCGTCGGGACGGCGGGAGGTACATCGCTCGAAGGCACGCGCGATCTTGTCACGAAGGGTGCCGGAGTCGCTGAGCATCACATGGGCAAGCCCGACGGCTGCCTCGAGCGACACTTGCTCGTTGAGCGTGACGAGCGCCTGAAGCGGCGTCGTAGACACGTTGCGCCGCGCGCAGGAGATCGTGCCAGCGGGCGCGTCGAAAGTGACCAGCATCGGATAGGGCACCGAGCGAAAACGGAAGGTGTAGAGCGCCCGGCGATAGCGGTTTGAATCAGTCTCGATGAACCACGTCTTGGGTCCATACGAAAGCGGACGCTCAAACAGGTAGCGAGGCGCAGGCGGAAATATGCTGCGGCCACCCAGCGCAGGATCGAGGAGGCCGGAGCTCGTAAGCTGAATGTCCCGCACGGTCTCCGCAGCGACGCGGAACCGCGGGCCCCGAGCGAGGAGCCGGTTCCGGGGATCGTCCTGTCGCAGTGACGCGGAACCAACGGACGACTGCTGGTAGGTGGCGCTGGTCACGATGAGGCGGTGCAGCCGCTTCATGTCCCAGCCACTTTCCATGAATTCGCAGGCGAGCCAGTCGAGGAGCTCGGGATGGGAAGGCGTGGCTGCCTGGTGGCCGAAGTCTTCTGAAGTCTCGAGCAGGCCGGTCCCAAAGGAGGCCTGCCATACGCGATTCACGACCACGCGGGCCGCAACGGGGGAGGCAGGGTCAACGAGCCATTTCGCGAACGTCAGGCGAGATGTTGGGTCGCCTGGTGGAAGAGGGTGAAGAAAAGCTGGGACGTGGGGCTCGACGACTTGCTTTGGCTGGGTCTGGTCGCCCCGCTCGAAGAGTCGGGTCTCGCGCGCCTGGGCGACTTCAGCGGCAACGAGCGCCCATGTGGGCTCGGGAACCTTGGCGTAGAGGGCTTCGATCGCCGCGGTCTCGGTGGCGAAGTGGGGATTGTTTTCACGCCAGTGGGCGAAGAGCCGACGCTCCTGGTCCGGGGTGCGTTTCGCGGGGTCGGTCTTGAGCGCCTCCGCGACGAAGGGCGGGAGCTGATCAAGGGCATTGGGCAGCGTTGCGGCAACAGACAACCGGATGCGTCCAAGGTTGAACGTCTGGTTGTCGTCGGAATTAAGGCCACCGTGTCGCTGGACGAGGTTGTACTTGAAATGAATGGTGCCATCGGCTCGGAACGGTTCGGCCAGTTCAAACGTGATCACGGCGGGATCATGGTTGCGGGCCGGGTCGCGTTCCGTCGTCCAGCCCGTCTTTTCATCGCCGTCGATGGCGAAGGCGGCAGGGCCCGTGGTGCGGTCGTCGGGCTCGCGCGTGGCGCTGCTCGGGAATCGCATCGGATCGAGCTTCGTGACCGGCGGATTGATGCTTGCGACGGCTGAGGTGAAGGCAAGCTTCTCGACCTTGTCCGGCGTGGCACCGGCTCTCAGCACAAACTCGGAGAGCGTGCCGGTGCCGCGGGTGGAACGGCCTGGGCCATTCATGGGGAGGTACGGATCGTTCATGATTTCGAGGCGGGCCGCTCGAAGTTCTGGAAGCTCCAGTGAGGACTTGAAGCCTTCAATACTCCGCGTGTCGGCATAGCCCATGTTCATGACCGACTTGTCGGGCAGCGGCAGGTACTTCTGGCCGGAATCGCCGAGCTGGTAGAGCTCGAGCGGGTGCCACTCGGTGCGGGGGAGGGCGAGCATGTCCTGCTGCCAGGTCACGAACGCGTGCTCACGATCGTCAGAGGATTTCCGAAGCACGTCGTCGATGGACACGACCCCCGCAAGGATGGCCTTAGTCGCCTGCGTCTCGGACGGCGTGCGTGCCGCGATGGAGGTCTCATCGATGCCATTGAGAAAGGCATAGATCCCGAAGTACTCATCATGCGTAAGCGGATCGTATTTGTGGGAATGGCACTGCGCACACTGGGCCGTGAGGCCGAGCATCGATTTGCCGATTGCATCAATGCGGTCAAAAACTCCCTCGATCCGAAACTGCTCGGGCTTCGCGCCCCCTTCTTCGTTGGTCATGGAGTTGCGGAGGAAGCCAGTCGCGATGCGGTCGTCTTGCGTGGCATTCGGCAGGAGGTCGCCAGCGATCTGTTTCATGATGAAGTCGTCATACGGCATGTTCGAGTTCATCGCTGCGACGACCCAGTCCCGGTAGAAATGGTGGTACCGCGGGAGATCCTTTTCATAGCCCGCGGAGTCCGCGTACCGTGCTGCATCGAGCCATTCCCGAGCCTGGCGTTCGCCGAAATGGGGGCTCGCCAGCAAGCGATCGGCGGCGGCATCGGGCTTGGCGAGTGAGGCCAGCTCGGCGAGCGTCGGCGGCAGGCCGGTGAGGTCGAGCGACAGGCGGCGGAGGAGAGTCGCTGGATCGGCTGGCGGCGATGGCTCGAGTCCCTCGGCTTCGAGTTTTGCCAAGACAAAAGCGTCGATCGGGTTTCTCACCCAGGTCTTCCCCTCGACGGCCGGGATCGCGGGCCGCTTCGGCGGGACGAACGCCCAGTGCTCTCGCCACACAGCGCCCTCGGCGATCCATTGCCGGAGGATCGCGATCTGCTTCGGGGTGAGCGGCGGCTTTTTGTCTGGCGGTGGCATGACCGTATCGGGATCGGGGTGGCTGATTCGTTCCAGAATCAGCGACGCGGCCGGATCGCCGGGCACGATCGCCTTCCCACTATCACCACCTTTGAGGGCGAGCTCGCGGCGATCGAGCCGCAAGCCCCCCTCGATCGATGCCTCGTCCGGACCGTGGCAGGCGTAGCAATTCTGCGACAGAATCGGCTGCACCTCACGCGTGAAATCTACTGGCGCAGCATGCGCGACGAGGGGCAGGGCTGCGGCAGCGGTGAGGAAGGCGATTCGCATGCGTCTCCATGATAGCCAGCCGTGATGGACTCATGCCACACATGGGCTTCCAGGCTATCGCCAGGCAGTGAGTCCTTGTGGTATGGAGTATTCTCAGGCCTTTTTCGGCTGGTCACCATGACACCGATGCCCATCACCAATATCGCGGCCTACAAGTTCGCGCGGCTCGACAACCTTAAGCGGCTGCGTGACGCCTTGCTGCAGACGTGCAAGGTCTGGGGGCTCAAGGGAACGATCCTCCTGAGCACCGAAGGGATCAATCTCTTCGTGGCAGGATCGCGAGAAGCGATCGATCAGCTCCTGGCGGAACTGCAAACGATTCCCGGTCTCGGCGAGCTGCCCGTCAAGGTCAGCACAAGCGATCATCAACCCTTCACACGGATGCTCGTGCGGATCAAGAAAGAAATCATTGCCTTCGGCGTCGAGGGAATTGACCCCGCGGGCTCGCCGTCGCCCAAGCTGTCGCCTGGTGAATTGAAGCAGTGGCTCGACGAAGGGCGTCCTCTCACGTTGCTTGACACCCGCAACGACTACGAAGTGAAGCTCGGAACCTTCCGCAATGCCGTGACCGTCGGTATCGATCACTTTCGCGAGTTTCCCGCCGCGGTGGCCACATTGCCAGCGGAATTGAAACAGCGGCCGATCGTCTTGTTTTGCACGGGTGGGATTCGCTGCGAGAAGGCCGGGCCCTACATGCAGCGAGAAGGGTTTCAGCAGATCTATCAGCTCGACGGCGGCATTCTGAAATACTTTGAAGATGTCGGGGGGGCCCACTACGACGGCGAGTGTTTTGTCTTCGATCAACGGGTCGGTCTTGATCCTGAGTTGAGCGAGACCAAGAGCGACGTGTGCTTTGCGTGCCTCACGCCCCTGACTGCCGAAGACCTGCTCGATCCGCGGTATGAGAAGTCGGTCAGTTGTCCCGCGTGCCACGTGCCGGACGAGGAACAAAGGGCGCGGACGTTGGCGAAGCGTCACGAGCAACTGCGCGACGCTACGAATCCACTTCCCGGCAGCGTGCCGTACGACAATCAGCGGCCGCTCATTGTGCCCGCGACCAGCGACAGGCTGACCCTGCTGGATTTCCTTGGCACGATCCTCAGGCATGTGCCACGCGACGAGTGGGCTGCCATCATCGCTTCCGGACGCATGCTGGATCGTGCGGGACGGTCCGTTGACGCAGAGCAGATGGTGCGGGCGGGCGAACGGTACTTCCATATTTTCCCAGGCACCATCGAGCTCGAGGTCAATGCGACCATCGAGATTCTGGAGGAAGATGAGGCATTGATTGTCGTCAACAAGCCCGCGCCGCTCCCACTCCATCCGTCCGGCCGCTTCAACCGCAACACGCTGCAGTCGATCCTGCACACGGTCTACGCGCCTCAGGTGCCGCGGCCAGCCCACCGCCTCGATGCCAACACGAGCGGGCTGGTCGTATTCGCCCGCACCCGTCATTTTGCCAGTCTGATTCAGCCCCAGTTCGCCCGCGGCGAAGTGGAAAAGGTGTACCTGGCTCGTGTGCAAGGCCATCCACCCGAAGACACATTTCGCTGCGACCTGCCCATCAGCGATGTCGCTGGTGCCTTGGGGTCGCGCACGATCGACGAGGAAAACGGCCTGGCCGCGATGACCGAGTTTCGCGTGCTCACGCGTTTCGAGGACGGCACCGCACTCCTCGACGTTCGCCCGCTCACTGGTCGCACGAATCAAATACGTGTGCACCTCTGGCAGCTCGGCTGGCCGATCTGCGGCGAGCAGGCGTATCTCCCCGGCAGGAAGCTCGGGAACACGCAAACGCACGGCATGAGCGATCCGCCCCTCTGTTTGCAGGCTGCTCGGCTTCGCTTCCTTCATCCGCTGACCCGCCGGCCGGTGGCCTTTGCGGCCAAACGGCCCGAGTGGGCGGGGTAGGGGCAGGTCCATCAATATGAAGCCGACGCGTCTCCTCGACCGCACCACGACCCCGGACGGCACGCCGATCACGCTCCACGAGCACGACGGCGTGATCTCGATCCGCGTGGGTGGCATCGAGCTCATGTCTACGCGGCAGCATCACTCGGAAGAACGGCTCGCCGAGGTGGCGTGCGCGGGCCTCCGCGAGCGGCCTCATGCGGCCGTATTGATTGGCGGGCTCGGACTCGGGTTCACGCTTCGCGAGACACTCGCTCAGCTTGGCCCCGACGCCACGGTTGTGGTGGCCGAGCTCGTGCCGGTCGTGATTGCCTGGAATCGCAACCCGGCCTACCGGCTTGCAGCGGACGTGATCGCCGATCCACGAGTGGACCTCGTCGCTGGCGACGTGGCCGACGTGCTCGATGAGAGCCGCGGCCGATTCGACGCGATCATGCTCGACGTGGATAACGGTGCGAGGGGCCTGACGACGGCTGTCAACGACGGGCTCTACGTGGCGAGCGGCCTTGGAGCGGCGCGGGCGGCGCTCAGGCCGGGTGGACGACTCGCCGTATGGTCCGCCGATCACGATCGGCGGTTCGTGGCCCGCCTGGAGGAAGCGGGGTTCAGGGTCGATGTGGTCAAAGCCCGCACGCATGCGACCGGCGGAAGCTGGAACTGGATTTTTGTGGGGACGCGCTAGGGCAGCGGCATGGCAGCGAGACTCGCGACACGATCGCGTCGGAGTACCCAGGCGTGTAGATGGGGAAGTCGGTGGAGCCTCTCGCACCGGTCGGCGAATACCAGTTGGCCATAGGAGCCGGCTCGGCGGGCGGCCAGCCGTGGTGGAGCCGTTCCACGCCGCCGCGATCAGCCCAAGGCGATCACGCTGACCGTATTGGAGGTGTCGTGTGCGACCAAGGCACGCTTCCCGTTGGGGGAGACCACGATGTTGCTCGGCGACTGATCTACGGCGATCGTTCGGACGACCCGCTTGGTTCTGAGATCGATAACGCTCACCGTTCCCCGACCCGGCGTCAGGCCGCCGTAGCTCGGCTGTCCCTTGCGGTTCCCGGCGGTCTGGTTGAGGCTGACGGCCGAATAGAGGGTGTTGTAGTTCGTCACGTATGCATATCGACCATTGCGAAAAATGGCGACACCGGACGGCTGAATGCCCACGGAGATTGCATTCAGGATTGATCCGCGCCCGCGTAGATTCACTTCGACGAGCGTCGTTCCGAACGGTGCGAAGTTGTTGCTCCCAAGGTTCGTGACGTAGGCCGTCCGGCCGCGGATAGCCATTGCGAACGGACCGGAGAAGCCGGTCGCCGTTGCGAGGGAGATCGACACACCCGGAACGATCGACCCGCCGATGCCGGCAGTTGCCCCGACGAACCCCTGAATGACATCCGCGTTCGAGACAAAGATCACCTGCACGGGTGCGACCGGAGCGTTGACCGTGGTGACGTTGGGTTGTTAGTACTGATAGCCCGGGAACAGCACCGTCGTCGGAAACACCCCCGCCGGGGAGCTCCCGGTCAAGCCATCAACCGGGGTCCGAGTCGCGCCCGTGAATGCGGTGTTGTAGAAGATGACAGCGGCAGCTCCTTGATGGACGGCTTGATCTACGGTCGCCTGCAAATACTCGTTGTTGACCGTGTCATTGTCTTTGACATCCCTGGGAATCATGGCAACGTGCCCCGCGACGAAACCGGGGTAATCCGCAGCGTTTTCACCATGATCGGCGACGTTGTAGAGACCACCGGAAACGGTTCCCAGCGTACTGTATAGCACCTGATAATCGGTCGGGTTGCTGAACGTCTGCGACGAAGCACCGTCCACGGTGGTGATGGTTGCCGTGAACGCGTTGGCGGCGGAGCCGATCGTGGCCACGACCGACCCCGCGGCGATGTCATACTTTGACAACGTTCCCGTGTCGGTGGCGCCGGCCACGTAGTTCGCCGTGTAGACGAACAATCCATCGGAGGCGACGGTCGCGGGTGCCGCCCCGACGGTGAAGGTGCGCGTGATCTGCCTCGTGCGGAGGTCCACCACGCTCACCGTGTTGCCGCTCCCGCTCCCCACGGCGTTTGCCTTGGGATCGTTGGTGCGGGTCGTGGCGTTCCACACTTCGCCAGCCCCGTAGTTGTTGACGTACCCGAAGTTGCCCTGGATCACCATCCCGGACGGGCCGTCGAAGCCGTTGATCACATCGACGACCTTCCTGGTCTTGATGTTGATGACCGACACGCTCGACGATGTGCTGTTGGTCACGAAGGCCGTGGTGCCACGAGGGTTGATGGTGACCGTGGAGGGCTCGGAGAAGGAAGCGTCACGAATTGTTGCGATCGCCTGGTTTGTCTTGAGGTCGATCACCGTGACGCTGTCCTCGCTGGCGAAGCCGAAGTTGTTATTTGTTGGCGACGTAGGCAAAGCGGCTGTCTGGGGTGATCGCCATGTGCTGTGGAGTGAGCCCCGTCGGCACCGTCGCGATGACCCCCGCCATCATCGCCCGAGGCTCGAGCGATTCGAAGGCGAGCGACTTCTGCCGGTTGGAGGCCAACCGCGGTGCCTGCGTCTGTTTCATCGAAGAGTTCCTTGCGGATGGGAGAAGATGAAGGCCGGGGTAAGGGTATCTTGCGATGGAGGGCGACGAAAATCTGCCACGACAGGCGATCATGGCCCTACTCGAGCGACGCCATCACGTGCTTGACGATCGTGTACTCCTCGATCGCGTAGATCGACATGTCGTTGCTGCTGCCGCTGTGTTTGAACCCGCCGTGTGGCATTTCGGGCGTGAGGGGGATGTGGGTATTCAACCAGACCGTCCCAAAGCGCATGCGCCGAGACATTCGCAGGGCTCGGCCGACGTCACGGGTCCACACCGAGGACGCGAGGCCGTAATCCACGCCGTTGGCCCACGCGAGGGCCTCCTGCTCGTCGGAGAACGCCTGCACCGTGACGACCGGGCCGAAGACCTCCTTCTGGACGATCTCGGCGCTCTGCTGCACATCGGTCACCACGGTCGGCCGGTAGAAGAACCCGCCGCCGTTCTCGATGGCGCTGCCGCCGGTGGCGATCGTCGCCCCGGCCGCCCGAGCGCGGTCCACGAACCCGGTGACACGCTCGAGCTGTTCCTTCGAGACGACCGAGCCCATGTCGGTGTCGGCGGCGAACGGGTCGCCGACCTTGAGCTTCGAGACCGCCGGCACCAGCTTCGACAGAAGCCGGTCGTAGGCCTTCTTCCCGACCAGGACCCGGCACGCGGCCGTGCAGTCTTGACCGGCGTTGAAGTACCCGGCGATTCTGATCCAGGTCGCGGCGGCCTCGATGTCGGCGTCGTCGAAGACAACGACCGGCGCCTTGCCTCCGAGTTCCAGGTGAACGCGCTTCAGGGTGTCCGAGGCGTTGCGCGCGATGAGCTTCCCCGTGGCGACATCTCCGGTGAGCGACACGATATCGACGTCGGGGTGCCTCACGAGCCGGTCGCCCGCGGGGACACCGTCGCCGGTGATCACGTTGATGACGCCTGGCGGAAAGATGTCGGCCGCCAGCTCGGCAAGCCGCAGCGCGGTGAGCGGCGTCCATTCCGAGGGCTTGAGGACGAGGGTGTTTCCCGCCGCCAGCGCCGGTCCGATCTTCCAGATCGCCATCATCAGCGGGTAGTTCCACGGGGCGATGAGCCCCGCAACCCCGATCGGCTCGCGGCGCAGGATGCTCGTGAAACCGCGGACATACTCGCCCGCGCTTCGACCCTCCAGGAACCGCGCGCCGCCGGCGAAGAAGCGGACGTTGTCTACGATCGCCGGAATCTCCTCGGAGAGCGTCGCCGCAAGGGGCTTGCCGACGTTCTCGGCCTCGATGCGGGCGAGCTCGTCGCCGTGCGACTCGAGCCGGTCGGCGAGCTTGAGCAGCATCTGCATCCGTTCCTTCGGGGTGGTGTCGAACCACGTCTCCTCGAAGGCCTTTTTGGCCGCCGCAACCGCGCGGTCGACGTCCTCGGCCGATGCCTTGGGGACGGTCGCGATGACCTTGCCCGTCGCCGGATTGAGGATCTCCTGGGTCTCGCCGGTGCCCGACGCGACCCACTCCCCGTCGATGAACATTTTTCGGTCTGCCATGTCGCTCTCCTCCGCGCTCAACCGCCGTGCCGCTGGACCAGCGCGGAGTATGCGCCTGCGGAGCCTCCAGCCACCAGCCCTGGGCCACTCCCACCCTCACTCCATGCCGTAGGGGAAGTCGGCGTGCTCGACGAGGCCGCGGGAGCGGTGCCGCGGGAGCGGTGCCGCGGGAGCGAGCGCACGCCGCTTCAGCGCGGCGACGGAATGAACTATTCTAGAGGCGGCCCTCGTCTAGAGGCGGCCCTCGTCTAGAGGCGACCCTCGAGGTCTCACCATGTCCCCCATCGCCCGCGTTCTCGTCGACGAATCCCACCGACAGGCCTGGTCCACCCGGCCCGAGGTCGCCGCGCGGATGCGCCCCGGCAACCCGGCCGACTGCGGCTTCGTCGAGGCCGCCCGCACGCTCCGTGGCGCCGGGTTTACTGTTGACGTACACGAGGCCGGCCCCCTGCGGCCCGACATCCTCGCGGCGGCGGACGTGCTCGTGCTGCCGCACTGCTCGACCGACGAGTGGGAGACGACGACGGGCCAGGGCTCGCCGGTGTACGGGGCCGAGGAGATCGAGGCGATCGAGACGTTCGTCCGCGCTGGTGGTGGGCTGGTGATCCTCGCGGAGACGGACCAGCCCAAGTACGGCAACTCGCTGGCGGCGATCGCCGCGCGGTTCGGTGTCACCGTCGAGAACGCGACCGTGCAGGATCCCGTCCGCCGGTTTCAGGACGTCTCGACCTGGGTGATGGTCGAGCCGGTCGGTCGCACCGTTGCTGCCGCCGGTCTCGCGGCCGATGTGTTCGCTCGCGTGGCGGAGGCCTGTTTCTACCGCGCGGGCATCCTCTCCGTGGCCGTCGGCCACGCGGCGACGGTCTTCGGCCGCACCCACGCGACGGCCACGCCGGCCGGCGCACCACTGCTCGTGGGCGTTCAGGCCGGCAGGGGGCGCGTCGTCGTGGCCTCCGACTCAGACTTTGTGGGCGACGACTCGATCTCCGATCTCGACAACCGCACGCTGTGGTTGAACCTTGTCACGTGGGTGGCCGTGCCGACGGGCGACGTGCAGTCGAGCGCCCCCGCGGGCGTCACATCTCAGCCGGCGTGGGGTGATCTCACGCGGGCCGTCGAGGAGATCCGGCCGCTTCAGGACGCCGACGGCGCGATCGCGGCCCGGCACCACGTTCGTGCGGCCGCGCTCGTCGGCGAGATCGCCGGAGCAATCACCGCGCTGGCCCGGCACCTGCCCCACCAGGCCGAGCACCTCGCGGCGACGGTCACCGACTTCGCTACCTGGGCCCGTGGTGGCTTCGGCTGTCCCGACTTCCTCGACTCCCTCATGGAGTTCCATCCCGAGCGGCACCGGCGACACGGGATCGAGCACCTTGCCGTGTTCGCGATGTACACGCAGAACGGCAACCCAAACCGCAACGTGGAGGCAGTGGTCGCCCGCACCGTGTGGCCCGACTGGATCGCCGACCTCGAGGCCTCGACCTACGCGAATCCGGCATTTGTCCCGGTCGAGTTCGCCGGGTTTACCTCGGGCTACGACACACACTCCGCCGTGCTCTTCCCCGAGACGGTCGCGGCACGGGCAACCGCCAAATACACCTGGGGGGCGATCTTCTGCGACCGTGAGGCGGCCCGCTTCCGCCGGGTGTCTCGAGAAGCCGCGGGCATCCTCGGGCTGGCACTGCCCCCCGACGCCGAGCTCCTGCTCGCCGACCAGGCGCTCGCCCAGGAGACATTCGCCTTCTGGGATCTCGTGCACGACCGCACGCACGCACGCGGCGAGCTCCCCTTCGACCCCTTCATGATCCGGCAGCGAATGCCATTCTGGCTCTACGGTCTCGAGGAACTCCGCTGCGACCTGACCACGTTCCGCGCGATGGTGGCGCTCGAGTCGCGCGGCGTCCCGGCGTCGCGGCACGTGCGACTGGCGATCCTCTTCGACCGGCTCTTCCGCTTCCCCACGACCGGCGACCGCGTCCGCAACTACGACGGCCTTGCCGGGCAGATCCTCTTCGCCTGGCTCCACCGGCAGCGGGTCGTGCGCTGGTCCGACAACGTCCTGTCGATCGACTGGCGGGCCGTCGACCAGGCCGTCGTCGATCTCTGTGGCCAGGTCGAGAGGCTCTACCACGAGGGCATCGAACGCTCGCGGCTGGGCCACTGGCTCGCGACGCATGCGTTCGTGGCAGGCCTCGTGCCGCCGCATCCGGCCTCAATCTGGGCCCGCGGCGGGGCGGC
>Ga0163151_10001360_pt1 | contig 41250 bp, 58 predicted proteins | sample OliLakLV19MP5IB2_FD_145596 | JGI IMG/M metagenome (GOLD analysis project Ga0163151, IMG submission 145596) | Freshwater microbial mat bacterial communities from Lake Vanda, McMurdo Dry Valleys, Antarctica - Oligotrophic Lake LV.19.MP5.IB-2 | ecosystem: Environmental > Aquatic > Freshwater >...
CACCCATTCTGGCCCAGCACCGGACCCAAATGCACTGAGGCGCGACCGTCCAGCCGACAAGGCGCAGTGGATCACGCTCCCGTCACGTCGCGATGGCCCGCTCCCTGTCTGGCCCCTGTCAGCAGCGACGGCACGCGAGCGTGTCCTGTGGGCCGATGTGTGGACGATGCCCCAGGCCGTCATGTGGGACGCCAACCGGCAGTACATCGAGATCGCCATCTACATTCGCACCCTGCGCGATGCAGAGAAGTCGAAGGCAGCCGCTACGACACGCACCCTCCTGCGACAACAGCAGGAGGCGCTGGGACTCAGCCTGCCGGGGCTGGCGCGCCTGCACTGGCGCATCGAGGGTGAGGCCGTGACCGCCAAGAGGACCGATGACCCAGCCCGCCGCACCGCCCGAGAACGCTTCAAGGTCATCAGCCAAGCCTCCTGACCTCATCCTCGGCGTCGCTCTCGACTGGATCGAGCAGCACTGTGTCATCCCTGACGGCTTCCGCAAGGGTCGCCGCCTCGCTCTGTACGACTGGCAGGTCAAGTATCTCGGCGGTTTCTACACCATCCGCGGCTCTGCCAGCTGGGTACCCTCAGACCCGGTCCTGGCACCCGCCTTCACCTACCGCCGCGGGCTCATCGTCGGGCCTCAGAAGCTCGGCAAGGACCCGATGGTCGCCGCGCAGGTCTGCCTCGAAGCTGTCGGCCCCGCGTTGTTCGGCGGCTGGGCTGGCAAGGATGACGGCTACGTCTGCGCCGAGCATGGCTGCGGCTGCGGCTGGGAAGCCGCCTACGAGCCGGGCGAGCCGATGGGCATGTCGTGGCCGACCCCACTGATCCAGATCACAGCGGTCTCTGAAGAAGCCACAGAGAACACTTACGACGCACTCCGTCCGATGATCGAGGACGGGCCGCTCGCTGACATCATCCCCAAGACCGGCGAGGAGTTCATCCGCCTCCCGAATGGCGGGCGTATCGATACCGTCACCAGCTCCGCGCAGTCCCGCCTCGGGCAGCGCGTCACCCATGTGGTGCACGGCGAGGCCGGTCTGTACACCCGCTCCAACGGGATGCAGAAGGTCGCCGAGACGCAGTACCGCGGACTCGCCGGCATGGGTGGCCGGGCCTCGCTCCTGACGAATGCCTGGGACCCCGCCGAACACTCGGTAGCACAGCGACACTTCGACGCCGCCGAGCCAGACGTGCTCATCCAGTTCGCGCAGCCGCCATCAGGTCTGCGCTTCACGGTCCGCGAGGACCGCCGCCGCGTGCTACGCCACGTCTATCCGCCCGAGACATGGCGCGAGAATGGCGGCCATCTCGACCTCGACGCCATCGAAGCCGAGGCCGCGGACCTCGTCAAACATGACCCCGCACAGGCCGCGCGGTTCTTCGGCAACCAACTCGTCACCGGTTCGGGCAAGGCTTTCGAGCACGACGTGTGGGTCTCCCGCATCTCTGACCACACCGTGCCGGGCAGAGCACTCATCACCGCTGGCTTCGATGGCTCGAAGACCGGCGACCATACGGCGCTCATCGGCTGCGAAATCAGCACCGGGCACCTCTGGCCCATAGGCATCTGGGACCCCGCGGAGCACGGCGGCGAAGTCCCGCGCGACGCTGTGGACGCTGCCGTCGATGCGATGTTCGCGACGTACCGTGTCGCCCGGATGTACGCCGACCCGCCGTACTGGCAGGACGAGATCGCCGGCTGGCAGGGCCGCTACGGCGACAAGGTCGTCATCAAGTGGGCCACCTGGCGCAACCGGCAGGTGGGGTTTGCCTTCCGCGGCTTCGCCACTGCCATCGCCGACGGCTCGCTCTCGCACCCCGGCGACCGGGTCTTTTCCCAGCACATCGAGAACGCCCAACGCAAGCCACTCACCGAACGCGACGACTCCGGCAAGAACCTCTGGTCCATCCAGAAGGAGACGCCTGACTCGGCCGCGAAGATCGACGCCGCGATGGCTGCGGTGCTGGCGTGGGAGGCCCGTATCGACGCCATCTCGACCGGCGCGCTCGTCCTGCAACCGCCCAGCGTCTACGAGACGCGCGGCATCACGTACCTCTAGGGAGTCCCGATGCGACGTATCGCCGAATCGCTCTACTCATTCCTCGCCGATACGGTCGGGCTCGAAGGTGCGTTCACTGCCGCCGGCCTCATCGGCCTGTCGTTCGTGGCATGGCAGATCGACTGGCTCGTGGGGCTCGCTGTCGTCTCGCTGGCATCGCTCGTCATCGGCATCGCGCTGGCGCGCCCCAAGGGAGTTTAGCTCGTGGGACTGCTCGCCCGTACCTGGGAACGCAAGGCCAGGACGCCTGGCATCGGATACCCGCACATCGGATGGGCACCGGCCAGTGGCGGGCGGCTGTCCACGACGGGCGTGTTCATCAACGATGAGACCGCCAACACCGTGGCCGCATGGTTCGCGGCTGTGCGCAAGGTGTCCAAGGACGTGGCGACACTGCCACTCATCACGTACCGGCGTGTGCAGTGGGCGGGCGCTGATGGCAGGGTCCGACCTGCCAAGGAGCGTGCCTACGATCATCCGCTCTACACACTGCTCCACGACGCGCCCAATCCACGGATGACGAGCATCACATTCCGCGAGACTCTGCAAGGCCACCTGTTGACGTGGGGCAACGCCTACGCCGAGAAGGAGCTGAACGGCCGTGGCGAGACTGTCGCACTGTGGCCTCTGCGCCCGGACCGCATAACGGTGACCATCGGCGACGACGGGCAGGTCGTGTATGAGTACACGGTCCGGCCGGGCACCGCTCCTGTCAGGCTGCCAAAGCGCAACGTCTTCCACATCCCCGGCTTCGGTTTCGATGGTCTCATCGGGTACTCGGTCCTCGCCCTCGCGCGCGAGACGTTGGGCCAGACCGTCAGCCTGCGTGAATACGGCAGCCGCGTGCTGGCCAACGACGCCCGCCCCGGCGTCATTTTGAAACACCCAGGCCAGTTGTCCGACCCGGCCATCAAGCACCTGCGCGACTCGTGGGAGGCATCGCACGGCGGCTTCTCCAACGCCGGCCGCACGGCCATCATCGAGGAAGGCATGGACGTCACCGTGCTCGGCCTGCCGCGCGAGGACATGTTGTTCCTTGCGGCGCAGAAGTGGCAAGTGGCGGACATCGCCCGCTGGATCGACATCGCGCCCCACAAGATCGGCGACCTCGAACACGCGACCTTTTCGAACATCGAGGAACAGAACATCGACCACGCCTGGACGCTCCAGTCGCATCTCAGCAAGTGGGAACAGCAGATCAAGCTGGACCTCATCACTGACCCAGACATGTTCACCGAGCACCTGCTCGACGCCGCGCTCCGCGGCAAGACGCTGGAGCGTTACCAGGCTCTCGCGATGGGCATCGCCAGCCGAGCCCTGACCCCCAATGAATGGCGCGAGAAAGAGAACTGGAACCCCGTCGAATGGGGCGACGAACCTATCAGCTCGCCCAATAACGACACGCGAGACCCTCGCTTCGAGGACGTCGGCGCACTCATCCGCGCAGGTTTCGAGCCTCTGGCCGCGCTGGTCGCCGTGGGTCTTCCGCCTATCGCTCATACCGGCCTGCTTCCCGTGACGGTGCAGGTACAGGACCCCCCACAGTCTGGACAGGAGCCAGTAGCCGCATGAACCGCAAGATGTTCGCCGATGGCGAAGTGAAACTCGAAGACACCGGGCACCTTACCGCAGCGTTCGCCCAGCTCAACGTCATCGACTCCGACGGTGATATCACCGTCAAGGGCGCGTTCCCGAGCAAAAACGTGGTCCTGTCTGCCTACGGGCATACCTCGTGGGACGGCGCGCTGCCACTGGGCCGCGGCTCTATCAAGGAGGATGGCGACTGGGCCGTCTTCGATGGGCAGTTCTTCCTCGACACCACGCACGGGCGCGACGCCTTCGCCACCGTCAAGGGCCTCGGCGAGCTGGCCGAGTATTCATACGGCTTCAACATCCTCGACTCCCGCCCCGTCACCGTGGACGGCAAGTCCACCCGTGAGCTGCGGAGCCTCGATGTCTTCGAGGTATCCCCGGTGCTCAAGGGCGCTGGCGTCGGGACTCACACACGCGCACTCAAGAGCGGCGCCCTGGGACCGGGCGCGTCGTTGGTCGATGAGGCTGCCTGGAACCTTGGCAACTTCGCGGCATTCCTTGAGCGCGTGGACGCTCGCAAGGCGCTGCGAGACGACGAGGGCCGCAAGCTCTCACGCGTCCAGCTCGCCACCCTCGCTGACTGCGAGGAAGCGGGCGCCAAGTACCTCGCTGCGCTCCGCGAACTGCGGACGCTCCCAGAGGAAGCGGCAGCCGCCAAACGGCGCCTCGCCATGCTCATCGCCGAGGCAGAAGCCCTCGGCGTGACCGTCTGACCTAACCCCCCCCGACTCCCACCCCGGACCCGCTACGGCGGGCTTTTCGGCGTGGGCCCCGAACAGGAGCACCACAGTGGCTACTCTCTCCGAACTCAAAACCCTCTACGAGGCCAAGCGACAGGAGCACGGCGCGTTCCTCGCGACGTTCCCCACCAACTCCGCTGGCGAGCGCGACATGCCGACCGACAAGGTCGGCGAGTTCCAGACGCGAGTCAAGGAACTGTCGGACATCATGGACCAGCGGACGGCCGCTGCCGAGGCCGAGACCGCTGCTGTGAAGCTGGACGCCAAGCTGGCTGACAGCGACCGCAAGGACCGGTCCGTCGGTCGTCTCGTCAAGGACGGCGCCGATATCGAGCACAAGGACTCCGGCATCCAGACGAAGTCCGACCTGGACGCTGCGTTCCGCAAGGGCTTCCAGTCCAACGCCGACATGCTCAAGCATCTCGCCAGCGGCGGCACCGGCACGGCGCGCTTCGAGATCGGCGCCGATCTCAAGACCGTCGTGTCCCTCGGGACCTCCTACACCACGCAGGCGTCACAGATCGGCCGTGCCGAGAGTGCGCTGCACTTCGGCGATGTCGAGCCGTACTTCCCTTCGGGGCAGACGAACAGCGCATCTATCGTCGGCTACATCCAGACGACCGACACCGACAACACGGCGTACGTGGCTGAGGTGACGGCTGCTACGGACTCCGCCTTCGTGTGGACGGCCGTGACCGATGAGGTCGAGGACGTGCAGACGTGGATCCCGATCTCGCGCAACCTGCTCAGCGATGAGCCTGCGATGCAGTCGACCATCACGGGCATGCTCGCCAAGCGCCTGCAAAAGAAGGTCAGCAGCAGCATCCTGGTCGGCACCGGTACCACGCCGATCATCTGGGGCGTGTTCATCCGCACCGGCTTCCAGACCGTGGCCAAAGGCGCCGACCCGACGATGGACGCTGTCCACAAGGCCATCACCAAGGTCGCCGTCACGGGCGACGCCGACCCCAACCTCGCGGTGTTCCACCCCAACGACTGGCAGGACATCCGCCTGCACCGCACGAACGATGGCGTCTACATCCTCGGCAATCCCGCCGAGGCTGGCCCGATGCGCCTCTGGGGCCTCCCCGTCGTCGTCTCCTCGGGCATGACCGAGCACACCGGCGGAGTGGTCGATACGAGCTACACGACCATCTTCAACAACGGTGGCGTGACGGTGGAAGTCTCCACCGAGCACAGCACGTACTTCACCGAGCGCAAGCTGGCGCTGGCGATGAGCCGGCGCCTCGCCGCGTTCCACTATCGCCCGTCGGCCGCGGCCACGATCACGGGCATCTGAGCGATGCCTGTCATCAGTGGCGGCCAGGTCCTCCAGCCTGGTCGCATCCTCTTCGAGGAAGTCACGTTCACCGAGGCAGGCGCCGCCGGCACATACGCCGGTAGCGTCACCGTCCCCGCGTACTCGTGGCTCCTGGACATCAAGCTCTACAACCTCACCTATTGGGGCGCTGGCACCAGCGCCACGATGAAGGTCGGTGACGCTGCCGTAACCGACGGCTGGTTCACCGGCCTCAACCTCAAGACGACGGATATCGTGGACTTCACGACCGGCGCCAACGCCGAGGTCATCGACTTCAACAACGCCGGAGGCAAGCCCGGTGGCTACCTCGTGGCGGCTACGGGTGAGCGCGAACTGATGTTCGCGACCACCGAACGCGTCATCACTGGGCACGTCACCACGGTGGGTGCCACGTCCTCCGTCGGACGCACCCGCATGGTCGTGATGTACACGGACCCCACGACGGCCACCGTCGCCCTCTACACCGCCACCTGATGACGGTCTACGTGACCGCCGATAGGTCTCGGGTCGTCCGCATGGATGACCCCGAGGCCGCATTCGGCGTTGCCGAGGCTGATATCGACAGCCTCGGCCTGCGAGCTGCTCTTGACGCCTTCGAGGCGCCTGAGCAGCTCAAGGAACTTCCCAAGCCTAACGACAAGGCCGCGAAGCGGCCACTCACCAAGTAAGGAGTCACGGGATGTCATACCCCGAAGCGGGCTACGACCTGCTGCCGCGCTATAACCTCACCCGCCAGGGCAAGGTCTTCACCGGCAACATCGCGGCAGCCGGAGTCGTGCTGCCCATCTACAGCAACAACACGCAGCAATGCGGCCTCTGGAACCCGGCCGGGACGGGCGTCGACCTGGTCCTGCTCCGGGTCGCCATGACGTACGTGAGCACGACGGGCGCCGCTGGCGGCTACGTCATCAGTCAACTGACGGGCCTCGGCTCGGCCGTCGCGACTGGCTCGAGCATCACGGCATTCACCGAAACGGCCGCTGTCTCTGACTACCCAGGCGGCGGGTTCACCTCGGTCGCCAAGTTCGGCCAGGGCGCGACCCTGACCGTGGTCGGCGCGTCCGTCACCATCAAGCGTGGCCTCGGTATCAACCAGCTCGTCACCACTGCCGCTGACGCGACCACGGTGCCGTGGAAGGCCGACATCGACTTCGACGGGGACGTCGTAATCACGCCCGGTTCGGCCATCTTCCTCGCTGGCAACATCGCCACCCTCACGACCTGGTCCGGCTCCCTCACGTGGGCCGAGGTCTCCCGGGTCGCGTGAGGCTGTTCCCGCCTGTCCAGGTTTCCGCCTGCGCCCGTTGCGGGCGCGTCCTGCGCGAGCGCAGGCGGAAGCCCTGCCCATCCTGCGGCGACACACGCCGCGATCTCGCCCGCCATGCCAGCGAGTCCATCGGCATCAAGGACCGCGCCAGCTAAGTCAAAGGAGTACACGTTGAACGTCATCCGCTTTGGGCGGCGCAAGCCGACCACGCGCGTCGAACCGTTGTCGGATGGCGCGCTGCTCCACACCCTGCGCGATCATCGCGTCGTGGACTCACTGCGCCTCGGTCCCAATGAGGTGCACGCCTTCATCACGCACTCCGATGGGTCCATCACGGACCTCGGAGTCAGTCACAACGTGCTCACCACGTCATCGGCCGGCGGCCGAGACCAGATGGCGGCACTCGCTGGCGGGCTCACCGCCACGGGCGGGCAGGGCTCTCCTGCCACCGGCGCGAATGCTACGACCTTCACCGCTACCGCCACGCCCTGGACCTTGAACCTCCTGGCCGGGATGCAGGTCGTTTTCCCCATCACGGGCCTGACCACTACCCCTGTCTTCGGGCGCATCGTGTCCAACACGACATCGGTCGCCACGGTGGATGGCTGGTGGGCACCGGACGGCACCACGGCGGGCACCACGCCCGCGGGTACCAGCGCCTTCATGATCATGCCGGGACACGCACCTGCCAAGTTCATGGCCTTGACCGAGAACGCCGGCGCCGCGTCTGCCGCGAGCACCACGCTGACAGGCGAGATCACCACGGGCGGCTGTAGCCGCGCACTGGCCACCTATGCCCACACGCTGGCGTCCGCTACGTACACCTTGCAGAAGGCATTCAGCGTCACGGCTTCCTTCCCCGCGATCCACAAGATGGGCATCTTCCCATTCTCGGGCGCCAACGGGACGCTGATGTTCGAAAGCGTGCTGAACGCAGACGCGACAGTGGTATCAGGGGACTCCCTGACCGTAACTGATACAGTCACTGCCAGCTAGGGGATGTCCCTGCTCATCGATACGTTCTGGACCGAGGCATCCACCCGGCTCGCACAGGCTGGGTGGATCATCACGGAAGGCACGCGCTATGACCCGACGCACGTCATCGGCGTCACGCCGACGGGCAAGGCGTTCGCGCTGGATATCGTGGATGGCGTCGTCACCGTCACGGTAGCGGGCAGGACACGCTCCACCACCATCGCCAGCCGCGAGGATTGGGAGGATGGCACGAAGTCCGTGGAGCTCCTGCTGGCTACCCATGCCAGCTTCCCGGCCAATCAGCGATGAGTCACGGTGAGAACAAGCCCGCCAACCGGCGCACCCCTGCCCCGGAGTGTCGGCTCGGCGGTCCCTGCGACCTCGTGAGTCGTGAGTCCATCTACGGCTACAGCCACAGGTACAGCGCGGGCATCGCCCAGTGCTTGCGTTGTTCCGTGGTCTATGAGCCTGTCGAGTGGCAGCGTCGCGCCTGTGGCTACTGCGCCCTTGAGTACGGCGAGTCGCTGCATGACCCCTGCCTCGGTCACATCCCCGGCGTGCTGGCGGCCTGTTGCGGCCACGGTGACCCCGGTGAGCGGTATGGCGTGCCTGATGGCTGGGCCGCCTGATGGCAGCCTCTTTCGTCAAGAACGTAGGCTCGACCACTTTCTCGATGGCGACGACGGCATCGGTCACCGTCCCCGCCGCGGGCGTGGCATCCGGCGACCTGCTCGTCGTCGAGTACGTGGTAAACTCTGGTGCCACCGCGCCGAGCATCAGTGACACCAAGGGCAACACCTGGACGAAGCGCATCAACGACATCGGCGCCGACCCGTACCTGACGGTATGGGAGAGCTTCATCAGCATCGCGCTCGTGTCGGGCAACACCATCACCGTCTCATTTAGCTCGACTACCGGCGCATTCGGTGTCGAACAGTTCTCCGGCGTCGCCACCTACGACGCGCAGAACAGCGGCACAGGCTCAGGCACGGCGCTCGCGTCGGGGACCATCAGTCCTGCTGGCGTCGGACTCATCGTCGGCGTCGGAGCATGGGGCAATACCCGCGTCAGGACCGAGGACACCGATACCAACGGCGGCTCTGGCTGGACCTCGCTGACTCAGCTCAGTCCGTCGAGCGGTCGCTACGCGGCACCGGCATACAAGGTCACCACGAGCGCGGCGACGCAGGGCTACGACCCGACGCTTAACACGACCGCTGGATGGGCCGCCGTCGTCATCGCGTACAACGAGACGGCCAGCGGCAGCGTCCCGAAGTCCAGTCCCATGCCCCAACTGCTGAGTCATTAGGAGACCCCGATGGCGTCCGTCTACACCGTCACGATGGAAAACCAGACCGTCGTCGCCGACGCGACGCTCGTGATCGTGCGCGCTGCCACCGCGGTCACGGCGCGCGCCTCATTGCTCGAAGTGCTACGCGTCACGGTGAGCCAGCAGGGCACGGCCACGAACCAGCAGCTCGGCGTCATCCTCGGTATGAAAGCATCCGCCTTCGGCACCTACACCGCCGCGACCCCTGCCCCGCACGCCATCAACGGCGTGGCCTCCGGCATCACCGGCAGCACCTCTGGGGCAGCAGCAGGAGCGGGCACCGACGCCTCTGCCGAAGGTGCCGGCACCGTCACCACCACGCTGACGGAAAGTTTCAGCGTGGTGAACGGCTGGCTCTGGGTGCCGACCCCAGAGGAACGCATCCTCATCCAGCCGGACACCGCCTTCATCGTGAAGCTCCGCGGCACCCCGACGACGCTGACCGGTTGGAACGCCACGCTGACTTTCCGCGAGATCTCCTAAGGCGATGGCTAGGGGGCTGTTCCGGCACCCGCCGCACCCGCAGCCCCAGCAGCGGCATGTAACCGAGTCTGGGCCGAACGTCGTCGAGCGCACGGCCACCGATAGCCTCGCACTCTCCGACTCTGCCGCGCGTGGCGGGACGTTCGTACGCACCATCACCGATGCGCTCAGCCTGTCCGATGTAGCCACCAGGCTCTTCTCCGGGGCTCGTACCATCACCGATGCGCTGGGACTGTCAGACGTCGCTGCACGGGTCCTGACGATACTGCGCACCGTCACTGATGCTCTCGGACTGTCAGACGTGGCCACGCGCTCTGGCACGTTCCTGCGAACGGTCACGGACGCTCTGTCGCTGTCAGACGTAGCGACACGAGTAGGCACGTTCCTGCGTTCGACCACGGACGCCCTGGGGCTGTCAGACGTCGCGACGCAGACCAAGACGATACTGCGCACCGCCACCGATGCGCTCGGGCTATCGGATGTAGCCACCAGGACCGGCGCCTACCTCCGCACCGCCACTGACGCCGTGGGGCTGTCAGACGTGGCCTCAGTGGTCAAGGCACTCTTACGCACCGCCACCGATGCCCTGGCGCTCGCAGACGTACCGTCGCGGGTCCTGGCGGCCGCGCGCTCCACGTCGGACGCTATCGGGCTGTCGGATGTCGCCTCACGCGCGGGGACCTTCCTGCGTACCGCCTCCGATGCCCTGTCACTGTCGGACGTGGCGACACGAGCGGGCACGTTCCTTCGCTCCGTCACGGACGCGGTATCGCTCGCGGACACCGTCGCGCGAGTCGGCACGTTCCTGCGCACGACTGCCGATGCTCTCGCCCTTGCCGATGTCGCCGAGGCCGTCAAGTCCGGCGGCACCGCGCTCTTCCGAACGGTGACCGATGCGTTGTCGCTGTCGGATGTCGCTACCAGGACGGGCACCTTCGCCCGCACTGCCTCCGATGCCCTTGGCCTGTCGGACGTGGCCACGAGGGTACGCGGACTGCTGCGTACCGTCACCGATGCTCTGGGCCTGTCAGACGTGGCGACCCGCAGCGCCGCGGGCCTCCCGTCCGTATCCATCGCCGCGGCTGATGTCGTCGCATCAGGACAGGCCGCAGTGGTCGAGCAAGCCAGCAGCCACGCCGAAGTCGTGACGCACACCAGCAGTCACGCCGAAGTCACCGACTCGCCGCCGAGGATCAGCTCGGCCGACTAGCTAGCCAGATCCCCAGCCCTCCCCTGACAAGGAGGGCTTTTCGTCATGGAGTCCCATGTCCGTCCACCTCACCATCTCCCTGACCGAAACCGCCGCCGACCTCATCACCGGCTACAGCTCTGGAGCAAAGCTCTACCTCGAGTCGGCCACGACCGAAGGTGGCTCGTACTCAGCCGTCACGAATACCGCGCTCGTCTCGGGCACCGAGATATACGAGTTCTGGGATGTCAACGGCGCGTCCTCGACGTGGTACAAGTCGCGCGCTGGGAACAGCGGCGGCACCGTCTACGGCGCCTATTCGGCAGCGTTCCAGGCGACCTCGCTCGCTGCGTACGCGTCGCTCATGGACCTGCGCGAGTCGATGGACTTGCACAGCACGGACAAGGATAACCACCTACTCGACCTGCTCCGCGACGGCAAGGACTACATCGACTCGCGATGTCATCGGACATTCCTTCGGGTGCCCCAGGTCTCGGGCGATGTGACGGTCTACGTCGATGTCGTGCGCGATGGCATGACGAGTCTCGTGCTCGCCTCGATGGGTGGATATACCACCAACGGCAGGCCGCTGGACATCATCAGCGTGACCTCGATGGGCATCCGCTCCGATGAGAGCGTCGCTGCGTACACGACCATCGCGGCAGGGGACACCGGCTACTACCTCGATGGCGGCGACGGCATCGGCGCGGCTGGCACCGACTGGCCATACGAGGACATCTCGTTGTCCCCACATGGCACCAACCACACCACATACCCGCTCGGCAAGCGCGCCGTCAAGCTCGTCTGCGCGCTCGGTTTCCCTGTGATCCCCCGGCTCGTACGCGGTGCGAACCTCGACTGGGCACGGGACGAGTATCGACGAGGACCGGGTGGCGGCTCATCGACCACGTACCTCGATACCCCTGATGGCGTCCGCCCCATCGATATCCCGACCTACGTCCGGCTCACCGCCAAGGGCAGCCCATACGTACGTCGCACGTTCGCCAACATCTGATGGCATCTCCCATCAGCGTCGAGCTGGACGCCAAGGCGCTGGCACGGTTCGCGAAGCGCGTCGAGAAGTGGCAAGGCCGACCACTGTCGGACCGCATGGGCCGCGGCACCATCGAGGCCGCCCGCCTGATGGTCGGTCCGATCCGCGCACTCACCCCAAGGGGGACCGGCAACCTGAGCCGCAGCGTCAAGGCGCAATCCTACCGCGCTGCCTTCAGCGGCGGGACCATCGCCAGCGCCAAGGTCGGGCCGACGGCACGGCACCGGGCGCTCGTCATCTGGGGCACCAAGCCACACTCCCTCGCCACCAAGCGAACCGGGCGCAGTCCGTGGGTCGCGTTCGGGTCGCGCGTCTTCCCGGCTGCCTTGGTATCCCACCCCGGCGCTACCGCCAACCCATTCGTGGACAAGGCAGTCCAGGCCACCAGCAATCAGGCGTTCGCCGAGATCGTCCGTCAGTTGAGGGTCTGACATGTCCCTGCAAGCGATCATGGACGCCATCGCCACACGCGCCGCTACCGGGCTCGCTGCCGCCGATGGCACGACGGGATTGCCGGGGCTCAAGGCGTGCTTCAGCTCGGCCTCGTCGTCGGCCCCGTCCGTACTCATCCCGCGTTCCGTCGATGACTGGCCCATCGGCTTCGTGCTGCCGGGAGGGGGACAGCAGGAACCTGGCAACTACGAGCTGCTGGTGCATGCCATCCGCCTCGATATCTGGGTCGGCGCTGCCGATATCGGCTACGCGGTCAAGACCATCGTGCCGCTCATCGACCGCTGCCGCATCCATTTCCGCAGCGACATCGACAACGGCCTGACTTGCCAGCGCCTGCTGATGACCGGCTACGACCAGCTCGACCCAGACGAAGCCCACGGCAAGCCGTTCCTCGTGCTCTCCATCCGCCTCGAAGCGCTGGAGCTAGAGGTCGGAGGCTCGCTCTACAGCACATGACAGGAGTACCGATGCCCAAGGCCAAGGAAGAGACCGTCCATATCTACCCCGTACCGGGCGTGTCCATCCCGCCCGACTTCAAGCCGCCCATCCGGCACGTCGAACAGGACGTGGACGCCGAGACATGGGAGCGCATCCAGCGATACACGCCGCCAGCTTTCACCGTAGCGCCACAGGAGTAGGGACATGGCCACAGGATCACAAGCCGTCGAAAGCGTCAGGGCAAGCATCGAGACTGCCGAAGGTGCGGCCACGGCGCCGACCCGCCTGCTCTACGTGCCACAGGGCAGCGTCAGCGTCCAGCACAAGGTCGAGCAGTCGCGTGGTGTCTACGCGTGGGCGAAGTTCGATGCGACCCACGACATCTATCCCGAGATCCAGGACCTCACGCTCGTCATCGACAACATCAACGGCACGTACCAGGACATCGGTTTCTGGCTGTCAGGCATCGCCCGGGCCGGCTCGGCCGTGCCCTCCACGGTCGATACGTCGGCCTACAGCAGGACGGTCACGCCCGTCCAAACCTCCAGCGTCGTGGCGACCGATATCGACTCGTTCAACATCGAGTGGTCAAGCACCGACTTCGCCGGGACTCGTGTCTGGAAGATGCCGGGCATGGTCATCGAGGACCTGACCATCAACATGCGCAAGCGCGCATCGGGCACCGATACCGGCGTCACGTTCTCGCTCCGGTTCCGCTCCGCTTCAAAGCCGACGTTCGGCACCGCGTTCACCTCGTCGCTGTCGGACCGTGCCCAGACGCTCATCCTCGGCCAGCAGTTCGCCGCGTTCGTGGACTCCACAGCATCCGGCCTCGGCTCCACGGCCGATGGGAACATCATCGAGAGCACGTTCCATTTCGCGGTCCCGGCCGTCTTCCATGACGGCGCCATCGCGTCAGACGCGCACACCTCGATGCACCGGCCCAGCCCTTGGACCTCGGAGCTGTCGATCGTGCGCAAGTTCAGCGACTTGACCGAGTACACCGCCTACGTCGGCACCTCGTTCGTCAAGACGCTGCGGGCCATCCGTCTCCAGTTCGAGGGTGCGATCGTCGGCGGAGTGGACGCCAAGAACACGTTTCGCCTCGACTTCGTCGGCAAGCATCGCGAGATGTCCGACTCCCCAGTCCGGCGCGATGGGTTGTGGTACCAGTCGTTCGACCTCGATGGCGTGTACGACGCGACCGTTTTGGCCTCGTTCAAACTGTTCACCCAGAACAGCGTCTCGGCCTCTTACCGCTCCGCGTAAACCAGATGAGCCCTCCCCGCGGGCCTGACCCCGTGGGGAGGGCTCTGCCCTTGTCAGGAAGGACGATATGACCGACGAAGAGCGCATCGAGGCGCTGAGACTTGGCCGGGCGCTGCTTAGCGATGGCCGCTGGGTAGCACTCCGCCCGCAGTACCTGTCCGAGCGTTTCGCACTCGAGGACATCCGCAAGCTCGACGGCGAAAAGCTGGAACCTAACGACCTGTATCGCAAGCTGCTGGCCATCCTTGAGCCAGCCGTCATCGGTACGTCATGGGGCGGTACGGTCGCCGAGACGACGCCCGTCCAGATGGGCGAGCTGTTCGGCCTCTGGCCGGCCATCACCGAGGCCGCCGTCATGGACCCTACGAGCGCGAACGGCTCCGGGACGAATCGGTCTCAGCGACGTTCGCGGCCCGCAAGGGGCAAGCCACCAGTATCAGCGTCCCCTTCGAACATGAAGTCCTGAGCGTCGCCCGTCACTGGGGCGTACCGCCGTGGACCATCGTCCACCCCGACCGACCACCCACCGAGGCTGAGGTCTCTGGCTGGTTCTGGCTGACCCGCATCTTTTCCCACCTGGAGTTGTGATGGCGTTCAAGGAAGAGGGCACCCTCCAGCTAAGCATTTTGGCAAAGGACTTGGCGTCCGGCAACATCGGCAAGTTCCTCGGCGACATGGACAAGATGGCCAAGAAGGGCGGCCTGATGGGGTCCGTCTTCCAGGGCGTCGGCCAGAGCTTCGGGCAGATGCTCAATCCCGTCGCCCTGGTGGGCAAGGGCATCGGCATGGTCACCGACTTCCTCGGCGACGCTGTGACTGCGGCCGCCGAGGAAGAGGCGTCGATCGCGCAGTTGTCCCGTTCCCTCGAGGAGAACTCCGCGAGCTGGGACGGCAATATGAATGCCATCGAGGAAGTCATCTCGGCGCGGGAGCAACTGGCCTTCGCCGATGACGAACAGCGCGACTCGTTGCGCCAGCTCGTGGCTGTCACGAAAGACCACGAGGAAGCCCTCCGTCTCCAGCGTACCGCGATGGACCTCGCACGCCTCAAGGACATGAGCCTCGCGGACGCTGGCACGCTGCTTGGCAAGGTCTACGGCGGCAACGTCAGTATCCTGCGCCGCTACGGTATCCAGCTCAAGGCGGGCACCTCGGCGACTGAAGCTCTCGCTGCTGTCCAGAAGATGGCCGCGGGGCAGGCCGAGACATTCGCCGATACGGCGCAGGGCAAGGGTGTCGTCGCGCAGCTCGCGCTACAGAACGCGATGGAAGACCTCGGGTCGGTACTCACGCCGCTGATGGCTGACTTCGCGTCCTTCGCCGCTGATGTCATCCCGAAGATCGCCGACGCCATCGGCAACCTTGGCGACGCGTTCAACAACCTGAATCGCTTCCTTGACCCGAACCTCGCGCTCCAGCAGGACTATCTGGAGAAGTTGCCGGAGATCGCCAAGGAGGCCGGCGTCACCGTCGAACAGATCCTGGCGTACGATGCGGCGCAGGAGCGCGCCGCCAACTCTACGGGGGCACAGGTCACCGCCATCGAAGCGCTCATCGCGGCGGAGCGCGCCTATTACGCCGCAAGCGGCACCGACAAGTTCGCCGCGAACGAAGCCGTCATCGCTCTCCTCGCGGCCGAGACCGGGCAGACCATAGAGCTGACGCGGGCCGTTGGTATGTCTGGTGTCAAGATCCGGGAGCAGATCACGATCCTGCTGGACCTGGCGGCGCAGAACATCTATTTCGTCGATACGTGGGAAGCGGCGACCGAGGCGGTCGAGACTAACACCGAGGCCATCGAGAAGGCCCGCGCCGCTGCCATGGCCGTGGCCGAGCAAATGCGCCAGCAGGACATCATGGTCAAGGCGCTGACCGGCTCGTTCATCGGATTGTCGCTGGGCACCGAGGACGCCACGGACGCATCGGCGAAACAGGCCGGGACGCTAAGAGCCGCTGCGCTCGCCACGGCGGCCTATGGCGCGCGTATGCAGGCCCTTGATGATGCGATGGAGGAGGCGGCTGAGACATTCCAGGAGCTTCGCGGCGAAGCGAAGCAGACCGAAAAGCTCTTCCAGAAGCTCATCGATGGCCCCAACGAAAATCGCAAGTCCATCAAGTTGCTGAGCGATGCGGTGGACAAATGGTCCACGCGCTACACCAGGGCATTGCTCAAGGGCCGCGATGATATCGCCAAGTTCTCCCTGGACCAGTTGCGTCAGGCCGAGACGGAACTGGCGTCCCGCAGAGACGTGCGGACCGAGATGGAAAAGCAGCGCAAGAAGGTGCAGGAGCTGAGCACCGAGCTGGGCAACGTCCCCAAGAAGACCATCGCGCGCGTCCTGCTCGAAGGCGGCGAGCATGCCGTCCGTCAACTGTCACTCATCAAGACCCTGCTCGGGGCATTGGGTGGTATCAGCACCCCTGCCATCACGGGCCGTTTCGCTGTCCTCGATGAGCGCAAGGGTGCGCGCAAGGACGGTGCCCACGGCGCCACGTACTCGCCCGGCGACTATGGCCTAGTCGGCGAGCGCGGGATGGAGCGCATCCGCAACGTCGGGGGCGTGACGCGGGTCGAGCCGATCCCTGGTGCATCTCGTGGCGGCGGCGTCACCGTCAACATCAGCATGGCGGGCGGTATCGTCCTCGGTTCCCCCCTCGGAGCACAGCAGTTCGCTGCCGCTGCCGGGCCTGCCATCGTGCGCTGGATGCGCCAGCAAAGCTAGATGGCTACCAGCACACTCGTACCCATCCCGCACGTCCGTGTGCTCTGGCGGCCTGAGCAGTACAACAGGGTCGCCAATCCCGGCTTCGAAGTGGACACGACCGGGTGGTCCGTGTCCGCTGGCATCAACGGTGCCGGCACCAGCATCACGCGCATCACCACGGACGATCGTACCGGGCTCGCCTGTGGCCAGCTCGTCACGACCGCGACCGCCGGCTCTGGCGTCAACTATGACCTGGGTGCGTGGGGCTACTACCCCGAGAAGGACTACGGCACCATCTATGCCGTGACCGCATGGCTCAGGTGGGTCTCCGGTCCCCGCATCTGCAAGCTCGTCCTCGGCTCGCAAGGCACGACGTCACAACGTGACGAGTTGGTCATCACCGACCTTGCCGACCAGTGGACGCCGTACCGCCTGCTGTGGTCCCCGCGCGGTACGACCGTCATCACCGATGCCCAGCTCGCGCTCGTCACCATCACGGGCGAGATCCTCACGGTGAATATCGATGACGTGACGCTGTACCAGCCCGAGGGTTTCTCGTGCGTCGAGAATGGCACCGGCAGGCTGCTATCGAGCGGTGCCCAGACCATCGTCGGATGGGACGCCAGCGCCAGCTACATCGCGTCGGCACCGACCACGCTGACCACGACCACGACCACACCATACGTCACCGATGCCGATGGCACGGAGGAGCGATATCTGAGCGTGACGACGACCGCGACGGATGGCAGTGGGGTCGACTACCCCCTCGGAGACCGGCGGTTCGTGGCGGGCCGGACGTATCGGCTGCGCCTCGTCGTTCGGCAGAACGGGGGGTCTGGCGCCACCCTGCGCCTACGGTTCGGCTCGCTCGGCACCTCGGCCGACCGCTCGACGAGCGATGTGACGCTGGGCAGTGCCTGGGCGACCTACACGCTGGACTGGACACCGACCAGCGACCGTACCGATGCGCTCCTGACGTTGCAGAACGCCGCCGCCTCGACGCTCGCGTTCAAAGTTACCCACATCGAGGTATACGACTCCCTCGATGAGTTGGGCTCTGCCCTCGGTGACTTCTCCTGGCAGCGTGGTGCGAACTTCGATGGCGGCAACGAGGCGGCGGGCACGTTCACGCTGTCCGTCATCGACCCGGCCGGCAACTACCAGCCCGCCAACGGCGATAACCTCAAGCTCCACGAAGCGCTCGGGTTCGCCCACATGTGGCGACTCGGCGAACTGGCCGGCACCACTGCCTACGACAGCATCGGCACCCGCAACGGCACGTATGCCGGGACGTACACGCTCGGCAAGCCAGGCAGCCTCGCACCGGGCGACGCCGACCCATCGGTCCTGTTCGCCGATGCGGGAGCGACCAGTGGTCAAGTCCAGGTCGCAGACCACGCTGACTTCGACTTCATGGAGGGGACGGGTTCGTTCTCGATCGCCCTGAGGGTCAAGCGCACGGGCGAGACTGCCGGCGAGTCGGCGTGGCTCTTCCGCCGCGTGGCAGCTAACGGCGGCGTCGCCCTCTCCTGGTCAGCAGACGGAAATAGCATCCTGTTCCGACGGGACGACTCCTCGACCTTCGATGACCTCGAAGTGGCCCAGCCGACGCCATCGTTTGACGCGTGGCACTCCATCGTCGCGACCTATGACGGTGCCACGATGCGGCTGTACTTCGATGGCGTGCTGGCTGGCTCGCGGGCATCGACACAGAACATCGGTACCCTCGCTGTGACATCGCGGATCGGCGGTAGTGGAACGTCTGGCCTGACCGGCTTCGAGGACGAGGTGGCGCTCGGCCCTGCCGTGCTCTCTGCCGACGATAGCAGGCGCCTGCACGCCGGCCCCAGTTCGCTCTACGGCTCGCTCGCCCCGGGGAGGCCGGTGCTCGGACGCGCCGACTATGGTGCGGACGGCTATCCGCTCTTCGTCGGCACCATCTCCGATATCGCGCCATCACCGTTCGAGGCTCGCGTCATCATCACCGGCACGGACCAGTTGGCGAGCATCGGGCGCGTCGGTATCCGGCAGGACTTCATCGAGTCCAAGAGCTACAGCGACTCGCGTCGGTTCGCCATCAGCCAGGGCCTGATGTACGGGAAGCAACGCTGGAGCCGTGTCGCCGCTGACATCCTCGGCTACAGCCGGATGGACCTCGCGAACGGCATCGAGGGCTCGACATTCTTTGACGGCACCGCCGACGTGACGGACCTCGCTAGCTATCTGTCAGCACTCAACGAGGCGACCGCGACCGTTCACTACATCGCGCCGCGCTACGATGCCAACGCTCCCTGGCGGTACACGACGGTGGACCGTGCGGCGCTGACGGACACCGCGGCGGGTACGACCATCGACGAGGACTTCGCCGATATCACGTCGCACAGCTCCGGCTTCGAGCGATTGCAGAACCGCCGACGGGTGACGTGGCAGAGCTATGACAGGCTGGTGCTGCCGCCCGATGTCAAGTTCGGGCAGCTCTACACATGGCTCGCCCGCGCCGCCGACCCAGCGCAGGCCGCCACGACGTACGCCGGAGACGCGGACCCGGCCGACCCTCCCTACCTCGCCTTCACCGACTCCCGTATCGGTGACAACACCGGCATCCCTGAGCCGGAGTTCCTGACCACCCGCACGCCCTTCCCATTTCTCGACGGTTACCTCGGCCGATGGGACATCCGGGGCAAGGGCAAGCGGCGGCGCATCGTCGTCAAGACCATCACCATCGATACCACGACACGCATCTATCCCGATGCGCTCGTGCCCTTCAGCATGGCCGCCGGAGCGACGATGACCAAGTCGGTCGGCTTCGCCATCCCCGTGGCAGGTCTGTCAGTGGCGATGTTCGATGCGACGGTCGCCGCGACGGTCTACACCATCCTCACCGTGGACCCCACCGAGGTCATCATCGACTGGTGGGCGACGGCCGCGGATGACATCGAGTTCTTCGGCCTCTCCGGACGCCCGTTCCTGCCCCGCGAAGCCGCGGACGTAGAGCGCGAGGACGGGCTATCGATCCTGCGGCATGGCTACCTAGACGGCCCCGAAGTCAACGCCTACGTCCCGTCCCTTGGCGATGCCCAGGGCCTCGGCGATTTCCACCTCTGGCGTTCTGGCGAGGCGCGCATCGCCCTGACATTGGTGGATGAGCAACGGGAGTTCGCGCGCATCCTCGCGCTGGATGTCACGAGCCACGTCACGTTGTCAGCGGACCGCTGGCGCATCGCCTCACTACCGATGGTCGTCCGCAGCTATGGCGTGAGCGTCACTGGCGGCGCCCACGTCTGGACGCCGACCTATGACCTCGAAGAGCTACCGGCACATACGGCGTGGTTCACGCTGGACTCCGCTGGTTCCCTGCTTGACGGCTCGACCGTCCTGGCGTACTAAGGAGACTCCATATGGCAAGTTGGACGGCACCGAAAACGTGGTCAGCCGCAGCGCAGCTAACGGCCGCAGAGCTCGACACGCATGTGCGCGACAATGAGACCTGGCTGAAAGACGCTCTCACCACGAGCGGCATCACCAGCGACTCCGTCATCTCCAAGATCAAGTCCGCGCTCTACGGCGTCAAGGCAAGTCGCACGAGCAACCAGTCCATCGCCGACGCGACCGATACGAGCATCCTGTTCAACGCCGCGGATATCTTCGACAGCGACGCCTTCCACGATACCGTCACGAACAACGCGCGACTGACCGTCCCGACCGGTGGAGGCGGCTATTACCTGCTCAGCGCACACGCCGCCTGGGACACCAGCGTGGCGGGATTCATCCAGATCGAGATAGAGCTGAACGGCACCGGCGGTGTGGGTACGACCGTCCCCGGGTCCGTGACGCGCATCTCGCCCGGCAACAGCGTCACCCATGAGATCGGTACGCCGGCGACGTTGGCACTGTTGTCCGCTGCCGACTACGTCGCCTGTACGGTGCGTCAGTCCAGCGGTGGCGCTCTCAACGTGACCGGCGCCTCGTTCATGGCCGTGAGGCTCTTCGCGACCTGAGGCTCCCTGCCGCTACACATGCCCCGCTTCGTCCTTCGGGACGGGGCGGGGCTTTTCGCTGTCTTGCGGCGGAAGGTCATCTGTTCACGCCCCATTGGGTCGCCGTGGGCAGGGGCTTTTCTGTTTCCACTACATGTTGTGGTGAAGTCGGTCGGGTGTACTACATATAGTGGCTTGCCAAGTGTTGTAACGAGCGCTAGGGTACGTTGCACATGAAACGGACACGGACACCCGATTGGCGCGAACAGCGCGAACAGCGCGGCCTGACACTGTCGGAGGTAGCGCGACGCGCCGGCCTCAACAAGGGTGACCTGTCGCGCATCGAGACCAAGCGCCTGGTGCCCACGGCCGACGAGGCTCGCGCCATCCTCCGGGCATTGGGCGATGACCGCGCTCCGGTCAAGGTCGAGACGACGGCATGACCATCCAACAGATGCCGACCGAACGTCCGCATGAGAGCGTTGTAGTCCCTGGTCGACACAAGGACATCGAGGCCGATATCTTCCGTGAGAGCGAAGCTCTTCCTGGCCTCGATGTCCTTATCTCCCGCGTCCTGCGACTCAGCGAGGAAGAGGGCCTGACGCTGGCGCTGGCTGCGGTCCGCGTCTACCTCGCCGCGACGCTCGACGACGACGCACGGGACACCCTCGCTGTCCGCGGGCTTGCGTCGATGGCAGGCGATATCGCGGGACGCTTCAACCGGCTACCCGACGAGTCGGCCGGCAAGGACGATCGGGCCGCGTTCCTCGGTCGCTTCCAGCTCAACACCCGCCACTCACCGGCTGCGCTGGCTGACGTGATGCAACGGGTCCGCCTGGTGGGTCACGACGGCCTGGTCAGGCCGCTCATCGACTTCTCGATGGATGACGTGAGGTCATTCCGGTCGCGCAGCGATGCCCAGGTCGAGGGGTGGCAGCGCCGTGTGAAGTTGATGGCCGAGTACGAGGCCGCGCTGACGAAGCACAAGGCCGCTACCGGGCGTGACCTACCGAAGGTGGTACTGGAGCGCATCAGGAAGGAAGCGCAGAAGGCATGGTCATGACCGGCGCCGCTGACATCGTCGTGAGCGAAGCGCGTCTTGGCGCCGAACCACAGCTTGAGAGCGAGCTTCCGCCTGGCGCCACTACGCGCTACATCGATGCGAGCACCGAGCTACTCGGCCAGCTCGCATCGATGTGGATGGACTTCCAACAGATGCGCAAGGCGGCCGCTCAGCGTGGCCTCACCGACAAGGACGTGGCGGTACTGCTCAAGGTCGAGACGCACTTCGGCGATCAGCTCAAGAAGGCGCTACGCCAGCACGTCCTGTGGGATGGCTTCCTTTCGGAACTGTCAGGACTAGGCGGTGTCCATACAGCGCGCCTCATCGCCCGTATCGGTGACCCGCGTCGGTTCCCCGGCCAGCAATGCACGATGGGACATACGTTCGTTCCGACAAATAGATTGGGCAGTTGCCCGTTTCAAGCTGTGGACGGCGAGCATTGTCCCGGCATCGTGCAGGAGCCACGTCGGGGGACCGGCACGCGGTCCGTGTGGCACTACCTCGGCCTCCATGTCGTCAACGGTCGCAGCCCGCGCAAGCAGAAGGGGCAGCAGGCCGACTGGGACCCGCTGGGGCGCACCGCCGTCCTGCAGCCCGACGGCATCGCCGACGCCATCGTGCGCAACCGCGTGCCGCGCTACCGCGACATCTACGACGACAGCAAGGCGCGCTTGATAAGGGAGCGCGGGGCCGACAGCCGGAGTGAGGTCGACGCCCTGCCTGGCCCCGACGCTCCAGACCACACAAGGGCGGAGGCCGAGTCGCCGTATGAGATCGAGCCTACGCATGGCCTCCGCCCATTCGAGTCTGACCGTATCGCCCGCAAGATCGCTGCCAAGGCGTTCGTGGGCGACCTCCTGCAGGAGTGGAAGCGCAGGGCCGATACGCCCGATGTGAGCGATTTCGAGCCTGGCCCCGCTTCCGCTCCTGCCGAGGCAGCAGCATGACGGACAAGCTCTGGCAGCAGGGCAAGCTCGACGCCCGGTGCCGTGACTGCGGCGAGGGCATGGCAGCCACGAGCCGCTGCTACAAGTGCGGCTCGAAGTCCCTGAGCATGATCCCCCACATGTCCGAAGGCTGGACCGCGTGTCTCGCCGGCGGGGGTGGGGCTATCGGCGGGACGCGGGACACATCGAAGGCGCGCGCAGCGTCGCTTGCGGCCAGACAGGACCCCCCTAAAGCGACCCTTCCCGCCGTGCAGGTGGGTCTGGGGCTATGAAGCCGGAAGTCATCCTCCCCTTCGCGGAGAACGAACGCGCCCGCATGCTCCTGTCGCTGCTCTCTCGCGGCCCCGCTTCGACGCTGGACCTCCAGCGTGACCTGCCACTGGTGCATGTGGCCAGGCAGGTGTGGGAGTTGCGCCATTGGTACGGCTACGAGATCAGGACGACACGACTCCCGAACCGGGTAGCGGTCTACAGACTCGTCGGGAAAGCGCGGATGAGCGTCATCCCCCCGCAGTCCCCGACGTGCCCGAAGTGCGCCAACTCGCTCAACGATATCAAGGCCACGCTGACCGACGGCATCCTCGATGGGCGCTGTCGTGACCACGGGCGGACGCTGGTGAGGGTCGCATGAAAGCCCTCGCCCTCGCCGCCGTGCTCACCCTCACCGCCGTGCTCACCCTCACCGCCGTCCCCGCCGATGCGCGCATGAGCGAAGACGTGTTCAGGGCTCGTGTCTGGCTCAAGGGCCAGATGCACCCGTGGCAGTTCGCCTGCCTGCACCGCTTGTGGAGCAACGAGAGCGGCTGGCGCGTCGATGCACGTGGACCGATGACCCGATGGGGCCGTGCCTATGGCATCCCGCAGGCGTTACCCGGACGAAAGATGCGGAGTGCCGGGAGCGACTGGCGCACCAACGCCATGACCCAGGTCCGCTGGGGTCTGAGTTACGTCAAGGCGCGCTACGGCGGACCCTGCCGGGCGCTGCGTCACTTCCGGGTGGTCTCGTGGTACTAGCGATGAACGCCGACCTCGAACAGATGCGATCCCGCATCATCGCCGACGCTCTCCGTGATGTCCGCGCCCGTGGTGAGCGCCAGGCGCTCGTCTCTCGCATCCATCGCGTCTGTGATGAAGCTGTCGAGGCTCGACGTGCCGCGCTGCTGGCGCTGGGACGGGCCGCATGACCGTCGAGCTCAACCACGTCCGGCGCAGGCGGCTCCACGTCCATCGGTTTCGTTACGTCCAGACGGACGTGTACATCACGGACATCTTCGACGCGCGGATCGGGCCTATCCGCGAGTCGTGGCGCTGTCGTTGTGGCGAGACGCAAGAGCGAGAGGTATCGGCATGAACTTGTTGCGCCGTATCGCCGACCGCGTCGAGCGTGACCCGCTGAACGGCGTCTGGGTCGTCTTCATCGCCGCCGGCGCGCTCTACATCGGGCTGCACATCGTCGCAGCCATCACGAGCTAGATGATGCAAGGAGGGAACGTGCATGACAGCAACCGTGGGCTTCTTTTGCCAGAGCAACCGAGGGCTACCCAAGGAGACTTTCCGATCGGAGCAGGCGGCGAAACGGGCACTGTCCAGCAAGCGGCGCTTCAAGGCCCGCAGGTACCCGCACGTCTTCAGGTGCCCGTCGTGCAGTCGCTTCCATCTGACGAGCAGCACCTCGTGACTCCAGCCATGCCAGGGGCAGGGAACCTTCCTCCTGCCCCTGGCCCCCACCGAGTCGCGCGCTCCAAGGCGGGCGTCCAACACATCGCTGACACGTGTGACCGTGACGGAACCGTGCTCACCCGCTGCGGCAATACCCTGCCGCACCCCAAGCACTTCCGTCTCGTCGGCGTGCTGTGCAAGAGCTGCGACGACGTGACAGTGGCACTGGCGGCCGGAAGATGAGCGTAGGTCTGGCTCGCGACACACAACGTCGAGGCTCCATCTCGTGGCACCGCTACGTCTGTGGCATCCATCAGGCGGTCGGTTTCCCCGGAGCTACGACGATCATGAACAAGAAGGACAAGCCTCAGCTCGGGGATTGGTTCAAACGTCAGGGTGCCCTGGCTGCTATCCGGCATATCGAGGCTATCCCAAGCCTGCTCAAGACGAGTACCGAAGATGCGGTCGTCAAGATGCTCGCGTCGGCTGCTGACAAGGCCAGAGACGACGCCGGCAACATCGGGACGCTCACACATCAGGCCATCGAGCATCGCGTCAGGAAAGAGTCGGCCGAAGGGTGCACCCGGCACGACGAGCCGCCGTGTGTGTGGCCGCTCCCCGATGACGTAGCAAAGGGGCTCGAGGGGTTCGTCAAGTGGGGCACGGACCGCAAGCCCAAGATCATCGCCTCGGAGTTCATGGTCGTCTCCGAGACAGAGCGATACGGCGCCACGGGTGACCTCGCTATGACGATCGACGGGGATATCTGGCTGGTGGACGTGAAGACATCCTCGGGCGTGTACGCCGAAACCGGCCTACAGCTAGCCGCCATCAGGTGGGCGGACCATGCCGGGGTGCCGGATGACCCGAAGCCATATCGGGTGCCACAAGCGACCCACTACGGCGTCCTTCACGTGCGTCCTGACGGCACGGAGATGGTGCGTTTCGACGTGACGGACGCCGAGTTCCGAGCGTTCCTCGCGTGCCGTGACCTCTACGAATGGGACCGAGACAGAAGCAGGAGGGTGAAAGCAGCATGACCCGCAAGTCCGCCATCGGTATCACCATCCACTACGACGACGATACCGTGGACAAGGTGCCCATCGCCGTCGTCATCAACGCCGTGGCCGCGCAGCCTGCGGGCCGTGGCAACGCTAACTGGATCAACGCCGACGAGTGCCCCGAGCATGGCCCCTGGAAGGCCATCGCGTCCGGTGTCTCCAAGACCACCGGCAGGGAGTATCACGCCTTTTGGACGTGCGACACCGAGCAGGGCGCGCCGCGCTGCACCAACAAGCCTTCCCGTGACTGGATAGAGACGCATCCCCCAGGAGGAGTGTCCTCCTCTGCTCCGTCACAACGAGACGAGAACTTCTTCGACGACCTGTCCTTCTGATGAGGGTCAACCGGTGAGGCCCGGAGCCGAACGCTACGCCGATATGCCTGCCGTCGCGCAGTTCGCCGGTCGCCTCGCCGCCATGAAAGCCTTTCGCGGCGTCAAATGGCAGGACATCGCCGACGCCGCAGGACTCGACCGCAACACCATCCACAGCATCCGAAAGAAGATGACCGTCCCGAAGCTCGACACAGCGCAGCGCATCGCGGACTACCTCGAAGCGCCCGGGCTGTATGACGCGTTGGTCGAGATCCGGACGCTGACATGCGAGGGCTGCGGCGTCGGCTTCCTGGTGCCCACGGGATCACTGGTGGGCAAGCAACGCCGACGCTTCTGCTCCGCTGCCTGCCAGCAGCGCGGCGTGGCGACGCTCACCAAGCACCTGACTTTGCGCCGCGCGCTGTTCCAGCTCGATGTGAGCGACGGGATGCTATTTCAACACCGCTCGTTGGTGGCGGCGTTCTGTCGCCGCTGTTCCGGTGAGGAGTGTGGTGAGACGAGCTGCGAGCTGTTCAGCGTGACACCGCTGCGCAAGATCGTGGCAAAGAAGGCAGTGGCATGAACCTGGTCCACGCCATCCTCGGACCTTGCCGCTGCCAGGGATGCGGCGAGACGGTCTGCTGGATCAGAGACGAGGACGATCGGCTAACGCTGATGGGAGCCGGTGGCGGACTCCACGAATGTCGCTGGCTAGAACGCCCGTTCGATATCCACAGCCCGACCTCACGCTCAGACAAGCGCGAGGGGAGTTCGTGGACAGACACCTTGCGAGTCGTAGATGAGACCCCCGACACTGGGAGTGTTCAAGCCACCAGTACCGGAGGTCCATCGTGACCGTACACCAACCAGCGCGAGTGGATGTGCGACGTAGAGAAGCGGTGTCTGAAGTGCTTGGCCTGGTGGCCGAACGACCTGGAGTCCTACCACCGCGAGTCCGCCGCTACACGGCGTGCTGTGGCACGCTCGACCTCGGTGACTCATGGCATGGGGGCCGCCCGGTCCAGTGTCTCTGTGGATGGAAGGGTCGGGTGAAGTGACCGACCGCCCGTACTCACGCATCTATCACGAGCTGGCCGAAGACTACCCAGAGGTCTACGACGGCCCGCTGCTGGCTGATTACACCCGCTTGCTCGTGGCGGCTGACCAGGCGTACCCGACCCGGGCCAGATGGGCCGGCTACACCACGAGGAAGGCCATCACGAGGCTGGAACAGATCGGCCTTGCGACTCTCGACGGTGCCCGGTACACCCTTCGCGGAATCGATAAGGAGCGGGCAGAGAGAAGTGCCAAGGCAAGCCGAGCGGCACGCTCTCGCCATGCTAGTAGCACTGCTACTAGCAGTGCTACTAGCAGTGCTACTAGCAGTCCCCGTAGCACTGCTACGACAGTTGCACGTCAACTGCCTAGACGAGACGAGACGAGACAAGACGAGACGAGACGAGACAACGGGCGCGCGACCGATGAGGATGCCGTCGATGACTACTTCCGGCTCACCGGGAGGGCACCCAAAGCCACCGTCATGGCGTGGCTCGATCGTCTCGTCACAGACCACGGCGACGACGCCCTCCGCTCCGCGATGGCCGGGGCGTGGCAGGAGGACCCCAACGTCACCGACTTCCTGGGCCGCGTCGAAGCTCGCTGCGTCTCGGCGTCCCGGCAGAGCGCCAGGGCATCGAAGGAGCGCGCCGCCAGTTCGGAGCTGGAGCACCAACGCCGGGAGCTGGTGCTCATGGAGTCCATGCCCGAAGAGCAGCGCACCGCGAACATGCAGCGCCTCGGCTCGATGCTCGCCGACAGCGGGCTGCTGGCCAAGTGAGAGTCCTCATCGCCTGCGAGTTCAGCGGCGTCGTGCGCGATGCGTTCCGCGCTCGTGGGCACGTTGCTCTGAGTGTCGATCTTCTGCCGACCGAACAGCCGGGGCCGCACATCGAAGGCGACGTGCTCAGGTTCATCGATGACGGGTGGGACCTGATGATCGCCCATCCTCCCTGCACCGACATCGCCGTCAGCGGCGCCCGTTGGTTCCCCGCGAAGCGTGCGGACGGACGCCAGGGGCGAGCACTGGCATTCGTGCAGTCTCTGCTCGATGCGCCTATCCCGCGTATCGCGCTGGAGAACCCGGTAAGCATCATCAGCAGCGCGATACGCAAGCCAGACCAGATCATCCAACCGTGGCAGTTCGGCCACGGTGAGACGAAGGCAACGTGTCTCTGGCTCAAGGGTCTGCCTCCGCTGGTGCCCACGGATATCGTGGTTGGCAGGGAGGCCCGAGTACACCGGATGGCGCCCGGTCCTGACCGATGGCGCGAGCGCAGCCGCACCCTGCCCGGTATCGCCGCAGCGATGGCAGAGCAATGGGGGTTGCTGTGAGCGTCGGAGAGATGCGACAGACGGTGCTGCTCCGGGACAAGCGCTGCGTGGCCGCGCTGGTGGACCCGGCCGCCGGAGTGTGCTTCGACGAATGGGGCCACGAGTGCAGCCCGTGGGACATGAGCCGACTCGAAGCCGACTACGTCCGTCACGGCGCCATCGGAGCTCGCCACGTCCTGCCCGAGGACCACATCGCCCTTTGTGCCGGACACCATCGTGGGACAGGTCCACAGGCGGGTCGAATCTGGGCCACGTCGCATCGTCGTGAGCTGCGGGACCGACTCGCCGGGGTGCGACGATGATCGTCCACGGCGACTGCGTCGAGGTCATGGCGGGCATGGAGCCTGACAGCATCGACGCCATCGTGACGGACCCGCCGTACGGGTTGGAGTTCATGGGCAAGGAATGGGACCGGCTGGACGGTGCAGGCTTCCACGCGCCGAAGGACGAGGGCCGGACGTTTACCAACGACAGCGGCCACATGTACGACAACCTCAAGGCGCTTCCGCGCTTCGGCCATGCCGCTCATATGCAGCAATGGCACCAACGCTGGGCCACCGAAGCCCTGCGCGTAGCCAAGCCCGGCGCCTACCTGCTCGCGTTCGGTGGCACCAGGACGGTCCATCGCCTCACCGTGGCGCTGGAGGACGCCGGCTGGATCATCAGGGACATGCTCGTGTGGGCGTACGCGTGCCTGTCCGACGATACGGAAGTGCTCACGTCTGATGGGTGGGTACGGTACAATAGCGCCAGTGAAGGACAACTCGCAGCAGCGTTCGACCCGACCACCGGAGCCATCCGGTGGGAGCCCATCGAGCACGTCCACCGATACCACCACGAAGGCGACATGGTGGAAGTCGGCCCGTCGCTGGTCACGCTCAACCACCGGGTCGTCCTAGATGCCGCGGATCGTGTACCACTTCCCGGTGACGCGGACCTGCGTGGCCTGTGGGGCCGAGTTCCCGACATGGGACAGGTACCAGGCGACACGAGCGAAGTCGTGCTCGACCGTGTGCCGGTCGGCTCTGCTGTCGCAGGGGCGAACGGGGAAACTCAAGCCGATGGCCGACCGCAAGGGCCGGCTCATCCGCTGCGCGGTCTGCGAGACGGAAGTCTGGAAGCCGGACGCATGGCTGCGATCGGTCGCCGCGCCGACATGCTCCCGGTCGTGCAACGGCAAGCTGCGGGCGGCGGCGCTGGTGGCGGCTCCACGTCCCGAGTGGACCCCGGAGCGCCGCGAGGCTGGCCGGGTGCGCATGACCGGCCCGAACAATCCCGCCTGGAAGGGCGGCGTCACCGTGTTCAAGAAGCATGGGAACTACTCGGGCGTCCGGTACGTGCGCTCGCCGGAGTGGGCGCGTCCGATGGCACGCGGGGATGGCTACGTGATGGAGCACCGGCTGGTGATGGCATCGGCCTGCGGCTTCCTGATGACGCGCACCGAGGTCGTGAATCACGAGAACCACGTCCCGTCCGACAATCGACTGGACAACCTGACCATGTGGCCCGACAACCGGACGCACAAGCTCTACGAGTGGGGGAAGTGCCCGCTGGGGACAGCGAACCGGACACGGTACGCACCGTCCCGTATGTCGGAACCGTCTGGTGCATCACCGTCCCCAGCGGGGCCTTCGTAGCCCGTCGCAACGGCGTCGTGTTCGTCACCGGCAACAGCGGCTTTCCGAAGTCCAAGAGCAGCCTCAAACCAGCCCACGAGCCGATAGTCCTTGCGAGGAAGCCGGGACCGTTGCAGCCGTTGCGCATCGACGAGTGCCGGATCCCCGTGAGCGATGACGACAGGCTCAACGACGCCGTATACGTCCGCTCCGGCAAGAACAACAGCGCAGTCTACGGCGCCGATAGCCGCGAAGCAGGACGCTGGCTGATGGCAACCGTTGGCGGTCGCTGGCCTAGCAATCTAGTCCTCACAGACCCCGTCTTCGATGGCGGCTGGGATGGCGTAGTGGGCGGGGGGAACGCTGGTGGCGGCTACGGCGTGCGAGGTGGCGGTGGAGATGGGGCGTGGAACCCTACCGACCGCGACAAGTCGCCGGGCCAAACGATAAGGGGCGGCGGCGAGGCTGTCGGCTACGGCGACACCGGCACCTACTCACGTTTCTTTCTTGTGCCGAAGGCGTCACGGCGAGACAGGGAACCGGACGTGCCGGGTGCGCTGGAAACCACACACTGCACCTGTGAAACTGTTAAACTAGGGGCATGGGAAAACGAGGGCCTAAGCCAGCCCGACCAGACGGCTTCCACGTCACAGCCAAGGGCTATCTCCGGGGCAACGTCGAGGGACGGCTTCGACTCGCTCATGTCGTCGAATGGGAGCGGCACTTCGGACCCGTCCCACCCGGACAGCATGTCCACCACATCAACGGCGACAAACAAGACAACCGGATCGAGAACCTCCAGGCCGTCGATACCGTCACCCACAAACGGCTCCACTCTGGCTCGAAGCTCATCGATGGCGAGTGGTGGAAACAGTGCTCCATCTGTAGCCTCTTCCGACCGCTTGACCTCGAATGGTGGTACTTCTCAGCCGAAGGCTGGCCCCTCTACGGACGATGCCGCCCCTGCCATATCAGGCGCGTCGTCGAGTCCAAGCGTCTGCGCAAGCTGCGGGCTGCCTCCGCTTCGTGACCAGGAAGGCGGTGATGCTGGTCGGCGTGGACGTGTGAACGTCCACCCGACCCAAGCCGTGAAGCCCACCGCGCTAATGCGCCATCTCATCCGCCTCGTGACACCGCAGGACGGCACCATCCTCGACCCATTTCTCGGCAGCGGCACTACCGCCAAGGCCGCGACGCTGGAAGGCATCAAGTGGGTCGGCATCGAACGCGAGGCCGAGTACATCGCCATCGCGGAGCAACGTCTTGTGGGCCTGGTGCCCGAACCAGTGCAGATGGGGCTGACGGCATGATCGCGATGCAGCGGAGGGCGAGATGACCCCCTACTACTCCGACGCCTACGTGACGCTGTACCACGGCGACGGGCGGTCCGTTCGGGATATCGAGGGACTTGTAGTGACGGACCCGCCCTATAACATCGGCTTCGATTATGGCCGTGGCGGGTACTTGGACCAACTGTCTACTGGCGAATACGCGGAGCTGATAGCAGCGACATGTCGCCCGCCCAGCGTGGTCATCCACTACGCCGAGGCGATGTTTCCGCTGGCTGATGCTATCGGGCAAGCACCCGAGCGGTGTGTGGCGTGGGTCTATAACGGGCATTTGACGTCGCGTCAGTGGCGCTTGGTGTCGTGGTTCGGCTGCTCGCCCGACCTCGCCCTAGTCAAGCAGCCATACAAGAACCCGACCGATAAGCGGGTGGCCGCGCTCATCGAGTCTGGCTCTGACGGTCGCCCGGTCTATGACTGGTGGCACTTCGACCAAGTCAAGAACGTGTCCGCAGACAAGACAGCTCACCCCTGCCCGGTGCCTCGTCCGCTGGTGCGGCGCATCCTGGAAGTTACGCCGGCCGCGCTCGTCCTCGACCCGTTCACAGGCAGCGGCACGACGCTTCGAGCGGCTAAGGACATCGGACGCGAGGCCATCGGGTACGAGACCGATGAGCGATGGGTGTCTATCGCGGCTCGTGTTCTCGGCCAAGAAGTGCTGGGGCTGACGGCATGACCGAGCACACCCACGCCTACACCCTGAGCTGGACCGAGGCAAGGCTGGTCGAAGCGCTCAAGAGTCGCTACGGCGAGAACGAGTGGGCGATGATGACTCAAGTCCGCCAGGGAGCTGGCTGGAACAAGCGGACATTTGACGCCATCGCCATCGGGCTGTGGGGCAGCCGCGGCCATCCGGTCCATGGCTTCGAGTGCAAGACATCGCGGTCCGACTGGAGTCGCGAGCTGGCCAAGCCCGAGAAGGCTGACCCGTTGGCCGCGTTCTGTACGTACTGGTGGGTCGTAGCCCCGAAGAGCATCGTTGACCCGCTGTCGCTGCCTCTCGGGTGGGGTCTGCTGGAGGCATGGGACAACGGCACCGTTCACACCATCGCTGAGGCCGAGAGGCGCGACCCGGAGCCATTCACCCGCGGCTTTGTCGCCCAAGTGCTCAAACGGGCACTCGCCGCCGACCCGAACTTACGGGCGGTTCGTGAGGCCACGAAGAAGGGCTATGACCGTGGCATCTCCGAGATGGATAGCCGCCTCGAGACCGAGCGCGCATCGGCCGAGCGCGCGCGGCAGCGTGTTCGTGACATCGAGGCCGCAGCGGGGCTGCGACTCGACGGTGCCGGTCATGAGACGCTGCGCAAGTACGGCGACACCATCCGCCGAGTGGTAGAGGCCGAGGGTCGGGGCTTCGATACGCCGTTCTCGTGGCTCGAAAATGCCCGCAGACAGGCGCAGAAGTTCATCGATCGCACCGCGGATATCGCCGTGGTGACCCACCGAGATGACGCGGCATGATCGAGCACATCCACGCCTTCACCCTCCCTCCCCGGACCGCGAGTGTCGAACTCGGTGACTTCCGCCGACGCTGCGCCGTCGATGGCTGCGTGGCGCGAGAGCACGTCCATCAGTGGCACGCTGGCGAATGGCCGGACCACGGGACCATCGAGCTGTGCGACTGCGGGGAGACGCGATGACCCCCTACTACTCCGACGCCTACGTGACGCTGTACCACGGCGACTGTCGTGAGCTGCTGCCGAGCATCGAGGCTGACGTGGTGGTCACTGACCCGCCGTATGGGTATGCACATGCGAGCAACCGGGCAGATAGCGCATGGCGCGACGAGCCTATCGCTGGAGACGCTGACCTCGCGGCTCGCGATGACATGCTCGCGATGTGGAGCGGTCCTGCCATCGTGTTCGGACACTGCAAGACCGCCGCGCCCGCCGGGGCGAACGCCGTACTCGTGTGGGACAAAGGGCTAGCCTCTGGCATGGGCGACCTGGCTATGCCGTGGAAGCCCAACTGGGAGCACATCTACATCATCGGGCGGGGCTTTTCGGGCAGGCGTGACTCCGGTGTCATCACGGGGCATACCGTCGTGACTTGGACGTCTAAGGGGCGCAGTCATCCAAACATGAAGCCCGTTTCCCTGATGGGCGACCTCATCGGGAAGTGCCCACAAGGCACCATCCTCGACCCCTTCGCAGGCTCCGGCTCCACCCTCGTGGCAGCCAAGTCGCTGAACCGCAAGGCCATCGGCATCGAGATCGAGGAACGCTACTGCGAAGTCGCAGCCACCCGCCTCCGTCAAGAAGTGCTGGGGCTGTCGGCATGACCGAGTCAGTCAGCTTCACCGTCGCTGGCGTCGCCCGCCCACAGGGCAGCATGAGAGCCTTCGTCCGAGGTGACAAGGTGGTTATCACGAGCGCCACGAAGGGTCTCGATGAATGGCGTGACGCCATCGCATGGGAGGCGCGAGCAGTCACCAGCCAGATGCTCGTTGGCCCGCTCCGGCTCGCCGCCACGTTCACCCTGCCCCGGCCTAAGTCCGACTTTCTGGCCGACGGATCGGTACGCCCTTCGGCCCGCCTACGCCACGACAAGCGCCCCGATCTCGACAAGCTGACCAGAGCACTTATGGATGCACTCACCGGGGTCGCGTATGCCGACGACTCGCAAGTCGCGGCCATCGACGTCGCCAAGGTCTACGTCCAGCACATCACCGAGCAACCACAGGTGGATGTGTTCGTAATGCAGGAGGCGCGATGACCGAGCTGGATGCCACCAGGGCTCTCGCTGCTGCCGAGGCCGACTATCGCTGTGCGCATGATGACCGCTCGGGCTATCACTCGGGAGAGTCGGGACTGCGCGGCGACCTCATCTTCGCCGGAGCACCGCCAGATGTCATCGACAAGGTGCCGGGCTGGGTGCGAATCATCGAGCGCCAAGCCATCGAGTGCCTCCGTGAGCCGGACCGTCCACGCCCCGAGCCTCCGTATCCACGCCCCAAGGCCAAGCCATGACCGAGCTGGATGCCATCAGGGACCGCCACTATCGCTACATCGTCTTCACGGACGGGCGAGAGGTCTGCGCCTGCGAGCGGGTCTACCCCTGCGACACCGCCATCGTGCTCGACGCTCTCGCCCGCGAGACAGCCCGCGCCGAGCCAGCCACCGATGGGCATGAGGTCGACGCAGAGGTCGGAGCGATGAAGCTCGAAGATGTGCTGCGCAAAGCCCTGCGAGGCTGCGAAGTCGATGTCCTGCTCGCCACGCCCGAAGGTCGCGCCCTGAGTGCGCTGGTGGACGCCGCGGTGGAGTTGCAGCAGGACTGCGCTTGCTCCAACCATGACTCGGTCGGCAGGCCGATACCGGGCATTGCCGAGTGCGAGCACTACGACCGGGCCGCCGATGCTGTCGATGCCTACCTCGCGCTCGGTGACGAGTCGTGATCCTCACCCGCGCCACCCGCGATGGCATCCGGGGCGATGGCGTCGTCTCTAACGGCCATGTCGTGCAATGGGTCAGCCTCATCGGACGCTGGGCGGTGCCGCCCTTCCATCGCCACGTGCCAGAAGGTGCCCGGCTCATCGTCTACCTGGAGTCTGGCCTGGACGAGGCAGGCTACCGGGACCTGCTCGCGGGCAAGCATGACGCCGCGCTGGATCACCTGCGGTTGACCCTTCCGGCCGATGCCATCGTGCGCTTCGACCACGAGATGGACGCGCCGCCCAACGGCTGGCGCACGTGGGGCCAGATGCCACCGCACCTGTACGTCAGGGTGTTCTGGTACGTGTCGAAGAGACTCGGCTGCCGCCTGTTCTGGTGCCCCAGCGGGCATCACGTCGCGGAGATGGCGGCCTACTTCCCCGGGTCCGTGGTCTCGCACGTGGGCTTCACACGGTACGACCTCGGGCACCGCGGCCAGGACGGCCAGCGCATCGTGGCAGCCCGACAGTGGCGCGCACCACTGCGCGAGTTGCGCCGACTCGCACCAGATGTCCCGATCCTCATCGGCGAGACAGGCACGCTCGAGGACGACACCGGCGGTCGCCTCCGGTGGCTGCGGTCGGTCAAGCGCGTCAGGGGCCTGTGGGGCGTCATCTATTTCGATCTCGACATGACTCTCGCCGAGGGCCGCGACTGGACGATGACCGGGGCCATGCGCCGGGAGTGGGCATGATGGACGAAGTCATGACTCCGGAACAGCTCGCCGCGCGGCTACTTCCTGGCGGGTCGCCCAGCCTTGCGTGGGATGGCCAGCCAGCGTTCGACATCCTCCCACCACCACACTGGCCCCGTCGCCAGCACCGTGACCGGCGCAGGGAACGTGTCGTGCCGGTGCCGCCATTGATGCACCGTTCCCGGTGTCGTGCCGGCACGCTGCGCGATCTCGGTCACCGATACCATCGAAGCCTTCACCTGGGCATCCATGCGGGCATCCATCACGATGCGCTCGTCGAGTGCCGCCCATGCTTCGGCACGGGTGCGCCAGCCATCACCACGCCGGTCGCTCGGACCCTCGGTGTCATCGGTGTACCAGCGGTCGATGCGATCGTCGCTCGTGCCGTGATAGGCGCCGCGCACCATGCGGTATCGCTCGTGGGCTGCGTCGATGCGCGCCTGCTCGTCAGTGCTGATGGTCCATGTGTGGTCGGTCATCGTCGTGTCTCCTGTCTCTCTCGGGACCTAGTAGTCAACGGTGCAGTCGCCGTAGCAGTAAGAGTCGCAGCGGCGGCACTTGCCGGAGGGGCTGCTGGGCCGGCTGGCCTTGACTCGGTCGTACGAGTCGGCCAGGCCGCGTGCTTCGGCGTCGGTGATCGGAGCCACGACGGGCTCCGGGGCCGCAAAGACGAACTGTGGCGAGCAGATGGAGCACGAGAACCAATCCTCGTCGTGGTCGGTCTCGTGGGTCGCGAAGAGTGCATCGTAGTCGGGGGTCTTCGTGGTGGTCATGACGTCGGTCATTTCGGTGCTCCTGTCGGTGAGTGCTTATCTGATATACACAAGATATCAGTTCAGCCGCCTATTGTCAAGCCCTATTTAGCGGTTGCCCGATGAAGCTCATCGCCATCGTCCTCGCCATCGCCGCCGCCATCGCCGCCGCGCTGCTGCTCTGGCACCTCATCACCGGCACCGACAGCGAGCCGGTCTATGACACGTCCATCTCTCCCCATGCCCGCCGCCATGAGGCCAAGCGGCTGGCGCTCGTCAACCTGTCCGTCATCCCCACCGGCGGCACCGTCAGCAGCACAAGTCGCTACGGCCATTTCCACGCCCATGACATCGCGCAGCTGCGGGAGGATGGGCTGCTGTGAGACTGTACGATGCCCTCGATGAGGAGACACGGGGAGGGCAGCTTCTGGGTCGAGCGCAGGGAGGGGCGCCCGATCCGCTATGTCGTCCAGTGGTCGCGGCCAGACGGGAGCCGGGTGAAGCGCCGCTACGCGACCGAGCCGGAACCCCGCACAAAGTGACCGACCGGCTCCTGCAACGTATCGTCCCCGGTCCTTGCAAAGAGGAGGTCGAGTGAACGAACCCCGCAGTCTCTACGCCTTGCTCCAGTGGTATCGCGGCCTCATCAGTGACCGGATCCCCAGCAGTCTCCACTCCCGCGACCTCGACGACGGAGGCGGCCCGGCGTTCAGCGGCGCGTTCAAGTCGTACCTCTACGCCCCGCCCTATGGCGTCGATGACGAAGGGCACGTCCTCGACCCGCTGAAGCATTGCCTCTGGAGGATGCGCAAGTCGGGCGGCAAGGACGCGAGACGGGCAGCGTTCCTCTACGCGCTGGCCAGGGCCGACTTCGACCCTTTCCTCGCCGTCAAGGCATCCCACGACACCAGCCGCTACATCAAGGACATGGCCGACGACTACGCCCGTGCCTCGCTGGCGATCCTGTATCGGAACTTTCAACTCGACCCGGTGGTAGAGGATCGCGTGAAGCCAGCGGACAAGAGTGAGGCTCAAATCAACGCGGAGACAGCGGCTCCCGTCAGCACTTGACAAGCCTTGCTATGATGGTCCCAGCGAACATCATAAGCACCCCCGCCCTGGAATGAGCGGCTTGAGTAGCTTTGTTTCGCTGACCCCCATCACTTCCCCGGCGGCTTCGACCGTCGGGCTTTTCCCATGCGCGGACGCATCCGACCCCGACGAACCCATCAGCTCGCCCCCCGAGGGCTCCATGAGCGTACGGGCGGGAGTCGGTGCGTCCCGCGCTATCTCGGAGATATCCCCATTGGAAGCTGTCTTTGCTGCCGCCGCGGTCGCTGCCATCACGGCTCTCGGCTCTCTGGTCATCGCTACTCGGCTGGGCCTGACCAGTGTCCATCAAGACGCGACCGAAGGGAGGCGTGAGCTTGTGTCATCGCTCAAGGACCGTCTCACGCTGGTCGAACTGCAAAACTCCGAGCTACGGGCGCATGTCGCCAAGCTCGAAGCGGAGAACGCGCAACTGCGCTTGCGGCTGGATGTCGTGGAACGGCGCTATATCGCCGATGTCCTGGACGGGTCACGTTCCGCGGATCCCAAAAGAGAAGTGAGTTAGAGATGAGCATTGAGACCGTCCTCTGGGTTGTCGCCGTGGTCACCGATGAGCGCTAGGGCTGTACAAGTGACGAAAGTCTCTTCTGCTTTGCTAGTTGCGAGCAGCGGCCCTGTCCCAGTTCCGCTCCCGCCCGTTGACTGGTTCGTCCGGGGGCCGCGCGGCGGTCTCTACGTCGCCACTGGCGATCGGTCGCGCTTCGTGACCGAGATGGGCGAAGACTTCATGCACGACATGCGCTCGGTCGTGGACCGCAGTGCGGGCGTGCGGTACGTCCGCCCCGGTACGCGACTAGCCCTTCTTGCGGAGGTTCAAGACTGATGGACAAGCTCAGATGAAGCTCGTCTTCGTCACCGCAGCCGTGCTCATGCTCATGGCGCAACCCACGATGGCCCATCACGTCCCTGTCCCCGAGTCGGTATCTGACGTGGACGCCTTCGCGGTCTACCTCGCCGAGTACACGGCGCAGAAGGATGCCTTGCGCGAGTCGTTCCAGTTGTGGGACGCCACGTCAGGCTATGAGAAGTCCGGTGTCGGCGACGCGTTGCGAACGGGTCTGACTGCGACCCTGCTGCACCTCGACAGCCTCGACGTGCGCGAGTGCTTTGATCCGTTCGTCGAGCTCACGATGGCCGAGATGGGCGCCGTCGCGGACTACCTCGCCCACGGCGACAACCCACCATACGCCGCGGCGCTCGGCGCCTACTCCGGGGCGCTGTCCAACGCCATCAAGGGCGAGATCCCCGGCACGCTCACCGATTGCACGGTGGCTGCCTGATGAGCTGTCGCCGCGTCCCGCTCGAGCGACAGTTGGATGGCAGCGCAAACCAGGCGTATGACTGCGCCCGCGCCACCGCCTCGATGCTCGTCCGCCACGGCTCCCACGGTCTCATCCGCCCATCCACCGAAGAGATCGGGCGCCGGATGAACAACCCGACCGGAGTCTCGAACGTCGCTGACGTGGAACGCGCGGTCGAGAGCTACGACGCCGAGATGAAGCGCAAGGGTTACGAGCCGCTGAAGTACATGCGCGCGGGGCGTTGGGCTGCTGGTCTTGCCCTCTCTGGTGGCTCGACCGACAACCTCCGGGCGCTGGTGCAGCAGGACGACAAGCTCATCCATGTGGTCGTCGATTACAGCCGTGTCCCCGACCGCTACCGTGCGTCGTCGTTCCAGGGCCTTCACGCGATCGCCGTGGGTGGCAAGGCCGGCTCACGAGTCAGCATGGGCCACCTGGAAGTCCGCGTCCTCGACCCGCTCGCCGATGGACGCTCACCGGGCACCCCGAACGGCCCGCAGTGGTGGTCCTTCGGCACGCTCTGGAAGGTCATCGACGGTGCGTGGTCATCGCGGGGCAGCAGCGGCTGGCAGGGCGGCTGGGTGCATTGCGCGAAGGCGCTCGCCAGCCCAGACCCCGACCCCGTGCCAGAGCCAGACCCGTGCGCCGAACGCATCGAAGAGCTGGAGGACCTGCTGGCCGATGTCGTGGACTGGGCCGATGGGGACGCCGTCGAGCGTATCCGCAAGGCATTACGCCCGAACGTGGCAAGAGAAGGCGTCGCAGGCGTCGCAGGTGTGATAACGGAGGACCAGTGAACACGGAACCGCTCGTAACCATCGGCGGCACGCTCATCGATTGCGCTGGAGATGTGGCGGCATGAACGGGTTTCTCAAGTACACGTCCGGCGCCGAGCCGGTCATCACCATCAACGTCCTCGCCGCTGTCGGCTTTGGCGTACTCGTGACGCTGCTGCAACGAGCGGGTATCACGCTCGACGAAACGGAGCTGACGCTACTGGGCTCTGCCTTCCTCGTCGGCGCTACCTGGCTCGCCCGTCGTGGCGTATTCAGTCCCGTGACCCACGAGTCCGAGATAGAGGACGCGCTACGGGCAGCGAGGCGGGAACAGACGCGCTACGGGCAGCCTCCTGGTGGAGCATGAATGACCGACGCTCTTGACGAGATGCGCGCGCTGTCCCCGCATCACGGCCCGCGTTGTGACCTGTGTCGCCTCATGTCAGAGATGACGCCGGAACACCAACAGTCGGTCAGGGACGGCATGGCCACAGATGGCATCACCGACCGCGCCGTAGCTGGCTGGATCACCAGCAAGGGCTACCAGTGGCGCATCAGCCATGGTGCGGCCTGCGTCCGCAACCATCGGCAGGCTGATCATGAGTGACGCTCTCGATGAGATGCGCGCTCTGGTGAGTGAGGATGCGACCAAGTCCGCACTTCGTACCGCGCTGCGCCAGCTCGACGAAGCGCGCACCGACAAGGCCGACCTCGTAGCCGCCGTCTACGCTGCTGCCAAGGACGCCGCTGCAACGCTCACCATCCCGCCAGTCCCGAAGGTGCCGAAGGACAAGGGCAAGGACCCCGAGGTCGCCATCTGCCTCCTGGCCGATTGGCAGCTCGGCAAGACCACGCCGACCTATAGCAGCGACATCGCAGCCGAGCGGCTCCGCGCCTACGCTGCCAAGGCCGTCAAGCTCATCGGGCTCCAGCGCGCCCATCACCCGGTCAGGGAAGCGCGCATCTACCTGCTCGGTGATTTGGTGGAAGGCGAAGAGATATTCCCCGGCCAGTCTCACCGTATCGACGCTAGCCTGTATGTGCAGTTGTTCCACGGTGCCGGCCTGCTGGCAGAGCTCGTACGCACCATCGCCTCTGCCGTCGAGACCGTCCGTGTCGTGGGTGTCATCGGCAACCACGGCGCCATCGGCGGCCCCATACGCCGCAGCTACCACCCAGAGACCAACGTGGATGCGATGCTCTACAACATCGCGCGCGGCATGGTCAACGCTCAAGGCGTCGAGTGGGCCGAGAGCTTGACGAGCGGCGAACGCCACTGGTACGCCACCGATGATGTGCTGGGCAAGAAATGGTTCCTCTTCCACGGCGACCAGGTACGCAGCGCCAGCTTCGGTATCCCCTGGTATGGCTTCGCCAAGCGCCTGCTGGGATGGGCTACCAGCGTGGCGGCGTACGACTACGCAGCGTCCGGTCACTGGCATGTCCCCGTCAGGGAGCAGGTCAACGCCATCACACACTGGGGCGCAGGCTCACCGGAGAGCGGCAACACCTTCGCGCAGGAGCATCTGGCTAGCGGTGGACAGGTGCCATCGCAGTGGCTCATCTTCCAGGGTGCGCACGGTCCGACCGCCGAGTACCTGATACGGCTCTGAACGTCTGCAACGCCCCCGGCTGCGGCATCATCACCGAGCGGCCACGCTGCGCTGGACATCAGCGAGCGGCAGACGACCACCACAACACCGCACAAGGTCGAGAGAAGTACCACGGCCCGTGGCCCGCTACCTCCCGCGCCATCCGCGCCGCTCACCCCTGGTGCAGCGAGTGCGGTACCGCGAGTGACCTGACGGTGGACCACGGGACGGGGCGCGTGCTCTGCCGCCGCTGCCATCGTCGCTTGCGCGGCGTCGACGGCGTGACCTAACCCGGGGGGGGGCACCCAAAACCTCTGCCACCCCCTCCCAC
>Ga0163151_10001361_pt1 | contig 41238 bp, 38 predicted proteins | sample OliLakLV19MP5IB2_FD_145596 | JGI IMG/M metagenome (GOLD analysis project Ga0163151, IMG submission 145596) | Freshwater microbial mat bacterial communities from Lake Vanda, McMurdo Dry Valleys, Antarctica - Oligotrophic Lake LV.19.MP5.IB-2 | ecosystem: Environmental > Aquatic > Freshwater >...
CTATATTGGAGTTATTCATTTAAAAAATATGACCGTATATGCGCAGGCTTCTGCGACCACAACAAATGAGTTGCGTTTTAATTTCATTATTGAAAGTCATGTAATCGAGGTTGCAGCACCTGTGAAGTTTTCAATCCATGAAAAGGGCGATAAAAAACCCTTAATCTCAGGTAGCGAAACAATTGACGCGCTGGGTGCAGAGCCTCATGTTTTTTCAAAAGTGATCCCAAATGACGGCGATTTAAAACTTCCGATTAGGGCTTCGTTGAATATCTCAAAGAATAACTTTCTTTTTGAGTTTCAATAAGCTGCATGCTAGCGTCAAATGTATATAACATGGAGGTTTTATGCGCTCATTGATGCTCATTTTATGTCTCGTCGCACTGTCTTTCTCGGCCTTTGCACAATCAAACGTTGTGGCAACGGTGGGTGGCAAATCAATTACACTTGATGAATTTAATCGCCGCTACGAAGACGTTCGTAAAAAAGCAGCGAATCCTCCAACTAAAAAAATATTTCTCGACGATCTCATCCGTTATGAAATGGGTGTTCAAGAAGCAGAAAAACGTAATATGGCAAAAGACCCGATCATTGCTGAGCGCATTCGCCAACAGCTTTACGCGGGCCTTATCGAAAAAGATCTCAAAGACAAGTTAGACAATATTGTCGTCTCAGAAGATGAGATGAAATCTTACTACGCATCAAACCCTGAAGTACGAACAAGTCACATTCTCATTGAAATAAAGCCCAGCGCTAATGAAGCCGAACGCGCGGCTGCTCGAAAACGTACTGAAGAAATTAATGCTGAAGTTAAAAAGAGTAAGCGTCCTTTTGAAGAACTTGTAAAACTTTATACAGATGATTTGGCTACAAAAAATACTGGCGGTGATGTTGGTTATCAAGCGCGCCTTTCATTAGTGCCCGGATTTTCACTTGCTACAAGCTACTACGAATCAGCTATTAGACTTAAAAATGGTGAGATTTCAGGAGTTGTTGAAACACCTTTTGGATTTCATATTATTAAAAAAACAGGTCAACACACTTTCGCCGAAGCAAACAAGAGGCTCATTCGTGGCGCTGTTTTTGAGAAAAAGAAAATGACTCTTTTTAATGAATATTTTGACAAAATGAGAAAGAGCTACAAAATCTCCGTCAATAATGACGCCGTTAAGTAAAACTCTTCGGTTATTTTCAGCTCTACTTTTAACTACCGCCATTCTTAGTGGATGCACTAAAAAAGCTCCGCCTGCGGCAAAATCCCCTGTACTTATTGTAAATGGCGAGGCTCTTATAGCCACTGATTTTGCAAAATCACTAGCTCGACAATTAAAAAAATTTGATGCTCTAGCTGCAAAAGACCCAGCAATTATTCGAAAAGCAAAGGAAGCTGTAATTCGAGAGTTTATTGTTTCTACTTTGCTACGGCAGTATGCAACGAGCAAAGACCTTGTTGTCACCCAACAAGATATTGATATTGAGATTGATCGCGTAAGAAAAACTTACCCAGATGATTTTACATTTAAAACAGCCCTGGCCACTGAAGGCTTAAGTATAGATGAGTGGCGTGAGCGCATTACAAAATCTCTGTTAGAGAAAAAAGTTTTTAAAGTAATTGATAACTCCACTGGGACCCAACAAAAAGATTTAGAAGCCGACGCTCAAAAATTTTATGAAGAGCATAAAAGTGAATTTATTCGCCCAGCGCAAGTTCATCTTCAACAAATAGTAGTGACCAAAGAAGACGACGCACAAAGATTAATGAAAAAAATCCGAGAAGGCACGCCGATGTCTGATCTTGCAAAAAGATTTAGCATTTCACCTGACGGAGCAGAGGGTGGTGATATTGGTTATGTCAGTAAAGGTACAACTCCAGCTTTTGATACCGCCTTTAATATGCGCAAAGGCCAACTAAGTGGTGTGATAAAAAGTAATTACGGTTTTCACGTTATAAAGGTCCTTGACAAGAGAGACCAGACGCGTCAGAGCTTTGATCAGGTTAAGAAGCGCCTAATGATGCGACTAGCTATGGAAAGACAGCAAGAAGGCTTTCAAAAATGGCTGGAAACAGAAATTAAAAAAGCTAAAGTAGAGCGAAATGACTCTTTATTAGAGACCATGAAAATACACACTGAGGATGCTCAAAAATGAAGCCTTTATTGATCACATTAGTTTTTCTATTTTCTCTGGCTACGCACGCAGAAATCGTGGAATCAATCGTAGCTATTGTTAATAGCACCATTGTCACGAAATCAGATATTTGGAAATACAAGGAGCGTTTACGCTCAGGCACAATTATCGATGATCTTTTGGGTAACAGCGCCGAAGCTCTCCTCAAAGATGAAAAGGCTTTATTAAAGCATATTATTGATGAGCGCATCGTTGACGATGAAGTTAAAAAACAAAATCTAAGCATCACCTTTGAAAGAGTCGAGCAAGAAGTAAATCAAATACAAGGTCGCAATGGCATTTCGCGCGAACAGCTTAAAGCCGCTCTTAAAAAAGAGGGGACAAATTTTTCAGATTACCAAGAATTTATTAAAAAGCGTATCGAGCGACAAAGTGTAATTGAAAAAGCCATCACATCAAAAATTAAAATCAGCGATGAAGACGTAGCTTCTGCGTATGAAGTAAAAAATAAATCTTCAAGCGCTACAAGTTTTGAATACAAAGTTTCCCATATTTTATTTCGCGAAGGTAAACGCTCTGATTCTGAACAACAAAAAAAAGCACAAGAAGTTTATGAAAAAATAAAAAACGCAGGCAACTTCGAAGCACTTGCCAGTCAATACAGCGAAGACCCAGGTTTTAACGAAGGTGGTTTTTTAGGTACTTTTAGAGCCGGGGAAACACTACCACCCCTTGAAGATTCTTTTAAAACATTGAGTCCCGGCGAAGTGGCAAAACCAGTAAAGACAAAGCTTGGTTATCACATCGTAAAACTTCTTGAGAGACATGTTGTGTCTGACGCTGAGTTTGAAAAGAAAAAAGATGTTATTCGCAACGAACTTTATCAAAAAGCTTTTGTAAAACAATTTCAATTTTGGCTTGATCAAAAAAGGCAAGAGGCCTTCATCAAGATTAATTAGGCGGTCTTCATGTTGCGCCCTTTACGAATCGCAATCACCAGCGGCGACGCCCACGGCATCGGCCCTGAGGTAGTAGCAAAAGCATTAAATAAAATTGGGCCACGAAAAAATGTACAGTTTTTATTGTGGCGAAATTCTGAGTTTCCAAAACGAGATCTTCAGCGAATAAAAAAAGAATTCAAACTTATTTCAACAAATAGTTGGGCTGAAGCACTAACTAAAATGCCAAGCTCAAACAAAGAACTTGTCGACATTTGTTTAAATTCTAATCCCGCAACTTGGGTTGAAGAAGCCGCCTCTGCATGTTTTTTTAAACACCTTGATGGTTTAGCAACCGCACCACTTTCAAAACCAACAATAAAAGCTAGCGGCCTTAAAGACATTGGACATACTGATATTTTAAAACGTATTTCAAAAACACAGAATGTCTATATGACTTTTTTAGGCAGTGAGTTTAATGTCATGCTGGCGACGGGGCATTGCCCAATTAGCCAAGTGAGCTCTAAACTTTCAGCACACAGTATTGAAACAGCGGTTCTCTCTGCCACACGATTTATAAAAACCCTTCATCACCTAGGTGTGAAAAACATAATTAAAAAGCCACTCGGTGTACTTGGGTTAAATCCCCATGCTGGCGATGCAGGACTTATTGGAAATGAAGAATTCGAATTTATTCAGCCGGTTTTAGAGCGACTAAAAGAACAAAAAGTTGCTCTCGAAGGACCCCTTGTACCAGATTCGGCCTTTACTCCAAATCATTGGGCACGATATAGTCTTTATCTTGCTCTCTACCATGATCAAGGGCTTATTCCCTTTAAGACTGTACATGGGCAAAAGGGAGTACACGTAACATGGGGACTTCCCTTTGTTCGAACAAGCGTTGATCACGGAACGGCATTCGATATCGCCGGCCTTGATAAGGCAGATGCTACAAGTATGCGCCTTGCCATAGAGTGGGCGCTAAAACTAAGCTCCGGTCTTGCCCGCGAAGTTATCGAATAAAAATAAAGAGGTTTAATATGATGAATGAAGAAATTTTTAGAGAATATGACATTCGCGGTGTGGTGGATAAAGATTTTGACCCGCAATTTGCAGCGATCTTAGGAAAAGCTTACGCCACATACTTGAAACAAAACAATGTCAAAGCACCTTCCCAAATTTCTGTTGGTTACGATGCTAGACTTTCTTCAACGAATATTTGTGAGTTTCTTTGTAAGGGCCTTACAAGTTCTGGTGTGAATGTTTTAAATCTCGGACTCATCACAACACCCCTTTCATATTTCAGTACGTTTACACTTCCTATTAGTGGCGCAATTATGATTACAGGCAGTCATAACCCACCTGATTATAATGGTTTTAAAATCAGCCTAGGTAAGTCCACAATTTTTGGCGACGAAATTCAAAAGCTTAAAAAAATAATATTAGAAAAAGATTTTATCAAACCCGCTACAGAGGGCACTGTAAAAATTCAACCTATCTTTACTTCGTATGTCGAGCGCTACAGTAATGATTTTAAAATGGGAAACCCCGTAAAAGTTGTTGTTGATTGCGGTAACGGTGCTGCGGGAGTTATTACCAGAAAACTTTTTGATAAACTCGGCATCACTTGTGAAATTTTATTTGAAGAGCCTGACGGAAGATTTCCTAACCATCACCCCGACCCAACTATCGAAGCTAATCTCACGCATTTAAAAAAACGCGTTATTGAAACGGGCGCTGTGTGTGGAATAGGCTTTGACGGTGATGCTGATCGCATTGGCGTTATGGATCACACCGGCCGCCTTCTATATGGTGATGAGCTCATGGTTATTTTCTCACGGTCTGTGCTTGCGAAGTTTCCGGGAACAGCGATCATCGGTGATGTGAAATGCTCTGATCGACTTTATAAAGATATTGAAGCTCACAAAGGTAAGGCTGTGATGTATAAAACAGGTCACAGCTTAATTAAAAGTAAGATGAAAGAAATGGGCTCATTGTTTTCTGGCGAAATGAGTGGGCATGTATTTTTTGCTGATCGCAATTATGGCTATGATGACGCCATCTATGCTGGCGCAAGACTAATCGAGATACTTTCTCAAACGGGCAAAAACATACCTCAACTTTTAGAAGGTTTGCCACCCGCGTTTTCTACTCCTGAAATTAGAATCGATACAACCGAAGTAAAAAAACGCTCAATTGTTGAAGAAATGCGAAAGCAGTTTTGTAGACCGCCGTACATTGTTAATGAAATTGACGGTATCCGCATTTCATTTGATGACGGGTTTGCACTTGTTCGCTCAAGTAATACTCAACCAGTAATTGTTTGTCGCTTTGAAGCAACGTCTCCAACAAGACTTAAAGAAATTCGACAACTTGTTGAGGGAGCCCTAAAGAGTCTTTTGTGATACAGCCCGAAGACGACTTTGTTACTGATTCAGATATTTTAGTTCGTGGAGCGCGCGAGCACAATCTTAAAAACATCAACGTAGATATTCCGCGAAATAAAATTACAGTAATTACAGGGCTCAGCGGTAGCGGAAAATCATCGCTCGCTTTTGACACCATCTATGCCGAAGGTCAAAGGCGTTATGTTGAGAGTCTTTCAAGTTATGCGCGACAATTTTTAGAACAACTTAAAAAACCTGATGTTGATTCAATTACAGGCCTTTCTCCTGCGATTAGTATTGAGCAAAAAACAACAAGTACAAACCCGCGCTCAACAGTAGGTACGGTCACTGAAATTTATGATTATCTTCGTTTGCTCTTTGCTCGCGTTGGTCAGCCTCACTGTTATAATTGCAATCGATTAATCTCAAGTCAAACCGTTGACCAAATGGTCGCACGAATCAAAGAACTTCCTGACAATACAAAGATTCATATTTTAGCTCCTATGATCCGCGGTAAAAAAGGTGAGTACTTAGCAGAATTTAAAAAATGGATGAAGCTTGGCTTTGTTCGTGTACGTATTGACGGCACTGTACTTGAGCTTGCCAATGCCAAGAAGCTTGAAAAAAACAAAGTGCATGACATTGATCTTTTTATTGATCGTCTTATTTTAAAAGACACAGCCCTTTCAAGATTGAGTGAGGGCCTTGAAACAGCTCTTAGAATGACTGAGGGGCTTGCTAAAGTTGAAGTTGTTGATAAAAAAGAATTTATAAACCTTAGCTCAATGAATGCCTGTGTAAATTGTGGCGTAAGTTATCCAGAAATTGAACCGAGAATTTTTAGCTTCAATAATCCTAGGGGTGCTTGTGCAAGTTGTAATGGCCTTGGAATCAAACAACCTCAGTATGACTGGGAATGGAAAGAAGAAGACTACGAAGAGGCAAAGCCGTGCACTGAATGCCACGGGGATCGTCTTAAAAAAGAGCCCCTACATGTTTTACTAGGGGGGAAAAACATAGTTCACCTCAGCCGGCTTACATCAAAAGATTTAAAAGAATTTTTATTGTCTTTAAAGTTTTCTTCTCGAGAAAAAGAAATTGCAGAGAAAGTAAGAAAAGAAATTTTAGAGAGACTTGATTTTTTATCTCACGTTGGAGTTGATTATCTCTCACTTGATAGACCCAGTCGCACACTCAGTGGTGGCGAAAGCCAGCGTATTAGACTTGCAACTCAAATCGGGTCCTCACTCATTGGAGTGCTTTATGTTCTTGATGAACCAAGCATTGGCCTTCACCCCAGAGATCACGCAAGACTTCTGAGAACACTAAGAGATCTTTGTGAACTGGGGAACACCGTCTTACTTGTTGAACATGATGATGAAACTATCAGATCTGCTGATCACATTATTGATCTTGGCCCTGGTGCTGGTAAAAATGGTGGGGCCCTCATTGCAAATGGCACACTTAAAGACATTATTAAAAACAAAGAAAGCCTCACGGGCGCATTTTTAAGTGGCAGAGAGAAGATTGAAATACCAAAGTCTCGAAGACTTGGTATTGGGAAGTCTATTGTTTTAAAAGGTGCCACAGGAAATAATCTTAAAAAAGTCGATCTTACAATTAATTTAGGAACACTAAATGTCATAACAGGTGTTAGTGGTAGCGGAAAATCAACACTCATCATTGACACTTTTTATAAAGCGCTAAGCAAACATTTTTACAACAGCTCAGCCACGCCATCTGCGTATGATTCTTTAACTGGCATTGATCAACTCGATAAAGTGATTGATATTGATCAAAGCCCGATTGGTCGCACACCCAGATCAAACCCCGCAACTTACACCGGCCTATTCACACTTGTTCGCGATTTATTTGCTCAGCTTCCTGATTCAAAAATGAGAGGTTACAAGGCTGGCCGCTATAGCTTTAATGTCAAAGGCGGGCGTTGCGAGGCCTGTGAGGGTGATGGTCTTATTAAAATTGAAATGCATTTTTTGCCAAATGTTTACGTTCAGTGTGATACTTGCCAAGGTCGTCGATATAATCGCGAAACTTTAGAGGTAAAATATAAAAATAAAAATATCGCCGAAGTATTAGCAATGGATGTTGACGAAGCACTTCCTTTCTTTGATAAAATTCCTTCGATAAAACAAAAACTCGCCACACTTTATAGTGTTGGTTTGGGTTACATTGGCCTTGGTCAAAGCTCCACAACATTAAGTGGTGGTGAAGCGCAAAGAATAAAGTTGAGTAAAGAACTCTCAAAACGAAGCACAGGTCGCACTCTCTATATACTTGATGAACCAACTACCGGGCTTCACTTTGATGATGTAAGAAAATTATTAGATATTCTTCAAGCACTTGTTGATCAAGGAAACACTGTAATTGTAATTGAGCATAATTTAGATGTAGCAAAAGTTGCTGATCACATTATTGATCTTGGGCCAGACGGGGGAAGCGGCGGGGGTTATGTCGTCGCAACTGGTACACCTGAAGAAGTCGCCAGCAATAAAGATAGTTATACAGGGCATTTCTTGAAAAAAGTTTTACTCCCAACGTCTAACAAATCAACACCACTTAGCACGGCCACCAAAACCCTCTAGACCTACTTAGGACTAGTTTAATTTTGGATATTTCGTACAACTTCTAATCACCACCATAAGTTAGCCACTTGAAATCAAAGATGTTTTCAATATCTCCCTTCGTCATACCGACAAAAGTAATAGCAAGACCTTGGACTTGTATTAAGGGAGATGCGTGTTTCGATCGTTGTTACTTTTTTTATTCTGCACACTATCAAGCCTTCAATTAAAGGCTCAGTGTCTTCCTGCGGATCAAATTCCAAATCAATACATCATTCGCCTTAAAAAAGTATCAACCATTGTACCCAATCAAAGCCTTAGCGCTAAGAGTCTACAAAACATTCAAATAAGCCGTATAGAAAATGATCTTAAAAATCGCACTCTTTCTTTTCAAAATATTTTTAGCCCCAAGAATATAAAAATTCAAAATTCCTTTGTGGATAATAAGTCCGTAAATCCATCATCACCACCACACACCTTAGTGATTAAAACAAAAAATATTTTTGATTTAGCTTTTCTTCAATCACACCTTGATATTGAAACCGTAGAACAAGACTGTCGTTTGCATTTATTTAATGTAAATTCCCCAGCGAGCACACCACCGAACGACCCCATGTATTTACAGCAGTGGGCATTAGAAAAAATCAAAGCCCCTCAAGCTTGGCAAATCACCAAGGGTAAAAACGATGTCATCGTCGGCATTTCAGACACAGGCGTTGATTATCTTCACGAAGATCTCAATGTGAATATGTGGATAAATCCCGATGAAACTCCCAACAACGGCATTGATGATGATCGAAATGGTTGTATTGATGACATTCATGGTTGCGACTTAGCTGAAGATAACGGCCAACCTATGCCCCCACCAACAAGTCGAAGCCACAGTCATGGCACACATGTCGCTGGCATTGTCGGGGCCGCAACCTCTAATTTCACAGGTATTGCAGGAACTGCTCCCGGTATTAAACTCATGGCCTTAAAAGGATTTAAAAATAATTTAGATGGAATAACTGATGGGTCAGATCTTTTAAAAACAATTTACTATGCTGTTAATAATGGTGCGCGCGTTATTAATTGTAGTTGGGGCCGTAAAGGAACACCAACTTCCGCTGAATTAGATGCCATCAAATACGCAATTGATAATGGCGTTACTATTGTAGCGGCCGCAGGAAACAGCAATCTTGACAGCAGTTCATTCACACCCGCATCAATTCCAGGTGTTATTACAGTGGGCGCTAGTGATTCAAACGATCAAATTGCAAGCTTTAGTAACTGGGGCACTCGCGTTGATATTATTGCCCCTGGCGGAAAAGGATTTGATGCCTTCGGAAATATGGAAGACCCCATTTTATCAACGCTTCCAAGATCACAGGGAATGTACGGAAATTTTATTGGAACAAGCATGTCAGCACCTTATGTCGCAGGAGCCGCAGCACTTATATTAAGCATAAACTCTAACTTAACTCCGGCCGATGTACTTTCTATTCTAAAACTCTCAGGCGACATGGTTCATGTTCGTACATCTGGTGGTAAAGAGTTCGATTACCCCCGGCTTAATTTATATAACGCCGTAAGATTAGCACAAACAACAACACCGAGTTCTAGTTCTAATAATGGTTCATCTGGAAATAATGGCGGGTCAAATTCGCAATCATCATCACAACTAACTCAACCCACAAGTTCAGCACCTGCTACAAATAAAAACGGTGGATGCAACCTCTCTAGCTCACGCCAAATAGATTACCCCACCGGATCATTATTACTTTTATTACTACCGCTGGGACTTATCACTTTACTTAAAAAGTACCGCCCCAACTAAGTTTTAAGCTTTACCTGATAAGTTAAACGCGATGATGAGCGCGTAAATTACTAATGACTCGATAAGAGCCAAACCAATGATCATGGGAACAAAAATTTTCCCTTGAGCCGCTGGATTGCGAGCAATACCGTCAAGTGCCGCTGCTGCAGCTTTACCTTGGCCAATAGCACCACCAAAAGCAGCAATACCGATAGCGAGTGCTGCGCCAATGGCATAAAGACCGCCACCTTTTCCGCCAGCTACTTCCTCAGCGAGAGCCGGTACAGATGCAAGAAGCGTCAATGCGCTGATGAAACTTAGACGAAAAAAATTCTTCATAGGTGAGATCCTCCTCAATTAGTGATCATGCGCCGTGGCCATTTGAATATAGACCATCGACAAAAGTGAAAATACAAACGCTTGCACAAAGCAAACAAACATACCCAAAAGATAAAACACCATCGGAACGCCAACTGGCACTAGATTTAAGAAAATCGTCAAAACCGTATGGTCACCGGTCATGTTTCCGAAAAGACGCAAACCCAAACTCATAGGCCTTACAGCATGAGATATTAATTCAATGGGAAGCATCAGTGGGGCCAGCCAAATTAAGGGCCCCAAAAAATGTTTAAAATAAGCAAGGCCACTTTCTTTAACGCCAAGTGCGTTATACAAAATAAAAACAAAAAGTCCGCAAGCTAAAGTTGTATTTAAATTATCTGTCGCCGGGTTAATACCGGGAAATAATCCGAAAATATTATTTAGAAAAACATAAATAAAAAGTGCTCCGATTATTGGAACATACTTTTCACTGCCGTGGCCCAAAACTGAATCTACAAAACCAGTGAGAGCTTCAACAATAACTTCAAACATATTTCGCAATGTGAATTTTTGAGCCGGAACCAATGCCGCCTCTGGAACCCCAGCAACCGAATATGCCAGCAATGAAAGCGCTGAAATTGCGAGAGTGCAAAAACCCGCCGTTAAAACATGGTCGGGGTAGTGTTCGAGGCCTGGAATAAGATGAAACCAAGTAAAATGCATTTATATCCTTTTATCCGATATTGCAGTTTGTAGCCCAGTAATAAGAAAGCTTCCAACTAAACTTGCTATGCCTACAAAAAGAGGCACTAAAGATAGCTTTAATTCCATTATGTAATAATAAAGAAGCAAACCTAAAATCGCGTATTTAGTTACCAAGATACCAATTGTTATAGCAACAGGTTTTTTATCCAAAATGCGCCGCCAAAGCAGAGAAAGTAGGGCAAAGTTCAATGTTATTAAAAAAGCCCCTGCTAAAAAGCCAAAAATCTGAGATGCATCAACAAAAAACAAGATGATTCCACATACTGCAACCATAAGTGCTTGGGTTTTAAAAACGCCCTTAAGACTGGGCATTATCGTCATTCATGAGGGCTTTAAGACGAACAATAAGGCGTATAAAGCCCAAAATACAACCCGCCACAGCCCCAATTGAAGTATATAGGCTTCCCGCATCAAAATGCGTATCGGCGAGACTCCCCAACCATAAAAGTACAAGTACAGTTACAGCCAGTTCCGTGACGCTTAAAATGATTACTCCGTAAGTTTTAGTCAAAACCTTACTCTCGCTTTCGAGCTTTACGCCTTAAGATGCTTTTTATTTTTAACTCAATAACATCAGGGTGTGGATATGTATTTTTGATTTCTTCAAGCTCTTGAACCGCATTATCCCAATCTTTTTTATCTTCATAGGCCAATGATTTATTTAATTTCACTCTAAAAAGCTCTTCATTGGAGGCAAATTGTTTTTCGATTTGGTCATATATGGCCACGGCGTCATCTATCTTTTTTAAAGCTAAATAGGAATCTGCCTTGAGCATCATCATTTCAAAGACTTTTGGATCCTGGGGATTGTTGTTTAAAAACTCATTCACCTCTGAAATGGCTTGATCAAAATTTGCGAGATAATAATACGAGCGGCCCAATCTTAATCGATAATCAGCGGCCTCTTCTTTAGAGGGAGCCGCCTGAAGAAGTCTTTGATATTCAATAATGGCTTGGGTGTAATTGTTTATCTTTTCATAAAATACTTCGGCCAATTTTTGTTGTGCCCATTTAATTTCTGTACTTTTTTGACTATGTAAAACCAAATGCCTGAAAAAAAACACAGCCTTTTCATAGTTTTTTAAATCATAGAGACAAACACCGGCACCAAGGCGAGCTGCTTCAATGCCCGTGGGTGAATCAGGAGCATACTTAACGGCGCGCTCGTACTCTTCAGCGGCTTCTTGCCAATGCCTGTTTTTTTGAAAGTTTTTTGCAGAAGAAAGAAGGCGTTTTTCTAAAGAAATTTTTGGTAAAAAAAGAACAACTGCAAGGGCGATGATAACTCCAAGTCCCGCAATCAATGCCCTGTGTTTTTTTACTTTTGCTAACATTTATATCAGGCGTGTCCCGCCGTAGTTTCATCTTCTTCTTCTTGATCTTCGATAACCGGAGCAAGACTTACCACTTTTTCGCTCACATCAACTTTTAGAAGTCTCACACCCTGTGTATTACGACCAATAACAGAAATGTTTCTACATGGCATACGAATGACCTGACCACCGTCAGTGATCAGCATTAAATCATCTTCGTCTTTGACCATTCTGGTTCCAATCACGACTCCCACTTTATCAGTAGTTTTTTGAGTGATGATTCCAACGCCACCGCGACTTTGTGTGCGGTACTCATCAATTGTAGTTCGCTTGCCGTAACCGTTTGAAGTAACAGCGAGTACAGTACCTTTGTTGTCTTTATTAAAAATTTCCATACCGACAACACTGTCGTCTTTACCTACATTAATGCCTTTTACGCCCCGTGCAGCGCGCCCCATGGCTCTAACTTCTGTTTCATCAAAGCGAATCGACATACCCTCAGACGTTGAGAGAAATATATCTGATTTTCCATCAGACAATTTAGCGTCAATAAGTTCGTCATCAAGATCAGTAGTGACAGCGATAATTCCGTTGTTGCGAATATTTGCAAATTGTTCAAGCTCGGTTTTTTTGATGATCCCTTTTTTCGTGACCATAACAACGTTTCCACCCTCAGCAAGATTTCTGATTGGTAAAATGGCTTTAATTTTTTCGTTGTTACCAAGATTTAAAACGTTGGCAATGGCTTTTCCTTTTGCAGCTCGAGAAGCTAGGGGAAGCGCATGAACTTTCACGCTATAAACCTTGCCTTTATCGGTGAAGCACAAAAGAAGACTGTGTGTACTTGTAACAAAAAGGCTTGTAACAAAATCTTCTTCTCTTGTTTCCATTCCCTTTGTACCTTTACCACCGCGTTTTTGACTACGATAAAGATCAATGGGGTTTCTCTTGATGTATCCTGTGTGAGTGATCGTAACGACCATCTCTTGATCTTCAATGAGATCCTCGTCTTCAAGCTCTTCAGCTTCAGCAATAATTTTTGTGCGTCTTTTATCGCCAAATCTGTTTTTGATATCAACAAGTTCATCACGAACGATTCCGAAAATAAGTTTTTCATCGCCCAAGATTTCTTTGATCTTTTTAATGAATTCTAAAACCTCTTTATATTCAGCGATGATCTTATCTCTCTCGAGACCCGTGAGGCGTTGTAATCTCATTTCTAAAATAGCATTGGCTTGTACTTCTGAAAATTTAAAACCCGCTTTTAAGGCAATGCGTGCTTCTTCAGCATTTTTTGATTTTTTAATTGCGGCAATGACTTCATCAATACTTTCGAGTGCTAGTTTTAACCCCTCTAAAATATGAGCGCGCTCTTGGGCTTTTTTAAGTTCAAAAATACTTCGTCGAACCACAACCTCACGGCGATGAGCAACAAAAGCTTTGAGCATTCCTTTGAGATCAAAAATTTTAGGTTGGCCATTATCAAGTGCCAACATGATAATTCCAAATGTTGTTTGAAGTTGGGTATGTTTAAACAGACGATTTAATACAACGTTTGCAGCATCACCTTTTTTAATCTCGATGACCATGCGCATACCTTCGCGTGAACTTTCATCGCGAATATCTGAAATACCTTCGATTTTTTTATCTCGCACTTGATTGGCGATATCTTCAATAAGTTTTGCTTTATTAACCATGTAAGGAAGTTCTGTTACAATAATTTGTTCTCGATCGCCCTTACGCTCTTCTATTTCAGCAGCTGCGCGCATGCTGATAATACCTTTGCCTGTTGTGTAGGCTTGGCGGATGCCCTTTTTTCCTGTGATGTAACCTGATGTTGGAAAATCTGGGCCAGGAATAATTTTAAGCAAATTTTCAATTGGTAAATTTGGCTCTTCAATTAAAGCTAAACAGCCGTCAATAACCTCAGTCAAATTATGTGGAGGAATATTGGTCGCCATACCAACAGCAATACCAGAGCTACCATTTACAAGAAGTGTTGGGACTTTAGCTGGCAAAACAAATGGAACTTCTAATGTGTCGTCATAGTTGGGGCCAAAATCTACAGTCTCTTTATCGATATCAGATAAAATTTCTTCGGCAAACTTGGTCATGCGAATTTCTGTGTACCGCATAGCTGCTGCAGAATCGCCGTCGATAGAGCCGAAGTTACCTTGGCCGTCAACGAGGGGGTAACGCATTGAAAAATCTTGCGCCATACGAACAATTGTATCGTAAATTGCGGAGTCACCATGGGGATGATATTTACCCATTACCTCGCCCACGATACGGGCAGATTTTTTAAAAGGTTTGTTATGAAGATTTCCGTGTTCCCACATTCCAAATAAAACACGTCTGTGAACGGGCTTTAGACCATCGCGCACATCTGGTAGTGCTCGGCCTACGATAACGCTCATCGAATACTGAAGATATGCACTGCGCATTTCTGTTTCGATATTTATTGGAACTACATTTGTCCTTACGGGAGTTTTATCGTCCATCGCGTCCTCTTAAAAACCGATTAAATGTCTAATTCTTTTACTTGAAGCGCATTGTCTTCAATAAATTTTCTACGTGGCTCAACGGCATCGCCCATGAGCACGCTAAAAATTGCATCGGAGGCCACAGCATCTTCTATTGTGACCTGCAATAAAGTTCTTCGATCAGGGTCAAGTGTGGTTTCCCAAAGCTGTTCAGGATTCATCTCACCTAATCCTTTGTAACGCTGAATGTATTGTCCGCGCTTACTTTCAGTGATGAGGTATTTTCCAAAATCAAGATAACTTTCAAATTCTGATTCTGTTTCTTTCATTTTAACTTTGACGGGGAGTGGAGAGAATTCCACAAATGACTTCCAAAGATTTCTCATTTCAAGAAACTCTGGTGATTCTAAAAGTTCACTATCAACTGTTGTAATCATATTGACCGCATTTCTAACGGTGGCGATTTCAACTTTTGAACAGCTGTGTTCTTTATCTTCGATCACTTTATAATTAAAATCCGTTAAACCCGGTGCAGTTTTAAGTAGATCGGTTTTCATTTTTAAAAGTGAGCTATCAAGTTTTACTTTATTAGCAAGCACACCTTGTGAATCCCAACCATCACTCACCATGTAGTAAAGCGCATCTTTGTCATAGAGTGCTGAAAGTGCCTTTAAAAGTCTTTCGAATTTCTGAATTTTTGTAGTTATGGTTTTTAACGTCTTTTTATCAATTGCGATTTTAGCTGATTTAATTGTGACGTCTTCAAGACCCGCACTTAAAAGATAATCGGTGAGTTCAACTTCGTTTTTAATATAACGTTCATTTGAACCTTTTTTAACTTTAAACAAGGGTGGTTGCGCAATGTAGAGATAACCGCGCTCAACAATTTCAGGCATTTGCCGATAAAAGAAAGTCAAAAGAAGTGTACGAATATGAGATCCGTCAACGTCGGCGTCAGTCATAATTACAACTTTATGATATCTAATTTTATCGATAGAAAAATCTTCTTTACCAATTCCTGTGCCCATTGCCGAGATGAGCATTTTAATCTCTTCGTTAGATAACATTTTATCAAATCGCGCTTTTTCAACGTTTAAAATTTTACCTTTTAAAGGAAGGACAGCTTGGTTTTTTCTATTACGTCCTTGTTTTGCAGAACCGCCGGCTGAATCACCCTCAACCAAATATAATTCACAAAGTGCTGGGTCACGCTCTTGGCAATCAGCCATTTTACCTGGCAAGCTACCACCATCTAATGCAGATTTTCTTCGCGTGAGTTCACGTGCTTTTCTAGCAGCCATACGTGCACGAGCTGAGTCGACACACTTTTGCGTAATTGTTCGTGCGATTCCAGGATTGCGATCTAAAAAATCTGAGAACTTGTCATTTACAAGCGCTTCAACAAGACCTTTGACCTCGCTGTTACCAAGTTTTGTTTTTGTTTGACCTTCAAATTGCGGTTGAGGAACTTTAACACTTACAACAGCTGCTAATCCTTCACGAATGTCATCACCCTCAAGAGATTCTTTAATGTCTTTAAGTAAGTTTGCTTTTTGAGCATAACTATTCATGCTTCGTGTGATTGAAGTTTTAAAACCAATAAGATGTGTTCCACCTTCAATTGTGTTGATGTTGTTGCAATAAGTAAAAATTGATTCTGAATAAGAATCATTCCACTGCATACAAATTTCAACTTCTACACCATCTTTTGTTCCGCTAAAAAATATCGGTGGATTATGAAGTTTTGTTTTTGATTTATTAATAAATTCTACGAACTCTCTAATCCCACCTTCGTAAAAAAACTCTGTAGACTTTGCAGTTCGCTCGTCTTTGAGAATAATTTTAATTCCTGCATTTAAAAACGCAAGTTCACGGAGGCGATTTGATAAAGTATCTTGATTATATTCAAGTACTGTAAAAATAGTTGAATCAGGCTTGAAGGTGATTTTGGTTCCTGTTTTATCAGTTGTGCCTACTGATTTTAATGGCGCTTGAGGGACACCAATTTTATATTGCTGTTTCCAAACCTTGCCATCGCGTTTGATTTCTAAATTTAAAACTTCAGAAAGTGCGTTTACAACACTCGCACCAACACCATGTAGACCACCTGAAACTTTATAAGTATCTGAATCAAATTTTCCGCCTGCATGAAGTACTGTTAAAACAACTTGTGCTGCAGAAACACCTTCACCTTTATGCATATCTACTGGAATGCCACGACCATCATCTTCACAAGAAATAGAATTATCAGCATGAATTATTACTTCGATATTTTTACAGTGACCAGCAAGTGCTTCATCAATTGAGTTATCAACAAGTTCATAAACTAGATGATGAAGACCGCGCGCTGAAGTATCGCCGATATACATACCCGGTCGTTTTCGTACAGCCTCTAAACCTTCAAGGACTTTAATTGAGTCCGCTGAGTAAGAATTAGGTTTGGGCTCTGTATTTGCCATTTTATTTCTTCCTTTAATCTCTTAGGTCTATCAGTTTCAGGCCATGTTAGGTTTTTAACCGACCCGCCTCTACGTGAAATACTGAACACCCCTGTAGCACCTGTGTATGATCTGTTGTCGTTAAAAAAGTCTGCGCATTGTGAGCTCGTAAAAAATCGACGAGAAAGCGCCTTTTTTTTTCATCAAACTCACTTAAAACATCGTCTAAAAGTAGTAGTGGATAAGACTCAAAAGCCTTCCCATGATACACGATCTCAGCTATTTTGAAAGACAAAATTAAGGCTCTTTGTTGACCTTGTGAACAGAAAATTCGAGAGTCATTCCCATTAAATAAGAAACTTAAATCATGGCGGTGGGGGCCCGTCAAAGTCACCCCCAAAGCCTCCTCACTTATACGCCGCGATGAATCTAAAATTTCATCTTTTAATCTTTGATGAATCGCTTCTAAATTTCGTTCTTTCCAGGGCTCATCATGGCTTTCATAGGCAAACTCTAAAGAACATTTTTCGCCCATAATCAGCGAAAGTGTTTCTTGCGCATGGGGTAAAATCGTATCTAAAAATCTAAGTCTTAAAAAAGTGATTTCAGTAGCAGCCTGTAAAAACCCCGCATCAAGACTTTCTAAGATCCCACGGCCTTTATTAGGAACTATCAGACCCATCTTAATTTGTTTCAGACAGGCATTTCTTTGGCGCAGTGCTTTTGAAAATCGGGTAAACGCTAACGGAGCCTCTGAAGATATTTGATAGACCGCTTGGTCAACCAGTTCTCTTCTTAAATCCGGTCCAAATTTTATAGCTCCCAAACTTTCTGGGCTAAAAACGACTGTTCTTACTTGTCCTACAAACTTACTCGGTGACACTTGTTTTTCATTTAACGTGAGTTGCCGGTGCCCCTTTGATAAGCGAACTTTTAAATTTTTTTGACTAGTTTTACCTGAAATAGAAGAAACATGGGCTTCAAGTTGAGCAGACTCATGGCCTCGTTGAATAAGATCAAGAGTTGTTGCCGTACGAAAACTTCTCAATGTGGATATGTGGAAAATTCCCTCAATTATACTTGTCTTACCTTGAGCATTATCCCCAACAAAATAATTAAGAACAGGCCCAGGTGTAAAATCAATTTCAGTAATATTTCGGAATTGGCGAAAGCTAAGTCGATCTACGCGCACTACTTATTTAAATGCGCATCGGCATTACAACACAAGTATAGCTTGCATCGTTAGCCGGCCTCAAAATTCCAGGGGAGAGTTGATCGTTAAGTTCAATATCAACTTCTTCGTCTTGAATATTATTTAAAATATCCATGAGATATTTTGCATTAAAACCAATTTTCATTGAATCGCCGTTATAACGAACATCAATCTCTTCTTTTGCATCACCAATTTCAGGATTGTTAGAATAAATTTCCATTACGTTTTTTGTAATTGAAAGTGTGATGCCTTTACTTTTTTGATTTGAAAGTAAAGATACTCTACGCAAACTTGAAAGTAGTTCATTTCTTGAAACTGCAATTCGTTTAAGTAATCTAGCAGGAATTAATTGTTGATAATTAGGATATTTGCCATCGATTAATCGAATTAATAAAACTGTATTTTCTCTCTTAACTACAAGATGTGATCCTTCAAAGGCCATCTCTAATGTACCTTCTGCACCATCAAGAAGTTTTCTCAATTCATGGAGACCTTTTTTGGGGATAATAACTCCCTCTGCAGCTTTATTTCCGGGAAGTGATACTTCTACTTTTTTATCAATCAAACTTAAACGATGTCCATCAGTGGCGACCATTCTAAAACTTGTTCCACTGTCGCTTGTTGTTCTTTCAAAATATACTCCATTAAGGTGATAACGAGTTTCGTCATTACTCACTGAGTAAATTGTCTTTTCAATCATATCGTGAAGGATTTGACCTTGAACACGTACGAAATCTTTTGTTTCGTATTGCGGGAATGCAGGAAATTCATCAGCTGCAGAACCAACAATATTAAAAACAGCTTTTTTATTTTTTAGCTCTACCCAGTTATTACTTTTCTTTAAAACCTGAACTGTATTGTCTGAAAGTTCTTTTACTAGATCAAAAAGATTTTTAGCACTTACCGCTACTTTACCTTCAACTTCAACATTTGCACTTACTTCATCTTTTATACTTACCTCAAGATCAGTTGCAAAAATTGAAACTTTACCTTTTTCTGCAACTAATAGTGCGTTTGACAAAATAGGCATCGTATTTCTTTTCTCGATGATATTTTGTGTCTTTTGAAGAAGATTAAGAAAATCACTTTTTTGAATCTCGAACTTCATGCCTTTTTGGCCTCTCTTATATTACTATTAGATGTTAATAAAAAAACTAGTAGTAGTAGTAGTTGCTGTGGAAAACTCCAAATTCATTTAAACACTGAAAACTACATAAAAAAATCGCATAAGTAAAAACTAATATAACAATTTAAGAGCTCTATTTTTGTGTAGAACTTTTCATAAAAGTTTTCCACAAAGCTTATTCACATGCTTATTCACAACTCACAAAAGGTTCCATTGTGAATTGTTTATAAGGGTTTCTAAGCGATTGACATTACTCTTGAAATCAAAATCATCTAGAAGCAAAGTTGAAACCTTCTCTTCGGCATGTAAAACGGTCGTATGATCTCGATTTCCAAACGCTCGGCCGATCTCAGCATAACCAAGCCCTAAATGTTTACGCGCCAAGTACATAGCAATTTGGCGTGGACGAACAACTGTCTTCACCCGGGTTTCTGATTTTAGGTCACGCGCGGTCAGACTAAAATTCTCAGCCACAATGCGCTGAAGCTCATCGATTGTAAGCCCCTTTTTTTGCTGTTGAAGTGTAGCCGCAAAAACCTCTTTAGCTAAATCTGCAGTAACCGCAACACCTCTAAGCTCTGAATACATACGAATGGTTGCAAGATTACCCTCAAGTTCACGAACACTCTTTTTTGATATTTGTGCGATAAGACCAATAACATCGTCTGGAATAAAAACCCCAGTCCTTTCAGCCTTATAACGAAGGATAGCCATTCTAGTTTCAATATCTGGTGGGTGGATATCCACAGTTAATCCCCACTCTAAACGAGTGCGAATACGGTCTTCTAAGCCATCCATTTCGCGTGGCAATTTATCACTTGCTACAACGACTTGTTTTCCAGCGTCGTGAAAAGCATTAAATGTATAAAAGAACTCTTCTTGTGTGGAGTTTGTGCGAGCAATGACGTGGATATCATCCACAATTAAAAAATCATAACGTTCACGATAACGTTGTCTGAATTTATCCATCTGATTGTGGCGAATGCCTGTAACGACATCATTTAAAAAGCGCTCACCAGAAACATAACAAATTCTCATGTGCGGATACTTTTCTCGAACAGCATTTCCCACGGCATTAAGAAGATGTGTTTTTCCTGTTCCTGATGGGCCGCATACAAAGAGTGGGTTTACGTTTTTTCCAGGTTTTTCAGAAATTGAATGACAAGCTGCGTGTGCAAATTGATTTCCTTGCCCAACGACAAATGTACTAAAGGTGTATTCAGGATTTAAAATATCTCGTCTTGGGATACCAGTTTCTTCTGGAGGCTTTGTTTTTTGAAGTTCTTGAAGAGAAACAACTTGTTGAGGGACTTCTTCGTCTTCAGTTTCTGGTTTTAAACAGACAACTAATTCAATACGAAAAGGCGGAGCCACTTGAGAAGACACCGCTTTTTCAAGATCGGGCATGAAATTGGCGTAAATCCAATCTTTATAGATAGGGCCGGGCACGCCGATTTTAAGAGTTTTACCTACAGCAGTCTCGTCGATAGCTTCAAGTGATGTTGTTTCTAGCCACGTATTATATTGGCGCTCATTGGTATTACTTCTTAGAACGGAGTGAACCTTTTCCCATAGTTCGTTATGCGATATCATTATCGACACATCCCCTTAGTTGAGATGGTTCGTAACAGAATTGTGGATAACTTTCAAGAAGCGTCTGGAATGTGGATAAGCGGCTATAAGCTTTGAGAGGCTATGGTCACATCCTTGACAAACCCAAGGGAAACATGGTTTTATCTGCATCCTTCGGTTCATTTTGTTTTTGAGACGTAAATAATATTGTCGTAATCGCAGTTAAGAGGATTTAGTCATGAAACGCACATTTCAACCAAGCAGACGTAAACGTATAAGAACACATGGTTTTTTAGTAAGAATGGCCACTAAAAATGGTCGTGCTGTATTAAGCCGTCGTCGAGCAAAAGGGCGCAAACGTCTTGCCCCAACAATTAGCGCAAAATAAAGAAATTCCAAAACGACACCTTCGAAAAAGAGCCGACTACCTTAAAACGTACAAAGGCTTTAGCGTTCGAAGGCCAATGCTGGCGCTCTATGCAAGATCCAACGGGTTAGCCAGTCATCGCTTCGGGTTCACTGTTCCAAAAGTTACTGGGACAGCGGTTATTCGAAATCAATTCAAGCGATGGAGTCGTGAATTTTACAGAAATACGGATCTTTCTGCGCTTAATGAATCCTTGGACCTCCATGTTTATGTCGGGAACAAGAGAATGAAAAAGGAAGTATATAAAAGTGTTCAGTTTAAAGAATTTCAAGCACAACTCAACCAAGCACTTCAATTTGTTATCAAAAATTTTAAGTAATATGGCCATCGTTTTAATCGACATTTATAGATACGTTTTTGCAGGTCTATTTGGTGGTCGATGTCGCTTCACACCCTCTTGTAGCTGTTACGCGCGTGATGCTTTTTCTGCGTTTGGTTTTTTAAGAGGCCTTTTTTTAACTACGAAACGGTTGAGTCGTTGCCACCCCTGGGGCGGATATGGTTATGAGCCCTTGGTGACGAATAAAGCTGGAGAAAGAGATCATGGAACAAAAATCACCCTTTGATGGAAAAACGATCATCATCATTATTCTCTGCATGGGCATTTGGTGGAGCTGGCAACAACACTTACAAAAAAAATATCCACACATCATGGGCCCGCAAGCTACAAATCAAGCGGCTCCTCAACAGCCAGCAGCACCGCAAAATGCTGGCATAGCTCAAGCACCCGGAGCGCCAACATCTCCAACGGCTGCAAACATTAGTATTCCTGTTTTTACTAAATCCACAGGAATTGAAAAAAAATGGACATACGAAAATGATTTTTGGCGCGTGGTTGTCTCAAGTTTTGGCGGGCGAGTATCTGAAGTTCAATTAAAAAAATATACTGATGGCGCAGGTAAAATGATCACTATCATTTCGCCTGAATTGCCCGGAGTTTTACTAACAAGTATTGATGGTGGTAATTCGATTCCTTCAAACCTTGAATATACAATTAATCCAATCTCTACAGAAAAAGTTGAATTGGTTGGTAAGACACAAAATGCCGTAATTAAGAAAACCTTAACCATGAACCCAGATAAATATGTGGTTAAAGCACGCATTGAAGTGCAAGGTAAGCTTGATGGCGTTAAAAGGGTTAATGTTGATTTAGTTGATTCATCACCATTAGAGGCGTCACTTCCTAATAAAGCGATGTCGTTTTTGACTCCAGGTTCAGGAGCAGAGATTAGAGAATATTTTATTAGTCACGGATCAAAACACGCACGTGATGTGGTATCTCCTGATGAAGCGCCTGAAAACAAATATGAACAAACACATTTTGCAGCATTAGGGACTCGCTATTTTACAGCTCTGTTATTTAATCGCGCTCCTGTTTTGCCCGAAGCTCAAGAGTTTAGAGCGCAAAATAATTCAGTGCTTCGTTTAAGTTATCCGGTTTTAGAACCCTCAAATACACTGACATATGATCTTGATCTATATGCTGGTCCAAAAGCATTAACTGAACTTGGTCAGGTTGATAAACAAGCTACAGAGCTTGTAGATTTTGGAATGTTCTCTTGGATTGCGATTCCACTTCTTCAATTAATGAGATGGTTTTATACTGTTTTTCAAAATTGGGGATTAGCAATCATTGCACTAACAATACTTGTAAGGCTTGTTACATTTCCTTTCACTTACGTGTCTTACAAATCAATGCAATCAATGCAAAAGATTCAACCTGAAATCGCAAGGCTTAAAGAAGTACATAAAGACAACACACAGTTATTAAATCAAGAAATGCTTAAACTCATGCGAGAAAATAAAGTAAACCCCATGGGTGGTTGTATACCAATGCTTTTACAGCTTCCGATTTTTTGGGCACTTTATCAGGTTTTACAAAACTCAATTGAGCTTTATCATGCGCCCTTTTATGGATGGATCCATGATTTGAGCCAAAAAGATCCTTATTATGTATTGCCCGTGCTCATGGGTATTGTGATGTTCATTCAACAAAAAATGACTCCCAATACGATGGATCCCACACAAGCTAAGATAATGCTCATTATGCCAGTGTTTTTTGCATTCATTATGTTGAGCGTTCCTAGCGGATTAACTTTGTATATTTTTATAAGTACACTTTTTGGAATTATCCAACAAATGTCAATGATGAGTGACCGTGCGGGAAACAATCAAGTGGTTGTACGGCGCGTATAAATTTAGAAAGGAAAGATTAATGGCCAATTTTTTTACCAAATTATTCGGAATAGGCAAGAGCGGCGGTTCACCTGAAGAGGCAATTCAAAAAACCTTAGACGGAGTTCTTGACCACGGCGGATTTAATCTTAGTTATGAAGTCGAGGAAACCGAAGAGGGTTTTCTTGTAAACTTCTCTGGCGATGATGCAAAACTACTTACTTCAAAAGATGGGTTGTTGCTTGATTCTTTTCAAGTCTTTATCAAGAGAATGCTCCAACATCGTTTTGCTGATAAAAAAATTGATTTGCTCGTTGATAGCGAGGGTTTTATGGCAACCTCAGCATTAGAGTTAAAAGATTTAGCAGATAAACTTAAAGAAGTGGTTATTGATAAGGGTCAACCTTCATACGTTCGTGCACTTGCCCCTCGTGATAGAAAAATTGTACACAGGCATTTAGCTCTTGATGGCCGTGTAAAATCACAAAGTATTGGTGAAGGGTTTTGTAAGAAAATTAAAATCACCTTGGTACGAGCGGGAGCTAATCCAACCCAAAATAATAGAGCTCAATACGAGTTGTAAATGTTGGGTGATAACGAAACAATTGCAGCCATCGGAACGGCGAAAGGTGTTGGAGCTCTAGGGATCATCAGAGTCTCTGGGCTTCACACGCCTGAAATATTAGCCCGTTGTTTCGCGAGCAAACAATTCAAAGTACAAGAATCTCACACCGCAAGTTTTGGAGTTTGGAAAAACCCACGGACACAAGAACCTGTTGATGAAGTTGTCGTTGTTAATTTCACTCAAGGGCGTGGGTATACTGGCGAAGCCGCGGCTGATATTATTTGCCACGGTGGGGTTCAAGTAACAGAGCTTGTTTTAAATGCAACACTTGATGCTGGCGCAAGACTTGCTCGCCCGGGTGAATTTACTTATCGAGCCGTAATGAACGGGAGACTTGATTTATCTCAAGCAGAAAGTGTCTTAGAAATTATTTCTGCAAAATCACCAAGAGCCGCAGCCCTTGCGTTAAAAAATATTCAAGGCGCATTGTCTGAAAAAGCAACTCACATTGAAGCAGAGCTGATTTATCTTTTGGCAAATCTAGAGGCTTCAATTGATTTTACGACAGAAGATATTCAACCCGTATCCTTGGTTGAAATGAATCAACGTTTAGAAAAAAGTTTAGATATTACAAAGCAACTTCTTAAATCATATGTCTCAACTCAAGTTGTGACCAGCGGGCTTCGCATGGCTATTATTGGTAAGCCTAACGTTGGCAAATCAAGTCTTATGAATTCATTGTTGGGCAAAAAAAGAAGTATTGTGGCCGATCTTCCGGGCACCACACGAGATACAATTGAAGCTGAGTTTTCATTAGACGGATATCTTTTTAAGGCAATTGATACAGCTGGTTTAAGACAATCAGATAATTCTATCGAAAAAGAAGGCATTCAAAGGTCTTTAGATGAAATGACTTCTTCTGATTTAGTTTTGTATATCGCCGACGCAACTGTTGGTCTACAAAACGAAGACATTGAACATCTCAAAAATATTGGTTCAAAAAATGCGATCATTTGTTTTAACAAAGCAGATTTAAAAGGATTAGAAATTTCTCAAGAATTAGAAAAGTCTGGGCTGTTAGAATTTCCGACTGTTAAAACTTCCGCAGTCACAGAAAATGGAATTGATGAATTAAAAAACAAATTACTCTCTCTCATTCATCAATCATCTAATTCAGAAATGAATTCAGTAGTCTCAACACAAAGACAAAAAGAAGCATTAGAAGGTGCGCTTACGCACATGAGTAAAGCAAGTTCACTGATGCGAGAAAATGCATCTCCTGAATTTATTGCGTTTGAATTAAAAGAAGCGCTTTTAAAAACTCAATCGCTCTTGGGCAAAAATGTTGGAGACGATGTTATGGATCAAGTCTTTAAACAATTTTGCATTGGTAAATGACGATGAGTTCAAATCAATTTGATGTAATTGTAGTTGGTGCAGGACACGCGGGTTGTGAAGCAGCTCTTGCGAGTGCACGGCTTGGTTTAAAAACTGCGATTATTACTACTAACATTGATCATATTGCTTACATGTCATGTAACCCAGCTGTTGGGGGCCTTGCAAAGGGTCACATTGTTCGAGAAATAGACGCTTTAGGTGGAGAAATGGGCGTTAATACTGACAAAGCGACCATACAATTTAAACGACTTAATACAAAAAAAGGCCCCGCAGTAAGGGCATCTAGATCACAATGTGATAAGTCGCTTTATTCTCAATTTATGAAAGATGTAATTTTCTCAACACAAAATTTATTTTCACTTCAAGCCGAAGTAAAACGTCTCGCCCTTGATGGTTCAAAATGTGTTGGTATTATTACAGAAAAAAACGAAACCATTTTTGCTAAAGCCACGGTGATTACGACTGGTACTTTTATGAATGGCGTAATGCACGTTGGATTAAAACAAGAAAGCGGCGGACGCGCTGGTGATAAAGCAAGTATCGGGCTTAGTGAACATCTTAAGGAATTAGGGTTTACGGTAACGCGACTTAAAACCGGTACACCGGCAAGACTTCATAAAAGAAGTATTGATTGGAGTAAAACCACTCCACAACCAGGGGACAAAACATTTTATCCATTTAGTCGAAAGACTGCGGGTCTTAATCTTCCACAAATAGAATGTTTTCTTTCTTATACGAATGAAAAAACCCATGAAATTATTCGTAAGAACCTTGATCGATCCCCTCTTTATTGCGGACTCATCGAAGGTGTTGGACCAAGGTATTGCCCGAGCATTGAAGATAAAGTTGTGCGCTTTGCAGACAAAGATAGGCATCAAACTTTTTTAGAACCCGAAGGGCTTGATTCTGATTTGATTTATGTTCAAGGGATGTCTACAAGTTTGCCCGTTGATGTGCAGTATGATTTTTTAAGAACAATTCCCGGTTTAGAAAATGTTGAAATCATTCGCCCCGGTTATGCTGTTGAATATGATTTTATTCATCCAACACAGCTTCAAAAAACTCTTGAAACAAAAGCCATTGAAAATCTTTTTCTTGCAGGTCAAGTGAACGGGACCAGCGGTTATGAAGAGGCCGCGGGCCAGGGCTTTTGGGCAGGTGTGAATGCTGCACAGAAAATTCTTGAAAAAGAATCTATGATTCTTAGACGAGACCAAGCCTATCTAGGTGTACTGATCGATGATCTCGTTACAAAGGGAACTCAAGAACCCTACCGAATGTTTACGTCTAGGGCAGAATATCGACTTTTATTAAGAGAAGATAATACACTTGAAAGACTTTTGTCTGAAGGTAAGCGGCTTGGTCTGGTTTCAGATCGTGAGTTTGAAGCATACGAAAAGGTGCAAACTGAGTTTGATGAAATGAGACAGAAACTAAAATCTACAGTGATTGTTCCTAATGAAGAGAATTTAAAAAAACTCGACGCAATTGATACGCCGCGCATTGTTAAGCCAACTACTCTTGAAGAGCTGTTAAGAAGAGAAGAAATTGTTTTTGAAAATTTAAAAACGTTTGACGCTGAAATTAATGCAGATGGTCAAGTAATCGAGAAGGTTGAAATTGCAGTTAAGTACGAAGGCTATATTAAAAGACAAAACGAATTAGTTGAACAATCTCAAAGACTTGAAAATTTTAAAATTCCTGATAACTTCAATTTTCACAAAGTTACTGGATTTTCAAATGAAGAAAGAGAAAAACTAACGCACATTAAACCGATTACAGTTGGGCAAGCTTCGAGAATCTCAGGTGTTAATCCTTCTGCAATTCAAGCTTTGTTGATACATTTAAAAGGTAAAGAGAAACTTAGAAACATTTCTTCACTTTAAGTAAGTCATCTAAATGAGGTCATTATGGCAAACGCAGCACAATGGAGAATTAGAACTTGGTTTCCAGACCTTGATGAAAGGGCTTGTGAGCGATTACGTATTTTTCAGTTAGAACTAATTCGAGTTCATCAAATTATATCTCTCATCTCTGCAAACACCTCTGAATTTGCAGATCGACTTCATTTTGCAGACTCAATACTAGGATGTCGCCTAATTTTGCCCCAGATACTAAAAGAAAAGGAAATTTGGGATCTTGGTTCAGGTGGTGGATTCCCCGGAGTTATAATGGCAATCTTGCGACCCGATCTTCGCGTACTATGCATTGATACAGATGAGAAAAAAACCGAGTTTATTAAAAACACAGCTAAAAGACTTGAACTAGACAATCTGACTGCGCGTAAATCAAGAGTAGAAGATATTGAAAAAGGCTCGATCTCTTGTGCGATGGAGCGTGGACTTGGATCAGTTGAGCGAAACTTAGGATTTGGTACAGAGCCATTTAGTTTAAACTGTCTTTTCTTTCATTTTAAGGGTTTAGAGTGGGAAAAAGAGATCTTAATTCAACCAAAAGTGATTTCCACGTGGAACATTTCAGTTTTAGGGCACTATAACCTACCCACAGGAGATGAGACTCCTAAGTATCAAGCTCCTGACGTCAAAACCATTGTATTAACTAAAAAAATTAAATAATTCGAATTAATGTGAAGCAGATGTTGGTAGTCTTTTTTTGATTCGATTTTGTGGATCCCACTCCCGAGGAGCATTTTTTAAGCGTTTTTCTACTAAATATAGGCTGTATTCATCAGTATCGGGCCACGGTTTTTTCTCTTCAAAGACTTTAGGATAGATTTTTCGAACCTCTTTTAAGCGCGAATTCGTTTTTATGGCTAAATAGCGGTAATTCTCTTCCATTTTATCTAATTTATTGAGGAATCGATAATAATCACTATGCGCATCTTGCTTCTGCTTAGAACGAATTGGCGCAGTCTCGTATTCTTGCTTAGTTTTAGCTAATTCTTTTTGTTCGGATCTAATTTTCTGCAGTAAAGCATCTTTATCTTTTTTGAGATCTATATAAATAGGATCTACGCTCTCAGGGTGCGAAAGCGGTCTATTACAACCTGTACATAAAATTAAAATGGCTAGAGCCATTAATAATGAACGGTTCATTCCATTTAATTAATCGGTATTTCAATTTTAAAACTTTATAGGACCAAGGAATGTTCCACGTGGAACAAATTGAGGTATTCAGACTCCAACCGACTCCAATCGGTAACGAAATGATGAGAATTTGGATATTTATCATTAGAAAAGTTGCATTTAATTTCTACCCTGTAATAATGGATTCAGATTAAACGCCAAAAAAGCCACAGGAGGGTGAATGAGTAGAACAATTTGCATAGCCAATCAAAAAGGTGGCGTAGGCAAAACAACCACTTCGGTTAACCTTGCAGCGTCACTAGCCAAATCTGGTAAGTCAGTACTACTCATAGATTTAGATCCACAAGGAAATGCCTCCAGTGGGTTAGGCATAAAACGCCATGAATTCAATGATAAGAACATTTATCATGTACTCATTGGCCAAATGAGTATCAACCAAGCCAAAACAGCCACTTCGGTGGCTAACCTCGATCTAGTAGTCGCAAATAGTGATCTAATTGGAGCAGAGATTGAACTTGTTGACGCGGAGAGTCGCGAATACAGATTAAAAAACGCCTTAGTTGAAGTGGCAAACGCCTATCAATTTGTAATTATAGATTGTCCGCCCTCATTAGGACTACTCACTGTAAATGCATTAACTGCCGCAAATACATTTTTGGTTCCACTTCAGTGTGAATACTACGCGCTTGAAGGTTTGAGCCAATTACTCAATACAGCGGGCCTCATTAAGAAGAAATTAAATCCTGACTTACGAATTGAGGGCATTGTACTCACAATGTTTGATGCTCGTAATAATTTAAGTCACCAAGTTGTGAGCGAAATTCAAACTCATTTTGGCGATAAAGTTTTTAAATCAATCATTCCTCGTAACGTACGTTTAAGCGAAGCCCCTAGTCACGGAAAACCAATTTTAGATTATGACGAAAAATCAATCGGTGCTCGTCGTTATTCAGAACTAGCGGATGAACTTGTCCGTCGCATTCAAGGAGTACAACTCAATGGCTGAATCAAAAGAACCTCAAAAGCGCTCATTGGGCCGTGGATTAAGTAGTCTTTTTGGAGATGACGTTGTTGATGAATTTCGAAGCACACCTCCGGGAACGCCGCTTGTGGCGCCACTTTCAGCGCCTATTAAACAAGCATTAACTGCGGAGTTTGCAGATAATATTCCTGATAATCAACGAGTATGGCAAATCGATATTGAGAAACTGGCTGCCAATGTTTATCAACCACGTAAGCAGTTTGTTTCTGAAAAAATTCAAGAACTCGCAGCATCTATTAAAGAAAAAGGAATTTTACAGCCAATCGTTGCTCGTAAAATCGGACAAGATCAATTTGAAATTATCGCAGGCGAAAGACGCTGGAGAGCGGCACAATTAGCTGGATTACAAAAAGTTCCTGTTATTTTAAAGGAAGTACAAAATCAAGAAAGCTTAGAACTGGCACTTATAGAAAATCTTCAGCGCCATGATTTAAATCCCATTGAAGAAGGCGAAGCTTTTCAGCAACTTTGCGATGAATTTGGTCTTAGTCAGCAAGAAGTTGCACAAAAAGTCGGAAAAGATCGTGCAACTGTTGCAAATACGCTGCGTCTTCTTGGTCTTTCTCCAGAGGTAAAGCAAATGCTCGCGCAAGGTGAAATTTCAGCCGGCCATGCAAAAGCACTTTTAGCTTTAACGGATCCGATTAAACAAAGAGAGTTAGCGAAAAAAATAACAAGTGAAAAACTAACTGTAAGAGCCGCTGAGAAGCTTGTCCAAACCGCCACAAAACGCTCGGCCAATGCACAAGGGTTAGAGGTAAATGTTGCGGCCAAGCTAGTCAAAGGTCTTCAAGATGACCTCGCAAAGACCCTAGGAACAAAAGTTGAAATCGCCTACAATAAAGGCCAGGGTACGATATCAGTGAAATTCTACAGCGATGAAGATCTGACTCGCATTATTGAACGCATCAAAAGATAGGAATTAAATTGGCCCACTTTCATATTGTAAAACCACCTCAACCGCCCGAACCAGAAACTGGAACCATTAATGCTGTTTTAGATAAAGGTGCGGAATTTGAAGGAAAGCTTACTTTTGAGGGTACCGTTCGTATTGGTGGAAAATTTAAAGGCGAAATATTTACAAATGACGTGCTTGTGATCAGTGAGGGCGCTGAAGTAACAGCGCAAATTGACGCAGCGGTGGTGATCGTTTCTGGCGTCGTAAACGGAAATATCTTTGCTCGTGAACGTGTTGTTGCGCATCCTCCTGCAGTAATTAGGGGGACAGTTACAACGCCCCGTCTCAGAATTGATGAAGGAGTTGTTTTTGAAGGTTCAACCAGTATGCCTCGAGATAATTAATCACATCTAAGCTCTTGGAAGTTTATAAGAAATTTAGTTGACCGCACCCGCCCTTCCTATGTAAAACCGCAGCCAAAAGCACACACGCTTAATAACCCTTTAACGAAAACGACGGATGGAAATACTCGCACAACTTGGCGTTAACCAAACTCTATGGATACAGCTGGCATTTTTTATTGTCGCCTATCTAATGCTTTCCAATTTTTTATTTAAGCCTTATCGGCGCAATCTAGAATACAGAAAAAAGAATACGAGCGGCACTGTTGAGGAAGCCACAAAACTTACAGCTTCAACAGAAGGTTTGGCGATGGATTATCAAGGTCGCATGAAACGTCATAATGAAAGTGCGGCTGATATATATAATGTTCTAAAGAGCGAGGGTCATGCAGAAGAAGAAAAACTTCTTCTGCAAGCGCGTGAACGTGCAAATTTATTAATTGAGCAGGCTAGAAAAAAAATCAGCACAGACATGGTCACAGCGCGTGAAGGTTTGAGAGCGCAGGTTCCACAATTAAGCAGCACCATAGCTAGTCAAGTATTGGGTCGGGACATCAAGTGATAAAAAATAAAAACAAAGACCGTATTTTTTTACTAACACTTCTCACAGCGATGATTGTTGTTAGCCTTGCAGCATTTGCTGAAAGTGGTAGCCATGCAAGTGGTGCAAATCACGGCGTACCAAAGATTGTTTATTACCAAGCGCTTAATTTTTTTGGTCTTCTAATCATTTTATATTTCGTCGTAAAAAATAAAGTCAGTGGTTATTTTTCTGCTCGTCATAAAACGTTGACTGCGGCGATCACAGAAGCCCAGCGCATGAGAACTGAAGCGGCGAAAATGCATGAAGAGTATTCTGTTAAAATTCAAAATCTTGAGCGTGAAGCCGGGCAAATGCTAGAGCAGATGAAGCTTGAGGGTAAAGAAGCAAAACAAAGATTATTAGATGAAGCGAAAAAACTTGTAGAAAATATCGAGCGTGAAGCAAAAAGAACTGCACAAAATGAACTTGATAGAGCAAAAGCAGAACTTTATGACGACGTACTTCAACAGGCCTTAGATGGTGCTCGCACACTGCTTACCAACACGGTCGTTGATAACGATCAACGACGACTTCAAAAAGAATTCGTAGAGAAAATTGAGGCTGTGCAATGAAATCACAAGAAGCATCACAGCGATATGCTCGCGCGCTCTATAAGCTTGCCGCTGAAACCAAACAAGTAGAGTTAATACTTAATGAAGTTCGCGAATTTAACTTAAGTTTGGAAAAAGACACAGAAGTGCACTCTTTTTTTACGGGGCCTTCGGTGCGATCAGAAAATCAGAAAAAAGTTTTAGACGCACTTTTTGAAAAGAAAAATTTCTCAGAAGCTGTTCGTGGATTTTTATTACTACTCGCAGACAAAAGACGATTTTCTTTATTGCCAGGAATAGTTGCATCTTTAGAGGCTGCGGTTGATGCCTCAAGTGGAATTTCTCGAGGCAGCGTAGAGAGTGCAACTACATTATTTCCTGAGGAAAGACAAAAACTCGAAGCAACAATTTCACGCTATACGGGTAAAAAAGCAGTTTTGGAATACGACGAAAATAAAAAACTCCTTGGCGGCCTTGTCGCTCAAGTGGGTAGCTTTAGATTTGATGACAGTCTTGAGACGCAATTGCGTCTTATGAAAGATGCTTTAAAAAATAGGAGAGCCAACTAAATGGAAATTCGTGCCGAAGAAATCAGTCGCGTTCTTAAAGAACAAATTCAGCACTACCATAAAAAAATCGAGGTTTCAGAAACCGGAACTGTATTAACAGTAGGTGACGGAGTTGCTCGTGTTTATGGATTAGATAACGCAATGGCTGGTGAACTTGTTGAGTTTCCCCATGATGTATACGGTATCGTTTTGAATCTTGAAAAAGATAACGTCGGTATCGCGCTCTTCGGCGAAGATCGTCACGTAAAAGAAGGCGACACCGTAAAACGTACAAAGAAAATTTTTGAAGTACCAGTTGGCGATGGAATGTTAGGGCGTGTTGTAAATCCCCTTGGTATTCCTATTGATGGTGCGGGCCCCATTAAAGGAACCACATCTCGTAAAGTAGAAATCAAAGCGCCAGGAATCGTTGGTCGACAATCTGTAAAAGAACCCCTTCAAACTGGAATTAAAGCTATTGATGCGATGGTACCAATTGGTCGTGGACAACGCGAATTAATCATCGGTGATCGACAAACAGGAAAAACAGCCGTTGCTATTGACACAATTATTAATCAGCGCGGGCAAAACGTTGTTTGTATTTATGTGGCTATCGGACAAAAGAAATCCACAGTAGCGCAAGTTGTAGAAAAACTTAAAAAACATGGCGCCATGGAATATACAATTGTTGTTTCAGCAACAGCTGCTGACCCAGCTCCACTTCAATTTATTGCGCCCTATACAGGCGTTACAATGGGTGAGTATTTTCGCGATAACTCAAAGCATGCATTAATTGTATATGATGATTTAACAAAACAAGCTCAGGCTTATCGTCAATTGTCACTGCTCCTTCGTCGCCCACCAGGTCGCGAAGCGTATCCAGGAGACGTATTTTATTTGCACAGCCGACTTTTAGAGCGTGCTGCAAAATTGAGCGATAAATTGGGCGGTGGAAGTTTAACGGCACTTCCAATTATTGAAACTCAAGCCGGTGATTTGTCTGCGTATATTCCGACAAACGTTATTTCTATCACTGACGGACAAATCTTCTTAGAAACAGATTTATTTAACTCAGGTATTAGACCCGCTATTAACGTAGGGCTTTCTGTTTCTCGCGTAGGTGGTAGTGCTCAGATTAAAGCAATGCGATCTATTTCAGGCACACTTCGATTGGATCTTGCGCAGTATAGAGAGTTAGCCGCGTTTTCACAGTTCGGATCAGATTTAGATAAAGCGACACAAAATCAATTAGCCCGTGGTGAGCGATTAGTTGAATTACTTAAGCAGGGTCAATACGAGCCAATGCCAGTAGAAAAACAAATCATCATCATTTATGCAGGTACACAGGGCTATGTAGATGAAGTGCCAACAAAATTGTTGCTTCGTTATGAGACCGAACTTTTTGAATTTATCGAGAGAAAATATTCTCAGTTTTATGGCGAGATCGCAGCTAAGAAAGTTTTGTCTGACGATCTTAAAAAAGCACTCAATGAAGCATTGAAAGAATTTAAAGTAATTTTTGATACAACCAAAAAAGCGTAAGGACTAATCCGTGCCAAACATGAAGGATATCCGTAAAAAGATATCGAGCACAAAAAACACGCAGCAAATTACAAAGGCCATGAAAATGGTTTCTGCTGCAAAGCTTCGACGAGCGCAAAATGCGATCGTGAATGCTCGTCCTTATGCATATAAGTTGCACTCAGTTATTTCGCGACTTGCATCGAGTGGAAGTTTTGGACACCCATTAATGGCGCAAGTTGAAAATCCGAAAAAACTTTTACTAGTTGTTTTAACCTCAGATCGTGGACTTTGCGGCGCATTTAACAGTGGTATTATCAAGTTCACAGAGCGTTATCACAGAGCTAATAAATCAAAATATGAAATAATTAATTTCATATTTGTAGGCCGTCGTGGACATGATTATTTTAGGAAGCGAGATATTCAAGCGGTTGATACAATTACAAATCTTGTGAGCCAAATTAAATTTGATTTAGCATCAGATCTTGCAGATCGTTTGATGAATGAATTCACAGCCGGTGGTTACGACGAAGTAAAAGTGGTTTACAATGAATTTAAATCTGCAATTAGTCAAAAAGTCATTGCTGAGACACTACTGCCTATTCAGCCTTTAAAAGCGGAAGAGACTATAAACGCAAATTCTGAAGATATAATTGAGAGTGAAGATGCTGTTTTAGCGGCTAATTATATTTTTGAACCATCACCTGAAAAAATTCTAACTCAACTTTTACCAAAGCATTTCGCTATTCAAATTTACAGAGCAATGCTTGAGAGTATTGCAAGCGAACATGGTTCACGAATGTCAGCTATGGATGGGGCGACTCGCAATGCGGGTCAAATGATTAAAAAACTGACACTCAGTTATAATAAATTAAGACAAGCAGCTATTACTAAAGAATTGATGGAAATTGTCAGCGGCGCTGAAGCCCTGAAATAATGGTGCGGGGTTAGTTAGCCCCTACCCAGCTAAGGAGATTTTTAAATGGTCGAGGGACGAGTAAAACAAGTTTTGGGTCCCATTGTGGACGTTGAGTTTGAAAGCGGACAATTGCCTGCGATCTTTAATGCTTTAAAACTCACTAATCCGGGCATTGATAATCGCCCTGACAATCTCGTTTTAGAAGTTGCGCAACATCTTGGCGAAAACACCGTGCGCACAATTTCTATGGATTCAACTGAGGGTTTGGTTCGCGGTACAAAAGTAAAAGATACCGGAAATCAAATCATGATGCCTGTTGGTCGTGAAACATTGGGTCGAATTTTAAACGTTATCGGCGAACCTGTTGATGAAGCAGGCCCCATTAATGCAAAAAAACATAATCCTATTCATCGAGAAGCACCCACATTTGAAGAGCAATCCACAGAAGTTCAAATGCTTATGACCGGTATCAAAGTTGTTGATCTTTTAGCGCCGTATAGTCGCGGTGGTAAAATTGGTCTGTTTGGTGGCGCGGGTGTGGGCAAAACAGTTTTGATTCAAGAGCTCATTCGTAACATCGCAACTGAGCATGGTGGTTTCTCTGTATTCGCAGGAGTCGGAGAGCGAACCAGAGAAGGTAATGATTTATGGATGGAGATGAAAGAATCAGGCGTTTTAGCTAAAACCTCACTTGTATTTGGTCAGATGAACGAACCGCCTGGAGCGCGTGCTCGAGTTGCTTTGAGTGCATTAACTGTTGCTGAATATTTTCGCGACGAAGAACGTCAAGACGTACTCCTTTTCGTAGATAATATCTTTCGATTTACTCAAGCCGGTTCTGAGGTTTCTGCACTTTTGGGTCGTATTCCATCAGCTGTAGGTTATCAGCCCACATTGGCTACTGAAATGGGTGAACTTCAAGAGCGTATTACAACAACAAACAAAGGTTCTATTACTTCTGTTCAAGCGGTTTACGTTCCTGCGGATGACTACACTGACCCCGCACCCGCAACAACATTTGCCCATTTAGATGCGACCACTAACTTAAGTCGTCAAATTGCAGAGTTAGGAATTTACCCTGCGGTTGATCCTTTGGCTTCTACATCAAGAATTTTAACTCCAGATGTTGTGGGTGAAGAACATTACCGCGTAGCTCGCGAAGTTCAAAAAACACTTCAAACATACAAAGACCTTCAAGATATTATTGCGATTTTGGGTATGGATGAATTGAGTGAAGAACAAAGATTGATTGTTAATCGCGCCCGTAAGATTCAGCGCTTTTTAAGTCAACCGTTCTTTGTTGCTGAGCAATTTACCGGTATCCCGGGGCGTTACATCGATATTAAAGACACAATCAGAAGTTTTGCTGAAATTCTTGAAGGTAAACATGATCATTTGCCGGAGCAGGCGTTTTACTTGGTCGGCACCATTGAAGATGTTCAAGAAAAAGCAAAGAAGTTGGGATACTAATGCTGCAATTGTCTTTGGTGACACCCTCTAAGAAATTGTTAACAGATGTCGAAGTGGAGTCTGTGTTCGTGCCCGCTCATCGAGGCGAACTTAATATTTTAGAAGGACACGCTCCACTCATGTCTACTCTTGAAACAGGAATTCTTCGTTATAAGTTACCAAATGAAAATAAATTTAACTTAGTGGCAATTAGTTGGGGATATCTTGAAGTATCTAAAGACAGAATTGCGGTTTTAGCTGAAACGGCGGAGACAGTAGAAGAGATTGATGTTGAGCGTGCGCGAGCGGCACTATCAAAAGCAGAAAAAGCGCTTACAAGTACGGATCTTGAGCAAGGTGATTTTAAAAAACAACAACTTAAACTTCAAAGAGCCATCATTCGTACACAACTTACGGGTGGAGATGACATGACTGCGGCTGCTGAGAAAAAAGGTCACTAAACCATTACTCTTCTTTGTTTGGACATACAAAAACTTCCCACTCAGCAAGAGATCCACTACTCACTGAGTCTAAAAGTTGGAAAAGCAAACGCGTTATTCACATTACAAAAATCTGGACGACAACTTGAGCTTTCATCAGACATAAAAGCAACAGCTTTAGGGTTTTCACTGTTTCAATTCGCTCAAAAAGCAATTTGGACAGAAAATACTTTTGCTCCTCAGAGTTACGAAGAAGCCGATATTAAAAAGAAAAGAAAAAAGATTTGGCGTTGCGAAGATAAAAACTCAGTATTTTCTGCTTTTGAAAATGGGCAACAAACAAAACAAAACTCTTTTGAGTTAACCCCAATGAGCTCTGAATATGAAAATCAGCGATACAGCTTTCTAGACCCGTTAAGCCTTATTTGCGCGCTTCAATGTTCTGAACTTAAAATAGAATCAAAGTTTGTAATACAGGTAATGGCAAAAAATGCATTGGTTTTTTTAGAGCTTAGTTTTTCACAAGAAAAAATCTCATTAGTAAAAGCTCTCCACCGAGAACCTTCCACGCAGCTTCGTTTAAAAATAAAACTATTAAGCGGCGAAGTTGGGCCGAGCTTTTCAGTAATCAACGAAGGGCTAATTCAAGTGTGGGTTGATCAACCCACAGGTATAATCTCAGAGTTTGGTGGGCAATATGGAAGTTACTCACTTGGAACCGGATATTTAGAAAAATATATTAGTAGTTAAACTGTATAAGTAATTAAAATTATTTTGGTTCCATACGGACTTTGATTTTACCATCAACTTGAACAATTTTTATGCTCAGCTCTTTTCCGCCAGATTTTTCTTGGGCTGTTTTGTATGCAGCAGAAAGTTTTTCTTTAAATTCATGAAGATGTTCTTTGGTGGCCTGGTGTCCAAGCCCCTTAAGTACCGCTGCATAAGATTCAATGGCTATATCTGCTTCGTCAATATTTTTTGATGTCACTGTGCCCCCTGCGGTGCCGTAGTTTTCTAGGTTTTTTTCAATTTTCTTCCAAACTGTAAGTATTGTTTGAAGTGATTGTTTAAGGTTTTCAAGCCCAAACTTTGTACCAGCATTATGGATTTCAAAAGTTTTTGATTTTTCAATAAAAGCCAATAGGGTTTTTTGATCAGCCTGAATGTGTCTAATTGTTTGCGCGCGCTCTTTTGGTGGCAGTGTTTTGAAATTATTTGAAAATATTGTCAGAGTTTTTTTTAAAACCGCCGCAAAGGTTTTCATTTTACCAATATCGCGATCAATTTCGTTATCTGATACAACGGCCATAGTTTTCCCGACAAAGGTCAGAGGCACATAAGTCGAACTTCACTCTCAATTGTACATCATAACTTCCATGGAGCGGCGTCCAGATGTTACACTTTTATAATGAGCAGCAAAGGTCTGAGTTTAATATTTTTAGTGCAAGTCATTATATTTTTCTCTCCGATGCTTTTTGCACAAGAAAAAGTAGAAGAAAATACATCTGAAGAAGAAATTGCTGCTGAGCAAGATATCACAGAACAAGAAACCGCCGAAGAGCAAACTAGCAATGAAGAAGTTTCAGAGGCCCCTCAAGAAAAAATTAAAATAACAGAAGCTGTTCCTGAGAGTGACGTTATTGTTGATGAAAACCCGACGAACAATAAAAAATATTCTAAACATTGTAATTGCACATATACAGCCGACACTCCCTACCCACTTAGACGTACTCGTTGGGGTGGATATTTTGGCGTACAATCCGGGCTTTATACACCGGCTAATTACCTTCCAGATTTTAAACCGGGCCAAACGTTTTCTGCTTATTATGGAGATGAAAAAACACCACTCGGTGAAATTACGTTTGGCTTAAAACTTAATTTTTTTCTTGGAAGTCTTTCTACAAATTTCACAGGTGGTTACTTTTCGGCTAAAAACTCAAGAGATAATTCAGCTCTAGTTTTGTATCCCCTTACTGGTGGATTACTTTTAGCTTTGGATAATATTTTTGATGAACCCTATGTTGTTCCCTATGGTTTATTTGGAGCGTATACAGTTTTTTATAATGAAAAAGTTGGTGGTTTATCAGTAAGCGGAAATTCAGCAATGGGAATGTTTTATGCCGCCGGCTTAATGTTTCAATTAGATTGGATCGATCAAGACAGTGATTACCATGGCTATGATGATTACGGTTTGGAGAATACATTTCTCTTTGTTGAAGCAAGAAGCTTTCTTACCTCGTCAAATTCGAGAGATCCTGATCTCTCAACGCCAATCCAAATTGGTGGCGGACTTAAAGTTGAATTTTAAAAAGCGATAAACAAATATCTGTAGTAGGCTCGTCTCCGGCATCATCACTATCGGGATCTCTTGTTGTATCTGCGAGGCTAATTTGAGAAATTACAAGTAGTGACGTAAAAACCGAAGCTAAAACCACTAAGCGGTATTTGTTTATCAACCTTCGCACCAACGTACCCATACTAATATTATACCGTTAAAACAGAATTTTTTTAAGCCCCTTTAACTCTTCTAAAATAGGCGGCCAACCTACTGAATTCATGCGGATTATTAGCTTCTGATCGGGAGTAATTTGATATTTTTTAGAATCGTTTATAGCAAGCTTTATAACCGCTTCTGGCTTCACTTTGGTGGCATTGGTAAATACAAGGGAGAGGTTTTTAGGTCCACTAGAAATGTCTCTTACGCCAAGGTCTTTACAGAATTTGCGTATAAGCATAACACCAAAAAGATTAGTTACCTGCTCAGGCATTTGACCGAAGCGATCTACAAGCTCTAATTCGATTCGATCTAAATCACCTTCATCTGTGATTTCGCTAAGGGCCTTGTAATACGCAAGTCTAATGCGAATATCTTCAATATATGAATCAGGAAATAACGCGGGAATTCGAAGGTTAATTTCTGGTTCTATTTCTTCTTCTTGAGATTCACCCTTGGCCTCTGAAAGCGCTTGTTCTAAGAGCTCCATATAAAGTTCATAGCCCACAGCTGCAATGTGGCCAGATTGATCATCGCCTAAAATATTGCCACTGCCTCTGAGTTCTAAATCATGATGAGCGATGTGAAAGCCACTTCCAAGATCGGTGTATTCTTGAATAATTTTTAATCTTTCAAGTGCGGTTTTATCTACCACGCCTTGAGGCGGAATAAGTAGGTAAGCATAGGCGCGTTCTTTACTTCGCCCCACGCGCCCTCTGAGTTGATAAAGTTGAGAAAGACCAAAGGTATCTGCGCGGTCTATAATGATGGTATTAGCGGTTGGAATATCGAGACCCGATTCAATAATGGTTGTGCAAATTAGTACGTCAAATTCATGGTTGTAAAAATCAAGCATCGTGCGCTCAAGTTCATCATCTGGCATTTGTCCGTGAGCAACGCGCATTTTTACATCTGGAGCAATTTGTCTGATTTGATCAGCAAAACCATAAATAGATTGAACGCGATTATGAATGAAAAAAACCTGGCCACCACGTTTTACTTCTCCAGTGATTGCTTTTCGAATTGTTTCGTCATCAAAGCGACTAATAAACGTTCGTATACTCATGCGATCTTCTGGAGGTGTGTTAATGATTGAAAGATCTCTTATTCCCATGAGTCCCATATTGAGTGTGCGAGGTATTGGTGTGGCACTCAAAGTAAGTACGTCTACTTGAGAGCGCATGCGTTTGATTTTTTCTTTATGGGTGACGCCAAATTTTTGTTCTTCATCAACAACGAGAAGCCCAAGATCTTTAAAAGAAATGTCTTTTGATAAAAGTCTGTGGGTACCGATGAGTATGTCGAGCTTTCCCTCTTGAAGGTTGAGTAGGTCTTTTTTCACCTGTGCCGGTGTTGAGAATCGACTGATCATTCCTACGGATACTGCTACGTCTTGAAATCTTTTTTTGAAATTTTGGAAATGTTGAAAAGCTAAAATAGTTGTTGGCACAAGGACAGCGACTTGTTTTTTATCTTGCACAGCCTTATATGCCGCTCTGATGGCGACCTCAGTTTTTCCAAATCCAACATCTCCACACACGAGGCGATCCATGGGGCTGTTTTTTTGCATGTCATCAAGTACGTCTTCGATAGCCTTTGCTTGATCAGGAGTTTCATCAAAAGGAAATGTCGCTTCAAATTCTCTAAAGTCATCATCTGGCTGTGAAAAAGAATAACCTGGAGTAGACGCGCGTCTCGAGTAGAGGGCCAAGAG
>Ga0163151_10001363_pt1 | contig 41228 bp, 37 predicted proteins | sample OliLakLV19MP5IB2_FD_145596 | JGI IMG/M metagenome (GOLD analysis project Ga0163151, IMG submission 145596) | Freshwater microbial mat bacterial communities from Lake Vanda, McMurdo Dry Valleys, Antarctica - Oligotrophic Lake LV.19.MP5.IB-2 | ecosystem: Environmental > Aquatic > Freshwater >...
ATCAGGTGGCGGTGTCGGACGTGGTGCTGGCGCCGGTCTATCAGGTGGCGGAGTCGGTCGCGGACGATCAGGCGGTGGTGTTGGACGTGGTGCTGGCGCCGGTCTATCAGGTGGCGGTGTCGGACGAGGGGGCGTTGGCCGCGGTGGTACCGGACGAGGATTCGGTACTGGGCGAGGATTTGGCTGCGGTGGTACCGGTCGCGGTGGACGTGGACGATCAGGTGGTGGTCGCGGCGGCGGAGTGGGTCGTGGACGCGGCCCGGGTCTTGGACCGGGAACAGGACGAGGCGGAATGGGTCGCGGCACTGGGTATGGCCTGGGAGGGCGAGTTACTATAGTATTCGGTACGCAACGACCCAACTGCCACGACCAGTGATAGCCAACGGGACAATATTTATAATCAATCACCCTCACACAGCGATTCAAATCATAATCCCAGCGCGAACCGGGTCCACAATATCGTCGATTATCTCTCGGTACACAGCGATTTAAGTAAGGATCCCAATATCTGTCGTACCCACAATAATCACGTCGATGTGTCGAAACACAACGGCCCATTGCACGGTCCCAATATTCATCGTAACCACAAACTTGTGAGCGCGTTGGCAAACAAGCTTTGTAATAAGAATCCCAATACTCGTTGTAGCCGCAATTCACGCGATTATCGACGGGAATACATTGATTATAAATATGTGACCAGCGGTAACCCCACGAGCACTGATGATAGGTAGGCTCACAGCGATTGTAGTAAGGATCCCAGCGTGAATTAAGTGGACAACGTGGGTAGCCTATTCGTACGCATTGATTTGAGTAGTGATCATAATAATAACCTTCGCCGCAATAAACTTGCGGGGGCGGTTGGGGATACTGAACGCAAAGATTCGAAACGGGATCGTAGAATGTGCCATTAGGACAGGTCTCTAACTGGTTCTGTACGCAATATCCCAAAACTGTGTCGTAGTAATAACCATCGGGACAACTACGCGGAGGAGTTTGCACTTCATCAGAAACCGTAATCTGAAACTGTTTATAAACCTCGGTGAGATTATCGTCAGATTGAAGGTGAATCCAAAAGACATGATTTTTGGCTTCAGTAAATGTGCCATTGAGTAATATTGAAGTATCTTGAACATCTATATTGAAGCCCTGAGGAAATGATTCGCGGCTGATATCAGCACGAAAATGGTTTGCCGGATTTTGCCACGAAATGTTTGCTGAATAATTTAGATTTATATAAGCGTCATCGAGGTAGCGATCGGTACTGAAGGTGGGTAGAGGCTGCGTATCGAGGGGGGCGTCGGCATTTATACAAATTTCTCGATATCCCTGCTTTTGATCTTGGGTCCATGCTGAAATAATAAAACACCACTGATCAACGAAGCGAGGCTCCCCTTTTAAGAGTAAAATCCCGTTATTGTTATCGACCATCTCAAGGCCTGGAGGCAGACCCGAATATTCGGGCACTTGCCAAACAACCGGAGTTTCATATTCACCTTTTAGATAAAGTTCAACTTCTGCAAACTCTCCATACTGTAAGTGCGTGTCGGATTCTTGTACGTCAATGGCGACTTGGCCATAGCCTTCTTCGCTGGGAAATGTCGGGGGATTATCAAAATTATTTTTGCTACCACCCGAATCTGAGCAACCAAGGCCCTGCGCATTTTTTTGGTTCACATTTGAAAAATCAAATCCGGTCATCATAAACGCTAAACTTATGATGGAAATTATAGTCCGTTTAAAACGTGAATGTGTTGGTGCTGGATTTGGATGCATCTTTCTATCCCCCTAAAAGATTAAAACTGGGCGCAAAAATTTCCCTTAATAAACAACTGAGCAATAACGGTACCAAATAAAATGCACAAGACTTAATCAGTTATTGCCTACGATTTGTGCAAAACTGATGCATTTTATCGATTTGTAGGAATTTGTTGGAGCGTTAGTGACACCAAAGGTCCCAACAGTTTTCGGGAAAAATAAAACGACACCAAGTCGGGAATCTTTGCAATTTTTTATAGAGCTTCGATTTCAGCGAGGTCAACTAGTTGACTGCACTGAATCTCAACTCGAGATGCTGCATACACACCGATCGCATCATAACTACCATAATGAACCAACTCATCTGCACCTCTTAATGGTAGTGACTCAACTTTAACTCTGCCGTCAGTTTCGCCACCAGCATCGCTACACTTTCCTACGGCCTGCTTGAAACCCTCTTCAGAAGCATGAAGGTACGATTGAATGCAAACCGGATCAAAATTCTCGCAAAGACTGCCAATTTTGACGAAGGGCGTATTAAACTCATGTCTGCCTTCCACCGTGATTTTCTTCAGTGCGTGTTTCCGACAAAGATGGCGTTTCTTTGTTTGCTCTTCATACCTATAAGCTTTTTTGCTTCTATAATTGGGAGAAATATTTCCAGGACACTTGTCGTTCATAGTTTGGTATGCTTGGTTGAGATCTTTTGATGACCCCGTCACTTCATCGGTCTGGACGGATTCAATATCTGGCCAAAAAGTTCTCTCTTCCGTAGTGATATATCTACATTCGGTCGTGCAATAATAGGTGTCGAGTTCCGCTATGGCCAAACAACTCATTAAGGTGGTCGAAATAAAAAATAAAATTTGACTAGTTCTCATATATTTCTCCTTTATTCAGAAGAATTTACTCGAATATGGTCGATTTATAAATGCACAAATGTGCACAACTGCGTCCCAATTGAGTTTTCTAAAAAATGCTTGTCATAAACTAAAAACTCATTGCCCATTTTCTGCCATATTCGAAATCTAAACCCCACTCGCTGCAGAGTATCAGTAAATAAAATTTAAAAGATTTTTGTAGAATTAAGCGCGGTTTCTTAATACGCTTTTTATGTATCCAGATATAAATCGATAATTGGTTCGATGTTTCTACCCGGCGCCGAAAATGCCGGTCTATTTGGGGGTTCAATGCGTTTTTTTATCTGCACTTTCTTGGTATTTTTCTATGCCGCTTCAGCTTTCTCTTGGGGAATTCCTGGTCACGAGGCCATTGGTATTATTGCTGAAAAAAACCTCAACCGAGTCGCAAAAGCAAGAATTAAGACTTTGTTAAAAAGCGGCGAAGACCTAGCCCAGGCAAGTCTATGGCCAGACCAGATTAAATATTCCAGTAATTGGCCGCACACGCGCCCCTATCATTATGTCAGTATCCCAAATAAAAATGATTACTATTCCGCCTTAGATTCGCTTTCAAGTTCTGAGCAAGAAGCAGGCGATATCGTAAGAGCGCTTATAAAGGCAGAAGATGTTTTGAGAAGTCCCAAAGGTTCCCGAAAGGCCAAAGCCGACGCTTTACGTTTTCTAGTTCACTTTATAGGAGATTTGCATCAACCACTACATGTTGGTGTGGCCGAGGATAAGGGAGGAAACTCCATAGATATGTCATGGCATGGTAACAAAACAAATCTACATGCAGTGTGGGATACCCATCTAATTAGTACATTCTTGAACCCTTCGTTTCAGATGCAAGAAAAAAAGCCCCCACAACCAACAGGCATGGAATATTTTAGAAACCTACGTAAACCTAGTCAGAATGAAATAACAAAATGGCAAAGCTCATATATTATGACATGGCTCAATGAATCGCTAAGCAGCCGGGGCACCACTTACAAAGGGAAGGATGGGTCCAATGAGGCCTATTTTGAAAAGAGTATTGATCCTTTAAACGAAAGAGTATTACAAGCCGGATTTCGCTTAGCCGCTTGGTTAAATGCCATACTCGATAATCAACCATTTAAAGAAGTAGAAGCAGCAGAGTTAAGAGCCGATTTAGATGAAATTCTTAAGCGGCCATCATCTGACGACATCGCGCTTGAGCCGCAAGCATTATCAATACATCGTAATGATTCAGTTGTTGATATTGAAAGCGCCTGCGATCATTCCAAATGAAAAAATCTAGTTAATGACCCCTGATTTATTCAAAGATATCGGAGTTCTCAGGTACGATAACGATGTCGACCCAACCCTTCCTGCCGCCAATGGAATTGTAGCCTAACCTAGCACGAACTTTATATTTCTTTAATTTAGGATCTTGAAAATAAGGCATGAGAACTTCTTTATATCCTCTTTTAGATTCTTCTAAGGGAACTAGAACATGGTCTGAACGGCTCAGAAATCTAACGGTAGCCTCATTTTTCGCGGCAACATAAACGGAGCCGGGGGTTTTTGCAAAAATTTGCTCTAACGCATCTATTGTCGATTCTCCTGTTATTCCTGCTGCCCCTTTGTAGAGTAGAGCCATTCGTCTACTTGAGATCATTCCGCTCCACCACGAACTTTGCAATATAGTAACGGTAGAGGGTTCAAGAGAAGAAAAAAATCTATTCACGTGAATATAGATCTGCTCTGGAGTCCCGTCACCCCGATCAAATTTCACCAAACCATGAATAGGTATGTGCTCGTCCTGAGCCTCCATATATTTAGATTCTCCTTGGATCATAAATGCCTCGACAGAACGAATTCTTATGTTTTTGTCGAGTCCTTTGATATTGGCTACAATTTGGTTTGCCAATCCGGGCAAGCTTACTATAGCCGAGAAATGCATATATGATGCATACCCATAGGGTTGCACAGGTTTTAGTGAAGTTTCGAGCTTAAAATTTTTCTGGGTTATAAATGGATTATCATCAAGAGCGATTACCACCTTTGCCTTTGGTGCCATCAAAAAGGGGTAGCCAGAGTCAAAGCCTGCTGCGGGGTAAATTACTGACTCTACCTGATTTAGTTTGCCTTCTGTCAGGAGGTTAATTTTATCGCGTAGTTCCGAAATTTCAGAAATAAATTTTTTGTACTTAGAGTGTTTTCGTCCGTTGGGTAGTTCATAGGAATCGGGTATAGTAACGGGTCTATTTAGCATCAGTACAGGCGAAAAAACATCTGCGCATCTTCGAGGGGATATTTCAGAGGCGAGGCTGTGTTGATGAACAAGAACTATTAGCAGAAATGTCAAATTGATTGCGGACACTGAAGTTACTCCAAGTCTTTTTTAATAATATCCATATCAATCTCGTGTTCCGAAGTTTTCAAAAGATTTTATCTTGGAATTCGCGGTTTGAAATTATGATCCAAACTGGCCCATACACGTCCGAGACCGTAAGACGAGTTTTCTTTCCAATTTTTTTGCCGTACTCTTAAAGAGACCATCTAGATTTGAAAAAAACGTGCGTACCTGTTTTATATCTCTAAATCCAGCCACAAAGTGTTCTGGTGCCTCACGCGAAAATCGGACCCCTGACATATGCAAGGCCTCTTTGGTAAATTGGTCTGTTAAATTCCTATTAAAATCACTCCCCTTTGGGACGGACATATCTATTTTAAAAACAGCCGGAATTTTGATCTCTCTTCTTTCTGGCCATAGAACCTCTCGATCATTCAAATAAGTTTCCTTATCTATACCCATCGCATTCATTCCTAATTCAAAAACAAGTCCATCTGCGATTATAACCGAAATGGCATACCTACGACCTGATTTAGCATTATGTGAGGTGACAATCTTATACCCCTCGACAGGCCCATTGTAAGGATCTTTCATACGGTAACCTCGTTCGTAGGGGAATTCTTTTAACATAAAATCTCCTACCTTCGTTCGTTGATTGCCATCGGGAAGACTCCACCCAGCCGGTAAGATTTTGGCTAAATTCTCATAAAGTGGAGAAACCGCTAATGATACGGACGATATAAAAAACGTAGTTAGGGCGATAAATACGCGACTCATAGAACCTCCAGAAATTCCCTAAAAGAGCAATTCGCGTGCCAGTTAACCCATTGCCATACAAACTCTCTTCAGTGATTTGATCCCTCATTCACATAGCAACGCGAATAGAGAAGAACAGCGATCCAAATTCCTAAAACGCATATTGTGTCAAATAACTTTACGGTTTGCCAAAATTAGTCAAAAACGAGACTTTTCAAGAAATGGACCGGCAATGCGCCGGCCTGGTGTTCGCACTTTATCCAAATTGGTGAAGGTCACGCCATACAATACGAACCATGCACCGTGGTTCGAGATTATCGAATCCAGTGGGAAAAAGAAAGGCTTAACCTGTCAGAGCTGGCAATACTAAGATGGGTTAAGCGGTGGCCTATTGCGAAGATCGCAGAGCACTTGAATTTGACTTTAGAACAAGTGAAGGGCCGTTTAAAACGCTTAAAACGAAAGGGGCAATATGATTAATGGGGTTTTACAATTTTATACGTCTGTTGTTAAATTTGCGATCTATCTTGCCTTGGTTGGCGAACTAAAAGTTTTCACTTTAGTGATGATGAACAAAGCTGCGAACGCGCAAAAACAGATGATTAGCTATTCGGAGTTTACGCATCAGCTAACGAGTCGTTGAGCTTTTTTTTGACAAGTTGAACGGGTGTTTCGAGACGGAGATAATTTTGGTGATATTGAAGCCGGCAAAATTATCACCAGCTTTTGGCAATTATCGAAGTGGTTTAAGCGGCCCCGAGCGCCATTCACATTTTAAAGCTTAAAAGTTCTACTTCGACAGGAATTTTGAACTCAGTTTCAAATGATTTGGATTTCACGACACCCGTCATTGGAATTTTTGGACTTATCCAATTTTCAAACATAAAGCCAGTGCTTCTCGCTTCTGCCTTGGTGTAGGTACTTTCAAACGCTCCTGCCTTCACAGTCACATTTTCTGAGTGGGTCTCAAGAACTCTGTATTTTTCTTTTCTGGGAATTGAGCAGTTTACGCCGTTAATAATATATTTTAAAACTTGGCCGGTTTTTTTGTCGTAAAGAATGTCAAAGACATCTTTCTGTTCTTCATAATCAGACGATTGAATGGTTTGTACCCATAGACCTTCTTGAACGTCAGACTTCACCGTTTCCTCAAAATAGTAAACAAGTTGGCTGCCGGTAGAGTCGGTCAGAGTAGCTTGATGAGTCGTTTGTTGGCCAACCTTCCAGTCCATCGGTCCTTCAATGACGTAACTGAGTGGGAGACTTACATTTAAAAAACAATTTGGTTTAGCATATCCAAATGAATTTATTAGTAGCACGAAAGAAAGTGTGATTAGACGCATCAGAACCTCCATGTGTTCATTGGAGCACAAGAAGTTTTCTAAATCCATCCGTTTTAGAAGATGCTTTTTCTTTGTGCCTCAAGATCTTCAGGTCCCGGTTCGACGGAAAAGCAGCCTTTCCATCGTAAATCTTTTGGATTCGTCCAATAGCAAACGTTTTAAAGCCGTAAATTGCTCTTACCCTCATTCGACTTTTGAAGCTGGTAAAGAGTTTAGGCCATTAAAGGGCTTATTTTAGGCCAGTTTTACCGGGTCCCACCAATTGACCTGAAAAGCGTCAGTTAACAAAAGCAGCTACAAAACTCCATAAGGTTAGAATTCATATGTTGAGGGTATTGCTAAGTGGCTACTTTAAAAAAATCCAGATTCAGGCAAAAGACTTCTTCTGCTGCTGAGGCGTGGGCAATTTTTTGAGAGGACTCAATACTTTTTAAGAGTAATTCGCGAATTCTTTCAAAATCAGAAGCCGATATCGACATCGGCGAAGTATAAAAGAGTTCATTTTTTTGCCGCGAATCCATTTTTTGAATTCCTTTCATGCGCCAGTTAGTGTGATGCTTAACCACCAATGGCGAGTCATTTGAGATATACACTGAATTTTGAGCCATTTTATAGATAGAGTTTTCTCGTCCACAAATACCGTTGCTCTCAAGAAAATTTAAAATTTCTTCGGCCTTTGAGCGATCTAGAGAAAAACGAGAAGCAATTTGATCAAGGGTTTGCCCGTCATTAATTGCAGTTGCTACGAAAACCGCTACATAAATCCAGCTGGAATAAAATATCGCGCGATCCTCTGAAGTTAATTCTAGATGTTTTCCGACTCGTGATTTAACTCGAGATCTTTCTTCAAGAATGGCATCTTTTTTTGATTCCCAATATGTTTTTAATAACTGAGTGCCAGCGCGTTCAATTTGAACCAGCGCGAAGAAATACTCGCGCTCTAGATTTGTATGATTAAATATTTTTGAAATAAGCGCCGCCTGTTCAAAGCTCAAATTTTTTAAACCCGATTGAACATGAGCCAGGAAACTGGGGTTAACCCCAATTGCTTCGGCTAAGCGCGAGAGATTTGAGGTTTGGTTTTCGCGGGCGTGCTCAATCCATGCTTTGAGGTAGTTTCGATAGCCGTGAAAACTAAATAAATCTAAAGGTTTGGTCATTGTTTTACTAATCGGTAAAAAATTCGTTTATCTTTATACCAAATAGATCTAGAAACATTTAGCGCATCGCGCTATATTGGCATACGGATTGAATAACATAACTTAGGAGTTTTTATGAAAGCCTTATTGAATTTGAAACAAATCTTTCTGGCGATCACTTTGACAGTGGCGCCCCATTTTGCCTTCGCGGGAGGAACTGGTCCTGGTGGCGGTTTCTACGGCAAGGTAAACGGTCACTGGATTTTGATAGATGATCTGGAGCAGGGAAAAATAATCCATCCAGAAAAAGAAGGCTTTTTTAAATCTGTAGAGGAAATACTAATTCAAATTGAACAAAAATTGCCAGAGTTGGCAAAAGATCTCCGCGTACCTCTCGCAGAAAAGACATGGCACTTGGTACCTTTCGAAATTCTTTGCGAGGATCCAAAAAGCCATATTCAAGTTGAAACAGCAGCTGGCGCTTGTCAGGATGATAATGATATTTTTATTGAAGAAGCAAAATTTAAAGTTGTAGCTAAGGACCAGCTAATTCTTCACGAACTCGTTCAGGGCAGACGGCTACTACTAAATAAGGAACGCAAAACTGAAGATTTAATTCCGCCCGCAAGTGTTCGAGGGTTGAAGCGGGTTTTGACTGCAGTAGGCGATTTAGAAGAAATGGCTTTCAGCAGTAAAGTATCCAAATATGGATTTGGAAATTATCAAACGTTCTCGTCCATTAAGAGAGAAGAACAAGCGAAAGCTCCTATCGAAAAGAAAATTAATGATGCTCAAGATCTCTTTTTTAAAAATTGTAATGGCCCGATCACGGACATTGGACCTGCATTGCAGGCTTGGGAGGCGCTGAACGAAGCCTATAGAGAGGCAAGCTGGGTGGCCGTTGGCAGCGAGTCTAACGTGAGCTTTTCATTTAGAGATTGGTGTAACCTAAAAAAAATGGACTTAAACGAAAGCAGAAACTTTTGTATGAGGAATATTCAAAATCTCCTCAAGAAATAATATCGGTTCGCAAAGATGGTCAGATGGAAATTCAGTCTGGCCACAATATTCTTCTTCCGCGCTACCAAACACTCGTCTGTCGTGCGCATCTAGCCAAGATGATTTGCGACATGCTGGCTTTTCTAATTTATTTGTTGTTCATGAAGGCGCTGAGTGGTGATAGCAGTAATTAAATATTACTAAAAAACTCCCGCGAAAACTCGTACTGAAAATAAATTTTTTATTCTTATAAGCGATGAAACATACTCACTATTTTTGAACTATCATTTTAGTTGGTAAATTACTCAAATGCGATATGACGAATCTGGGACTTATTGTTTTGACTATTATGAGGGGAATAATTTTTTTCGCCCCTAAACGCGAGGTGAAAACCTTGGGCGTTAAATTGCCAAAGATTGTGACCTTTTGGACTGGCAAAAAAGACCCAAGGAATAGGTTTAACTTCTAAATTGACAAATTCGTCAATTTAATGATAGACTCATTGCATAGGTGAGCGGCCTGAGTATAAACTTCAGTTGGTTGTTAATAGGCAGGACGTAAACCGGGTAATCATTGATCAGCATTATAAGATCAAACACCCCGACTTAACCGACGAGATTATCCTAGAGCTTGTAAAGAACTAGATGGTGGCAGTTTCCCGGTTGAAGAGATCGATGGTGAGTTCCGTTACTTTAGGGTTGAGCCTGTCTATCACGACGATAAACCCTATCGACTCGTGCTGCTTATTTGTATTACGGATGATTTTTTAGGTGTGATTAACGCGTTTAGAGTTAAGAGGTAAAAATTTATGGCAAAATTTCCGTCGAAAGAAAAATTGGATGAGGTCAGAAAAAGACTAGATCACGGACAAGCCGCTAGACTTCTGCCGAAAGACGCAAGCCCTGTTGATGAAATGAAATACAAACTTTGTGAGAGGTTCGTTGTTTATAAAAACGAAAATGCCATTAGCCAAAAAGAGTTGGCAAAAAAAATTGGCATTGATGAAGCTTTGATGAGTAAAGTGTTAAATTACAACATCGAAGAGTTCACGCTTGATCGCTTAGTGAAATATTTAAGTGAGCTTTTTCCCAATGCGCATTTTAAAATTGATGTGGCGTAATTTAGTTCAGTTCTTCAATGCCCTGGCCGGTAGCAAGAACAACGTAGCAATGTGACCGCAATATTGTAGCAATATGCCCACAATACTCTCCGAATCTTACGAATTGCTGAATAATTGCAGCGTCGACAATCACAAATGAAATCATAAACTTAAAAATACTTGATCGAACTTCCCGACGTGACTTAATAGGGCCACGCGGGGCTTGATCACAAAACCTATTACCCACCCCAAGAACCACCGTACCAACCAAGATATAACTACCCTACCAACATAGGTATAACTTTATCACACACAAGAGGAGTTACTGAACAAACGCAATTTAGAAAATATAAATCAAAACTATAACTTATGAAGAAAATTAAAAACGGCGAACTGTGACTTAATAGGACCGGAACCTGAAATCGAAACTTGTAGAGGAGAAAACGAATATGCCAAAAAAATTTAAAGTAGAAAAAATAGAAATTTATAAAATTGAAGTTAACGCAAACGAATATGATGAAAGGCTTGAGATCATCGCGCGAATTTTATATAAATACTTTTGCCAGTTCAAAAAAGTAAATCCCGCGGATAGATTAAATAACTCGAGCCTTTCAACCAAAACAGAAAGGGCGGCATAGTTATGTCGAAATTTAAAGTGGGCTTTTACATCAGAGTATCAACAGAAGAACAAGCTGATAACCCTGAGGGGTCCATCAAAAACCAAGAGGAGCGCTTGAAGCGCTGGGTTAATCATAAAAATGAAGAGGGCCGTCAATATGAGGTCGCAGGCGTTTATGTTGACCGAGCAAGATCCGGTAAAGATACCAATAGGCCTGAGCTGCAACGGTTACTCGGCGACATTAAAAGCAAAAAAGTAAATCTTGTGATGGTGACAGAACTTTCAAGGTTATCTAGGTCAATAAAAGACTTTTCAGATATTTGGGATCTGATGCAAAAACTAAAATGCGCGTTCCAGAGTCTGAATGAATCGTTCGATACCACAAGTCCCGCTGGTGAAATGCTGATGTTTAATTTAGTGAATATGGCGCAGTTTGAGCGAAAGCAAACTGTACAGCGGATTAAAGCTGCAATTTTAGCCCGCTCTCAGCGTGGGTTATATAATGGCGGTCGTGTGCCGCTGGGTTACAGGCTAATGGCTGGTAAGCGCGGATATTTAGAAGTTGATCCTGATGGTGCAGCTTTGGTGAAAGAATGTTTTCAAACATTTCTAAAAGAAAGAACTTTGTCAAAAACCGCCAAAGTTTTAAATAGCCGTGGTTTTGTAATTAAAAAGGAATGTGAAGGTGGGGGCAGCAATAAACGTTTGGGGTTTTTCACTTTCGATGGCGTGTACAGAATTTTAAGAAATCGTGCTTATTTGGGCTTAAAAACCTACCAAGATAAAGACGACAATGAGATCGACACCAAAGCCGTTTGGGATGGGATTATCGATGAGGAAACTTTTAAACGGGCTCGTGAAATTCTGGGTAAAAATTATCGGCGGAATCGAAGGAGCCAATACAACCGTTACCCGTATTTACTCACGGGCCTTGTTTATTGCGGTGAGTGTGGTGGGTCACTTTGGGGTAAGTCGGCCACGGGTAACGGCGGCAAGGTGCCTTATTACGAGCACGGAACAGTCTCTAAACACCAAACTGTGTTGGGTGAGGTGAAAAAATGTATTCGGCATAGATTTCCAGGTAAAAAACTGGAAGACATGGTGTGGGCCGAGATAAAGAAACTTTTAACTGATCCTAAAATGGCGAGAAATTTAATTGATATCGCTCACCGAAATTTTAAGAAAATCGACAAAAGCTTTGAGCTTAAGCAAATCGAGAAACGATTGCGTACTGTTCAAGAAAAAATGGATAATCTGATCGATCGAATTAGTGATTTGCCAAAGGACGTATCGGCTGATTTATTTTATCGTCAGATACAAAAATTAGAACACGATAAAGATGCACTACATGATCAGCGGCACTTTATGGAGTCTAATCAAGCCCAAGATTTACCGAATGAATTTAAGGGCTACACAAGCTTTCTAAAGGGCCTCAAAGCTCTGTCAGAGCGCGAAAGCGCTGAAACCAGGGTTCGCGTCCTTCAAAATTTACTGCACAAAGTGGAACTGCATGAGGACAAAATTAACTTATTTTACTATGTGGGCACGGGTAAAAACCGTGCCCCACATTTTTTTACGGGTCATGGTTCGAATTCTGTTGCAATTGGTGACCACGGCAGGGATCGAACCTGCGACCCCCAGTTTAGGAAACTAGTGCTCTATCCAACTGAGCTACGTGGTCAATTCTTAAGCCACAATTTTTAGCAAAGTTAAATGAAAATGCAAGTTATTCATCGTCTAATTCATCATCAGTTATGATGCCTAAGCCATATTTCTCAACTCGGTAACGCATAGACCGAAAGGTAATACCTAAAAGTTTAGCACCCTTCTTTTTGATTCCACCGGCGGTGTGAATCGCTTTTACCAATAATTCTTTTTCAATTTGGCCCATAACCTTATCGAGATCGAGACCTTCTTCGGTGACTTCTATTTCGTGACTTGAAGCCATTTTGCGTCCCGAAGGCGTGTTTACATACGGTGGCAGACTTTCAGGCAAAACCTCAGCTCCCGCCTCAAGTGCCACTGTCCTCTCTAAAAGATTTTCTAACTCTCTGACATTTCCAGGATAATCATATTTTTTTAATATCTCCATGGCTTCATGAGAAATACCATGAACCACCTTACCTAATTTATCACAATACTTTTTAAGAAAGTGATGTGCCAAAGTTGGAATATCCTCGCGTCGTTCTCTTAAAGATGGGGTCTTAATATTAATAACGTTTAGTCGGTAGTAGAGATCTTGCCGAAAAGTACTTAATCTTACTCCTTCATCAAGGTCCTTATTGGTCGCCGCTATAATTCGAACTTCAACTTTAATATCCTCGATGCCACCCACTCGCCTAATTACGCGCTCTTGAATAGATCGCAAGAGCTTAACCTGAATCGAAAGCGGTAATTCACCCACTTCATCTAAAAACAAAGTGCCTCCAGAAGCTACTTCAAATAGTCCCGCTTTATCGGCGATCGCACCCGTAAAGGAGCCCTTTTTGTGTCCAAACATTTCTGATTCCATCAGGGCTTCTGGAATGGCACCACAATTGATAGTGACAAATGGTCTCGTTTTTAACGGGCCATTAAAATGAATGGCTTTTGCCACCATTTCCTTACCCGTACCACTTTCTCCGGTAATTAAGATATTTGTCGGAGCGGAAGAAACTCTCTTTACGAGGTCATAGATACGATGCATGGCCTCGGAGTTACCCACTAAATTTTGAAAACTATACTCTTTCTCCATTTCTTTTTTAAGAACTCGGTTTTCAACTTCTAAATTTTGAGATCTTAACGCATTAGAAATATTTATGCGGACTTCGTCGATTTTAAAGGGCTTGGTTATGTAGTCATAGGCTCCCATTTTCATCGCATCAACAGCCGATTCAGTTGTACCAAAAGCAGTGATCATCATAAAAACAATCTCAGGATGGTTGTCCTTAACGTGCTTTAAAAGCTCGATGCCGGTCACGCGAGGCATCTGCATATCTGAAATAATCATGTCAAAGCTTTTGCCTTTTAAAAGATCGATGGCTTGTTGCCCATCTTCGGCAAGAGTCACTTGGTATCCCTCTTTTTTTAACATAATCTCGAGAAACTCACGTATGGACTCTTCGTCATCTACTACCAATAATTTAGACTTCATATTTAAACCCCTTTTACTTTCTTCTTTGCAATATTGCTTTCAACTTGGTTTTCTATTTTTAATTTATTATCAATGGTACTTGTCTGAGCCATCATTTGATGATTAGCCGGAAACTCCATAATAAATACTGTGCCCCTATCCAATTCACTCTCAACGCGAACTTTGGCACTATGCATTTCTAAAATTTTGTGGGTTACTGCCAATCCCAGTCCTGTGCCACGCTTTTTTGTTGTATGAAATGGCTCAAACATTTTGGACTTAGAAGATTCACTCATTCCCATGCCTTCGTCTCGAATGTGAACCTCCACGGAGTCGCCCCGGTCGAATGTGGTCACATAGAGTCGCCCTTCGGTTTTTTCTTCCATTGCTTCGTATCCGTTAATAATGACATTTAGAAAGGCCTGTTTTAGTTTGTCGTAATTTCCTAAAATTGTTTTTTTTGCCTTTAATTCCAACTGTGATTTAATTGTACCTTTACTAACTTGAGAATTCATTTGCACCAGATCTATAACACTTTGAATAACGTCATTGAGATTAACCGCTCTGTCCAAAGGAGCATCCGGACGTACAAAATCTAAGAATTCTGTAATTAGACCATTGAGCCTCTTAATTTCTTTCATTACAATTGCCATTAGCTTTCGCTCATCAGAGGTCTGCTGTTCAAGCATTGAAAATAACAGCTCCACACTGCCACTGATACTCGCTAAAGGATTTCTAATTTCATGTGCTATGCCTGCTGCCAACTGGCCGATGGCAGCCATTTTTTCAGCCTGCCTGACGTCTTTTTCGAGTCGACTTATCTCTGTTAAGTCTTGCACCAATAAGATAAAACCAAAGCTCTCACCCATGGTATTCCTCAATGAAGAACTGATGAGTTCAAATACTCTCGGCTCACTAAGATTGTCCTTGATATGCAAGATTCGGCGCCGAGGTAATAGATTCTCGCGAATTAGTGGCTCCCCCTTTTGATTGGGCCTGATGTATTCCGAAAAGTGGGGAAAGAGAGTTGTAATATTTTTACCCAGCACGTCTTCTCTACGATTCAAAAGGACTAATAACAAAGGATTGTGATGAAGAATATCACCGCTCAAGTTAACCGTCAAAAGTCCTGTTGAAATATTCTCTACAACCAGTTTGTTATAGTCTTCTAATATCTTTAGGCTTCGCCCCTTTTCTTTGAGCTCAATTCCCATAAAATTAATCTGATCGCTTAATACACCCGAAAGAAGCGCCACACTCAAAAACGCAAGGTTATTAAGACCCAATATATAGATTACTCTTTGCCCTAACTCTTCACGACCTGTAAGTATAAGGATACTAAAAAAAATCGAAGTCCAAAGTGCTAAGAGCAAAGCACCACGTGTGCGAAAAATAAACCCACACAACACGATATTCACCAAAAATAAAAATAAAAAAATCGACTGACTAACTCCTGTGTTGTACACAATTGATGTGTACAACAAAGTGTCTAAGGCAAAAATCCCTCCGCTAACAAACCAAAACTTAAAAGTGTATTCAAAAAATAAAATGTACACAAAGTGAACTAGAAAGCCAACAGCTAGAATTCCGTACACGGAACTCAATAAGTCAAAATTGACAAAATGAGGTTGGTGAACGTTTAGAGCAACAGTTATCAACAATATTGCGCTAAGAAACACCACTCGAATAGATTCAACAACCAATACCTGGCCGAATCTCGACGTCACATCAAGCGAAAATTTGCTTTTTTCAATGGTCCTGTCAAAAATTCCCATTATCACCCAAATGTGTCAGCCATGCTAAAAATAGGCAAGTACATCGCAATCACTAAGACGGCAATGATCACCCCTAATACCACCATTAATATCGGTTCAATAAGGTAGAAAGCCCTGCCACTGAGACATCCACTTCTTCTTCATAAAAATCCGCAACTTTCGCAAGCATCGAATCCATCGACCCTGTCTGTTCGCCGATAGAAATCATCTGCGAAACCATATTCGGAATGATCGGATGTTTGATGAGAGGTTCGGCAATTGACCTTCCCTTCAATATAGATTCTTTGGACTCCATTATGGCAACTTCGATGTCATTATTATTTACCACCTTCGCTGAAACATCTAAAGCTTCGACTACGGGAATACCGGACGCCAGGAGAGTTGAAAGCGTTCTGGAGAATCTGGCTATGCAACCCTTTTGAATAATACTCCCCAATATCGGAATTCTTAAGCTAAAATGATCGAAGACCTTGCGGCCATTGGACGTATTTATATATTGAATAAATGTCACCCAGATAAGTGCACCGACGAATATAATTAACCACCAATATGAAAGAAATCCTTCGCTCAAATTAATTACCATTTGAGTTAACTCAGGCAGATCTTTACCTTTTGAACTAAACATCTCTTTAAATTTCGGAATCACGAAAACCATGATTCCGGTAATTACGGCAACTGCCACAACTATAATAACAACCGGATACATCATGGCACTTTTCAGCTTGCCCCGAAGTTTTACCGTTTTTTCTATATATATTGCCAATCGCCCAAGGACCACTTCAAGTACACCACTTTCTTCGCCGGTACGGATTAGGTTACGGTAGAGTTTATCAAACGCCTTCGGATGCTCATCGAGCGAAGCGGCCAATGTTTTTCCTTTATTCACATCTTCAATGACTTGGTTTAAAACTGCCTTAAGTGGCAGACACGAAGAGGAATTCGAAAGCATCTCCAAGCATTGTACGATTTGAATTCCCGACGACACCAGAGTCGCAAACTGTCTCGTAAAAACCTGTAGGTCCTTTAATGGTACGGGTCCTGTACCTTTATCTCCTGCGGCCAATACTGGAACTATTCTTAGTGGCTCAAGCTGTTCAGCTCTGAGCCTGACTCTGGCATCGGTTTCATTTTTTGCCTTTATCGTACCGCTTACGGTTTTGCCAGCTGTTGTCTTTGCTTCAAATTTGTACGATGCCAAAGTTTATACTCCTGCCTTTTTTAACAATTGATCTAACTCGTCAGGATCGCGAGTAACTTCGAATGCTGATTTTAGCTCAATTTTTCGGCGAACTAACAGTTGCACTAAACATTGATTGAACGTCATCATTCCTGACTTATCTTGACCGATCTGCATCAATCCGTATATCTGATGAATTTTATTCTCGCGAATTAAATTAGCAATTCCGGAATTCACAAACAATAATTCAGCGGCAGGAGTTCTTCCTCCCGTGGTATTCGGAATTAAACTTTGGCTAATGACTCCCCGTAATGTGAAGCTCAACATTGAGCGAACTCGCTCTTGATCTTGAGCCGGAAACACATTTATGACTCTTGAGATGGTCTGGACGGCGGAATTGGTGTGCAAGGTCGAAAATACCAAATGGCCGGTTTCAGCAATTCTCAGGGCCGCTTCGATAGTTTCTTGATCCCTTAATTCTCCCACAAATACATAGTCAGGATCCTGTCTCAAAACTTGTCTCAACGATTTTGCAAAAGAGAAGGTGTCCTGATCAATTTCCCGTTGGTTCACTATACACTTTTTGTGGCTAAACAAAAATTCAATCGGGTCCTCAACGGTTACTATATGACCGGCTCTTTCGTTATTGATGCGATCTAAAAGTGCGGCTACTGTCGTTGACTTTCCACTTCCCGTTGTACCTGTCACTAATACTAAACCCGAAGGAAAATTTACGAATGACTCTAATCCTTTTGGAAGCCCCAAGTCTTCAAGTGAGGGGACAAGCGTTGGTATCTTTCGAAATACTCCTGACAAAAATCCTCTCTGAAAAAATAAGTTTCCGCGAAATCGGGCGACGTCCTTTACTGAAAAACTAAAATCTAATTCTTTTGTTTGTTCGATACGACTCTTTTGGCCTTCTGTCAAAACTGAATAAAGGAGGCTCTGACATTCCTCGGGACTAAATTTCTCTGCCCTGACCTTAACGATCGCACCATTAATTCGCAGTACGGGCGGAGAGAAGGCTGTAATATGAAGATCTGAAGCCTCCTGCTGAACTGTCGTTTTTAAAAGTTGAGTTAAAGTAATCATTTCAATCCTTCATTGTAGCGCTTAATACCTCTTCGATTGTCGTCAAACCGGCACTTAGCTTTTTCAGCGCATTCTTTCTTAAGCTACTCATCCCATCTTCGACAGCCACTTTTCGAATTTCACGACCAGTTGCACCCGACATAATTGCGTCCTTTACCAATGGTGTAAGCCGCATCATCTCGTGAACGGCCAGCCTCCCACGAATTCCTGTAAAATTGCAATTGACACAGCCACCGCCATTCATGACCTTAAAACCAGCGACTTCGCTTTCAGGGACTCCCAAATCAAGGAGGACTTGGCGAGGCACATCGACAGCGCTCTTACAGTTACCGCAAATTTTTCCCACGAGGCGTTGGGCTACAACCAAATGCACAGTTGCATTTACCAAAAATGGCGGAACCCCCATATCCATTAATCGTACAATTGTTGAAGGAGCATCATTTGTATGAAGGGTACTTACCACCAAGTGGCCCGTAGATGCAGCCTTGAAACCAATTTCTGCGGTTTCTTTATCTCGAATTTCACCCACAAAAACAATATCGGGATCCTGCCGTAAAAAACTTCTGAGTGCGGAAGAAAAATCAAGTCCGATTTCAGAGTGCATCTGCACCTGATTTATTCCTTCTAAATTCATTTCTATTGGGTCTTCTGCGGTACAAATATTTTTATCGGGAGTATTTATTTCGTTAAGAGCGCTGTAGATCGTCATTGATTTGCCGCTACCTGTCGGCCCTGTCACCAGCACCATACCGTTAGTCATATGGATCGCCTCTCTTAATATTTTTAGGTCTTCGGGCTCAAAACCTAATTCACCCAATCCCACATTAAGTTTAGACTTGTCTATAATCCGCATCACTATTTTTTCGCCATACAAAGTCGGCAGTGAACTTACTCGAAACTCAAGTTCCTTTCCGGCTTTTGTTTTTACTTTTAGTCGTCCATCCAGTGGACGCCGTTTCTCAGAGATATCCATCTTTGACATAACCTTAATACGACTGGTAATGGCCGAGGCGCTCCCCTGTGGAGGCTGAATTTTTTCGTGGAGAACACCATCAATCCTAAATCTGACTCGAAACTTTTTCTCGTAAGGTTCAATATGAATATCCGAAGCTCTTTGTTTAAAAGCCTCTGTCATCATCATATTTACGAACTTAATAACAGGAGCGTCTTCAGATTTGCCACTTTCGTTTGCGATCTCCACTTTGTCAGACTCGCTAAATTGCGAAGCCTGAGTAGCCTCTTCGGTCTGCTCCATTTCAGTGATCATGGAGCCAAAATCCGAAGTCTCATAGTAACGAGATATATTATTTAATATCGAATTTTCAGAGGCCACTACCATTTCAATTTTGGACGACGTCAGAAAACGTAAGTCATCACGAATATAAATATTGCTCGGATCGGCCACTGCTACGACCAGCGTACCTAAACTCTGATTAATTGGCAGCATTGTGTGCTTTAAACATAAGTCCTTGGGAACCAGTTTTAAAACTGCCGGCTCAATTTCAAATTGATCCAAATCAATCGCCACCAAACCGTGTTGCTGGGCAACGTAATCTGCAATTTTACGATCCGTAACGTAGCCAAGTTTGGATATGGCGGCGCTTAGCTTGCTACCAGAACTTACCATTTCTTTTTTAGCTCGCTCTAATTGCTCAGCCGATAATAGCTTTTCGCGAACTAATAAATCGCCAAGTCCCCGTTTTCCCATAGAGTCTCCCAATATCAATTAAATCATAGGTGACACTTTTTGTAACTGGACGCAGGTCCTGGAATAACATTTTTATTATGATTTTAAAAACTCTTGAAAGACTTTTAATTCGACATTTTGGGCCAATGCGACTTCTAACCAATAAAGGTCTTTGTGTAACAAGAGATCAAGTCCCGTAAATACATATTTACCTAGACCTAAAGCTTCCTTCACCAGCGTGCTGTCGGCAGAATCAAAGTTTAAGTCGATAACAAAGGCCTTTTCCGTCAGGTAATTAAAAAATGTGAGGTCTTCAAGTAAACTGTTTTCAGGCCCTATAGGTGTGGAGTTAATGAGGATTGAGTGCTCTCTACCTAAGAGCTTAATATTCTCTGGTGGAATATAGTTAAGGTCCACATTAAAGCAAAATCTTTTAAAGTCTTTGTCGAGTATATCAAAGGCCGGTTTATCAATGCTCACAACATTGAGATGTCCTATTCCCAGTTTGACCAAAGCCATAATGCTGGCTCGAGCTCCGGCGCCCGTCCCAACTACAACTGCCTTTCCCGAGGGATCATAGTTAATTTGACTGTGTACGATTAAGCGTCGAATAGCTTCAGTCAACAAACTCCTCAACCACCATCGGCCCTTTTGGTTGACAGCGCAATCGGCCGCACGCAAAAACATTAGATCAGCAGGAAATTCCTCAAAACTACTAAACGCCAATCTTGGAAATGGAAAGTCAAACCGGATAGCCTGAGAATCCTGTAATTGAGAATTTAAATCTTGGATAAAATTTTCTTCTTTGGACTCTAAAAGCTGGAGCTCATTGGGAATCGAAAGATTCTCAACCAAAAACCGAGAGAGCTTCTCATACTGCTCTTTTCTTATAGGATTTCCAATTACAGACCACTTAAATATCATTACCACCCTCTCTCTCAAACCACTTTTTCGAGAGATTGATGTCTAAACCTATTTGTTTTACTAATTCCATTTGGTTAGAAAACTTTTTTTCATCTCTTAGAAACTCCTTAAATTCGATGCGAATTCTTCTGCCATAAATGTCGCCCGAATAATCAAGGATATGAGTTTCAATTTTGGGATGTCCTACGTTTTTCTCGACAAAGGTGGGATTAACACCTATGTTTGTCACAGCCTTATATTTTTTTCCTTCAAGTTCCACATCCGTAATATAAACGCCATACTTAGGAAAAATATCACAAATTGGCGAGAGGTTGGCAGTGGGAATTCCTAACGTTCGGCCCCGGCCCACGCCCTTTTCTACGATTCCCTCGAGATAAAAATACCGGCCCAAAAGTAAATTCACGGTTTTCATATTTCCCAAAAGAATGTTTTTTCTTATTTCGCTACTTGATACTACTACGCCCGCCACATTGACAGGCGAAAATACCTCAACCTCAAACCCAAAGTCTCGACCCTTGGATTTTAGAAATTCGGACGTCCCTTGGCGAGATTTACCAAAGGCAAAATCGTATCCAATGACAACCTCTCGAGCTGAAAACGGTTTCACAATGTACTCGCGAACAAAAGCCTCTGGATCAAGTTCAGATAATTCGCGTGAAAAAGGCTCAACGACCAATACGTCAACGCCCAAATTTTCCATGCTTACAATTAAATCCGAAATCGGAAAAACTCGTTGAAAGTGACGCTCAGGGTATAGAAAAGTAATCGGGTGAGGGTCGAAAATCATGACCACTGACTTTACCCGTATCTGATTAGATTTTTCTAAAACTCTTTTAACTAGTGCCTGATGTCCCAAATGAACACCGTCAAAATTACCAATCGTAACGACCGCGCCAGTTAATTTTTCTTTAAGATGCCGAATACCTTGGTAGACCTTCATTCTAGAAAACTATCATAAAAATGAAAGTGCAGCATCAATTACTTTTTTAGGCTCTATACCCTTCATGCATTCATGAGTCCCAATTGGACATTTTTGGGATCCGTGCAAGCCACAGGGCCTACACGAAAGCTCTTTTTGGACAACTAATGCATTCGGAGTCCAAGGTCGGTAACCCAAACTTAAAACAGTAGGTCCGAATATGGCTAAAACAGGTAGCCCAGCAACAGCGGCCATGTGCATTGCCCCACTATCATTGCTAATCAATAACTTTCCCTTTCTAAAAAGATCATAGAGCTCACTCAACGTAGTTTTACCACAAAGATTTTCGCAACCCTTGGCGCTCGCTAAAATAATTTCAGCTAAATGGATTTCTGACTGTGTTCCAATTACTTTTACAGCAAAACCTTTATCTAAAAAATATTTAGCGACCTGAGTATAACCTTCGATGCCCCATCTTTTGGTTGCCCACTCGCTTCCGGGCGCCAAAAATACTATTGGTTCTCGTGAGCCGACATCGCTCTCTAATTGCAGCGACGATTCCTGCGGAATTTCATTCGTCATTTTTAGATAATCTTGATTGGGCCTCACATCTTTTATAAGCGTAAGTAGTCTCAAGGCTTCCGGAAGATCCTTTCGCCACCGAACCCGTTGATTGAAGGCCAAGAAATTCCAAAATCGTTTAAACCCAGTTTTTTCTTTAGCATTTAGTTTAAAAACCAATCTCGCAGTTCTGAAAGATTGATGCGGACTAATGATCCTCTCAAATTTGAGTTGCGAAAGCTGATGGGAAACCTCTTGCCAGTTGCTCCTTATTCCTTTTTTAACTTCAAATACTCGATCAACAAGTTTGTGATGAAGAAAAAAATCGCCAAATCCGTACCTGCAAAGTAAAACAATTTGAGCTTTTGAATCAATTTGCCGTAGATGTTTTAATAACGGAATTGTTAGAAGGAGATCTCCGATAAACGCTGTCTGGATGACGAGATTGAATCTTTCCACTCTATACCCTTTTTAATTCCGTCCAAGACTTTGTCCATGGAGACCAAATCGTAGCACATGGTCGATTTCTGGCATAGCCTTTTCCAGCAGGGACAACAACTTGCTTCAGATCGAATTTTGACTCCACGTCCAAACAAGTCTATCTCTTGATCACAAGTAGGACCGAACCACGCCACAGTAAAGCGTTCCATTGCAATGGCCATATGCATGCCTAAACTGTCTCCGCTAATCACGATATCACAAGCCCTGGTGCTAACAAGACCGGCTCTAGGGCCCCTGTCAGTAGGCGACTCAATAACATCGAGTCCATAACCAATTCGTTGGTTTTTCAGAGTTTCCTCTGGCCCACCAAGTAGCACCACTTGTGCATTATATTTTCTTTTGATTTCCGCTATTAACTTTCTTTGAAACTCAATTGAAAATCGTCGATATTTAATAAAATCACTACAGCCAGTATTAATTCCTACGAGTAAACTATACCCCTGAATCCATGCCCCTCTCGTCTTCTCGCTTTCACACTGCTCCCCTTCTGTCAGAGGACAGAAGTATGATTGACTTTTGTAAGGCCCCAGCTCGAGGGCCTCGGTCAACAGCTGAGCTTCAGGCTTGGTATTCTCAAAAAACTTTTTTCGGTCATTGATGCCGATTTCCCAGAGTTCGTTAGCCGACTTAGTCGCCGGTAATACCGCTCCCGTTCTTCTATCAATTATAAATCCGTAGGTTAAGTCTGTTTTTACTTTATTTAAAATTCCACCCGCCTCCAGAGATTTTTCAAGACAAAAAGTGAGATCAAACTCGAGTGCCTCAAGTTTTAATAAATCTTCCGCACTCGTTGTAAAGATACGGTCAATAAGGGGATTGGGATGTATCATACGATCAGATGGCTTCTTAGTGAGCCAAGTGATATGGCAGTTGGGATATTTTCTTTTCAAACTTGGCAAGATTACGGTTGAGCGCAGTACCGAACCCATTGCCTCTAGACTAATTACCAGCAATCGAATACTGGGAATGCTAATACTCGGACACAGCTGATCACAGGTTTCAGATTTCCCGCAAGGCTTATAACCCGTAAAATACCGACACGAAGTAACCGCCATATCTTCTATTGTACTTAGCGGAGGGTCGGGTTTCCTAGAGGACAAAGGACTAATTCTTAGGGTGTAAGTACGCCAGGCTGAAGCTCTTTGAGCTCACCAACTAGTGTGCCAATTTTTATTTTACTCTCTATTTTGACAATGAACTTTCTGTCGTCATCAGTTAACCAAAGAAAAATGTCGCCAACAGGTTTGAATATCCCATCCATTTCAAACTCCGGTTTAACCACTACCGTATCATAGTCTCCAACAGGGGTCGTCAGCTTTTCTTTACGCAAAACACGACCCTTGAATAACAGGTTCTTGCCTTTGTCAGAAACTCTGAAAGTTAGTTTTTTTCCAACGGTTAAATCAAAGTTTCGTAAATAAAACATGATACTATAAACATTTTGCGAAAACGAAAGTAAGTTTCCCTCCTGTTTTTCTTCTTTGACTTCCCCATCCGAAATAAATTTTGTCCAAGTATTTGATTTTAAGGTTTTCCAATCGAACACATTGCGAGATTCTTTGAGATCCCGCGTTTCTCGAATTTGCAATGAAAAACCGAGGGGCAATAGAGTTTCAAAACTCACAAAAGTCCGCACTAAATCTTTAACTTCATACACATAGCTAAACGAGGAATTAGATTTTACGTTCAATAAAAAATTATAAGCCTTTTGATTGTTGACCTCTAAGAAATTTCCTACCTCTATAGATAGTTCCCCTGCGGTAAGCCCCAAATACCTTATTGCTAACACAGATTTTTCTCCGACTCTAAACGGATCCTTTAGTGGCCTTCGTCCGACAAAGCCCGCTGAATCTTCGATTTCAGGCTCTCTCTTGATAACTGTGGCAGGTGCGCTAGAAGCTTTTTTTGTGACAGGTTTTGGCTTAGGCTTTGGCTTCTTTGTTGCCGCTACGCTGACCTGTGGCTGGGGGTCTGACTGTGTATTTGGTACTTCCTTAATAGCTAATGCGGCATCAAATTCCTTAATTTGAGCTAGCGCTTGAATATCGCCATCCTTTTTGAAAAGGGCACAGCCTGCTAAAGCAACCAAAATTCCTAAAAAAGTGAGCGCTCTTTTATACACTAGTGTTTAAATTCCTTCCACCGACGATGTACCCACATCCATTGCTCTGGGTACTTTTTAATAATGGCCTCAAGAACATCAGTATACTTTTGTGTCATGCCTTTTATCATTTCATTTTTATCAAGCGCCCGATCAAATTGAATTTCTGGACCAAGCTCAATTACAAACTTGTCATTTTCTTCGTAATACGAAAAACAAGGTAAGATGGGACACTCGGCTCGATCAGCAATAACTGCTAAACCCATCGCTGCGCCCGTCTTCTGACCAAAGAATAGTACTTCGGTCCCGATGGGTGGACCCATAAATTGGTCTAGGACAAAAATGACAACTTCATTTTTTTTGAGCGCCTTTAAAATATCAAAACTACTCTTACGATCCGAGATATACCGAGTTCCATGTTTTTTTCTGGCTGAAAACCAAAAATCATTGAGCCAGGCACTTTTAAATTCCTTAGTAATAAGATGAATCGGAAAACCACTTATTGACATGGCGGCTACCGCAAGATCCCCACTGGCTAAATGCAGAGACAAAAATCCCACTCCAGTACCCCTTTGTCGGGCCTTCTGACGAGCAACTTCATAATATTCAGTTCCGCGAAAATCAACATGCTTTTCAACCCAAGACTTACTCATGAAGGGTATGAGAACTACGTCCACAATGCCACGACCAACAATACACATCGCTTGTCTAGCCGTCATTACTATCCGGTCATCGTTCCATTCGGGATAGGCTAATCGAATATTCGCCAATACGAGCCCACGACGAATTCGTAAAATATCAAACCACAATATTCCAATAAAATTTCCGAGATGTCTATGAAACGCTCTCGGCATTAAAAACACCAATAGAAAAATGGGTTTAAGAAATAATCTGATCAATTTTGTCATAAAGCTTTCGCCCGTCTCCGACCAAAGACACCTTCAGCTTTGTATAGACGAAAATATCGGATTTCCATTGGCTAATCTTAACGGCATCTTTTTCAGTAATCAAGATCCTATCTGCCCCCAGCTCCTTTGCCCTAATCATAATCAATGCCATATCAGTTTTAGAGTAAACATAGTGGTCGCTAAACCCCATTTCGCCATACACGCTCTTCCCAAACTTATCCCGACACATCTTAAAAAATGTTTGGTTATTCGCAATACCCGAGAGCACAAGAAGTTTTTCGTTATAAGACCCACTCCATGGTTTATCGGTTTCGAGATGAAAAAATCCCTCAAATTCATAATTGGCCTCTAGCCAGCGGTTAGGTTCATTTTTTAAAAACGAGCACTTAGAAAATACCAAATCCCTTAAATTCTGAACTTTCTCGAGGCTCACTAAATTTGCTTTATTCAAAATAACAAGACTTGCCCTTTCAAGTGACGAGAACCCTTCTCGCATTCGCCCCAGTGGTAGCAATTTAAAATTTTCATAGCTTTCAGTTGCATCTAATAAAACTAGGTCTAAGTCTCTCTTAAGAGCGAGATGTTGAAAAGCATCATCAGCGACAATTATCTCTACAGATTTTTTATTAATGAGCTCTTGGCATGCCCTGTACCGATTTGGATTAACAACCACATGAAGCGTTGGATTCCTCCACTGAAGCATAGTCGGCTCATCACCAAATTGACTGGCCAAATTTCCATAGTTTTTTTGATTCTGATCGATGATACCTCGCTTTTTTTCTTTAGCGCCATACCCGCGACTCACCAATCCCACATTCTTATTTTTCTCAGTGAGATATTTAACGATGAGGTCTACAAACGGAGTCTTTCCCGTTCCACCAAGTGTTATGTTACCCACACTAATAACGGGCACACTGACTTGCCGAGAATTAAGGATTTCTTTTTTATACAACCAGTAGCGTGCATCCACTGCCAGCGAAAAAGCTTTAGCTAATGGCCCTAACAAAAGCGATTTCAAAAATACTCTCGCATCGAATCCACCACTCTCTTTGCTGCCCCTTTATCTCCCAAGAGCTGTGGGAGTCTTGAAAGTTCTTCACCTACTGAAGCACGCTTCAAGGGGTCGCTTAATAATACTTCTAAATCACTGACTAACTGGGCCTCATTGGCGTCATTCTGAAATCTCTCTTGAGCCACCATCTTACCCAATATTAGGTTTACCATGCCGAAATACTTTGTCGACCTAACTAGTTTCTTGGCCAGCCAGGCACTGAATGGGCTCATCTTATACATAATTACCATTGGTATTTGCATGAGTCCCGCTGTCAGTGTTGCTGTTCCGGAGGCCACAAGTACCACGTCCATCATTCTCAGCATTTCAAATGGTGGAGCTTGAATTAAAATTAGTGCGGCTCCATCATGGCGCAACTCCTTACGTATCGCCTCCCGCTCCAGTCCCGGCGCCACTAGCAAAGCCACCTTCAATCTGGAATACTTAAGTCCTAATTTTTTCGCCACTCCCAATTGAGTGCTTAGATGATTTTTTAACTCTGACTTTCGACTTCCGGGCATCAATCCCAAAACCAGTTCATCGTCCAAGATACCGTATCGAGCGCGTGCTTTCATTCGATCGCTCGGATTAAATAAATTCGCGGTCAATTCTTCAAGCAGAGGATGCCCTACGAACTCAACCTTCACTCCTTCCCTTAGATAAAAATCTTTTTCGAAAGGAAAGACCACGAGCATTTTACTGACGTATTTTTTAACCAGTTTGATCCGGCCCTTTCGCCAAGCCCAAAGCTGAGGCGAAATATAATAGACAACCGGTATGCCCAGAGCATGAAGTTTTTTAGCTAGTCGTAAATTAAAATCTGGGTAATCTAAAAGAAGAGCCACCTTAGGTTTTCGCTCTTTAGCAATTCTCAAGATTTCATAAAAAACTTTACGAATTTTTGGATAGTGTGCAATGACTTCCTTGAAACCAACAACTGCCATTTCTTCGGACCGGCCCACAGTCTCAAAACCCAAACGCTCCATTTCGCGGCTACCGACGCCAAAAACATTCAGCTCAAGGTTTCGCTTTCGAATTTCCTCTAACAATCTTTCGGCATAAAGGGCACTAGAGGCCTCGGCCGAAACTATTAATATTGAGGGCAAGTCGCTTTTCGATGTCATGACCAATTTTTTCTGCAAGTTCAAGTGCTAATAAACCATCTTCACCTGTAACTTCACATTGTGTGTTGTTAATAATGGAATTAATAAAAGAGCGGGTCTCCTCTAATAAAGCATCCCCTTTTTCTAAGTTCCAGGCCTCGCTTTTAAACGGTATTGTCGAGCTACTAGACTCAAACTCTCCAGTTTTAGTAATGAGTTGAACGTCACCGGAGCCAAAATCCATTGATAGGTATTGGTCTTTTTGAAATACACGAAATTTCCTTAAAGCACTCTGAGAAACTCGGCTTGCTGTTACATTGGCCACAGCTCCATTTTCAAACTCGATTCGTGCATTAGCAATGTCGATTGTTTTGGTCATCACCGGTGTACCCACGGCCGAGACACTGGTAACCTTGCGATTGACCAGAGATAAAATTACATCAAGATCATGGATCATCAAATCGAGCATGACACTTACTTCTAAGCTCCGAGGTTTAAAGGGAGCCAGCCTATGACACTCAATAAAAAGTGGTGACTTTAGGTTGGCTTTTGCCGCCTTCAGCGCGGGATTAAATCGCTCAACATGTCCCACCTGTAGTTTTAAGTTCTTTTTATTGGCGAGCTCGCAAAGCTCGCGAGCCTCTATGGAAGTCGAAGTGATGGGTTTTTCTACATTTACGTGAATGTTATTTTGCAAAAAAAATTTTGCCAATTCAAAATGTGCTGAGGTATTTGCCGCAATCGTCACGGCATCTACCCTTCCTATGAGTTCACGAGGGTCAGAAAAGCTCTCCACATTGAGTTCATTGGCAACCTGAGCAGAACGTTCTTTTAGGTTGTCACAAACACCTATTAGTTCGCAAGTTTCTAAGGACTTGTACTTTTGGGCATGAAATCGCCCCAAATGACCAACACCTATAACTGCGGTTCGAATTTTTAAATTCACCGGGCAATACCTTTTTCTGCATCTTTCACAAACTTGATTATGCCATTAACATTGTCGTCAAGCACACACTCTGCCTCTATTTGAATTACAGCTTCTTCGAGAGTCAATGATCCCATAATTATCGTGCGAATGGCTTTATGTATATTGGCAACTTGATCTTTTGAAAAACCAGCTCTCTCGAGTCCAATTTTATTTGTAGCTCGACAAAGCGCATAGCTACCTTGGGCAATCGAAAAAGGCAAAATATCTTTATTAATTGTACTTTGAGCGCCGATGTAAGCAAACTTTCCGACTCGCGTAAATTGTATAAATCCACAATTACCACCCACGTGAATATTATCCTCAAAAACCACGTGCCCAGCCATTTGACAGCAATTCGCCAAAGCATTGTTATTGCCAATCTGACAGTCATGCCCCAAGTGAGCATAAGCCATGATTAAATTGCCATTACCTATTTTTGTAACTCCACTACCCGTCACGGTACCGAGGTTAAGTGTGACACACTCACGAATGATATTATTATTCCCGACAACCAATTTTGTGGTTTCGCCTTTGTATTTTAGATCTTGTGGTGGACCGCCGATTACACTGCCGGCAAAGAACTGATTATTTTCGCCAATCTCAACAACTCCGCTTTCACTACCTACGGTGACCGAATTATGCAAAATCGTTCCTTTGCCGATCCTGACATTGCCGCGAATCACGCAAAACGGGCCAACTGTAACTCCTTCAGAAAGTTCAGCAGCTTTCGAAATAGTACTCGAGGGATGAATCAACTTTTGCGCTCCGCCACATAAGCCGTGAGAGTCATTTCGTTGGCTAACTGGCCCTCAACAAAACCAGCACATTGAAACACTAAGATTTTTCCTTTTTCTTTAATAATTTCAACATTAATTTCCAGGACATCTCCTGGTATCACTGGCCTTCGAAATTTGGCGTTATCAATACCAACAATTGCAAAATCCTGAGGAGGATCTCCATCTCGGCAGGCACAGATCGCACACGATTGTGCGGCGGCTTCTACCTGCAGCACTCCCGGCATTACTGGATTACCCGGAAAATGCCCTTCAAAATAAGGTTCGCTGATAGTCACATTTTTAATGACCACTGCCTTTCGGCCCAAACGCCGAAGAGGATCCGCAGTCAATTTTATTTCTTTGACTCGATCAATAAGACAAAAAGGGTATCGATGCGGTAACCGTTTAAATATTTCAATACTTTCCATTATTATTTTTTGGCCTTCTTGGTTTTTTCATATTCTGCAACTACTTTGTCCGTGAGGTCGATTTCGGCCTTTGCCCAAACAATTCCTTGCTGAGACTTCTCAAGAATCATCGTGTACTTTTCGCTTTTTGCAATCTCGTCAATGGTCTTTCGCAATCCTTCGATAATTGGTTTAGTAAGCTCCGCTTCTTTTTTTTGAATTTCTATCTGGCTCTTTTGGAGCTGCTCTTGGTATTTCAAAAAATCTTGCTGAAGCTCGGTTTGCTTTCTAGCCTTTACTTCATCCGAGAGTACCATTTCTTTTTTCTTGAAGTCTCCCTGCTTCGTTTGTAAATCGTCTTCTACTTTTTTTAGGTCTGTCTTCCGAGAGTTAAAAATCTTCTCTAATTCTCCGCGAGCTGACTTCCCTTCAGATGTGGCCTGAATGGCCTTTTGCATATCCAGGTAGCCAAGTTTAAGATCATCGCCCGCAATGCCTAATCCTGGCACTAACAGGAACATCGACATACCCAAGCATATTCTCGTTGCAACTTTGTTCATAAATATCTCCCCTTATTAAAGTTAATCTTGTCTAAATTTTAAAATGGCGCACCAATGGAAAAATTAAATACTACTGCTCGTTCTGTTTCTCTACGACTAATAGGAATACCCCACTCAAAGCGAAGCGGACCAATGGGTGAAAACCAACGAAAGCCAAAACCCATGTCGCTTCTGAATCCCGAGGCACTTAAAACATCGTCAGCGTTGCCGATATCATAAAACAATACGCCTTTAATCTTTGCTTCTTCGATCAACGAGAATTCAAACTCCATTTGATAGTAGGCCTGCTGAGTTCCCCCAAAGGGTCTCAATGCCGCTATCTCTGCTCCCGCAAGGTCACCCGGATTATTTGATAGATAACGGGTATAGGCCACATCAGAGAATTTTCGTTTTCCCACCGCATACGGGTCGTAGCCACGCAACGTATAGGGTCCGCCCAAGAAAAATCTTTCAGAAAATGGTACGTCTTTATTGTCACTATTTGAAGTAATGAAACGATAGGTAACGTTATTGCGCCAAACCACACTCCAAAAAAGATTATTAAAGTACCTAAAACTTGCCGACCCCAATGTGTAATCGAGATCTCCCCCAATTCCTGCGTACTCTAACGATGTGCCGGCAAATAGCCCTTTCGTGGGTGCAAAGCGGTCATCTCGCTTATCATACTCGATTGCTACCTGCACGGAACTTGTAATGCCATTTACTGTTTCTACGGGGTACAGATCTATATCTTTATCAACTTCCTCCCCATTCAATATTACTTCCGTGTCGTCCAAACGGTATCGCAAAAAACCCGAAAGATATTCAGCTAAAGGATGTCCTACTCTGAGCGCCCCCCCTTTTACGGTCTTGTCCCAATCAGGCAGGCTGTCTTTTCTTTGATAGGCGTCCACGCCCAGAGACCAATTTGAGTCCAAAAAGTAGGGCTCAGTAAAGTTAAAGTTAAAGACGCTTCTTTTTTTAGAAACATCGATATTAATTCCCAGCTTCTGCCCACGACCCAAAAAGTTGATTTGATTTATCTGTCCTTGGAATACCGCACCTGAATAGGAACTATAGCCCGCACCAATTTGAATTGTACCGGTATTTCGTTCCTTAACCACAATGTCGATATTCAATATATCTTGGCGGTCTTCTGGCGTATTATTATTAAAATGAATTTCGTCAAAGTAACCTAAGCGCTGCACATTCTCGAGTGATTCCCGCTTACGAGTTTCGTTATAGAGCTCGCCTTCTGTGATTTTGAGTTCTCGACGAATTACTTTGTCGCGAGTTTTAGAGTTTCCGACGACATTAATCTTTCCAAAATAAACCTTGTGACCCTTATCTATTTCAAAGGTGATATCAACTTTTCTGCTGGCCTCATTGGGGCGAACCTTAGGAATCACGTTGGCAAAAGCATATCCGAGATCGCCATATTTTTCGGTCACCTTTTGCAGATCTTTTTGCATCGTTGAATAAACAAATGTTTTGGAATTATCGATGTCAATGGTCGCGCGTAACTCATCCTCCGGAAACAATAAATCACCTTCAAAATCAATTTTGCCCACATCAAACTTTTCGCCCTCTTCAACACGCACGGTAATAAAGAGATTTTTTTTGTCAGGACTTACATAAACTTGTGGCCGATCAATTTTTACTAAAATATAGCCTTCGTTGTAATAGAGATAATTCAGTAGGCGCAGATCCACGTCAAAGGCCTCTTGCTTAAAAGCACCGGCGCCACTCATAAAGCTAAAAAAGTCGTCCTCTTTGGTGTTTAATACCGACTTAATTTTTCCATCGCTCAAACTTTTATTTCCCAAAATCGACAGTTTTTTTACAACCACGCGATCATTTTCTTGAATCCTAAAAGTCAGCCTTTGCGTCTCGCCCTTGACGATGTCCTCCAGGTCATACTTAATGGTTGAAAGAAAGAAACCCTTGTCTTCATACAATTTTTGTATTTTGTCGATCGCCTCATTGATCTTATTGTAGTTGAGTATCTCGTAAGCTTTTAGGGCGCTGGCTTCCTTTAGGTCGTCTTCATTTATTTCAACATTACCTTTATAGGCGATTTCAGAAACAGTGGGTTTCTCTGTAACACGATAAGTGAGGATGATTCCGCCTGAAACATTTTGTAAATCAACTTCGATGTCGTAAAAAAATCCGGTTTCAAAAAGCGCTTGTACATCTTCACGAACTCGATTTTGATCATACAAAGTGCCCACACGACTCTGGAGTTTTGCATTAACAGCATCTGTTTCGATCTTTTTGTGACCTTCAATTTTGATTTGAGTGATTTTTCCTGAGCCCTGTGCCGCCGTTTTTGCTTTAGCGACAACAAGTTCGGGCATGAATAGGCCCATGGTTAAAAAAACAGTCACGCTGAGAGCTCGCCGAAGTCCGGTCAATTCGAAATTTCCCTAATAATTTTAAGTACTTAACTTTGAAAATTTAAAGTTCGACTTAAGCCTAGCCGGAAATAACTTTGTTGTCAAAAAATTTAGACCTGGTGCTCTAATAATACAGAGGCGGGTTTTACTGTTCGAAGTGAATTATAAAGCTCGCTAATTTGTTGGTATCCCTCATCAGTCAGGCAATAAAATTCTATTCCGAATCCAATCGGTTCTTCGTTTGAAGAATTAAGTCTCACCCAGCGTACAACGCCCTCGCCCTCAACTGGAAAACGATTGTGAGGGGAAGCCTTGATACTAAACGCAACAAAATCTCCCACGTTAGGAAGTATGTTTCCTGAGCAGAGAAACATACCGCCAAGACCAATGCTAGTTGCCGTGCAAGTATACTTTCCTTGCAACTGACTAGCTTCAAATTCAATTTGAACGCTGGTAGACACCCGCGGTTTTTTTCTGCGCAAACTCCACTCATTTTTGTGAGTGATCGATTCAAAAACATTTTGACCCAATAATTCTACCGATAGCGGCTTTTTAAATACGGCCTCGACTCCCTGCTTGAAAGCCTCTTTGAGAGAAATTTCAGAAACATGATTGGTAATCAAAAAAAATGGAGCCCTAATACCATAACTTCGCAAGCGACCGAGCACCTGTATTCCCGTGTGTTCGTCTAATTGGAATTCACTAATGATGGCAGTTAATGTGGTCGTTTTGGTTAACTCAATAGCATTTATATAGGAGTTGGCAAAAATAGTTGGAATTTTTTTCTCGGCAAAAAACTCTGACAGCTTCTTATATGACGATTCGTCACTAGCAATAATTAAAATCATTCTAACTCCTTCGTTATAAGTTCTTATCATCTAATGGGTTAATTATCACGCATATTGCCTCGCGGCAAGGTGTTGATCAGGATATCTCCGTGTTATAAGAGCTTCCACTCTAGAGGAGACACTAAGAATGACAAATTCAGTTAACGTGAAATTTGAAATTGAATCTAATCAATCAGGTAGATTTTACCTAAACGTTCGTATTAGTGACGAAGTAGTCAATTATACAAACGCTCAAGAAGCTTTGCGTTCACCGCTGGCTTCGAAAATTTTTGGCTTCCCTTGGACAAGTGAAGTAAAGGTGGCCCCCGAATATTTGTGCGTTGCTAAGCAAGACTGGGTCGGCTGGGAAGTATTAGCAGAGCCACTCAGTAACCTGATAAAAGAACATGTGGAGATGGCACTCGATCAAGGTACAATCGAAGAAAATCCGCCAGAGAAAAACCGCGAGTTCGCAGCCGACCTAAGCGATCCCCAAGCTCAGCGAGTCCAAGAAATTATTGAAACTGAAATCAATCCCCAGGTGGCCAGTCATGGCGGTCATATTACACTTGTGGGAGTCAAAGACGATGTTGTTTATATTCGCATGGGTGGCGGATGTCAGGGCTGTAGTCAGTCATCTCTCACCTTGCGTGAGGGCGTAGTAACTACCATTAGAAATGCTTTCCCTGAGATTCTTGACGTGGTCGATGTCACCGACCACGCCAGCGGCGAAAACCCGTATTTTTAATGTTTACTTAAATATTTACTGACGCCATCGCTAGTTGCTTTCATAGCCTCGGCACCCTTAGTCCAATTGGCCGGACAGACTTCGCCATTTTTCTCAAAGTGTTGAAGGGCATCAACTATACGAAGTGCCTCTTGAACATTTCGACCAAGCGGTAAATCGTTGACGATTTGATGGCGTACGATGCCTTCCTTGTCCATCAAAAATAATCCGCGGTAGGCAATACCACCGGAGCTTAGCACATCGTATTGGCTTGCAATTTTTCCACCAAGGTCAGAAATTATGCCATATTTAACGCCTTCAATTCCCCCTTTATTTTTAGGAGTTTGTAGCCAAGCTGCATGACTAAAATGACTGTCGACGCTACACCCTAGGACTTCTACATTTCTTTCTCTAAACGCAGAAAGTTCCTCTTGAAAGGCGTGAAGTTCTGTGGGGCAAACAAAAGTAAAATCAAGTGGGTAAAAGAAAAGCAAAACATATTTGCCTTCGAGTTGAGATAGCTCGACATCTTTAACGTCAGAACCAAAAACAGTTTTCGCCTTGAAGTTAGGCGCTTTTTTTCCAACCAATACTGCCATATATTCTCCTTTAATTAATTAGTTCTATGAGAGAGCCATCAAAAAAGTCGACAGTCCACGCTTAACACGCTGTGACCTTCTCGAACTGACTATTGAACGATAATTTCTAGGTAAAAGTTATGATTACCAGTTTTAAACGGCAATACAAGGGTGGTACCTCTATGCATGGGGATGATTCCGTCGTGACCTTCGATGACAATGGGAATAGCCATTTGAAACGCAAAGCCGAATTCATTTAATATAGTTTTTGCGCAACCATAAATGATGTTAGTAAGCTCGCCAATAGCATCCAAAACTTGCTCATCAATCTCAGTGTGGGTTTCGCCGATCATATTATTTATAATTGCCAGGGCTGCTTCTTTTTCAAAACTGATCGTGAGGTTTCCCTTAATATTTCCTGAAACCATCCCAATCATGCCTGCCACTGCACCTTTGGAATTGTACTTTTTGTCGACAAAGGGCTTTTCGGCGGTAGGTATAGTTTTAGCCATGGTAGATAGAGTGTGCACCACTCCATCAGAAAATGCTTGTATGACCAGTTTATTGGTAAGGGGGTTTCCTTCTACACTCAATTTGACCTCAAAGGCACATTTTAGAGGAAGAACAATAGCTCTAACAAGTTAAAACGATCTTAACTTTTTGAAACGATAGGCCTTGGTCTATAATTTCAGTTCTTGCACGATGCACAGCCCTAATGCAAATTATCTAAAGATATGTCACTTCTAAAGGGCCTAAAAATTATCGATCTCTCACGCGTGCTGGCCGGGCCGTTTGCAACACAAATACTCGGAGACCTTGGCGCTAATATCCTTAAAATCGAGGAACCAGTTAATGGGGATGAAACCAGAAGTTGGGGCCCGCCGTTTTTTAAGGGCACTTCTATTTATTTCATATCAATCAATCGTAACAAGAAAATAAAAAAGGTAAATTTTAGAAATTCTAAGCAGTTAAAGGCATTACTTAAACTTATTTCACGGGCCGATGTATTAATTGAGAATTTTAAAACGGGGCATTTAAAAAAGTTTGGGCTCGATTACTCATCGCTCAAAAAAATCAACCCTCGATTAATTTATATAAGCATCACGGGATTTGGCCAAACTGGACCCGCTAAAGAAAAACCGGGTTATGACTTGCTTATTCAGGCGATGTCGGGACTTATGAGTATTACAGGACCCAATGCACAAACACCTACAAAGGTAGGCATGGCAGTCAGCGATATCACGACAGGTCTTTATGCCGTTATCGCTATTCTCGCAGCAGTGATCGAACGGACTCGAACAGGCAAAGGCCAGCACTGTGATATTTCCCTCTATGAATCGCAAATTAGTTGGCTCTGTCACCGCCTGATGAATTACCTCATCACAAAAAAACCGGAAGTCGCACTTGGTAATGATCATCCGACCATTGTGCCCTACGGAGTTTTTAGGGCGAAGGACCGCTCGTTTGTGCTGGCCGTGGGTAACGATAAACAATTTGGGCTGTTTTGTGAAGCCCTCGGAGTTCGTTGGCACTTAGATAAAAAATTCGCAACGAATCCCATCAGAGTTAAAAATCGCCAGCTTTTAAAATCGGTGATTGAACGACACTTCAAAACTAAGCCGTCTCGGTTTTGGATTCAGTTAATTGAAAAATCGGGAGTGCCAGTTGGGCCAATTAATACTTTTAAAGATTTAGTGCGAGATCCTCAACTACGTTCGCGAAATTTTTTTGGCAAGGATAAGAAATCAGGCCTGCCCGTTATTAAGAGTCCTATGAGATTTTCGAAATAAAAAAAGGCACGGACCTAGATATCGTAAAATATGTGCGTTACGAAACCTAGGCCCGTGCCTTTTATATTTTAAGAATTACTTACTGTATTGTTTAATTTGCTTTGCAAACCAGGTTTTCTGAATCTCTTTAAAAGTTTCAGGAGTTGTTCCCCAGTTTGAAGCGGCCTTATCAGCTGCTAGATCTAAAGCAACAAGATCACCTGCAGCAGCTTTTTCAAGAGCTAACTTAACCTCAGACACGTCAATGCCGTAAAGTTTTTGTGTGACACTTGCAATATCATCTTTCGTTCTTGCGCGGTCTTGACCGATAACGGCCCAGTCGTTAAGAGTGCGCGCGACATGCATACCTGTATCTAAAGATAAGCCGTATTTTTCGGAAAGGATTCCCGCTGCGCCAGCAACTACTTTTTCTTCAGCTTCTACGACATCACCAACGTGATCGCGGCCTTCGCTTTTCTTTTCGTTAAGCGCCGTTCCGAAAGCATCATATAATACTCCCGTAGGACTGATCCACGCCCAACCAGCATAAAGTGAGTATGTGCCGTAGGTATCGTAATAGGACCAGAGATCATATTCGAGATAATAGTCGTTTTGGAAATAGGGATCTTCGATGTCAATGATTTGTAGACCATTGGCGTAATAGTTACAACCAGGGCCAAGGTTACCACATTGAGCTCCGTATACATTGTACCAGCCAGCATAATAAGTATCGACTTCGCCGCCGCCGCCGCCGCATCCAACCATAGTCGTCATAGCACTTGCCACAACTAAAATGGGCATTAATAATTTTGAAAGTTTCATTTGAAACCCCTTTCGTTAGTTTGTTTCTTGATCGTTCTGTTCTTTGTTCGGTTAATAATTTGAGGTCAATCCCCAAATTCATGATGGGATCTATATCAACATATCTTTTTAAAAGAAATATCTTTGCGGTTTTTCAGAGGGGACTTAGCAGATGTGTTACTTTAAAAGCATGCGTAAAAAAAAGTAAAAAAAGGTGAATCGGGGCAAAAGGGGCCACTCTTTAGAATCGGGGCAAAAGGACCCAAGTCCCAATAGAAAAAAGTAGAAAAAAAAACAAAAAAAACCAGGGACATTACTGCCTCTGGTCTTCTTAGGTTTAATGGCGCTCGATTCTCTATAAACTACTTTCATGCTGTTTTACTTGCTTAGCAAACCAGTCAGTCTGAATTCTTCTAAACGTTTCAGGGGTGGTTCCCCAGTTTGAAGCGGCTTGTGCTGAAGCTTCCTCTAAAGCTGATTGGTCACCCTGTTTAGCTTTTTCAAGAGCGAAGCTAATTTTAAAAGCGGGGACACCGTAAAGCGTACCAGAGGTACTATCGACATCCGCCTGCGTTCTGGCACGATCTTTACCCGAAATGGCATGATCATGAAGAGTTCGAGAAACATGCATTCCTGTCTCTAAAGACAGGCCGTATTTCTCAGAAAAAGCACTACCAGCACGCGCAACGACAATCTCTTCATCTTCAATAACGTCACCAACGTGGTCGCGGCCTTTGCTCAGCTTTTCATTTAGCGCATTCCCGAAAGCATCGTAAAGTACATCGTTTGGACTTAGCCAAGCCCAACCAGTATGAATTTTGGGGTCGCCGTAGGAATCGTTATAGGACCATGTAGCATTTTCCAAAAAGTAGCTACCGTCAAAATTAGGATCCTCGACGTCAATGATTTTTAATCCACTGGCATAGTAGTTACAGCCGGGACCAAGGTTACCACATTGAGCACCATAAACGTTATACCAGCCGGCATAAATAGGATCAGTAGAGGCTCCGCCGCCACCGCCGCCGCAACCAACCAATGTTGTCATAGTGCTAGCTACCAACATGATCGGCAAAAAATATTTAGATAGTTTCATTTGAAACTCCTTTCGTGGTTAATAAAAAAAACATCTGCACACCCTCTATAAGGGCCTCCCAAATGAGGCCTTAAATTTAAAATCATAACTAACAGTCCTCAATAACTCAGCGGCACGCGAATAAATCTATCTCCGCAGAAAAAAACAATCTGAGAAGGGCTATTTTCACCCGTGTCAATTGGGTCTCCCATGGCTTCGCAGCCCTTTCCGGCAATAAATCTTAAGCTTGCTGGGCGGGAGAGTCGCTCTAGCTCACCACTACTTTGTGAATACACAGGCACCACTACCAAAGAACTTTCAGATAAACCAAACCCAGCTGGCACCTGCACCCCTGGCATTTTAGTTTTAAATTGGTTTGACCAAGACACTACGGGTGAAGTGGTTAGTGCAAACGTGGCCATGGGTGCAAAACTAAAACGATTGAGACTTGTCAATGCCACACGGCCGGTATTTAAATCGTGATACTGCATTTCTGAATTAGTTTGCGTAAATGCCGCCCGAACATGAGGACCAGAAAAAGCGGCTATTACATGCACCACGGCATCAGCCGTATTTACCGGGTCAAGCATTTTGTCTAATGATACCCCTTCGGAATTTAACCATGTCATGCGAACTTTGCCTCCATGAGCCATGGTGATAAAGCTAGTACCGCTAAATTCTAATTTAGGTGACAGAGGCACTATGTTTGAGTTTTTTTCTCCAACCAACATGCGATAGTTTTTCATCTCCAGCGGCACGACATTCTGAATTTGGCCATCAAAAAACTCGCCCGTCGCATATTCGCGCAAATAGTCTTCGCCGCGGTTTAGCAACACAGGCATGATACCATTTTTTTTCTGTGCGAAATTCTGACTCAATTTTTGCGCCAGATTGTAATCTTGCACTTCAGAGACAATATTTATGTCGTTAAACCCTATTGCGTAGGCGCGATTTTGCAGGGAGACCTCTGGCTCAAGTTTCCACGGATCGGGCTTGGTGCTTTTTAGCAAAATTCCGATCGACACCCACGCTGGCAAAAGAAATTTCCCAGTTCGCACCCACTGAAAATCTTCTGGAAAAGGAGAAATTTCGCTCTCATATTTAAAGCGAGAAGTAACACCTGAAGCAAAGGGAAGCTCAAGAGGCTTGAGGTCCTTATCAAAAGCCAAAAAGGCATAGGTGAATCGCCTGACCTCTTTGGTTTTCTTAATCTCATAAATCAAAATGTAGTCATCACTTCCATCACTATTAAGATCCAATTTAAAAATTTTTCCGAGAGTATTATCTTTCACTTTTTCAATAAGTACATTAGCGGTCACTTTATACGATTGGTCTGCGCCGGTAGCCTCTTGCTTAAGAAGATAAAAACCTACTTGATTGTCTAAGTCTTCGATGGCCAGATAGTCCTGGGTTCCACTAGGGACATGGTTTGTAATAGTGTGAAGCGAAGTATTGTCGTTCATTTTTAGCCCACTGATTCTAAGATGGTGGCTGTTAACGCCCTTGAACTGACTGCCGACCAGAGTCGCAATAGTCGCTTGCAAGCGCATGTTTCTTTCGGGCATGTTGTCAGCATTGATCTTTAAATTAAGTAAAACTTCGCTTTCAAAGGGAGAACTTTCTACTATAAGTCCTGCGCTAAAGTCATGATACTGGCCCTCTCGCCAATCGTTTACTCGCCAAGAGCTTTCAGAAAGTCTTAATTTCCCGGTCACACCGGGTTGTGCTAATAGACTGATGCTAACTCTGACATTTTTGGCACTCGTCCAAAGGTTTTTTAATCCGAAACTAAATTTGATTTCTTCACTTTGACCATCCCACAAGACAGAAATAGGTTCTTTTTTTACAGGCAGAATCAGAGGTTGGCCTTTGACTTCAAGACTTCGCTTAATATCGAGATTTCCACTCAAAGTATACTTTTCAACTTGTGTTTTAAGCTCGTGAGTTGAGACTTCTCGACTGGGTCGTGCCCCGAGCATTATGCGCGCTACAGTTTCGTCAGGTTTATGTCCCTGCGCTAAAACCTCGGCGGCGGCGCAAGAGACAAAGGGAGCTGCCATCGAAGTCCCCTCTTTAAATTCAAATCCTTCAAGATCTGTATAAATTTTGGCAGCAATTTTGCTGGAACCCATCGGAAAGGTGCTGAGAATTCTAAAGCCAGGTGCAGCGAGATTTACGCCACTTCCAAAGTTTGAAAAGTGCGAAACAGAACCGTCTGGATTGTGGGAACCGACACACAATACGCCTGGGTATAAGCAGGGCATGACCGACGCGTCGGTAGAATCATTTCCTGCCGCAGCCACGATTAAAATCCCCTGATGCTGGGCTAGTTGTACCATTTGTCTCATCAGGTAGGAGTCTTTGCCGGTCGGCCAACCCAGCGACATATTAATGACATTGGCCTTTGCACGAATTGCATAAAGCATTCCCCTGGCGATTACGTCAGCCAGTTCCTCATCTATCGAAATAGGTTTGGGATTGGGAGTGGGAAGAGGCTCATGAGATTGCGGCCGAATAGGACCGTTGGGT
>Ga0163151_10001364_pt1 | contig 41215 bp, 39 predicted proteins | sample OliLakLV19MP5IB2_FD_145596 | JGI IMG/M metagenome (GOLD analysis project Ga0163151, IMG submission 145596) | Freshwater microbial mat bacterial communities from Lake Vanda, McMurdo Dry Valleys, Antarctica - Oligotrophic Lake LV.19.MP5.IB-2 | ecosystem: Environmental > Aquatic > Freshwater >...
CTGTTATAGAAAAATCAATGGCGCAAGATGCCATGATTCTAAGATTTAAAACTGATACCCTTTTTGTAAAAGTACTGGAAATTGGAACAGATGAAATAAAATATAAACTTTGGCCTGTCGACGAATCTATGCCAAATATGGCTATTGAAAAGTCTAAGGTTAAAAAACTCATCTTGCAAAATGGTACCATCCTAAAATTTGCAGAAAGCGATTTTACGGATCCTAGTAATTATGTTAATCAAAGAAAAATAGCCATTAAAGCAGATATGTTTTCTATATTAATGGGAACAATTTCGTTTGGATTTGAAAAGTCAATTTCCCCAGGTAATAGCTGGGAGGCTGGGTTAGGAATAATAGGAGTGACTGATGCCACCAGCAACAAGGGCTTTTTTTTAAGGGGAGGGTATAAGTTTATTAATACACCAGATTACATGTTAAAAGGCATGCGATATACGCACATTTTAAAGGGTGCCTATATTAAGCCAGAATTGGCTTTAAGCGTGTATGATTGGGCTCAAACAGGATTTATTTATTCATACACCACTAATACTTTTGATATAAATGAAAGTAAATACAGAAATACGGCATTTGCTCTAATACTTAATTTTGGAAAACAATGGGTATTTGCCGATAGATTTCTTGTTGATGCCTATGTTGGAGGCGGACTTGGCGTACTCAATGAAAACCTCCTTAGTAAAATAACTTATCCAAATCAAAATGGCACTAATTATTATGGTTATTATAATATAAATGAAAGCAGTTTAAATAGGGGCACAGGTTTTTTAATTGGCAATAATACAGGCGGCTTAGGTTTTGCCTTTCAGGCAGGATTAAAACTAGGTTTTTTAATTGGTCCAGGGGCAAATAACAAAGATAATTAATTAGAGAAATGATAAAAAAAATCTACCTTCTTTTTGCCATGTTCATTATGGTAACATCTGCTTCTTATGCGCAAGACGACCTATTCTTAAGGGGCAAGCAAGAATCTATAAAAGTTAAAGTTATTGAAATTGGTACAAGCGAAGTAAAATACAAGCTTTGGCCTGTGGAGGAGTCAATGCCTATCTTGGTTGAACGAAAGGATAGAATTAAGAAAATAATTCTGCAAAATGGATTGGTAATGAATTTCAGCGAATCAGAATTTGTAGATCCTAAAAATTATGTAAACCAAAAAAAGAGAGCAATTAAATTGGACTTTATTTCTTTGTTAAACAACACTACTTCAATAGCCTATGAACAAAGCATGGAGCCCGGCAGAAGTTGGGAAGTTGGAATAGGTTTGTTGGGTATCGGAATTTCTCCCTATCCCACAGATATTCAGTCAGGTGCCTTTTTTAGAGCTGGGTTTAAGTTTTTTAATCAGCCCGATTTTAATTTAAAAGGTATGCGATATACCCATATTTTAATGGGTGGATATATCCGACCCGAATTAGTTGCACATTTTTACAAAGCAAGAGGAGAAAATGTAGATTATGCGGCGCCAGTTTATAACCCTGCAACTCAATTGTATACTCAAACAATTACCAATACAAATGTGGCTAATCATAATTCCGGATTTGGCCTTTTGTTGAATTTTGGAAAGCAATGGGTATTTTCTGATTTGTTTGTTGTTGATTTTTTTGTGGGTGGTGGAATTGGGTATGGGCAAAGTAGAAATGAAAATGACAATTCTTCAACCATTACAAATACTACTTCTTATTATCCTTCCTATAATTCTAGTGTAAATAGTTCCGTTGGCGCCGCAGGTATGCTTATAAGTCATAACAATAGAATTAGCTATTGTGGGCAAGCCGGACTAAAACTTGGGATTTTACTTGGTCAATCGATAGAAAAAAAACAATAATTTTTAGAATAAAATAAACCCTATTTTTATAACTTTTGTATTTTACTTTCACGCCTTAACTTTAATTTTTTTATATATTCACATGAAACAAAAATTACTAATCCTATTTATTTCCATTTGCTACTTTGGTATTCAAAAAAGCTTGGCACAAGATCATATCCTTTTGCGTGGTAAGGAAGATACTTTGCATGTTAAGATATTGGAAATAGGGGTAGATGAAATTCGTTATAGACTCTGGCCAGAAGACATAACCATGCCTGTGATGGTAGAAAAAAAGGAGCGCATTCGCAAAATTATTCTTGTCAATGGTACCATCATAAAGTTTTCTGAAGACGAATTTAGCAACGCCCAAAATTATGTTACTCAAAAGAAAATGGTGGTTAAAATCGATTTGTTTAGCCCAATAAGAAAAGTGCTTTCAGGCTCATTTGAATATTCTATAAAGCCTGGAATGAGCATGGAAGCAGGTATTGGCATAATTGGTATTGGTTCGTATTCCAGCGATGTATTTATGTTTACAGAATCAAATGGGGGCTTTGTTCGTCTCGGGTTTAAATTTATAAATCAACCAGATTTCCATTTAAAAGGTATGCGGTATACCCATATTTTAAAGGGTTCCTACATCAGACCCGAACTCATGTATATTTACCACGAAAACTTTGGTTTTAACTCAACTAATTCTGGTATCCCTATTAGTGGCTTAAATTACAATAGAACCAAAATTAATGGTGCGGCCTTTTTAATAAACTTTGGTAAACAATGGGTTTTTTCTGATATTTTTTGTGTTGATTTATTTGTAGGCCCTGGAATTGGCATGAAGGAGTTATCTTATTATAATAATGGAAATAAAATCCCTAAATCAAGTGTCAATTACGGCTTTTTAGATGGAACCTTTAGAAAAAGCGGGGGCTTTGGATTTGGCAATTTTAGTTCTACTTCGGGTGATGTAGGTTTCTGTTTGCAAGCAGGTTTAAAACTCGGCGTATTGATTGGTGCAAAAGAAAAAGGCTAAGTGAAATAATTCTAGAACTAAAAGTTAATTTGTCCTTTGCCTTCGCGAACAACAATTGGGTCTTCACCCGTGCAATCTACAATGGTAGAAGGCACATTATCACCTGTCTCCCCATCTACAACCAAATCTACCAAGTGCTCAAACTTATAATGAATCTCCTCTGGATCGGTCATGTATTCAATAATTTCATCGTCGTGATGAATGGTACTTACCACCAATGGAACGCCCAACTCTCTAATGATTGATTGCGCTATCACATTATCTGGAACACGAATTCCAATGCTTTTCCTATTACCCGCGAAATACTTGCTTATTTGATTGTTTGCCTTTAAAATGAAGGTAAATGGTCCGGGCAAATTGTTTTTTAACAGCCTAAACACATTCTTATCAATGGTGGCTGTTACATCCGAAATATTAGACAAATCGGAACATAAAATAGAATAAAAAACTTTCTCGGCTTTCTTTCCCATGATCTTACTCATGCGCTCAATTCCTTTTTTAGAATCTAAACGACATGCCATGGCATAAATGGTATCGGTAGGAATAATAATAACTCCATCTTTATCCAAAATCTCCAAAACCCGCTTCAGGTCTCGCATATTCGGATTTTTAGTATGCAGCGATATAATCATATACCTAAATATTCTACCTGTTTTTTCTAAATGAAAAATCGTTGCAGCCATGTTAATTTTAACACGGCCCGCAACGATTTTCTGTGATTATAATTTCCCTTCAACAGCTTGTTGAACCAAATCTGCCGCTTCTTTTAAGACAATGGCAGAATATACTTTCAAACCCGATTCATCAATTAATTTTTTAGCAGCTTCAGCATTTGTTCCTTGTAACCTCACTATAATTGGAACGGGTATATTGCCAATACTTTGGTAAGCATCAACCACACCTTGTGCTACACGGTCGCAACGAACAATACCGCCAAATATATTTATCAAAATGGCCTTCACATTTGGATCTTTTAAGATAATGCGGAAACCAGCTTCAACCGTTTTGGCATTTGCCGAACCACCAACATCTAAAAAGTTTGCTGGATCTCCACCCGAAAGTTTGATAATATCCATGGTAGCCATTGCCAAACCCGCACCATTCACCATACATCCAACATTACCATCTAACTTCACAAAGTTTAAATTGAATGCTGCTGCCTCTACTTCTGTAGGATCTTCCTCAGAGGTATCGCGCATGGCTTCGTAATCTGGGTGACGATACAAAGCATTGTCGTCGATGTTTACTTTTCCATCTACAGCAATAATTTTATTGTCTGAAGTACGCAATACAGGATTGATTTCGAACATAGCCGAATCAGATTTATCGTAAGCAGTATATAAAGCAGTCACAAACTTTACCATTTGCTTAAATGCCTCACCTTCGCAACCTAAATTGAATGCAATTTTACGTGCCTGAAACCCCTGTAAACCCACATTAGGATCTATGGTTTCTTTGTGAATTAAATGTGGTGTATGCTCTGCAACATGCTCAATGTCCATTCCACCTTCTGTAGAATAAACTAAGATGTTTTTTCCTTGCGAACGATCCAACATCACACTCATATAGTATTCTTTTGGTTCGCCAGCACCAGGATAGTAAACATCTTGCGCAACTAAAACCTTACTAACCAACTTTCCTTTCGCACCAGTTTGAATGGTAACCAAAGTTCCACCTAAGATGTTACCAGCAATTTCTTTGGCTTTATCGGCATTCTTAGCTACCGCTACGCCACGTTGCTCTTTTCCAATGATACTACCTTTACCTCGCCCACCAGCGTGTATTTGGGCTTTAATCACCACAAAATCGCTTCCGTATTGGTCTTTTAATTTTAATGCAGCCGCGTGGGCTTCATCAGCAGTTTCGGCAACTATGCCTTCCTGAACGGCAACCCCAAATGATTTTAAAATCTGCTTGGCTTGGTATTCATGAATATTCATTATTTATAAAAATTTTGTTGCGAAATTACGTTTTCAAACCACATTTGAAAGTATTTTATTCTATTGTGTAAAACACTTTTCACTTTGTTACCTTTGGACAAACCAAAATGAACCAAATCATAATTCTAACTCGCACTAAATCAATAGTTTTTCTAATTGCGCTAGGCGTTTGTACCTTTTTATATAATCTCCACATTCCTGTTGTTAGGGAGTGGGACGAAGCAACTTATGGCATCAATGCCTATGAAATGGCACAAACAAACAACCCTTTTGTGGTAACTTTTGGCCAACAAAGTGATGTTTATAATTCTAAGCCGCCTCTTGGAGTTTGGCTTATGGCCATCTCAACCAAAATTTTTGGCGTTAATACCTTTTCTCTCCGTTTTGCCTCTGCATTGTTAAGCCTGTTGTTTTCAATATGCTTATTCGAATTTATTTTTAGGCAATTCAAAGACCTCCATTGGGCCTTTTTATCTGCCCTCATTCTCATGAGTAGCATCGGATTTACCGGATGGCATGAAGCAAGGAGTGGCGATTTTGACGCCATGGTGGCTATATTTATTTCACTCTTCGCCTTTTCTAGTTACCTCGTTTTAAAAAATAAAAACCCACAATATTGGTTTTTAGCAGCGTTATTTCTTTCGGCAGCTTGTCTCACAAAAGGCGTTTACGGCTTGGTTGTCATTCCCGGAATTGGACTCTTTTTCCTGCTCCAAAAACAAGTAAAATTAGCCTTGTCGCATTGGCAATTTTATACTGCTTGCATAGGGTTTTTATTCCTTTTTCTTGGGTATTATTTTTTAAGAGAAAAACTTAGTCCAGGCTACCTACAGGCTGTTTTACAAAATGAAGTAGGGGAGCGTGTTTTTTTAGAAACAAACATTCACAAGAACGAAATCCCGTTTTATTACCACAGCTTTAAATTACTCTTTTATCGCTTTCAACCTTTCATCCTGCTAATCCCATTTGCTGTTTACGGCGTTTGGTTTGAACCGAATAAAGCGAAACAAAATTTTCTATGGTTAATTTGCCTAAGTGCCCTCAGCATTTGGACAATCATCTCATTTTCTAAAACCAAATTAGTTTGGTACGATGGCAGTCTATACCCATTTTTCGCCATTCTTGTTGCACATTTTTTGGCCAAACAAACTTGGCTCAGTCCTCCATATTTGTATGCTTTAGTTTTCGCAATTTGGCTCGCAGTTTTCGGCCTGAACCAAAACGAAAAGGACAGTTTTAGCTTCCCAAAATCACTTGAATATGCGCGACACGAACACAGCATTGCAGAGCCTATTAACGTTTATTCAAGTAACTTTGAACACCCCATTCGGTATTATTTGTTACAAGATAGTTTGAATGGTTATCAATCGAGATTTATTACAAATTTACATTACCTGCAACCAAATGATTTACTGATGTTGCGCAATAAAGTATACCTAGATTCTCTCCATCAAAAGTTTGAATTGGTTGCGTCGAATGGCGAGGATATTTTAGTTAGAATTGTTAATCAGTAGTGGCATTGTGCTAATTTATAACATTCATTTTTTGAGTAGGCTATGCACGCAAACGCACGTTTAGCTTCATCTTTACAATCACTGCTAATTAATAAAATTAATATTGGGGAGTATGCTTTACGCAATAACTAGCATTAAGCTTCGTGAGAAGCATCTTTACTAATTAATGAAATTAATATTTGTACTTAAGATGGGTGCAATAACTATAAGCAAACTTCATGAGAAGCATTTATGCTAATTAATGAAATTAATTTTTGTACTTAAGATGGGTGCAATAACTATAAGCAAACTTCATGAGAAGCATCTTTACTAATTAATGAAATTAATATTTGTACTTAAGATGGGTGCAATAACTATAAGCAAACTTCGTGAGAAGCATTTATGCTAATTAATGAAATTAATATTTGTACTTAAGATGGGTGCAATAATTATAAGCAAACTTCATGAGAAGCATTTATGCTAATTAATGAAATTAATTTTTGTACTTAAGATGGGTGCAATAACTATAAGCAAACTTCATGAGAAGCATTTATGCTAATTAATGAAATTAATATTTGAAAGTTTGTTGTGTATTAACTAGCCTAAAGCCTCAGGAGTGGATTCGCTGCTACTTTTTGAGCGGTGCCTGCGGTGCTTGCTTTTGCTTGGTTTCGATTCCGCGTCTATATCTACTTGTTTTTCTTCTGGCTTAAAGCCTTTAAAAAACAACAACAACCACCCCGAAATAAATGCTATACCACCCAATGGGGTAATAGCGCCAATTATTCTAAATGAATCGTTGCCCCAAATGTTTCGAGTGGCTAACATGTATAAACTTCCCGAAAAAATAACAATGCCTGTTACAAATAATCCCAAGGCTATATCGAGTTTCGATTCGTCAAATTTTCTATGACCCAATGATAATACTATGATGGCTAAGGCATGTATCATTTGGTATCTTACGCCAATGTCGAATGTATTTAACTCGCTTTCGCCAATAAATTCTTTTAAAACATGGGTGCCAAAAGCGCCGAGAATAACGCCTATAGCGGCAATTAAAAAGCCTAAACGTGTATAGATTCGATGTGTATGTTTCATTAGAATTTTGTTCTATATGTGTACAAATTAAAGTGAAGAAATGGGAAAGCCAAATTAATTTTGAACCGCAATGATAAATAAGCAGTTATTGAGCATTTTAAGTATAGTAGTGTCTATAGGATTGGCCTTAGGTATTTACTTGTATTTTGCCCAAATAGACGATAAAAATATAAAACCAATACAGATTATTCCAGATAATGCCGCTTTCGTAATTGAATCGAATAACAGCAGTTTGCACCTCAGGCAATTGGCCGATCCAACTTTTATGGACAGGTTAATGGCCAATGAAAATGTGGCAAGTTTCTATGAGCAATTGTCGTTTTACGACAGTTTAATTCAAACAAATGAAACCATTTCAAAGTGGTTTAGTCAGGGCCAAGCCTTATACTCTTTTCATGCTTTTAACAACAAGAGCGTTTCCTTTTTTATGGCTGTGCAAACAGCCAGAGAGGTTGAGCCAAACAATGCACTAGCTTTCTTTCAAGAGCATTTTCCAGGTAGGTTTAAAGTTTCTAAGAGAAAGTTTATGAATGAGGATGTATATGATTTTACCGATTTTAAGGAGGGTAAAAACTTTAGCATTGCATTCAAAAGCAAACTCATGCTTTTCTCTCCAGATGGCTCCTTGGTAGAGTTGGGACTGATTAAAATTAATAAGTTTAACAACCAAGTAATTCCAGAAGATAAATTGTCTTTTGTGAAGAATAGCGGCAATGGTTTAAATGTTTATTTTAATTATAAAAACTTGCCAAATTTAGTGCAAAGCACCTTCTCTGAGGAGTACCAAAGGCCATTTACAATATTGGAGAACTTTGCCGAAAGAACGGTGTTTAACTTGGTATTAGACGATGATGAAATTGAACTCAAAGGTGCAACGCAAACCCACGAAACAGACTTTCAGTTTTTAGATTTATTGAATGCACAAGCACCTATAAAAAACAACCTGCAATCATTGCTGCCCGATGGAATACATTTTGCCTATACACTGGGCTTTAATGGTTATCCATCTTTCTATAAAAACATCAATGAATACCTTTTAAGTAAAAAGCTCTATTTACCCTACAAGGCTTATATTGATAGCATTGAAAAGCATTTGCAAATTAGTTTTTCCGAAAAATTGGCCAGTAAGTTTGCCAACCATGCCGCCATTTTAGCCTTGGATGAGCCTGGGGTTTGGAAAGATAGTTTATACATTCTGGCAATAGAATCTTCTGACCCTACAGGCTTGGAAGTGCTCTTGCAAGAGATGGAAAAATCTGTAAATAGGAAATATACTACCGACTCCAGTTTGTCTATTATAGACACCGTAAAAAATGAAATCCCAAGGGCTTATTTGGGCGATGCATTTAAGTTCTACTTCACCGATTTGTTTGAGGGGATGGAAGCTAAGTTTTATATTAAGAAGAATGGATATTTCTTTTTTGCAAACAATGCGAACATCTTATTGGCGTTGAAAAAGAAATGGGCAGAAAACAAATACTTGGTTCAGCAAGAAAATTACAAAGATTTTGAAGCTAATTTGGCGCCTCATAGCAATTTAGAATTACTTATATTCAACGAACATGCTGCAAAATTTGCCTTAAATTTTTTAAACAACAATTGGTTCAGCCTATTAAATCAAAACATGGGCATTGCTAAGCGTTTAAAAAGAATTGGGATACAATATGCAGGTAGCAACGATAAAATATTTGCTTCTCAAGTGTATGCGCAGGTAAGCATTAACAAGGCCAATAAAACCGAAGAGGTTTGGAGCATTAACCTCGATACAAATTTGCTTACTGCGCCACAGGTTGTTACCAATTACCAATTAGGTACCATGGTGGTTATGGCGCAAGATATGTCTAATCAATTATATATGGTTGATAGGGAGGGGAAGACCCTTTGGAAACAGAAATTGGATGGACCAATTCTCTCGCCTTTCATTGAAATAAATTTATATAACAATGGTAAAAGGCAATGGATCTTTAATACGTCGAGTTATATCTACTTAATAGGCGATGATGGCTCAAATTTATCTGGATGGCCGGTTTGGATTCCAACTGGAACCAATTACCCGGTAACTGTTCTTGATCCAAATTTAGACCGAAACTATCAAATTTTTGCCACAGGCAGGCAGTATAAAATTTCTGGATTTAATACCCAAGGCCGACTCTTGCCATATTGGAGTCCAAAGGAGGTTTGGCCCAACGTTTCATCGAGTTTGGGTGCGTTTCAACATGCGGGCGAATTGGTGTATTGGTATTTAAACGAAAAGGGCAGTATTCAGTTCTTAAATAGGCAGGCACAGAAATTAAATTTCTTGAATTTAGATACTTTGTACCAGTTTATTAAGGTGCAAATTGAGGCCATAGATACCGGGCAGTTTCAGCTAATTGGCTTAGACTCGAACCAATTGGTGCAATTGAATTTTTTTAGCACCAGAAGCGCGGTAATTAAGTCGCAAAATGCAATAGGATATAACCAATTCGAAAAAGTAAATACAGGCTCAAAGCTTTCAAGTTACTTACTTCAAGGTCGAAATCAAGTTGCCTTAGAACAAATGTCTAGCACAGCAGTCTTCCAACAAACTTTTGAAAATGGCACCATGATTAATCCCAAATGGTTCTTTATTGGCGGGGCTTTTCAACTGGTTTACCAAAATCCAATTAGCTTAAAACTCCATATTGAAAATACCAAAGGAGTGCCTTACAAACCCTTTCCAATGGATGTTTCTGGTCCGTTCTTAATAGGAAATATTTTTAATGAAGCCGACCAATGGTTGATTTATGGCGATAATAAAAAGGGATTGCATTTATACCGCATAAAATAATGATTCCAAAGCGAGCGGTATTTTTACAATCCATTTTCTTTGCCTCATTGGGTATTTTATTTTTATACCTGAGTTTTCGCAAAACCAATTTCACGAATTTATGGCAGGTGTTTCAAATGGGTAATTATTGGGTGGTTTTACCTGTATTTTTGGTTTCTATAACAGTCTATATTTCAAGGGTAAAACGCTGGAAATTGTTGTATAAAGCAAGCCAAATTGATGCGCCACAAAGTTACCTATTGGCTTCGTTGGCAAGTGGGTACCTGGTAAATTTTGCCGTGCCCAGATTGGGCGAAATTAGCAGGGCACTTATCTTAAAACGTTCCCTAAACTACCCCGTTAATATTAGCTTATCAACCATCGTTTTCGAGAGGTTAGCAGATGTACTTTGCTTAGCAATAATTTTGTTTGTGGCATTTTTCTTAGAGTTTATTTATGCAGGTTCCTTGCTGAACCAATTTACAAACGGAATTAATGTATTCTCTTGGCAAAAATTAGGGGCCATTCTTGTTTTGCTTTTGGGTTTATATCTTGGATATAAGCGGTTAAAAACAAAACACAATCAAATTAGCAATTGGATAACCGAGCTGGTCGACAACCTCATAAAATTATTGCGAATGCCCAATTTTGGCTGGTTTATTTTCCATACAGCAATAATTTGGCTGGGATTCTTTTTAATGACCTACCTCTGGTTTTTTATGTTTACCGAATCGGCAAAGTTGAGCATTTACCAAGCTTACCTTGTAATGGTATTGGGTGTGGTGGCAAGAACACTTCCTATTCAGGCGGGCTCTGCTGGGGCCTACCATTACATTGTGAGCAAGGCCCTCGTGCTATTGGGTGTTTCGGTAAGCATTGGAAATGCACTGGCAATTGTGATTCATGGTTTTCAAACAATTTTGACTTTGCTTTTTGGCTTATTGGCTTATATTTGGCTTCTTAAAAAGAGGACTTCAAATCGACAAGATGTTTAGTTCAAATATTTTTTGAGTTATTGCATATTGGCATTAGCGTTTAAAATGGGTAGCGATAGGTAAAATTCAGAAAAAGAAAATTTAACAACAATGATGCAATTTAGAAAACAGAAAGATACATTGGTTCAGACCGAAATAAGTAAAATAGCCTTTTATTTGGTGGGCATATTTTGTTCGCAATTAGGCATTGCCCAAGCACAAAATTTTCCAAAATTGGGCAACGATACTTTATTAGATATTGCCTGTTGGAATGTGGAGTGGTTTGGAAGCACAAGCTATGGTCCAACCGACGAAACCACCCAGTATAACAATGTTTTAGCCTTTTTAAACAAAACCGAATTGGATGTAATTGCCCTCGAAGAAATTAGCAATCCAAGCACTTACAACACGCTCAGTTTGGCTTTAGGTAGTAAATACGACACCTATATTTCCGACTATTCGCAAACACAAAAAACAGGCATCTATTGGCGCAAAAGCATGTTCTCTGTGGTGGCTGCCAATACCTATAACCTTTCATTAAATTCGAGCGATAACTATGCCTTTGCTTCTAGGCCTCCCTTGCAAGTTTGTTTAAAAACAGAAGGTGGCACAAAAACAGATACCATCTACTTTCTGGTGCTTCACATGAAAGCCCAAACCGAAAGCACAGACGCCGGGAGATTTGAGTCGTACACACGCCGACAAAATGCCGCCAATGCGCTAAAACTATACCTAGAAACCACTTTAACTGGCAAAAAATATGTGGTTTTGGGCGATTGGAACGACGACTTGGATGCATCCATTTATAACGCCCTAGAAACACCCTACAAAGGATTATTGAACGCAAATTATACGTTCCCTAGCAATGAGTTAACCATAGGAGGAAAGGCCAGTTACGCATTTGGTTCAAACATGATAGACCACCTCATGAATAGCAAAACATTGGATTCCTTCTACTATAAAAATTCGGCAAAAGTATTGGATAATGCAGACAGCTATTGCAGCGGATTTAGCAACAATACCTCCGACCATTTTCCTGTTTATGCCAATTATAATTGGAAGAAATTAACCACCAAAACTCCAAGTCAGGGTTTGTTAAAGATTGAATCAATTATGGACATCAAAATCTACCCAAGCCCTGCTTCATCTATGCTTACAGTTAATTGCGACAAGCAAATTTCTAGCCTAGAAATGTATAATTCTATTGGTCAGTTAATGCCCATTCGGTCTGAACCAACCCATCAAATTGAAATTGATTTGACAAGTTTTGCAAGAGGTATGTATTACTTAAAATTGGAAATTCATGGTTGTATAGAAACCAGGCTAATTGTGCTTCAATAAATATTTTGCAGCAATTTTAGTCCAAAGTCTTGCTGTGATCCATTACATATCTCCAGATTTCCATTACGTCTTCGATGGCTACTTCGTAGGGTTTGTAAATGGGGTTATTGGAAACTAATACCAGTTTTTGGGTTTTGGCAATTTCATTGTACACGCGTTTAAAAACAATGCCATCTTCCTTGGTAAGCACAACATAGCATAAGCCATCTTTGAGGCTGGTCCAATCCTCTACATACTCGCAGGTTACATAAGTCTTATCTTGAATGGGCAACATAGAATCTCCGCTTATTTGAAAACTGCGGTATTTCTTGCGCTTGTCTAAGAAAGGCAGGTTAAATTGTGGCAACTCAGAAATGTATTTGATATCGGTATAACCGGCAGTATAACCTGCTCGGGCTTTCTCAGATACCAATTCTATGTTGTCTATATTTTCTTGGTTGGTGGTAGTGGCAATTACCCTTAAATACTTTCCCTTGATATAATCTTCTAGCCCACGTTCTAATTCACCCACCTTCGATTCTGGTAAGCGGGTTAAATCAATGCGCAACAAGGTATCTAGGCTGATCCTAAAATAATCTGAAATACGCATTGCCATGTCAATAGGAGGCGACGCAATATTATTTTCATAACTATTCAAAACCGAGCGCTTCGATTCCAAAGCCAAGGCCATTTCTTCCTGACTAAAGTTTTTTCGCTTGCGAAGAAACTTGATGTTGCTGCTTAAATACATACTTGTTTTATTTTATGCTATATATCTGGTCAAAATCCTTTAAATCAAGCGCAAGATAAACAATGTTATTTACATTGTCAAGTATGTGTTAATTATATTAACAATAAAAGTCGCGAAGAAAATGCCTATTCCTAGCAAAATATGGGTGTAAAGAAGCGAAAAGTATTTTAAAAAAAAATTGGCAGGACTAATTTAATTTGTTCATAATTTCAAAAGAACCAAATTATGGGCGGCAATTATTATTCGATGTTCAATTTTAAAATTTCCTTAATAATATTATCTGCTATGCAAAAATCTATCAAAATTAATTTTTCTATCAAAGATTTTATCTTATCAATAATTGCCGTTTGCTTTGCTTTATGAATAACTCCGAGTGCTCCAGTAATGTTGAATTTCAATTTGGTTGCAAGTTTTCGGGCTTTCAAATCATCCAATAAAAGTAATACGTCATCGAACTCAAAAGCCAATGCCAATGCACTTGCTTCTCCATAGTCAACTTGTGTATTAAGAAAGGCCTGATACTTTTTATCTGATGTAGATTGAGTTTTGATCAAATTAGGTAAAACTTCGCCAAATTCACCTGCAATCTCAGCAGTTGTAATCAAATTCACCATAAACTTATATAAAAGATTAAATTCATCCATACTATGAAAAAGTATCAGTGGTGACATAAATGATTTTTCAACGGTTGAGACCAAATATAATATGTTTTTCTTTTCTTCAATTGCATTTCAAAAATATAATGTTATATTAATTGACGTAAAATTGTTAATATTATTAACTTAGTGTTCTTTTTTAAGTTGTTATGTAAAATTTAGTAAAATGTCACGCACAATTGCACACATGGACCTCGATACCTTTTTTGTATCGGCCGAACGCTTAGAGAATTCTGCCCTTAATGGGAAGCCCGTTATTATTGGGGGCTTTGCGGATAGGGGCGTTGTGGCTAGCTGTAGCTACGAGGCACGTAAGTTTGGCGTACATTCTGCCATGCCAGGTAAATTGGCCCGCAGACTTTGTCCTCAAGCCATCTGGATTAGAGGCGATATGGATAAGTATAGCCGCCTATCTCATCTGGTAACAGAAATTATTGAAGAGGCTGCTCCATTAGTAGAAAAGGCTTCAATAGATGAGCATTACTTAGACGTAACTGGCATGGATCGCTTTTTTGGCACCCAAAAATGGATGCACGAGTTGCGTCAACGCATCATCAAAGAATCTGGCTTGCCAATCTCCTTTGGCTTATCCGTAAATAAAACCGTCTCTAAAATAGCCACAGGTGAAGCAAAACCTAATGGGGAAAAAGAAGTACAACAACTAGCCGTAAAACCTTTTTTGTTTCCGCTATCTATCAAAAAAATACCTGGCATTGGCGATAAATCATACCACACCCTGCGCGATATGGGTATTGTTTACATTGAAACCTTAGCCAATATGCCCCCCGAACTAATTGGTAAAGTGATGGGTGAAAATGGAAAGGTGATTTGGGAAAAAGCCAATGGAATAGATGCGCGTCCGGTACAACCTTATAGCGAGCAAAAGTCAATTGGATCAGAACGAACCTTTGAAACCGATACCACCGACATGAAATTTTTGCATGGCGTACTGTCCAAAATGGTGCAAGATGTATGCTTTGATATGCGCAAACAAAATAGGCTTTGCGCCACGGTTACTGTAAAAATTCGCTACTCAGATTTTCATACCCATACCATGCAAACCCGTGTACCGTATACCTCTTACGACCATGTGATTTTGGAAGCTGCAAAGAGCTTGTTAAATAAGGTGTACGACAGGCGCTTGCTCATTAGGCTTATTGGCGTAAAAGTGAGTAATCTGGTTTATGGCGCACAGCAAATAGACCTTTTTGAAGACAGCGAATCAATGGTTAAACTCTATCAAGCTTTGGATCAAATAAAGCATTGGTACGGAAAAAAAGCGGTAGGAAAGGGAGTGGGGAAATCAGAGTGAGAATTGTCCATAGACGATAGACCATGGCAATTGGTTTATTGAAAGGAAATTAAATCAATGATTAACTATCAAAAAGTACTATGTACTATGGACCATTTTACTTCAAATAGGTATTTACCTCCGATTCAATTTTCTTCTTTATTTGGGTCCAAGAAAAAGCTGTAAGCATTATTGGATCTGGATTGTTTTCGGCATCATCAAAATAACTCATGCACTTTAAAGCGAGGTATGACGAACCATCAGCATATTTGCTTTTATAAAAGGATAAAATATCTTCAAGCGAAAAATGGTTGAGTAATTCAAATAAATCAACAAAATCTTTTTTAGTTCCTCTACCAGTGATGGCAGAAATCTTCATGGCAGCAATATCTTCCGCTTGGGCAAGCCTTAAACCATCAATATCGATATGGGGCTTTAACCATGGGTAATGATAATTTACAATATCTACCTTTATTCCAGCTATTTCAAAAATGTTGATATTGGCCGACCGTTTAATTTGAGTAACACTGCCGCAATTGCTCAGTATTTCAGAAATTTCTTCCGCATTTAAATCGAGTTTACCAAAAAGGTCAATATCAACAGACTTACGATGTCCGTATTGCAAGGCTAAACTAGTTCCACCTACCAAACGTAATTCCGAAAAATCTTGAATGGTTTGAATCTTTTTCAGGAGTTCCAGAAGTTCTGTGTCGATTGTCTCGTAATGTAACATTGAAATTTTTCTATGGATTCACCAGAAACTACCGAAACAAGTCGTGCCGATTTATAATCCAGGTTTTTAATTTTAACAGCAACTTCAGCCATCTTTTTAAGGCCAATTAATTCTTTTAAGCAGAACCAGTCTGCTATATGTCCATACTCTAACACACGCTGAACCAGAAATGGCAAGGGGTCGCAAAGCCTCAAAACAGCATCTATATTTGTGTCCCAAAACAGGTGCGTTGAAAATTTTTCTAAATCCTCCTTTGTAAACATATTTCAAATTTACATTAATTACTTGAATTAGGTAATACTCCTGTTTTTTTTCGCTTACTTTTTGTATTCAATCTTTCTGTTGCTCATTTCTTGCATTGGGCAAGGCGCCTTAGACTAAACTTAGGATAAACTAGTTCATTTGTGGGTTTTAACAGAATAAATATTTCAATTTGAACCAAACGTTTTTTGTTTTCTAATTGGAATAATTAAGTATCCCTATTTACCTATTGGTTTATTATTGCCACTTTTAAATACGAGTTTTAATGCCCAAATTATTGCAATGATGAAATATCTAACAATGAACAATAAAATAAAAAGTATAATCAAATAGAACCGTAATTTAATAGCCACTAAATCACTAGAAAAGAGGCTACTTCTTTTAACGTTCTGAGCTTGCCAGTTATCACTAATAAGCCTGTTTACACTATCGATTTTTGCAGAAATTTCTTTTGGAACAACCTTTAGATTTATTTCATTATAAAATGCATTGAATGACTCTTCGGACATATCAAACTCTTTTGCGATGTGAAAATAAATTTCTTCCCGCTTTCCATCTTCAAATGCTTTCCTGAAAGCTGCTTCTGTTTTGTATGGAGACTTTTTAACCGCCTCTGTGTTTTGACCATACTCGGCATAAAGGTCTTTAATTTTATCTTTCGAATCAAAACTTATTGTGGTCAAATTTACCTCCACTAACTTCAATGAATCCTTTAGGGAATGCAACCTACTTGTTTCGAAAGAAATATTGTTTACTTCTTTTTGGTAGTAATAATTCCACCCTTTTGTGTAAACCCAAAAGATTGCCAAAAAAAATAGTATGCTACTAAAAATCAAGAATTCTCTGGCTATAAAATATCTTACTTTAGTCATCATTTAATGAAAACAATTATTTGCCGAAAGATACTAAAAGAAATTTTTGGAACCAAGTAGAATAAAGATTTTGTAACTTAGCTTAGTCTTCCACCTCAAAATTATTTAATTATAAAATACCCCTTAGAGTTGCTATTAAATACAATGAAATAAATGCTTGGGTGGCGTTAGATTAAATTGGAACAGTAGGCCTAAATAGTTGACAGGTTATTGTAATTTGAAAATATGAAGAACAATATAGTAGGTAGTACATAGTAGATTGTATAAACTGTTTTAGAGTAATCAAGAAAGCCCGAGCTAGAGTGGAGCTCAGCGGAGCGGAGGCGAGAACTATCTTGGGCTTTTTTCCGCAACTCTAAAACCACAAAATAAATGCAAAACAAAAACAATCAGGAAACTCAATTCCCAAAAAGATTTTTTAAACAATTTAAGAGTAAAGAGACTTTCCAAGAGTATTTAAACTCCTTACTCAAACAAGGCATAGAAGAAATACTTCAAAGTGAATTGGATGAGCACCTTGGCTATTTTAAACACAATATAGAAGGTTAAAATACTAGGAACAGAAGAAATGGTTCATATTCTAAAACTATCACCACAGAAAATGTTGGAGACATCGTTCTTAATATCCCCAAGGATCGAAATGGTGCATTTAAGCCACGAATAATACCTATAGGAGAAACTATCAGTAGCAAAATAGAAGATGCTATTGTGGGGATGTATAGCTGTGGCATGACTACCTCTGATGTACAGAACCAGATTTTAGCTGTTTATGGCTTAGAAATAAGTGATACTACGGTTTCAAACATGACCGAACATATCATGGAGTTTTTACGCATAATGGGCTGCCCCAATGCGAGTTTTTTAAAATACTGAGGGGAAAGTCCATGGTCAGTAAACGATAGACCATAGTTTTAATTTCTGTTTCTTACCTTTACTCTTACTTCAAATAGGTATTTACCTCCGATTCGATTTTTTTCTTTATTTGGGGCCAAGTTTTGTGTTTCAAACAAACTGGATCTTCGCCCGAATCAGCATCGGAGAAGTGAAGTAAGGCATTTGGAATGGAAATCAAAAGTTGTTGGTTTGGGAATTTATTCTGGTAAAAATCAATTATTTCTCCAAGTGTATAGTTGCTTAATAATTCTGCCATATCCCAGAAATCTTTCTTCTTGCCCCTGCCAAGAATGGCGTTAATCTTCATGGCTGAGATATCAGGTTCAGCGTACATACGAATGCCTTCTTCATGATAAAGCAGTTCAAGCAATGGGTGAGGGTAGCATACAATATCAACCTTAATGTTGTCAATAAACGCAAAGATTCCAATTGAAATTGGTTTCTTTTCAAACTCAAACCGCTTTCCAAAAGATTTTGTGAGCTCATTTTGGATGAGTTCCCAATCTGGCTTCTGCATTTGCTATTGCAAGCTAATGCAAAAATGTTAATTATTCAAACTTTTGCTTTGAAAGAAAAGTCCATGAATCATGGTCGATGGACTTTCTCATTCTTTCCCCCTCATTCTTAACACCCAATCGTTTTTTTAAAATTATTCCTCTTGCATTATTGAATACTTTTTGTTATAATAGTTAACAAATAAATGTTAATAATATTAACAACAGTAAAAGCGACAAGTGTTTGAGGTTAGATGATAGGGGTGTAAGTTAATACACCCGAATTCTAAGTTTCGCTCACTAGGCACCTAACAGTTGTCTTTAAACAATATGCTTTGGAACATACACACATACTACAGCTTACGCTACGGCACCATGTCGGTGGAAGAGCTGGTATTGCAAGCTAAACAGCTTGGTTTAACGAGTTTGGGCATTACCGATATTAACTGCTCTACGGGTATTTTTGAATTTGTAAAATGCTGCGAAAAACATGGGATCAAACCCATAGCGGGCATTGAATTTAGAGAGGGTAATTACTTGCTTTTTACGGCCGTTGCCAAGAACACTGTAGGTATAGAGGAAATAAACAGGCTTCTGTCTGATCACAACTTATATGGAAAGGCTTATGCTGATAAGCTTAAACACCTGCAAAATACTTACGTAATTTATCCTGTGGCAAATTACCCCACGGTGCTGGCAGATCATGAGTTAATAGGCATACGTTTCTCTGAGTTCAATAAGGTGATGCGAAAGGATGTGAGCAAGATTAAAAATAAGTTGATTTTACAGCAACCTGTTACTTTTAAAAGTGCGTCGAGTTACGCGTTGCACATGCACTTGCGGGCCATTGATAACAATGTATTGCTAAGCAGGCTAGAGCAGCAAGCGTATGCAGCGCCAGACGAATACCTCATGTCTGAACCAGATATCATCCATACGTGTAGGTACCACCATTATATCTTAAGCAATACCATCGCTTTTATGGATAGGTGCAGTGTGAGTTTCGATTTTAAAACGCATAAGAACAAAAAGGTTTATTCTTCTTCTGTTTACGATGATAAGCAGCTCTTGCAAACACTTGCGTACGATGGTTTGGCCTATCGGTATGGTGCTAATAATACCGTTGCCAAGCAACGTGTGCAAAAGGAACTAGACATCATTGACAAGCTGGGTTTTTCTGCCTACTTTTTAATTACTTGGGATATTGTTCGGTATTCTATGTCGCGCGGATTTTACCATGTGGGGCGCGGGAGTGGGGCAAATAGCGTAGTGGCGTATTGCTTGCGCATTACAGATGTAGACCCCATTGAGCTGAACCTATATTTTGAGCGTTTCTTAAACCCCAAACGTACCTCGCCGCCCGATTTCGACATTGATTATAGTTGGAAGGAAAGACCTCAGGTGCACGACTATATTTTTAAGCGTTATGGCAGAGAACATACCGCTTTGCTAGGCACTATTTCTACTTTTCGCAGCAGTTCCATCTACCGCGAATTGGGCAAGGTATATGGTTTGCCCAAACGCGAAATTGATATCCTGGCAGATTATCCGCATAAAGCCGATCGCAAATCACCCATTATAGCGCGTATTCTAGAGATAGGAGAGCAGATACAAGATTTTCCTAACCACCGATCCATTCATGCGGGTGGCGTGCTTATTTCTGAAGCACCCATCTTTCAATATTCTGCACTCGATTTGCCTCCCGTGGGTTTGCCAACCGTGCAATGGGATATGTATATCTCGGAGGATATTGGGTTCGAAAAGTTTGACATTTTGTCGCAACGGGGAATTGGCCATATTAAGGATGCCGCCGACTTGGTTTGGCAAAATAAGCGCATCAAAGTGGATGTACATGAGGTGCACAAATTTAAAAATGACCCCATCATTAAGCAGCAGCTAAAGGAAGCAAATAGCATTGGTTGTTTTTATATTGAGAGCCCAGGTATGCGTGGACTATTGAAAAAGCTAAAATGCGACACTTACATTCACCTCGTAGCTGCTAGCTCCATTATCCGTCCGGGGGTGGCAAAATCGGGTATGATGAAGGCCTATATTCAGCGCTTTCACGATCCAAGTAGCATCAATTATTTGCATCCTGTAATGAAGGAACAGCTTGAAGAAACTTATGGGGTAATGGTATTCCAAGAAGATGTACTGAAAGTTTGTCACCATTTTGCGGGATTAGATTTGGCCGATGCCGATGTGTTGCGAAGGGCCATGAGTGGCAAGTTTAGGTCGAAGGCCGAGTTTCAAAAAATCATAGATAAGTTCTTCGCAAACTGCAGAGAAAAGGGGTATTCAGATGAATTGAGCAAAGAGGTATGGCGGCAAATAGAAAGTTTTGCGGGCTACTCTTTTAGCAAAGCGCACTCGGCTTCGTTTGCCGTAGAGAGCTTTCAAAGCTTGTTCCTTAAAACATATTATCCCATGGAGTTTATGGTGGGGGTAATTAATAATTTTGGTGGTTTCTACAAAACTTGGGTCTATGTAAATGAGCTGCGTAAAACTGGCGCAAACGTGCACCTGCCATGTGTAAATGAGTCGGATCAATTTACCAATATCAAAGGAATAGAGGTGTACTTGGGCTTTACGCATATCGAGAGTTTAGAACGAAAATCTATTGAGGCTATATTAGAAGAGCGCAGTTTAAATGGGCCGTTTTTAAGCTTCACCGATTTTATGGATCGGGTAAACATCAGTGTTTTGCAGGTGAAAATATTGATTAAAGTAGGGGCTTTTGGTTTTTGCGGCTTGGGTAAAAAGAACTTAATGTGGCAGGCCTATGCAAACTATGAGCTGCGGGAGCCTCAGCCTATTGCGCGTGCCACCCAAGACTTACAAGCAGCGGCTCCCATACAACGACTGGTGCAGGAAACGATGCAGTCGCTCTTGCTCAATAAGCCACACAAGGAGTTTACCTTGCCAGCCTTGGTTCACAATGTGATAGAAAATGCATACGATGAAATAGAGTTGTTGGGATTTGCAGTGAGCATGACCGATTTTGACCTTTTGCAAAGCAAGTACCGCGGCGATGTAATGGCGGCAGACATGAGCAAATACTTGGATCAGACAGTAAGAATGGTGGGCAACTATGTAACCACAAAGCCTGTGAGAACAGTGCGTGGCGACTATATGGCTTTTGGTACTTTTTACGATGTGGCAGCCAATTTTTTTGATACCACACACTTTGCACATAGCTTAGAGAAATATCCTTTTGCAGGTAAGGGTGTTTACCTTATTGAGGGTAAAGTTGTGCAGGAATTTGGATTTTATTCGTTGGAGGTCGTTAAAATGGCCAAATTGGCTACGCAGCCAGATCCAAGATATTAGTTTTTAATAGCATTATTTTGATAATCGGTTTTAAATTCTAGTTTTTTTTATTGTTATTGCTTCAAAATCATTTACACATGAGAAAAATAGTTGCCCTTGGAATATTCTTATCTATTGTTTTAGGCAGTTGCAGCAGTGCTAAAAGTAAAAAGAAACCTGTTGCCGCAGCCTCTCCGGCAGTAAAAACGGTAAGCATCAAAGAAAAAACAAAGGGGAGCAAGAAGCTAGATGGCTTATTCCCACTTTATCAAGATAGTGCCACAGGAAACGTGAGCATGATGCTCAAAATAGATCAATTAAATAAAGAGTATATTTATTTTTCTTATACCGTGGATGGGGTAGTGGCGGCAGGACATTTTAGGGGAAGTTTTCGCGATAACAAACTTTTTACCATTAGGCGCCATTTTGATAGAATTGAGTTTACCGTGTTAAATACTGGGTTTTATTTTGATCCAAGTAATCCTGTTAGCAAGGCTGCTAAAGCCAATATTAGTGAGGCAATATTAAGTAGCCAGAAAATTGTGGCAGAGGATGTAAAAAAGGGAGAAATTCTGATTGATGCCAGCGCATTATTTCTTAGTGAAAATATGCAACAGATTAAACCTTCATCGCGTCCAGGTGCTTTGGGGTTTCAATTGGGCTCTTTGAGCAAAGACAAGACCAAATTTGTGAGCCTACGCAACTATGAAAAAAACACCGATGTCATTGTAGAATATGTGTACGATAATCCTAACCCAACCTTTGGTGGCGGAAAGGAAGTAACAGATGAACGTGCTGTGAGTATTACGGTTCAGCACACATTAATTGAAGCGCCAAAAAACAATTTCCAACCCCGCTATGACGACCCGCGTATAGGTTATTTTTCTGAGCAAGTTGAAGACATGACTACCACCGAAGCGATTGCCTACAAAGACTTAATTCACCGTTGGCACCTAGTAAAAAAGGATAGCAATGCAGCCTTGTCTGAACCCATTGAGCCCATTGTTTGGTGGATAGAAAACACCACACCTCTTGAGTTTAGAGCGACCATTAAAGAAGCTGGCGAAAAATGGAATATGGCATTTGAAAAGGCCGGATTTAAAAATGCAGTGGTGGTTAAAGAACAACCCGATACCGCAGATTGGGATGCAGGCGATATAAGGTATAATGTATTGCGCTGGACCAGCTCTCCTCAGCCTCCATTTGGTGGTTACGGACCAAGTTTTGTGGATCCAAGAACCGGACAAATTTTAGGTGCAGATATCATGTTTGAATATATTTTTGTAACCAACCGTTTACGTCAAGAAAAAATATTTGATGCACAAAGTGGCAATGAGTTTCTGCCAAATACCAGCTTTAAAAACTTTTGCGATGCACACGATCATTTACATCAATCTACGCTTTTTGGCGCCGAGATGCTAGAAGTACAAGGCATTTCAGATATTGAGAAAAGAGAATACATGAAGCAATCGCTATATTATTTGGTCTTGCATGAAATGGGGCATACCATGGGATTAAACCACAACATGAAAGCCAGTCAAATGCTTAAACCTAACCAAATTCACAACAAGGCAATTACGCGTGAAATTGGATTAATTGGTTCAGTAATGGATTATCCTGCAGCCAACGTTGCTAAAGACAAAGCCAAGCAAGGAGATTACTTTACTACCCGTCCGGGACCATACGATTTATGGGCAATTGAATTTGGCTACGCGCCCTCTCTGTCTGATCCAATTAAAGAAACAAATCGCCAAGTAAGCCTCTTGTCTAAAGCAAACGATACCTTGTTGATATTTGGAAATGATGCAGATGATATGCGCGGCTCATTTAGTGGCATTGATCCACGGGTGAATGTAAACGACCTAAGTGGCGATGCTATTTCTTATGGCATTGAACGCATTCAATTGAGTTTAGATTTAATGTCGAAAATCAAAGATAAATACAGCAAGCCAAACCAAGGCTATCAAGAATTAAAACAAGCCTATTCTATCCTTCAAAATGAATATTTTCAGCAAACAAATGTGATTGTAAAATACATCGGTGGCGTTTATGTGAACAGGGCTTTTGTGGGTCAGCCTGGCGAAGGTAAAGCATACGTTCCTGTTCCTTTGGCAGAGCAAAAAAGAGCCATGAAAGCATTGTCGCAATACGCGTTTGAACCTGCTGCATTTGGCGTTCAGAATAATTTATACCCTTATCTACAAAGTCAGCGTAGGGGATTTAATTTCTTTAGCAATACAGAAGATCCAAAAATAAATGAGCGCGTTTTGAGCTATCAAACTATTCTGTTAAGTCACCTAACTAACCCAAGTGTATTGAAGCGTTTAACCAACTCACGCATGTATGGAAACACCTATTCTGTAATTGCCATGTTTAACGATTTAACCACCGCAATTTTCAAAGGGGATAATGGTTCCATTCCAACCTTTAGGTTCAACCTACAAGATACTTATGTAGATCGTTTATTAAGCATGGTGAAATCAGAAAATTTTGATGCTATTTCGCAAGCCGCAGCCTTAACTCAATTAAAAGCCATTGAGAAAATGCCCGCCGGTGCCAGTGAAGAAGCAAAAGCGCAATCTCTCTTGCTGAACCAAAAAATTAAGCAGGGTTTAGAAAAATAACATGCATACATCTGTCACATGTGAGGGATTTAAGGAACACTGACTGAACCTTTAAATTAGAAAAATTCAAAAAAAATAACATGCATAAATCTATCACTCGTGAGGAACTTAAGCAACTCTTGTTAAACCAAAAGGATGTTTTTGTAATTGATGTTAGAAGCGAAGACGAGTATGCTAGCGGACATATTCCTTTTGCAACAAATATACCTGTGGAGAATGTTGAGGCGGGTGATTTTGTGGCTAAGGAAGGCCAAATACTGGTGACAGCATGTGGCAGGGGCGGAGGAAGGGCCAGAAGAGCTGCTGCTTTTTTAAGTGAAAATTCTGCCAATGAAGTGTATACTTTAGAAGGTGGTTCCTTGGGCTGGCTCGATCACGAAATTAGCTCCTAGCTTTTTCGTTATTGAGTTTTAAGAAAAAGTCAATAATCATTCTATCAATTAACCTTGGTTTCGCTAAATGTATAGCTAAATGTATATGAACAAGCAAATGATATCCTTTAAATGGCAAAATTCCTGTAAACTATTTTAATAGGAACAGCTATCATATAATTGCTTAAGAGTGTGGATTCGTTTGCTTTTTTAATTGTAAATCACAATAAGATAGGCAATTAAATAAAAATAATTGAAGCTCGGTCGGATTCGGCGATTTCGACCTTACATTTGCATTCCAATTTTTTTGCTTAATTAGCCTGAAATGTGTCCGCATTGAACATTGGTTCAGACCGAAAAATGGAGAAATATTAACACAAATCATTACAATGAAATTATCACAGTTTAAGTTTGCCTTTAATGAAGCCTTGATAGCCAAATACCCTACAGAAGCCAGAGACGAGTCAAAATTAATGGTTATTAACAGGGAAAAAGGTAAAATAGAACACAAAAAATTCTCTGATATTTTAGGCATGTTTAACGACCGTGATGTAATGGTTTTAAACAATACCAAAGTTTTTCCTGCCCGTTTATATGGAAGCAAGGAAAAAACAGGTGCCAAAATCGAAGTGTTTTTGTTACGTGAACTTAACAAAGAAATGAAGCTTTGGGATGTTTTAGTTGATCCCGCTCGTAAAATTCGCGTTGGCAATAAATTGTATTTTGGAAACGACGATTTAGTTGCCGAAGTAGTTGATAATACTACTAGTCGCGGTAGAACCATTCGCTTCTTATTTGATGGCAGCGACGAAGAATTAAGGAAATTAATTGATAAATTAGGCGAAATGCCCCTCCCAAAATACATGGGAAGAGAGGTTGAGAAAACCGACAAAGAACGATTCAATACTATTTTTGCTAAAAATATAGGCGCCGTTATTCCGCCTACTGCAGGCATGCATTTTAGCAGGGAATTAATGATGCGCTTAGAAATTAAAGGCATTCGTTTTCCTGAGTTAACTTTACACAATGGTCTGGGTTCGTTTAGAACCGTTGAGGTGGAAGATTTAACCAAACATAAAATGGATTCTGAGTATTTTGAAATTCCGGTTGAAACTACTCAAATTGTAAATACTGCCTTGGTAGAGAAAAAGAAAATTGTGGCGGTAGGAAATTCGGTGATGCGTGCCTTGGAATCGGCTGTTTCTTCGGCAGATCGCTTGAATCCGCTTAGTGGTTGGACAGATAAATTCCTTTTTCCACCGCACGATTTTAAAATTGCCAATGTGTTAATTTCTAACTTTCATCCACCTGAGTCCACCTTATTAATGGCTTCTGCAGCTTTTGGAGGCTTTGAATTGATGGAAGAAGCCTACAACGAAGCGGTTAAGAAAAAATATCGATTCTTGGCTTATGGTGATGCCATGATTATTATTTAATGAAAAAATACGCATTAATTGTTGCTGGTGGCAAAGGCTTACGCATGGGCACTGAGATTCCAAAGCAATTTTTGGAATTAAACGGACTGCCCGTTTTAATGCATACGCTAAAAGCATTTCGCCAAATTGAGGGCATTCATTTAATCTTAGTACTTCCCGCATTGCATTTTGCTTTCTGGAAAGACTTATGTGCAAGGCATCATTTTGATTTGCCGCACCAGCTTGTAGCAGGAGGAGATACGCGATTTGAGTCGGTTAAGAACGGACTCTCGCAAATTGAGGATACCGATTCTTTGGTGGCCATTCATGATGGGGTAAGACCTTTGGTATCAGAAAAAATCATTGAAGATTGTTATGCCATTGCGCTCCAAAAGGGCAATGGCATTGCAGTTGTTCCCTCAAAAGATTCCATTCGCAAACAAGAATTATTGAATAACCACAGCGTAAATAGGGCTAATTATTATTTGGTTCAAACCCCTCAATGCTTTCAAACAAAACTGATTCAGGCTGCTTATCAAACTACTTTTGAAGATAACTTTACCGATGACGCCAGTGTTTTAGAGGCAACAGGTGTAGAAATAAATATGATGACAGGTGATTACAGGAATATAAAAATTACCGCCCAAGAAGATTTAATAGTAGCAGAGGCTTTGCTCAAAAACTAGCCTCATCATTTGGCAATTAAATAATACCCATTGTAATGATTAAATAGCACAAAGATATTTGATATTTACAATGGGTAAATGTCGATATAACAAAATAATAGTACAATGAGATATTTGTTGAAATTATACTATATATTTTGTAAAATCGGTATAAGGTATAAATAATTGTAGTAGTGTATTTACTCAAAAACTAGCCTAATTATTTGGACTATAAAATTAGGTATAAATAACGGTAACAGTAAATTTGCCCAAAAACTAGCGTAAGCCTTTGGTTTATTAAATAAACTATAAATAACGATAACACCGAATTTGCCCAAAAACTAGAGTAAGCCCTTGGCTATTAAATAAGGAATTATAAGCCATAACATGCCTTTGATTAGAAAAAATACAAAGCCCATTGCGCCCAAACGCTTTACCAAAAACTTAAACTTGCCCCTGCCTTTATGACTAACCGGGCATTCGAGCGGCTTATCTTGTATTTTATTAACGCTTTCCATTTTTTGTGCTTGCAAAAATAGCTTTGTTTTTGATAATCTCAAAATTGAAACGGTCAGTAATTTAATGTATGCGTAATAAAATGGTCATACTTATATGCACATCGATTTCATTATTTTTTGCTATGTTTGAAGATGTGGAAAGGATACCGTTTTGCTTAGGATATTTTTTATTGGAAGTGGCCGACTAAACCAAAACCTTGCCCATGCATTTTTAAATACCGATGTAGAAATGGTAGGAGTGCATTCGCAAACAGAACAACATGCACAAGTATTTTCTGAAAAGTTTGGAATGCCTTTATTCATAGATTTGACAAGCATTCCCGCCGATTGCGACGTGTACTTTTTAGGTGTAAGCGACAATGCAATTTCTGAAGTATCCGCCTTATTAAATGTTAAAGGCGTTGTAGTTCATTGCTCGGGCTTGCTAGCAATTAATGTATTAGATCCTAAAAATCACAGAGGTGTTTTTTGGCCGATCCAATCTTTGAACAAAGACTTATATGCCGATTTTTCTCAGGTGCCAATTTGTATTGAAGCCTCAGACGAAATAAACTTAAGAATTCTAGAATCTCTTGCCGATAGAATCACTCGAAAAGCAAGATTCATAAGCACGAAGCAACGCCAAACCTTGCACCTTTCGGCTGTTATGGCCAATAATTTTTCTAATCATTTATTCGTTCTTGCTAAGGATTATTTACATCAACATAATTTAAACTTTCAGGACCTAATGCCTTTAATTCAGGAAACATTCCGTAAGATAACTATAATGGATCCAGCATTGGTTCAGACCGGACCAGCAGCGAGAAACGATGTTAACACCATGCTTCTCCATGAAGAAATGTTGCGCAACAACCAAGAATTATTAAAAATCTATAAAACCATGAGCGAAAGCATTCGCATAAAACATTCAACATGATTAAATCAATTAGAAAATCGCTTTTACTGATGCTGTTTATTCTTTTAATGATGCCTGTTTATGCCATCAGAATTCTTTTGCCTATGGATGTGGACCAAAAGAATCATTTAAAAGCGTATGGCCTTTCCTATTGGGTGCTTAAGCAAGATTTGGAAGTCAATTGGCTACTAAATTACCGAGGCGGCAGCTTTATGATTAATTATAGCGAACAGATTGAAGGAGAGTGCAAAATTAGAGGCATAACCTATGATATTATTAGTGAAGGTCAAGTGACAGAAATACTAACAGAGGTGGCAAGACCAGAGGTGAATATGGAATTGGTTCGTTTGCTTAAAGCGCCTAAAATTGCCGTTTACTCACCAAAAACAAAACAACCTTGGGACGATGCCGTAACCCTTGTTTTATCCTATGCCGAAATTCCTTATGAGGTGGTTTACGACGATGAATTGCTAGAAGGCAAGTTAAGTTTATATGATTGGCTGCATGTGCACCACGAAGATTTTACAGGGCAATATGGTAAATTTTACTCCTCATTCGCCAATGCAGCTTGGTATCAGGCCGATGTAAGAGAAAATGAGGCTATGGCTTCAAAACATGGCTATGCAAAGGTTTCAGAGCTTAAATTGGCAGTGGCAAAAAAAATTAGAGATTATGTGTTGGGTGGCGGGTTTATGTTTGCTATGTGCAGTGCCACAGACACCTACGACATTGCATTAGCGGCAGATGGCTTGGATATTTGCGAACAGGTTTTTGATGGCGATCCTGCAGATTGGCAAGCCGATAAAAAACTCGATTTTAGCAAGAGCTTTGCGTTTAAAGATTATAACTTGTATTTCGACCCCTATATATACGAGCACAGTTATATTGACGCCATGCAAGGCACAAGGCCTGTTACAGAAGATAACGACGTGTTTTCATTGTTCGAATTTAGCGCAAAATGGGATATGGTGCCTACCATGTTAAATCAAAATCACACCAGCACTGTCAAAGGTTTTTGGGGACAAACTACCGCATTTAGAAAGCCATTTATAAAAAGCGATGTGCTCATTTTAGGCGATAATAAGTCGCTAAACGAGGCCCGCTACATTCACGGCACTTTTGGAAAAGGCACTTGGACTTTCTATGGCGGCCACGATCCAGAAGATTATCAGCACCAAGTAGGAGAGCCGCCCACAGATTTAAACCTGCATCCCAATTCGCCAGGGTATCGCCTTATTTTAAATAATGTATTGTTTCCTTCGGCACAGAAGAAAAAGCAAAAAACATGAGATATTTAGCCATTTAAATCAAAACACACATAACAAGGTGGTTTTTATTTTTCGGTCTGAACCAATTATTTTTGCGCTTGTTGACTGATTTTGGGCAAAAAACCGCCGATAAATAGAAAAATGCTACCAGATAATCATTTCTATAAAATGGTATTACAAGTAAATATATCTTTGTATTACCAAATCGGCCATTTAAATCATAAAGAAGCAATTGAGATAAAAGGATGATTGGGTAATATTAACCATTAACTAAAATATTTATATGAAATCACATTCAAACCCAAATTCAACCGGAATCCTATTTACCTTGTCGTTTATTGGATTATTCTTTGTTTCGCTAATTGTAATCCTAGTGGCCGATATAGAAATAGGATCTTTATTCGAAGATCAAGTTAATTCTGCTATAAACGCGCAAGTTCATTCAAAAGTAAGCTCTGCTGCATCATCAGCAAAAAGCACCGGAAGCATCAGCAATTCTTTGTTTTACGAATTTGGTAAATAATACCAATCGTTAATGCCGATATAACAAAATAATTTTTACAATGAGATATTTGTCGAAATTGAACTACATATTTTGTATAATCGGTATAAATATAATTATTCTAAAGCATACACTTTATAAGCTTTAAAATTTGTAGTATCAAATACCGCATGGGGGCCATCCTGCCTAGTTGTATATTATTAATAATACTGTTTTAAAAAACATCACTAAACCAAAAATTGGATTTAGTGTAAATTACACAAGCAAATGAAAATAGAAAAGTTCGATTAAGCCATAAATTAACTAATACAAAATACTTCTAAAACAATTTGAAGCAATCTAACCTAAACAAGTAAAAAAAGGAGCCTCGGCTCCTTTTTTGTGAAATAAAGTAAAGTAATTTGGCCTAATTATCTAAGTATTCCCAAAGCCCATTCACCAAAGCCCAGTGGCCAAAACCCAAATTACTAAAACCCAACGCCCAACGCCTAAAACCCAAAGACCAAAGCCTAAAGCCCAAAACCCAAAACCCAAAGCCCAAAGCCCAACGCCCAAAGCCCAAAGACCAACCCCCAAAGCCCCCCTTACTAAAAAGACTTGAACCCAATAAGCCTCCTGCATTCATTTAAGGTTGCATTAGCACTCTCAGAGGCCTTTTCCTTGCCAAGCTTAACCACCTTCCTTAAAAGCACATCATCATGCTGAATCTGAGTTATTTTTTCGCGAATTGGAGTAAGATAATTCACCATATCCTCGCCCAAATCCTTTTTAAAATCGCCATACCGAATGGTACAATTGGCATATAAATTTTCATAATACACCAACTTTTCGGCACTAGAAACCACCTTCATTAAGTCGAATAAATTCTGAATAGGGGTTGGTGGTGCAGAATTTGCCTCGGTAGGACCACCATCAGTTAAGGCACGACTCATTTTTTTTCTTATTACATCAGGGGAATCAATGAGGTTAATCACATTACCATCCCCATCGCTTTTACTCATTTTTCCGCCACCCTGCAAACCTGGAATTTTCACCAATTCTTTGCCATAATTGAATGCATACGGTTCAGGAAAAACCTCTTGCACATAAATTCTATTGAATCTGTTTCCAAATGTGCGGGCCATTTCCAAATGTTGCTCTTGGTCTTTACCAACAGGCACTTTGGTGGCCTTGTGTATAATAATATCAGCGGCCATTAAAACAGGGTAGGTAAGTAATCCTGCATTTATGTTATTTGGCTGCGTTCTAGCTTTGTCTTTAAAAGATGCCACACGCTCCAACTCGCCCAAATAAGCATGCATATTTAACATCATATACAATTCTGGAATCTGCGGCAAATCGCTCTGTATATATAAAGTACAAGCCTCAGGATCCAAGCCACACGCTAGATATTCTACTAAAACTTGCCTAACATTATTGTGCAAATCGGCAGGATTGGGATGCGTAGTTAGACTGTGATAATCGGCAATAAAAAAATAACATTGATGCTCATATTGCATCTTTACAAAATTGGTCACCGCACCTAAATAGTTCCCCAAATGCAGGTTTCCGGTAGGCCTAATACCACTTACAATAATCTCTTTGCTCATATCTGCCGCAAATTAATGATTTTTCTTGGTTTCATTTTCTATTAAATGCCAGAGTTTTTCGGCTGTTTTATCCCAAGAAAATTTCAACTTCTGTTCTTTGCCTTTTTCAATGACGGTCTGAACCAAAGCAGGGTTTTGATATAATTTTAACATGCCCTCACTTATTTCATTCACGTTAAAAGGATTAACATAAACAGCCGCATCGCCTGCAATTTCTGGCATACAACTCGCATTGCTGCATATAATGGGCACTTCACATTCCATGGCTTCCACCAGAGGAATTCCAAATCCTTCAAAATACGACAAGAAACTCAAAGCAAATGCCGATCCCATAATATCTTCTAAGTCGCTCTGAATAACCCTTCCAGTGAATATAATGTCATCTATGTGTTCACATTTTTTTAAAACATCCTCAATGGCTTCATCACCCCAAAAACTAGCGCCCACAATGAGTAATTTGTAAGGAGACCCGCTCTTTATCTTAAATAAATTAAATGCTTCTATGAGTCGAACCAAGTTCTTGCGCGGACTTTGAGAACCCACAAAAAGGAAATAGGGCTTACCCTGGGAAAACTTGTTTTGAGTTTCCAATTGGCGTTCGGTGCCAAGCTTTTTATACCCTTCGTTTATGCCATTATATACAACAGAAATTTTAGTTGGTTCAGTCCCATAAGTCTCTACCAAATCTCTTTTGCTAAATTCTGATACCGTGGCAATGCAATCTGCCGCCGCAACAAATTTTGGCATAAAGAAATTATAATATTTCCTGTAAAAATACTTTAAGTCATTAGGATAATGATGAAAGTTGATATCGTGTACTACTGCCAATTGTTTGGTTTTACAACCTAAAACCAACAAACCATCGGTTGATAAAAATATGTCGGGCTTAAGTTTATTGAGCAAATTTCTTACCGACCATTGATAATAAATGAGGTATAAAAATGGATGCCGCGCTGGCGGGAAAAGCACAATAGGCTTGATATTGTTGGCAAAAATAAATTCTTTGGAATAAGGCCTATCAAACAAAAAAATAAACTCATGCTCTGGGTGAGATTGCGTAATTCGCTTCAGCGTTTGGTAGGTAAACCATCCAATTCCATCCAATTTATTTGAGATTAAGGAGCGGGTATTTACCACAATTTTCATGCGAACAAGTATAAATTATTTTAAGCAAAATACCCCCTCATTAATTAAAAAATGCATATCTTCTTTTGATAGAAAATTACTAAACTTGTTGCATGTGTTACCATGCTTCTGTAAATGCCACCTACCAACAATTAGAAGAAAGGTACGAAAGGCCCTTTCTGGGCAATTTATTTCCTTCCTTTACCAATAAAACAGAGGTGGTAGCATATCATTTAAATGGATTTGATTTTCCTTTTATGCCCGTTATTACCCAAGAGCAAAATACGGTTATGCAATGTTTTCAATGGGGATTAATTCCCAATTGGACAAAAAATTATGAGCAAGCAAAGACAATTCGCATACAAACGCTCAATGCAAAATCAGAAACCGTTTTTGAAAAATCATCCTTTAAAGAATCTATAAAAAGGCAAAGATGCCTTGTTCCTTTAACAGGTTTTTTTGAGTGGAAAGAAATGGGCAACAAAGAAAAGCAACCTTATTTTATTCGCCTAAAAATGCAGCAAATATTTTCTTTAGCGGGCATATACGCAACCTGGCAAAACACCGAGGAGGATAGGGTTTATAATACATTTAGCTTGCTCACTACCCAAGCAAATCCACTTATGGCCCAAATCCACAACACCAAATTACGCATGCCTGTAATATTGGATCAGACCGAAGAAAAAATTTGGCTCGAACCAAAAAGCACTGCAACAGACTTGGAAAAATGCTTCTTGCCCTTTGCAGAAGAATCCATGGAAGCCTATTCCATTTCTAAATTAATTGGAAGCAGAAAACAATCCAGCAATGTTCCAGAGGTTGTCTTGCCATTTAAATATGAAAACCTGGATTTGTTTTCATAAAAAAAGCTGCTCTTTAGGGGAGCAGCTTTTTTTTTAGATATGCATTCTTTGTTTCTTCTCTAACAATGCATCCTTAGTTTCTACGTGATCTGGATCTGGTACACAACAATCTACCGGGCAAACAGCAGCACATTGAGGCTCTTCATGGAAGCCTACACATTCTGTACATTTGTTGCTTACGATAAAATAAGTGTCTTCAGAAACAGGAGCAAAGCGCTTAGATACTTCAACGGTTTCGCCATCAACTGTAACAGTTCCGCTTAGGTTGTTTCCATCTGCCCATGCCCACTCGGCACCAGCTTCATAAATTGCGTTGTTTGGACATTCTGGTTCGCATGCACCGCAATTGATGCATTCGTCTGTGATTATAATAGCCATAATTATTTATTTTTTTATAGGATGATAACAACTGCAAGTTTAGTTTTGTTGGCGCTTTCAAAAAAATAGAATTAGTCTAAATTATATGAGTTATTCACAAAGAGTAGAAGTATTTTCAAAATTAGGGGACAAGTTGGCTGCGATAAATGCAGAATCGCCTCATTTACAGATAGCTTATTTGCACAACAATTGGTTTACCATCGACATGCAATTAAAGGCAATTCATGCCTGGGCTCAACTTTTAAACAAAGAAAATTTAGATAAATGGCTTTTAGGGTATAATTTAAGTGAGCCAAAAGAGCCAAAAAGGATTGCTTTGATACTTGCAGGCAATATTCCAATGGTTGGTTTCCACGATTTACTGTCGGTTTTAATCACAGGAAATATTGCCTTGGTTAAACTAAGCAGCGACGATACAAAATTCATGGAATGGCTAATTGAGCAAATAAAAGAGATTGATTCTGCCATGGGAGGCAAAATCATTATGGCCGAAGCCTACCAATTAAAAAACTACGATGCCGTTATTGCGACAGGAAGCAATAATAGCAACCGTTATTTTGAATATTATTTTAAAAACGTGCCTAACTTATTGCGCAAAAACCGAAAAAGTTTAGCTGTATTAACCGGCAATGAAAGTGCAGAAGAATTAGATGCACTGGCAGACGATGTGTTTATGTATTTTGGCATGGGATGTAGAAATGTTTCCAAATTGCTTTTGCCTAAAGGATATAATTTAGAGCCAATGTTTGTGGCTTTTGAGCGCTATAAGGATATTATAAATCACAACAAATTCGCAAATAATTATACCTACCATAAAGCTTTATTTTTAATGAATCAAGATCCACATTTGGACAATGGTTTTTTAATCGTAAAACAAGATGATATGCTCGATTCGCCATTAAGTGTATTGATGTTTCAGTTTTATGAAACTGCCGAGGATGTAGAAGCATTTTTAGCACTTCACAAGGAGCATATTCAATGCGTGGTTGGACATACGCCTAATCTTGAAAGAATTCCCTTTGGAATGTCGCAACAGCCATCCTTGTGGGACTATGCCGATGGCGTTGATACAATAGCTTTTTTGAAAGATCTGGCTTAAGCTAAAAAGCCAGATTTTTCAAAACTTTTTTCTATGATTTCTGCTGCCAATTTTTCCATCGGCTGCAAGCGATCTAATAGCGGGTTAATTTCTGTAATTTCAAATGCTATTAATTTAGGCTGAGCCAATAAAAAACTCAAGGCATCAATTGCTTGCTCTTTCGACAAGCCATCATGAACAGGCGTGCCAGTTCCAGACGAATTGGAGGGATCTATGCTGTCTACATCAAATGAAACTAGGATGTGGTGGCAATGAGCTAAATAATCTACACTTTCTTGCAAGATTTTTTCTAAGCCCAAATTTCGCCTGTCGTTAGGCACAAAATGCTTTATGCTGAGGTCGTTTAAAAGATTAATTTCTTCCGACTCTAAATCCCTAATGTCTATAAAAACTAAATTAGATGGGTCCAATTTTGGGCTCAACTTTTTAGCCCCCAGCTTGGTTAAGTCCTGCCATTTTTGTTGGGTGTATTTTTCTACCTGGTTTTTACCCTTCGATTCATCTAAAATACCCATGGCAGCTGCCAATGGCATACCATGCATGTTTCCGCTTGGAGAGGTGTAAGGTGTATGAATATCGGCATGTGCATCAATCCAAATTACGCCCAATTTATTGTCAGGATATAATTCTTTATAAGCTGTGATGGCAGCTAAGCCATTGCTATGGTCGCCACTAATTATCCAAGGAAATTGATTGGCCGTTATAGCCTCCTGGATTATTAAATTTGCACTTTTTATTACCTCATAAATAGTGTCAATATGTAAGGCAAAGTTTGTTTCTTCACTTTCAGAAAGTTCCTCAAACTTAATTACCTCAATTGGGATATTTGATAATAAACTTTGAGGCAATTCTTTTAATAATGCTTGCGGACCAAATTTTGCGCCCTTTTTACCTGCACCAAAATCCGATTCAATACTTATAATCTTAACATTTTTCACAAAACCTCCAAGGGATGGTAGGCAACAAATATAAAGCAAATACTAGTGCTGGCAAAATGAAGGAAGCATAATAAAATAAGAAAAATAGATTTATATTATTTAACCATTTATTATTTTAAAATTACCAAAACCTTTCGTTAAAATTGTAAAAAATTTCAGGAATTGACCACGTTAAATATCAAAAATCGGTATACCGACCTTATCCATCAAACTTTTTTCTTTCCCCGTCATGGATTCAATGTAATTGATAATCAATTGCAATTCCATGATATCAACCTCATGGAGCTAATAGAAAAGTATGGTACGCCCTTAAAATTTTCCTATTTACCCAAAATAGGCTCGCAAATTGATAAGGCAAGATTACTGTTTCAGCAGGCTTTTGAAAAATATAATTATGAGGCAACTTATAATTATTGCTATTGCACCAAAAGTTCACATTTTAGTTTCGTGCTGAACCAAGTGCTTAAAAGCGGGGTGGATTTGGAAACAAGTTCGGCATTCGACCTTAATATTATTGAGCGTTTGGCCAACTCTGGTAAATTTAAAAAGGACCAGTATATCGTTTGTAATGGTTATAAAACCGAAGAATACGCTAAAAATATAGTTCATTTGGTGAATAACGGTTTTGAAAATCTCGTTTGTGTGATGGACAATACCAAGGAGTTTGATTTAATATCGGCTTATACCACCAAACCTACTAAACTAGGCATTAGAATTGCCACCGAAGAAGAGCCCAATTTCTTGGTTTATACTTCTAGATTGGGAATGAGTCACAAAAAAATAATCGATTTATACAAAGAAAAAATCGAGAACCATCCCAATTTCAAATTAAAAATGCTTCACTTCTTTGTGAATTCTGGAATTAGAGATACAACCTATTTTTGGAGTGAGCTTACCCGATTGGTGAATGTGTATTGCGATGTTAAAGAGGTTTGTGCCGATTTAGATACCTTAGATATTGGTGGCGGTATGCCTATTTACACCTCCCTAGGCATAGAGTACGATTATGCTTACATGATTGATCAAATTGTATATTATATCAAAGCAATTTGTGAAAATAGGGGCGTTCCAGTGCCAAATCTGTTTACAGAGTTTGGATCGTTTACTGTTGGTGAAAGTGGGGGAATGTTGTATTCTATTATTGGTCAGAAAGAACAAAACGATAAGGAACTTTGGTATATGATAAACAGTTCATTCATCACTACTTTACCAGATACTTGGGGAATTGGTCAGAAGTTTATTATGCTTGCTATTAATCAGTGGGACAAAGAATTTCAGCGAATTAACTTGGGCGGATTAACCTGTGATAGTCAGGATTTTTATAATTCTGATACCAATACCAATCAGGTTTTTATGCCCAAATTAAAAGAAGGTGAAACTTTGCACATGGGCTTTTTTCACACAGGCGCTTACCAAGAAAGTTTAGGAGGCTACGGAGGCATTCAACATTGCTTAATACCAGCGCCTAAGCATATCTTAATTGATAAAGACGAGGAAGGAAATTTAAGCTATTCTTTGTTTGCTAATGAGCAAAGCGCAGAAAGCATGTTAAATATTTTAGGTTATTAGTTTGTAAAAAGCAGAAAAGTAATATATTTGCACAAAATTAAAATTATGGCAACCACGCGATTGAAAAGAAAAGGAAGAAGAAATAAAGTGTCTTCAGTGTTACGTAAAATTGGTATCAAAGTAAATACCCGATTAGTAAAGATAAAATCTCCTAATGCTGAGCGTACTATAATAGTAGAAGACTAATTCTATTCTCAAAAGAATTCAAAAACCTCGAAGTAAAACTTCGAGGTTTTTTTTTGGACTTCACTTTGAAAATAAAATTTTGCTCCAGTCCATTGGCCGCTTAACTTTAAATTACACCTACTTTAAATCAAATGGTGGCATTTGTTAACCAAATTATTCTATTTAAGGATGCCACTCAAAAGCAATGTGAAGTTTATTGAAATCAAGAATGTGACGCAAGAGAGGTGTTTAATTTATTAAAATTAAGTCTTTGACGCTAAGCAAAATTTGTCGAAATACAGACAGTGACGAAAATCTAAATAAATGGCAAAAAAAAAGAAATTAGATGAAGCTCAAATACTTCAAACTAATTTCTATTCTAGCTTGTGCCGTGGAGGAGATTCGAACTCCCATACCCTTGCGAGCACCACCCCCTCAAGATGGCGTGTCTACCAATTTCACCACCACGGCAGGTAGGCGCAAATATCCTTTAAAATAACGAAATAGCCAAAAGAAAATCTATTTAACAGCCCCTTTAAGAGGAGATAAAACAGTAGATATTCCATCCACCAAAGATCCAAAACCATCTACCACTGCTTGAAAGTCGGTAACAAACAGCACTATGATGAATGTAATGAAAATTATAAAGAAAAATCGAAGTATTTGATTCATATCTTGATTTGAAGATCAAATTTAATATTTTTATAGAAAAAACCGACCTGCAAATAAAAACATTCCCCCCAATACCCAGATATTTTCTACTTTAGTGAACTATTTTATCCCAATGAATCAAAAATATCAAATAAGTTCTGAATCGCTTCAAGTCTCAATTCAGGAAAATGGAGCAGAATTGTGCTCGGTTAAAGATATAAAAACCGGACTTGAATTTATGTGGGATGCCAATCCAGATATTTGGAACAGGCATGCACCAGTGCTATTTCCAATTGTTGGCAAATTAAACAATAATGAAATTAGGATAAACGGACAAAAATATTCCATGAATCAACATGGTTTTGCCCGCGATATGCCCTTCGAACCCATCGAAGTATATAGCGATTTGCTGAAATTTATGCTCGAATCGAATGAAGAAACTTTGAAAAAATTCCCTTATGAATTTAAATTCTTCATCACCTATCAAATTGTAAAAAACAAGGTAAGTATAACTTATTCCTGTCTGAACCAAGGCCAAGAAAATATGTATTTTTCTGTGGGTGCACATCCTGGTTTTAAGTTGCCCTTGCCTCAATTAGATCAATACCAGATCGAATTCGAATATCCTGAGGATTTAAACAGGCATTTACTCAAGGATGGCTTGTTTAGCGGAGAAACGGAGTCTTTGGGTCGGCAAACTCAAATTTTGCCATTAAACTCAGCCCTATTTTTGAAGGATGCCATTGTGCTAGAAGGATTAAAGAGTACCTGGCTTAAATTGGTTCAAACCGAAACCAACTTTGCTGTGAAATTAGATTTTGCGGGATTTCCATACATGGGCATTTGGGCCAAATTGGGCGCGCAAGATTTTATTTGCTTGGAACCATGGCAGGGCTTGGCCGATTCTATAGGCTTTGAGGGCGAAATTTCACAGAAAAAGGGCATTCATTGCCTTGGTCCTGGCTCTGAGTTAAGCTTCACCTATTCTTTGGAATTTTCGGCAGGATAATTCATAAAAAGAGCAAAAAAAACAGCACCTATAAAATAGGCCATAATATCCCATGGATCAAGGGTATAGGTTTTAGTTAATAGGGGCGCAATTCCCTCAAAAGCTATGGTAAAAAATCCGCAGGTTGCTAGAATGGCCGTGTAGGAAAAATTGAAATTTTTTGCCACTAAATAGTGCTGTAATTGAAGTGAAGCACCCATTACTAGGGGAATTAAGAGCAAATCATCCAAATAATTTCTTACAAAATTAGGCGCTAATATTACGGCCTGAACCAATTTATCCAGCGCAAATACTAGGAGAATCCAAACGTAAGAAACTTTAAAACTCATCCAGGCATTATAGCCAGTATTATGGTTACCAGCACAATAAGGAAAACCAGGATTAATTGACCACGTTGAAGCAAGCCTTCAATAAATTTCCAAAAAACGCTATTAGCTGCTTTTTTTAACTTTATCTTATTCATCATGGGAGATTGTTCTTGCTGCTCTTGCTCAAGAAAAGCCCGTTCCTCCCGGTATTTTTTATCCAAAATTTCGCCACATTGGCTGCAAAATGCAAGTTCGCCATTTGTCCAATGGCCACAATGTTCACACTTTTTTGAGGAACTAATTATGTCTGAAGATTTCATTAAGTTGTTTTTCTCTGTAGGCAAATATCTGTTTTACATTCCTATCTACAAACAACCAATGAAGAAAAGGTGCCAAAATCCAGCCTTTTGAGCGATACGTGATGATATCGGTCATTTCGGTTTTGCCATTAACTTCCTTAAAAATATGCTGATGATGCCACGTGGTATATGGTCCTCCCAACTGTTGGTCAACAAATTTAAAGGGCGGATTCCATTCTATAATTTCTGTCTTCCAATTAAAGGGAATACCAAACAATTTGATTCTATAGCGAATTGTCTGACTAGGGAACATGGGAATTGGCAAAGGAGTAAGTATTTTGAAGTTTACATGTGGGGGAGTGAGCTTGTTTAAATTTTCGGCTTTGCTGAAAAATTGAAACACCTCATCCAAGGGTCTGTCGAGATTGGTGGTATAATTTAGAACTATTGCTTTCATAGTATGATAAATAACAGAAGGGGTAATATTGTTTTAAATCTGCCAATTTTACTAACTAGACAATTGTTAAGGTGGGTTTTACAAATGTTTTATTCAGCAATATTGTTTATACATAAAGCATTAAATAGCAATATTTTATGGCCTATAATGTAAAGTTCCAGTTAAGTGCCAAAGTTTACAAAAGTAAAACAAGCCTTTTACAATTGTTTTCTTTTGTTTACATTTGTATCACCCTCTTAAAACATTTGTTAAATACTATTAATAATCAAGACTTTATATGGATGATTTAAATAAACGTGTGTTAAGTGTCATGGAAAAGAAGCTTTTGAGTAAATCTGCATTTGCCAATATACTTGATATCTCTTTGCCAGTGCTTACACACATAGGCTCGGGCAGGAATAAGCCTGGCATTGACCTTATAACCAAAATTCTAACCAATTTCCCGGAAATTAGTCCAGATTGGTTGCTTTTAGGTATTGGAACCATGAAACGTGAGCAAATAAATAAGCCGGATATTTCCTTAGAATTACAGAAATTGACGGATTTAAGTTCAAAATTTCCTGATTTTAACCAAAATGCAAGCAAAATATTGGAATATCATGCCATATTGCTAAAAGAGATCCTTTATTTAAATGAGCTAAATCCTTACCTAAAAGCTATTCAGAATAATTCCGACTATTTTTCTTTGGAATTAGCCCAATTAAAAGACGATCTAATTATTAAAGTAAAGGATTAGTTATGGATATTTAAATAATTGATTTATTGTATTATATAGTAT
>Ga0163151_10001369_pt1 | contig 41103 bp, 55 predicted proteins | sample OliLakLV19MP5IB2_FD_145596 | JGI IMG/M metagenome (GOLD analysis project Ga0163151, IMG submission 145596) | Freshwater microbial mat bacterial communities from Lake Vanda, McMurdo Dry Valleys, Antarctica - Oligotrophic Lake LV.19.MP5.IB-2 | ecosystem: Environmental > Aquatic > Freshwater >...
ACCTATTACAGGCTGGGACTCACGTCTGGGGACATATATGGATCTCAACGGGAGTAATCAGGATGGAGTACTCAACCTAACAGGAAAACAAGTAGCACTTCAACAGGTCACTATAGAGATTATCCACAGAGCCGATTCAGTCAGTCAATATAAAAGAGTTTTCCATGTTGGCGTAACGGCAGATCGTACCCACTCAATTGAATTTGACGATGGGTGGGGGTATGTTTTTAATGCTGGGTGGTCAGGAGGCGGAGGTTCTTGGTCTATCCCTAAGCCGGCTGTTGGAGATATTGATCACTTCTTCTGGACATACGATTGGGGATCAACAGCCAACAATCCGATTATCTACAAGAACGGCATTTCACAGACCGTTACAGTGCGCGGAGCACCATCAGGTACTGCAAACAATGACTATACAAAGCTGACGATTGGTTCAGAATTAAGCACGAGTCAATACTGGGATGGGCGCATATATCTTGTTCGGATGTGGAGGCGTGTTCTTACAGCAGGCGAAGTAACACTTCTAACAAATAACCCCTGGGCTATTTATGGAAACAATCCGAAAGCATTTATGCGAGTTGGTAAGGCACCAGCCGCAGGAGCACCAGTCACATCAACCTCTATTTTTCAAACAACTAATCAGTTCTGGGGATCATAAATCTATTGATTACTAGGAGGTTGCAAGATATAATTAACAGAGTTTCAAGTTTAAAACTAAGAAGCAGCTCGGAAGGCTGCTTTTTTTATGGAGAATATGGGAATAGCATTTAAGGGAAAACACACAAGATACATATCTTATATACCCACGGGCAATAGCTCAATCTATGGGTGGAAAGGTTTGGTGACTAAAATATGCCATTAAATTTAGATCTAGCAAATGAAGGAGGCGTGCAAATTATCGGAGACGGTGGTGAAAATCCAGCCGGAGTAGTTCAGTTTAGAACAGCAGGAGCTATGCCCGCGCTTAATCTCGGGAGGACAGCAACTGGTAGTCAAACAGTAGGAATCCTTAGATTCGGTGGAAGCTCTATGGCCTCTGGTGCTCTTATGGAGTTTACAGGGGGCTTTATATCAGTAACCTCAATAGTTTTGACAACTGTTGCAAATGTTGACTTTGTAATTCCAGTCCAAGTTGGACTCGAAACACGGTACATTCCAGTATTCAAAACGGCTGCGGTTGTTGGAGCAGCAACTTTCTAAGACATGCTAGATGATGGCATGTTTTAATCATTATGTCATGGACGTTGCAGGACGCTCAGATAAATATTGCATCTGAAATGGATCAGTCTTCCTCTGCTCCCACAGAGGGCGGTACTGATTGGATGATCAGAAAAAATGCCCTGAATAGGGCTCTAATTGATTGGGAAAATTCGAGTGATTGGGATAGTCTCAAAGTCTTCTATAACAGCAAGGTTACTGTTGCTGGATTTGCTACTTTGGGATTACCTGGTAACTTTAAGAAGCTAGATGGTATTCCTGGAATAACGTGGGATGGATCAAGTCATGCTAAGTTTCAAGTCATAGATCCCTCCACGAATCATCTTTACAACGATTCCGATAAGTTTGTAAATATATTTGACAATGCCCGCGATGGTAAAGCGATGTATATTCATTCGCCTACGCTAGCATCAGGAGCATCGGTTCAGTTTACCTATTACAAGAGCCCTCAAAGCCTCGCCTCAGCAGTAGATGTCATTGAAGTGCCTGATCCTACTTATGTACTTCAAAGAGCGCTCTATTACATATACAAGGGTCGTGAAGATGGTCGATTCCCTGAAGCAAAGGTTGAAGCAGATAAAATTCTAGCTCGCATGATGGAAAACGAAGCATCCAGGGGTCTCGCATATAGAGATAGAAGTATTCCAAATCAATTAGAGCAACGAGGCTTCAAAATTGGCAGGGACTGATATGTATGTCAAATTTCGATTTCAAAGAACCAGCTTACAAACCACCAAAAACCCTTCAGCTAGAATGGGACGAATGGCGTGGAGGATTAAATACACTTCTTCGCCAAACTGAGATCAAAGACAACGAACTCGCACAAGCTGATAACCTTAAGCTTGTAGGAAAGGGAGTTCCCACGAAAAGAGAAGGATCAGCAGACTACTTTCTAACTGCGCCCTCTGTCGCTACTGGCTCGCAAAGAGTTCGCGGACTTAAAGGTGTACTATTCGCATCAGGAGTATCAGGCGTTAATGAACTACTCGCGCTATCTGACTGGGGGATACTTGTTAAAAAAAGCGGCGCTTCTTATCAAAAAGTACTCGGTGCATCATGGGTCTCAGGATACAACGCTGAGATGGTGCAGGTGTACAACAAGGTCTATATAACAAATGGAATTGATACGCTTAAAAAGTATGATGGTGCATCTATCTACGGCTTTACACAGGTTTCAAAGCCTACAGGGGTACAGGTAACAAATTTATCGGGTGTCTCAGGTACATTTACAAGAGCGTTTCGCATATCAGCGTTTAATGCTGTAGGAGAGTCAATAGCCTCAGATGCAGTACTTATTACTAACACGCCTCAGGATTTAATTAATACAACACTGCGTGTAACATGGACTACCTCATCTCCAGCCTCATCAGTAGTAGGGTATGGTATTTATGGAGTTGATCAAGGGGATGAAAGACTGATCACATCGGTTGACGCGTCGACGCTACGATATGACTACGCTGGTATACCTGATCCTTCTAACCTAGTCTTTCCCTCACTCGCTGATACAACTAGTGGGCCAGTAGCAAAGTATGTTATTTCACACAAAGACAAACTAGTTCTTGGAAATATTAGTGGATTTGAATCAAGGATCTCATGGTCAGGAGGCGGAGTGAATGTAGATAAATTTAACTGGCAATACGGCGGAGGGTATATTGATATAGATAAAGATGCGGGGGATGAGATTAAGGGACTTATTGAGTTTCAGGATGCAATTATTGTTTTCAAGGAGCGTTCCATCTGGTCAGTTACTCTCGCGCTCGCTGATAGTATCGTTGTTCCGACAGTGAAGATGATCATGCGGGGTGTAGGATGTGTCTCCCACAGAACAATTCGCTATGTTGAGAACGATGTATTTTTCCTTTCAAGACGTGGAGTGTATACATTGGGGAATGAACCTAACTTCCTAAACGTGCTTCGTACCAATGAGGTCTCAGCTCGCATAAGACCGATATTTGAGACGTTAACCGCTGCCCAGCTTGAACAGGCTTGTGCGGTATATGCGACAAATAAGTATAGACTTGCATACCCTGCAACAACTGCAAATAAGAATACGAAAGAGATTATCTATGATCGAGAGCGTGTGGCATGGATGGGTCCAAATACCTACCCTGCTACTCCTGCGGTGTATGAGAATTATTATGACGGATCAAATGTGGATCAATTAGTATGGGGAGACTCCGACGATAATTTTGTAACAAACTTTTCAACAGCAAACTCAAACGATAAAGGAGTGAAGATTCAGACGATACTTATAACAAAAAAGACTTCTTTTGGCAATCAATTTCGGTTTAAACAAATGAAGAATCTCTATTCTAACTGGAGGAATGTGGCAGGATCGCCATTTGTAAATATTATTCTTGAAACAAGGGACGGTGCTGTAGGCTCAGCTCAGTCGTTTAGTATTACCGCTTCAAACGCGGGCATTGGATGGGGATTTGATAAATGGGGTACGTTCAAATGGGGAAATACCTCTGGTGCAGGAAATTCAGCAGGGAGCAATGACCTTGCTAAGAGAACAAGAATGAACAAGGTGGGGAGAACATTGCAGGTAGAAGTGACAACGACTGGAAACAATGATACCTATGAGTTATTAGCAATGCAGATACAAGCGCAGGAACTCGGCGAAGGAATTATTCCTAGCTCGTGGTCGACATCATAAACTATTGTATTTGTTTGTTAGTAAGTTTATAATTTAGGTAGTCAAAAGTTTATGACTCATTGGCACCGCAAGGTGTCTTTTTTATTTTATGCCGGCAAATATCGCACGTCCTTCCGTTGATGAAAACATCAGTACCACGCTATCAAGTGGTATTACTGATGTGACTACATCTATGGATGTGGCAGCTGCTACAAAGATCGTTTCTCCTTGTTATCTAGTTATAGACCGTGTTGACAGTGCTGGAGCGCTAAAGGCTACTTCCCTATGGGAGTATGTCAAGGTAACTAATGTCGCAGGCAACACTCTAACTATTACAAGAGCACAGAGTGGCTCAACGGGACAAGCTCACTCATTAGGTGCGGTTGTCGAAGCGGTTGTAACTTCTGCAATGTTTGAAGACTGGCGTGCTGTCCTAGATCCTGAACACGATTCAGTAGGGGGTCACGTCATAGTAGGAACAATGACTGTTGCGGGAATGAATCTTGCCTCAGTTGCTACAGTAGCTGTACTTTCAGCCGGAACACTAAGAGCTACGAATGGTCTGCTTGCTCCCGCATGGTTTATTCCATCATTACCATCTAGCGCCACTATTGGTCTTGGTAGACCCGTTGCTATGCCGAGAGCTGGAACACTTAACTTCGTTAATGTAACACTTAATGGAATCATATCTTCGCCATCTGTAGCATGGGATATTAGAAAGAATGGCGTTTCTATATTTGATAGTATCGGGAGACCGTTCCAGTCTCTTGGAACTTTTGTGTCAACAGCTTCGATTAAGACTCCAACTTTCGTAGCTGGGGATGTATTGCAGGTTGATTATGCTGTAGCTGTAGGCGGTGCTAATTCAGTCGATGCAACGGTTGTAGCGGTAGCTACATAATCTATTGCAAATCGTTTAATTGAGGTAGTATAATACGGCAAGTTCAAGCTTATAACTCAGAACGCCAATATGGCGTTTTTTTTGTGGAGAGATTACAAATTAACTTAGATCAAAAAGCTGAAAGAATGATTCAACCCAAGATTTTTTATAAGAGAAATAGATAAAAGATGCAATAAAACATAGAAGCAATGAGAGTTCAAAGACACCTTTTACCCTTTCAGATTCAGGTGTGGGAAATATTAACGCCAATATAACAGAGAGAAAAAATTGCAAGGGAAGAGTTGTACATAAAGAAACAATTAGTATTTTTTTCATATATGAGAAGCATATCACATAACCACTCAAATTACTACGGGATAGAAGAAAGAGTAAGTAGACTCCCTCATCTTCTAGGAAGTCTAGCTAATTTGTATGGTGCTACTCGATCTTTTGCAAAGGCAAATCAATCAAGTCCTACAGCTGGAAAGCTCTGGGCAGGTACACCAGTATCTGATTTTTTAGTTGGAAAAGCTAAGGCTTCGTATACTCCACCAAGACCTCAAGTTTTGAGTTCAAAGACGGCTACCAATACCAATGCTGGTGTCATGGGGCCTCCTGGCCCACCAGCAGGCTACAGAGCCCCATCTAGTGGTGGAATGCCATCAAGCGCAGCTCCCCAGAATAATCTTCCAAAGCAACCATATCAATCTATCAAAGATAAACAGGACAACGGAAACAACCAGATTGATGATGACTATAACCAGTCAATGGCAATGCTTGATCAGGCATCCTCAGGCCTACAAGGTCAGGCAGGATCAGCACAGGATCAGATAACAAACGATGCGGCTGCGGCGCAAACTTCACTTGGATCAGCACAGACAACAGGAGAACAAGGAGTACAATCATCCCTCTCAACAGCAGAGGGTCTAGGAAAGAACGCACTGCAACAGGCTCGAGACCTATTCAGGCAAACAAACCAGCAAAACAACGCTCAGTTGTCAGCACTTGGTATCTCATCGTCCTCCGTTTCAGAGGCACTCGCCGAAAGGCTCGGGGTCGAAACAGCTCGTAGAATAGCAGGCGTGAGTGGATCACTCGATGAGGTAAGACAAAATGCAGCAAACGAGGTTGGGAGAATTAAAAACTATTATTCTGAAAAGAAGGTACAACTTGATGAGAATGTCCGTATTCAGAAAGATCAGATCCAACAGTCACTCATGCAAGGGCTCAATCAAATTAACAACGCACGAGGACAGGCATCTCAGGCGAAATCATCAGCACGGGCAAACTTAATCTCGCAGGTGCAGGATCAAGTCTATCAACTTACAGCACAACAGCAACAGTTTGATCAGGCATTGCGAGAATGGGCGCAACAGAAAAGCGCAGCGCTTACGCCTATTGCTCAAGACCAGAACTATCTGAATAGCGTCATTTCGAATATGCAAAACTTACAAACAAATCCAGCCTTATCAGGATTTAATGTGACCGCGGGGATTAATCAAAACGCAAAAAGCCAATATTCTAGCTCTTATAACATTGTGCCTAAGAAAAAACCTCAAGACGATCCGCTAGCAGAGCTCTATAATCAAGCAGGAATCTAGTAACGATTATGTATGTCATTAATATTCAATCAGACAAGAAAAATCCACTAGACGATCCGTTCGCAGTGTAATGACTTATGTATGAGCGTCAAAGAACAACTAACGCGACTTCTCAAGGGCGATAAAATCCCGAACTACACTCAACAGGTTCTCGGAGACTTTCAAAAAACACCGGCCCACTCAGCTTTCGCAGCAGCAAGGGCTGTATTGAACCCAGAAGCAGCCGCAGCCAACGTTGCATTTAAGGTTGGTTCATCCCCTGCTTTTCAGCGTCAAGCCTCAAACGCAATTAATCGCCTCGGAAATATGCAAGTACCTGCACTATCTACCCTCCTGCCAAATAATCCCTTATCGAGCTTTATTCCCCAACAGTTCCAGCCGAAAATCACACCCTTTCAGGCAGGAAATTTTGTTAAGTCGATGACAATTGAGCCAACCTCGCGTGTTGGTGGATCACTCGGACTCACACTGCAAGGACGAGAGGCCGCCATTCCTAAGGCCGGAATGCAACAGTTCTTATTCGGTAAACAGCCGGTAAAATCATTTCCTGCTCAAAAGAGAGACTATTCAACATTCTTACAGCAGAAGGCAGGCTTCTCGCCCCAGCAGGCAGATTTATCAGGATCTCTTGCACTGGCAGGTGTCACAGCGCTGGATGTTTCCCCGTTGGGTTTTGGTAAAGGCAAGTCTCTTGTTGATCCGAGGCGCGTTGCGATGCTTCGCCGTGTTCTTCGACCTGAGGACATTCGCATTATTGGGAGATTTGCCGAACTCGTTGAATCAGGCAAGGACAGGAAAGCACTCGGAGAATTGGGAACGATAGTGCAGTCCCTAACTGAGAACGTCTTTGGTAGTAAAGCGCGAAACCTAACGAACAAACAGATCAAAAACATCTGGGATCTTCATTTAAGCGCAGTTGGTCAACAGCGCAACGGCGCAGGGCTTGGTCTAGCTGTTAAGGATGTCAGGGACACGGCACTCGCCAAGCAAGCCGCGCTAGATAAATCAAATGTCGTCGCCCAAGCTACAGGAGGAGTAAAGCCACTCCAACCCCTCGCCCAAGAAGCAAGGAAGTATAAGAGTGCGGAGGAGTTTGTGGATAGTAACATACCAGTATTTAGAGGTGGAGAAGCGGTAAGGGTAACAGAAAGAGGAGATAGGGGATTACCAGTCTCAACTGATAGAAAAGTTGCGGAAACTTTTTTGAAAGCTAAACAAGATTTTAGAAAGAGTTTGCCATTTTTAGAAAAACCGTCAGTTAGCTTAGAAGAAGGTTTTATTTCCAAATCAGCCAAAATAGCTACAAGAAAAGACATTCCAGATGACATCTATATTTCTTATAGAGCTGCTGACCCGTTGTTAAAGCCAGATGTGGCAGAACCCATAATTGGTAAATGGGCAAAAGCAAATGGATTTGATGCTGTGGATTACAGAACGCTTGGAAAAACAAGCGCTAAAGAGGCAGAAATTAAAGTGCTGAACCCCGATGTTCTCAAAACCAAACAACAACTCACCGATATCTACACCCAAGCTACAGGAGGAGTAAAGGCAGTAGAAGAAGCTAGTGGAGTCTCTTTAAAAACTCCCATACTAGATAACAAACCTTTAACCATAAGCCAAGTAGCACCAGATAACCAAGGCCAATTACCAAATCCCCTAGATACAGAGGCCAGCCGTTCCACCATGAATCAGCCCATATCCAACTCATCTACAGAACAGTATATAAAAGAGCTAACACAAAAACAACAGCAGGCGAGATCTACAGGAAATGTAGGTATAAAGCAAAAAGTAGGTAGCTTATTGGCTGATTTCAAGGCAAAGCTGGTTGATGAGACTTCTCCCATTACTGACATACTTACTGTAGCTGAGAAGCAGAATAAATTTAAAACTCGTCCCTCTCAAGACATAAGACTTCAAATAGACAGAGTGCTTCGGAGCAAAAGTCTAGCAAGCCAATTTGCTGAAGATAATGGGTTGGTAAATGTGATCAAGAATGCTCCTGACATGGACGCACTCGATCAGTATATGATTGCAAAACAGGCAGCAAGCGTTGAGAAACAGGGAATAAAAACAGGTAGAGACCTAGTGCGGGATCAACAACTCGTAAATGATCTAGCTCCTCAATACGAAGCCCATGCCAAGGTTGTAAATGAATATAGTCGGAAATTGCTTAAGTATTCAGTAGAAACAGGGTTAATAGACGAGAACCTCGCCACGGAGCTTGTAAAAAAATACCCTGTCTATGTACCACTTAATAGAATATTCAATCAGCTAGAAAAGTCAGTGAATCGTGGTACAGGGAAGGGTATTGCGTCCATATCCAAGCAAACGGTTGTACAGAGACTAAAAGGCTCGGAAAGAGAGATTACAAGTCCAGTAGAGTCATTACTTCTAAAGACACAAGATGCCTTCTCCCAAGGTGAAAGAAATGTAGCAGCTAAACAATTGGCAAGTTATAGAACATTACCAGGATTTGAAGGATTAATAAAAGAGGTCGATGCAGGGGGAAGAGCTCCTCATACTTTCTCGTTTATAGAAAATGGGGTAAAAAAAACATTTGCAACTACTCCAGAGATATCTGCTGCTGCTAAGTCTTTGAACATAGAGCAGATGGGATTACTCGGAAAGATACTCTCTACTCCAACGCGAATGCTACAGCTCGGCGCAACGGGACTTAATATACCTTTTGTAGTTACTAACATGTTGAAAGATGAGGTTTCAGGTTTCGTTAACTCAAGTCGTGCTGCAAAAACATCAATACTTAATCCAACTAACTTTGTTAAGGCGTTGTTTGCGGCAATAAAACACGACGAGCTATATAAGGATCTTGTCAGAAACGCAGGAGGGGGAACAAGTTTTGATATAGCCAGAGATGCTCCTAACCTCGCTATAGCAAGACTGAGAAACCCTGTTGGATTTACTGTCAGACATCCATTAGAGCTCTTGAGGGCTATTGAGAATGTGGTTGGTAGAAGTGAGGAATTAGGGAGAATTAAAAACTTTGAAGGCATGAGACAAGCTCTCCTTAAGGAGGGAAGGACTCTACAAGATGCTAACTTACTTGCAGCACAAGCAGCGAGGGAGAACACGGCTAACTTCGCGAGGCGAGGATCTTTTGGTAGGGTAATAAACTGGACAATTCCCTTCTTTAATGCAGGCATTCAGGGATCACGGCAATTAGTTAGAAGTTTTCAAAATGCTCCAGCGCAAACCTCAGCGAAGGTCGCGATAACTATTTTTACTCCTATTGCAGTATCCACAGCGTGGAATCTGTCAGACCCTCAAAGGAAGCAGATTTATCAAGATATCCCTCAATACGAGAAAGAAAACAACATTATTCTCATTCCTCCCGAACCTACACAGGATGCTAAGGGCAGATGGAATGTTATCAAGATTCCTCTCCCCCCTGGATTGTCTAACCTGGGAACTATCGTTAGAAGGCAGATGGAGTCCGCAGAAGGATTAGATCCTGTTAGGTTTAGTGAGTTAGCAACTAATTTAATAACCGCTGGAACCTCGGTGGATATAACTAGCGGTAATAAGCTAGCTTCTACATTCACTCCTCAAATTGCTAAACCGATTGTTGAGGCAACAACAAACACTAACCTCTTTACGGGTCGCAGAATTATTCCTGACTATATGAAAAACAAACTACCTGAGGCGCAGACTAGATCAGGCGTATCAGGTGTGGCAACAGGAATAGGTAAGATGCTAAATGTGTCTCCTCTCATGGTTGAAAACTTTGCCCAGACTCAATTGGGCGGTTTAGGTTCACAGCTTTTAGGCAAAGAAAACCCTGTGAGTAATTTGGAGAGAAGATTCGGAAAGGCATCTGGAGGCGTACTGCTCGATAAAGTATATTCAGATTCAGCTCAGGTTCAAGCAGTGGAAAGTCAGGTCAGGGATCTTGCCGAGGCAGGAAGACGTGAGGATGCCATACAGTTAATTCGGCAAAATAAAGATCTATTGAGGCGAGCTAATACTATTAAAACAATTAAATCACAAGTAGATACATATCAGAAATATAAAAAGAGAGTCCGCGATGATACAAGGCTTACTCAGGAGCAGAAGAATAAGGTACTAATTTTAATTGAAAATAAGCTCAACGGGCTTTCTAACGCATACAATGAGCAAAAATAGATTGTAATTTAACAATTAGGGGATTATAATGTATCTAGTCAGATCTTACTGATCACGGCACCAGGTAGGTGTCTTTTTTTATGGCTAGAAAAGCAAAAGCTCCAGTCAGAAAAATATTTAAGCTAAAATCCCTCTCAGTACGAAGGGGGGTAGTGAAGATTCCGCGTCTTCCACGAATAAAAAGCAAGCGGATAAAATGAATACATCGCTCGTTAGCAAATACTCATACCTCGTAAACTGGTTTGCCAATACTGAGATTGGAAAAGACTACCTCTCTCACAGAGGTATTATATTACCCAAAAAACAACTCATCATTCATTCAAACGGCTATACATCGCGCGAAGGAAAGGGTGAATATCGCCATGTAGCGTCGACTGACAGTCTTCATATGGAGAAGAAGCTATTTCCAGCACTTAGAACAATAGATGCTGTCTCGATGCGTCTTAATGACTTCAATGAGGCAAAGGATATTTTTCTCTGGGGACTAGGATTACGCAACAACTCATTTCTTCCTACACTCGTAAAGCAATTCCACTTTGCGCAATCAACTTTTACGCCTAATGCAAGTAACGTTGATGGCCGTGTAGGAAGGTCAGCGGGGAATGAATCATGGGCTAATAAGCGAGGCAATGTGGGAGACGTAGCGCAGACCGCTTCAGGTTCCGGTCCACAGATAAACGCAAGCGCAGATGCTGGGAATCCGTGGAGTGAGCTATTTAGAAGACCTGAACCTGCTGACACCTCTGCTCTACCTGATACTGCAACCATTCAAAATACTTCGAAATTCCGTGTTTACGTCAATACAAAAACAACAACCCTTGCAAGTCAAAGCCTCGCCTTGGTTACAACAACTGGCCCTGCTAGCCTTACTGCGTTAGCTAATGGCGATTACGACGTGGCAGGTTGGGGTAGTACAAGGCAGGCTACCGACCTAACACTAGCAGGCATTACAACGAGCGCATTCAATGACTTTACCCTTAATAGTACAGGTGTTGGAAATATCAGCAAAACAGGGGTAACGAGGTTGGGACTTCGGATAGCAGCGGATGCAGATAATGCAGAGCCTTCCTGGTCATCAGGTGTAATTGCAGGATTGACAGTTGATCCATATAACGGCACAAATCCCATGCAGTATGTTATCGACTATACACTTCCATCATCAGCAATAGGATCATTTACATTTCTATAAATATGAAAGAAAGATATTCAGCAGCAGACGCTAATGAAATCACAGTCAAAGCAGCTATAGACTCAGCAACCAGTAACGCAAAGATGGGTGAACAAATAACATATCTTGTCAAAGGATTTGATATTTTGAATATGAAAGTCGATAGCTTCTCGAATGCGTATGTCTCGGTACGGGATTTTACGCAGATAGAGGATCGAGTAAAACAAGCTGAGAATAAGGTTGAGACAATGCAGAAGTATCTTTGGCTAGGTGTGGGTGGACTTACTGTTATAACTTTTTTCCTAAAGTTTTTCGTAAAATGAACATACAATGGGTTCCAAGCCCAAACTTCGATAAGAATAGACTGCCTATTACGCACATCTTCATTCATTGGATTGTAGGAAATCTTGCTGCTGCTGATGCACAGTTCAAGAAAACTACCCCAGGAACCTCAGCCCATTATGGGATAGAGGATGACACAATACACCAATACGTTAAAGATGATGCAGTTGCTTATCATGCAGGGGTATATTCGTGGAATCAAAAAAGCATTGGCATTGAACATTCAGCAGCACCAGATAGATTAGCCTCTGAGAAGACCTACAAGACATCGGGACAGCTTATTGCCGAGATATGTACCAAATACCACATTCCGTTAAATCGTGAGCATATCAAGGGTCATAAAGAGGTACGCAACACACAATGCCCCGGCACGATGGATATTGATAAGCTCATTCGGGTAGCTAAGACGTTTATGGGAGTCGATCCGCAGATTGAGCTGGATAAACTTCGCACAGAGCGAGATCGTAATTGGACCTACTTTGCCGGACTTTGCGACATCATGCAAGTACAGCCTAACTACGATATTGCAGCGGGAGAGTTAAAGAAGCTTGTTAGCTTTCAGGATGTATTGTTTCATAAGGAATCGCAACTGAAAGATGCTGATAAGAAAATCTCAGATCTTCAGATAGACCTAGTGAAGATAACAAAGGAACACGATAAGACAGTAGCCGAGAATACAAGCCTTGTCGAAGAAGCTAGGAGACAGAGTGACCGTATCAGCAAGCAGGAAGGGCAGATCAACACAGTCTCAGAGCAGCTAGATCAGTTGAAAAAACAATGCAGTATGACTGTTCTGACAGGTTATAAGAAACTAATCTATGACCTGTTAATAAAGGGGTGATGCTATGGGAATATTATTAACCATATTAGCGATACTTATTATTTTAAAACTCTTTGGAGTTATATAAAGGAGGTGAGTTATTTATGAGTCTTTCAAATACCATTATTAAGGTTATCGGTATTATTCTTGCGATTGTGGGACTTCTTCTTATTCTTTCAATTGTAGGACTAGGGTTTGGAGTATCACTTCAGCCTTGGTTTCTCGCATTGATTGTAGGAGTCGTTTTCTTAGGAGCTGGAATATATATTATCCGAGGGGGAAATTTTACCCTCTAAAGGAGGTGAGTATATGAGACCTAGTAAGTCAATGTCACTTAATCATACCGACTGGAAAAATATTCTTCGCGGTGGTGTTATCTTTGTTGCGCCTGTTATCTTAATTTATTTTGCACAAGTCACAGGAGCATTATCAGTTGAGGGTCATGCCTTCTCAGTGAGAGATTTTATTCCCTCTACTTTTACACAGGGAAGCATGGTGCTTTTCGTTCTAAATAGACTGACAGATATACTTCGTAAATTTGTTAGCTAATGGCAGTCGAGAAATATATCCGTGGTAAAAAGGATGATTGCTCTCACCACGGCAGACGTTCAGAAGTAAGACGGCTGGCAGAGAGCAACAATCAATTAAAGGAATATATGAGTCACGAGCGATATACACCAGAGGATAGAACTAGAGTGCCTTTCCGCAATGAGGAGTGGCATGCGTTGAGTGGTAGAGAGAATCGTATGCCTAACCAGTTCGGGCAACCAGACGCAGCAGTAGTGTTTGTTTATGGACTAGGAGAAGGATCTGGGGGCTTTAGGCATACAAACCATCATGGAGAGGCTTTCATCGTTCCTGGTGTGAACTGTGACGCTGAGGAGGCATCCCAATTAGCGGCAAGGGGGGCTGTTTTTCCTCTTGAGATAGCGCAACCAGTACCTGCTGCATCATTTGAAACCGAAGCACAATGGTTTAAACCTATCCATAATCTCAGCGATGACAGGAAAAATACGTAAGTGCCACAAAGATGTAGTTGCTTCTTTATCATAGAGAATGTAATATGGATTTAGATCAGCTTGTGGGAACAGATTTTTTTTGTTGATTAATCAGAAAATCCCCGATGTTTACCACAAGTAGGCGTCGGGGTTTTTTATGGAAAGGAGGTAATATGTTGCCATTTGTAAGTGTTGCATTAAGAGTTATAGACGAATTGCATATCATGGACAAAAAAGGGTCGGGAATGATTATGCGATTTGCCAAATTATATTCTCCTGAGAAGATGGGAGAAATTATGAAAGAAGCAAAGAAGCTTTATTGGTGGGAGAATAATCCAGTCGCAGCGTTTATGGTTTCTATTAAGGCAGTAAATACCAAGGAGAAAGAGCATGGACAATACTGGTTGGGTTAAATTACACCGCAAAATTCTTGACAATGGAATAATGAAAGATGCCACTGCTTGGCAGGTTTTTAGCTGGCTTCTTTTAATGGTTGACAGAAAGACCGGAAAAGCAAATTTTGGTAGGTTTTGGGCTAGTAAGAGTTTAGGGCTTAACAGCAACACATTTTATAAAGCTCTCTTAAGATTATCAAAAAAGTGGCAAATGGTAACACTAAGCAGTAACAACAAATTTACAGAATGTAGCCTCATAAATTGGGAAAAGTATCAATCTGGTAACAGCGATGGTAACAACAAAGTAACAACAAGGGAACAACAAAGTAACACTATACAAGAAGTAGAGAATATAGAATTAAGAATATTATCTGCTGATAATACAGAAAAAGAAAAACATCCCAATAAGCTCTTACTAAACAAATCCCAACAAATGATGTTCTTAAAAGAGTTTCCCGGACTTGCAACGTCAGAATTAGTTGAGCAAAAAGAGAAATGTAATGCCTATATGACCATGTCATCGAAGAATTATACCAACCCCGGTCTATTCTTCCGAGGATGGTTAAGAACCCATATGAGCGAAAAGACAACCAAGATATCCATTGACGTAGAAACTGCTAAGGTAATCGCTCCCTTGATTTCTCCTGAAGAAGAAGCGGCTGGTAAAAAGAAGCTGCAGGAGATTAGGGTGAGATTAAAAAATAAATTTTCCATAAATTAGTATGAATAAGACTACCTTAGAACACTTACAGCACCTTCGGCAAGACATACAACAAATAGAAGATAGGCTGGCACTACTTCGTGTGGCCTGGGTAAAGGCATCTCCCGGACAAAAGAGGTATATAGTATCTGTGGCGAAGGTTTCAAAAGAAGAGTTGGCTAGGTTGAAGGTAAAGCTGGATAAAAACGCTGCGCTTGACAAGCAACTAACAGTCCGTGTATAATTATCTGTATGGACTTCAAAGACCACAAGGAAATCTTCGCAGAGATGGGAAGAGTCTCCAGAAAGAAACGCTTAGAAGGAATGACCCCTAAGCAAATAAGCGATTACATGAAAAGGGTTAGAGCAGGTAAAAAGGAAGCTAAATAGCAAAACTCTTACAGGACTTGACAAGACAAACAGTTTGTGATACACTACCATCACATGAAGCTCACAGCATACGATCTATCGGAATTATTCATCGCATCGGCAGAAAGACACCTCAGCGTTGCAAAGATAGCTAATTCTCAAACGCATTTTTACTCTGAAAAAGTAGGCGCGGAAATACTCCAAGCTATGCAGGATAACTATGACTCGGAGAAAGAATATACCTCACAGATAGAGTGGCTGACATTAGCAGATCAAAGCAAAGAGATAGACCTAATCGAGTTACACGGAGGAACGATATGAGAAGCAGATTAAACAGACAGGGTAGCAATCAATATCGAAACAAGAGGCGTTCATCGTGGAAGATCTACACTTTCGGATACATCATCGTTGTGCTTCTTTTCATCCTGACGGCTCAGTATTACAAGAATGAAGGTGCTGCCAAGGTTTACGCTGAGGAAGTTTATACAGCAGAAAACATCATCTCCCCACTCGCTGACGAGCCAAAGGTTAAAGAGGCCACTGATAAACAGTCGATATCAATAAGAAATAAAATCCGTGAGGTATTCGGAGATCATGCTGATAAAGCGTTCAAGGTCCTCTCTTGTGAGAATGCAGCACTTAATCCTAACGCAGTGAATACAGCAGGAAACGAGCCGGCAGGCAGTCGCGACATCGGAGTATTTCAAATCAACGAATATTGGCAGAAAACACAGGGAAAGTTCTTATTCGATCCTGAGGTAAATATCAAAATCGCTTACATCATCTTTAAAGATAACGGCTATTCATTTGATCGTTGGACATGTGGAAGAAAGTTTGGAATCTAAGGAGGAAAATTATGCCAGTTAATATACACGGAAAACAATACATCACAGTAGCAGAGAGACTTGCGGAAGCACGAGAGGATTTAGTCTCGATAAACACTGAGGTCATCCCTAATGGTGGATCAGTTGTTATCAAGGCAACAGTCGTGACAAAAAAAGGTACTTTCACAGGTATCTCAGCAGCGAACCCAAATAAGTCAATTGAGAAGCAATCCCCTTATGAAGTCGCTGAGACATCAGCAGTAGGTAGAGCCTTGGGGTTCGCAGGATACGGAGTAATCGACAGCATTGCATCAGCTGATGAAATCGTAAAGGCTCAGGCAGTTCAGGAAGAGGATGACGGATTAGTGAGGGAAGTATACGAGGACAGGGCAACAATTGATGCGAGGCATCAACCAAGGACATGCTCTGAGCATCAAGTAGAGATGGAGCGGAAGATATCAGTAAAGACAGATAAAGCCTACTGGTCACACAGAGAGAATGGGCAAATTTGTTTTGGGAAAGGACTTCAATGACTCTCATTGGTTGCAGCAATGTGGACGAGTGAGTAGTGGTGTGGTCTGAAAAGACAGGGATTTACGCTAGGGGAGATCCTCGAAATGGGCAGAAACATTTTTCTCCCCTAGCAAACATAGAGTTGGACTATGAAAACACAACAAGATAAAGTTTTACAGTTACTAAAAGCATCAGGATCTAGGGGTGTTAATTCCTACGACCTTACATATCTCCACGCAATTAAACAAGCACCGACTCGAATCTCCGAATTAAAAGAACAAAATCATCGGATATTTTCACGCACAGAGAAGAATAGAAGCGTTACCTACATTTTACAAAGCAACTTTGTCCCCACCACCAAGAACAAAGAAACTGATGAAGAATATGTTTGGATATACGAAGAAAACTCTGCTCGTCGCGTTTCTAGATCTCAAATGAAGCCTACTCAATTAAACCTGAGTATGACTTGAGGGAGAGAGGGCGTGAGCCTTAGTTGATTGATACAGTAAATATTATTTAAGTACATGAATATTATCAATGATTTAAAAGAAAGATTAGAGAAGTTAAGGAAGAAATGGGTAGATCGTCCTGCAATGAGAAGTCTTACTGAGAAACGGGCGAAGATACTAAAAACCTTGTTGGAAAAGTATGAAGGAAAAGAAATTGCATAAGTGTTTTGATTGCAAAGCCCTAGTTCATATGAACGCGGATAGATGCAAGCCCTGCTCAGAAGACCATAGGGAGCAGAAAGCAAGAGAGTACTCAAAAAGTAAATGAAAAATTGTATTTTTATCATCCCTGGAGAATTAACTGATCTGAATACGTATATAAACGCTGAGAGAACAAATCGTTATAAGGCAGCGAGTATCAAGAAAGCTGAAACGCAGCGAGTTTGGGGAGAGTTAGAGAATCAGAAGGTAAAACCGATTAAGGGAATAGTTGAGATGATCTGTACATGGTATACCAAGGATCTCAAGAAGGATAGCGACAATGTAGCATTTGCTCTCAAATACATATTAGATGGCATGGTGCTTGCGAAAGTGTTGCCGGACGATAGCAGGAAGTATACAGGCTCGATTGTGCATATATTCGATGTTGACGCTAAGAAACCAAGAGTTGAGATAGATATAACGCAGAGATAATTTTCATACTGTCCTATGAAAAACAATCGAACAGCAAAAGCTGTGTACAGGGTACTTGAGTATCTTGCGAAAAGATATAACAGTCAGATGTGTAGAGATCTCTGCTATAGAATCTATTGGGAGTTTACAAAATGAATTTAGATATAGTTAGTTACATGGCAGGACTTTTAACTTTTCCGGCAATACTCGTTGGGCTGAGTATCTTATTAGGAGCAATCAGTAGTGTTGAGGATAGGGAGCGAGAAGAAGAATTATTCGATTGGAAAAATTCGTATAAGGATAAGCTATGAGGTGTATTTTAAATGTAATTATGTTTTTTGTTATTCTTTTTAGCTTGGCTGTAGTTTGGGTATTGTTATGAAAAAACTAACACTTAAATACTACTTCCATATTCACCATGGAATACTGGTAGAGGCATTGACTGAACCTTTAAAAAATAGGATTAAATACATTAAGGAGAATAAACCAAAGGATGAGATTGAGTTAAGGCTAAAACTTATCAAACCTGTCAAGGGTAAGTTACCTAGTGAGTTTATTGAAGCAGACCAAACATGGGATAAAGCATACCAAGCACGGGATAAAGCATACCAAGCAAGGGGTAAAGCACACCAAACATGGGATAAAGCATACCAAGCATGGGATAAAGCATACCAAGCAAGGGGTAAAGCAAACCAAGCATTCATTAAAGCAGACCAAGCAAGGGGTAAAGCAAACCAAGCATGGGGTAAAGCAAACCAAGCAGCGGATAAAGCAGACCAAGCATGGGATAAAGCACGAGAAGATAACATGCCAGCTCTTGAGAAGTTACATAAAAAAGAATGTGGATGTGGGTGGAACGGAGAAACTATCTTTACTGAAGAGAATGGGTTGGATAAATAATATGAAAAAACTAACTAAAGAAGAACAAAGAGCCGAGGCATGGGAGGTCTGCAATGCAATAACAGAATTAGCATGGAAAGCCTACCTAGCAACACAAGACTTAGCATATGAAGCCTACAGTGTAAAACTCAGGGAGATATACAAGGAGAGTAAATAATATGAAAAATTACTATAAAAAGGAAAAAATAAAATTTATGGCTACAATTGGATGGAATGGTGGAACTGTCGAGAAGGCTCTTAATGCAGTGATTACAGATCAAGGCTTTCTAAAAAAACGTAAAGGATATAAAACTTTTGGTGAGATGGTTGATGTACTTTGGAAAATAAATAAACAAAATAGAAAGATGGGATTTACTTCGGAATATACAGTTATTTTACCATTAAAGGGAACAAAACCAATTTATAAAAAGACACTTAACTAAACCTTTACTTATATGAAAACTGATTCAACCAAAATAATATTGGACTTATGTGGTGGTACTGGCGCATGGTCAAAACCATATAAAGATGCTGGCTATGATGTGAGACTAATTACGTTACCGGATAATGACGTTAGAACTTATGAGCCACCTGAAAATGTATACGGGATTTTAGCAGCTCCGCCTTGCACTATGTTTTCGTTAGCGAGAACAAGAGCTAAAAAGCCAAGAGATTTTAATGAGGGAATGGAAACTGTAGAAGTATGTTTACAGATTATATGGAAATGTAGAAAACAAAACAAGCTAGCCTTCTGGGCGTTAGAAAATCCAATGGGATATTTAAGACAATTTTTAGGTAAACCACCATTTCATTTTAACCCCTGGGAATTTGGAGATGCTTACACTAAAGGGACTGATATTTGGGGATACTTCAACTTCCCTATTAAAAAGTTTACAAATATCGACCAGGTAATGACTGAAGACCAAAAACTCAAGTGTTCAATCAATAATCGTAAACTTCCAAGTATCTCAATGATAACAGGAAGCAAGCAACAGACAGCTAGGGCAATTACCCCACAAGGTTTTGCACAAGCATTTTATAAAGCTAATACTTAACTAAACCTTTACTTATATGAAAAAACTAACTAAAGAAGAACAAGCATTTGATGAACAGTTTGATCCTATGAAAGCAATAGAGCAATTGGTAGACGAAGCAAAGAGGCTTAAAGAGAAGTACTCAGACAAGGAGAAAGGACAAGATGAATAACAACGGAACACCATATACTGATGAAGAATGGAAAGCGTGGTACGCAAATGAAAGCAGTAGCGAAAGATTTGAAAGAGAACAAGAAAGAAAGGAGCAAGATGAATAACTATATAAGAAAAACATATTCAGAGTTAGTAGCGTTACGTCGATTGAAAGAGATTGAGAAAAAAAATGGAGGCTTGATCAATGGTAACTTTTCTTTTGTGGCACATGAAAATAAAATTAAAGTGAAGCGGTTACGTGAGCTTTACCAGGAGGAGAGTACGGCATGAATAACTTAATAGCTGAGAGTATCAAGTGCTCAGTGAATTTTAGCAATAAGCCTATATGTAAAAGCAATTATCCTTGTGGTTGTCATTTTGGAGAGACTATTCACATGGATGGCTTTTGTGCTTGTGACGTTGATAAGTTTATCAAGCAAAAACTCCAAGCCATAGCAGAAAAAACGAGGGAGGATACAAAAAAGGAAATACTAAAAGATATAGCGACAGCATATCACGGTACAGATGATAGTTCTGAGGGTGCAACAGTGTTATTTATAAAGATTAGGGATAAGTTATCAGACAAGGAGAGTAAATGATCCACCAAACAACAATCAAATTTTATAAAGCACCCAAAATAGGGGATTACCTAGATATAATGCTTGTTAAGTGTGAACTGGGTAAGTCATTTAACGGATATTTAGAAAAAGGACACATTGTTTGGGAGGATATTAAAGAGGGTGCGGAGTGGAGAGACTACACGCCATTTATGGTGATTCCACATTATTTTCCCATTCAAGAACTTATTGACGCATTAACAGACAAAGCAGTTTTGCCGAGCACTATGCAGGTAGAGATAATCGCTGAACTTAGCGCCACCAAATACCATTTAGAAGATATGAGAAAGTTAGTATTTAGAGAGCAGGAATCATACGAGAAGAAAGGCCAAGATGAATAACTTTATAAGCCCAGCAGAGGCAAAGAAAATGGGTATAAACATAAAGTTTAGGAGAATTAAAAGGCTTGGCAGACCAGCAAAAGTATATGGAAAAAGACAAAGAGGGTGGGTAGAAAGGCCATTGTGATGAATAACTTAATAGCTGAGAGTATCAAGGATCTTGAGTTCATCCTAACTGAGTGGGAGGGGGATACCAACGCTCTACTAGGTGCCGTAAGAGTAAACGCTAGATTGGACAGAATAACCCCCATCCTCACAGCCATAGCAGAAAAGACGAGGGAGGAAACATTATGGGAAGTCTCAACTGAAGTTCATAAGATGACAAATAAATATGAGGAGGGATACATGGCAGCCGTGGTTGATGTTAAGTCAATCCTTGCCTCTCTCGATGCAGACAAGGAGAGTAAATAATATGAAAACTAAACAAGAACAGAAAGAAGAGGCGATGGAAGCCTATGAAGCAATAGTGAACCCAATAAACAAATTCTACGATGCAATAGTAGACCCCGCAACGAAAGCCTACATAGCAAAGTGCAAAGAGATAGACGAACAGGAGGAGGAATAATATGAAAACATTCGGATTTAAGACAAGAAAAGAATTTAGGGAGAAGTTTCCAGATAGATGTGCAGATACCAAAGAAGCGGAATCCTTCCTCTCCAAATCAATCCACCAAGCAGTAGCAGAAGAGAGGGCGAGGGTGAGAAAAATTATAGAAGAAAGTCTGTGGGATTGTGCTGAACACGGATTGCCAAAGTATGAAAAAACCGATTGCGTGGAGTGCAATTCAGCCTTGGAAATAAATGTTGTACTAGGATCTCTCCTCTCCTCCCTAGACAAACCATTAACAGCCAGGGAGAAATAACCTTTACTTATATGAATAAACTAACTAAAGAAGAACAAAAAGAAAAGGCTAAATTAAAAGGAAAATGTACTAATTGTCTTAAGCCGATGGAAGATGAGAGTAATGAAAACTGGCAGATTTATTGTCCACGTAAAAAGTGCGTAGAGGCATTTATCAAATCCTTTTCAGACTAAACCTTTACTTATATGAAAACTACGAAGTACTATGACAAAGAAATATAACTACATCAAAAAGACAGGAAGACCAACGAAATATATACCTGAGATTATATTTCCAAAGGTAGAAGAATACATAACCTCATGTGGTAGAGAAAATACTGCACTTCCAACAGTTGAAGGACTTGCAATTTCGCTTGACGTAACAACTGAAACGATTTATCAATGGACGAAAGAACACCTTGAGTTTTCTGATACTATTAAAAGAATAGCTAATAGACAGAAAGAGCAATTGATGAATGATGGGATGTACGGAGGCAAAGAAGTAAATGCGGCAATGGCTATATTCTTACTTAAGGCAAATCACGGGCTTAAAGATAATGAAGGACAGGTGAATATTCAGGTAAATGTAACACCGATTGTTGATCTTGAAGCGAAATGATCAAAACAACTGCCACGAAGAAGATATTTGAACTGAGGAGGCGTATTAGAGTTATTTCCGGAGGATCTTCTGCTTCAAAAACAATATCCGTCCTGATTTGGTGTATCAAAAGAGCGCAGTTTCCTCCAGACAAGACCCCTGAGCTAATTTCAATCGTATCAGAGACGTTTCCACATCTAAGGCGGGGATCAATGAGGGATTTTCTTCTCATCATGGAGGAGCATAAAGTATTCAAAGACGCACAATGGAACAAGACTGATTGTATTTATACATTTGAATCAGGATCAAAGATTGAGTTCTTTTCGGCTGATCAACCTGGGAAAGTACGCGGTCCAAGGCGTGACATCTTGTTTATTAACGAGTGCAACAATATTTCCTATGAAACATATACCCAACTTGAAATCAGAACGAAGAAAATTATCTGGATGGATTTTAATCCTGTTCAAGAGTTTTGGGTGTATACAGAGCTTATCCCAAATATGGATCATGACTTTTTAACGCTAACGTACAAGGACAATGAGGCACTTGATCCGGCTATTGTTGAGGCTATTGAATCACGAAAGGGGAACAAGAACTGGTGGAAGGTTTACGGTTTAGGAGAGTTGGGGATGACTGAGGGCGTAGTGTATCCTCATTTTCTTCCACTTGATGATATTCCTCCCGATGCAAGGCTTGTAAGACGTGGAATGGATTTTGGATATACAGCTGATCCTACAGCAGTTCTTGATATTTATGAGTGGAACAATGCGTATGTTTGGGATGAGGTGCTCTATCGTAAGGGACTCAGCAACAGAGACATTGCGGATGTGCTTATGAACTTACCAAAGGCATTAGTAGTTGCAGACTCAGCCGAGCCTAAATCAATTGATGAGATAAAGAATTACGGAATAAATATTATCCCCTCTCAGAAGGGGCCAGGGAGCGTGCTACAGGGCATACAGTATGTTCAGGATCAGAAGATATATGTTACCAAGGGAAGCACAAATATATGGCGTGAGCAGCGTAATTACTTATGGTTAATTGATAAAGACGGCAAGATCATTAATGAACCTTCTCCCTTCTTAAATCATTTGATGGACGCGGGGAGATATGGAATGGAAAGCTTGCGACCAATTGATCAAAAGGATCTTGAGCTCTACGGTGATAACTATCAGAAAGTAAACGAAGGGCTAGCCAACAAGTGGAGACTATGAACAAGTCACTGCCTACAATAGAGCAAGATCCATATAAGATCGAAACGGAGAATAATGATAAGAAAGTCTCGGTTCTTTTTGCCTCACTCTTTCCTGAGACTGCTGTGCCTTATGAGTATATCTTTGATGTAGTGAGGCTTTTAGAAAGCACTAAGGTTAACGCCAGAATCCTTCCTGAGGTGATAAGGGGAATATACAATCTCAATAGTCATAATAGGAAAGGGCAGGTAATTGTTCATGTTTCACGTGAGCTTACAAATATTCAGATAAGGGAGAATAGTGAAACAATGAGTACCTTATCGGAAGATGAGGAAAAGTAATTGATATTTAGATAAAAAGAGTATAAAATGTAGGAAATCGTCAAGATTGTATCTAAGACGGGTCGAAAGACTCGTCTTTTTTTGTTGATAAAATGGCAAAGAAGCAACCTATTGTTGGAAAAGGAACGCCTGATGAGGTTGAGGCGTTTACTGAGGTATCCACTCACTACGAACTCTCCCGACAGGACTTGGAGCAAAGAATCTATCGCAAGAATGGATTTGATGACGCGGACAAGATGTTTGCATCGCATATAGACGAGAACTCATGGCCGTATAGGTCACTGATGTTTGATCCCCGCCCTTACACAGTAATCCTCGAGAAATCAGCACGACTCATCGGAAGTAAGCCTAAAGGCCGCCTTGTGCCGCGTGAGGGTGGAGACTCTCTCGGAGCGTACATCAATAACGAGTTGCTTGATTATCAATGGGAAGACAATGTGAGGTTAGGCCAGTCAATGATATCAAAGTGGATCATGATGGATCAAAATGTACGAAAGTACGGATCTTCATTTGCTTTAGATGATTGGCATTATGAATGTTACACGAAGGATGGAAAGAAGGAGGTATTTTATGATGGACCCAATATGAAGGTACTGAATAATAGACTTGTTTTCGCTAATCCATCATATGAGTATATTAACAAGTGGTTTGCATATGGGGAATTTTTGACCATAAAGGATCTGGAAACTGTGAATGATGCCGGTAGAACTAAACCTCAATACAAGAATCTTGATCTTCTACGGGATTCAGTTGATGACTCAACAAAGACAAATGGAGATACGCCAAACATTCAGAGTAAAAATAAGCAAATGAAAGGCTTACAGGACTATATGGGGAGAGATGAATACAACAAACCTCTTCTGATTATTCATGAGAGAAGGCCAGATAGATGGATCTCGGTTGCCATAAAGCATGGTGTCGTGGTACGAGATATCCCCAATCCATACAAGGATCGTGATCTACACGTCAATCACTTGAAATACTATCCTCTCCCTGATGATTTGTACGGAGTAAATGAGCTGGAGCCTGTAGCGAAGCAAATCAGAGCCATAAATGCTCATTTGTCAGCCTACTCAGACACTATTGCCCTTGCGCTGCGCCCTCCTATTCACGTTAATCCGATGAACGTACGTCTTCATACCCTCTCATGGGACCCTGAGGCAAAGTGGTTGATGAATACACCTAACGTAGACGTTCAGTTGATGAGAATTGACACATCAGTTACAGCTAACTTTCAATCTATCTATCAGGTACTCGTCGGAAGTCTTATGAATGCACTCGGAGAACAATCACAGCAGATGAGTAGTTCTAATCCCTTCCAACAGGCGGGGAATGTAACAGCAACAGAAATACGCGATACCGCCACGACGAGAAATGTACGCGACAACATGAATAAGGTCTTTCTTGCAGAGGCACTAAAAAAACAGATCATGTCGTGGCATTCAATGAATCAACAGTTTATGTTTACTGCTAAAACGGATAAGTTAAAGATTATAAGAATTGCAGGACGTGACGCAGTTGAGTTCTTCACGAGACAGGGATTGTCAGATATCAGACCAACGCAGGAGGATGCAGAGCAAATTGCTACGGGTCAAATGGATTCTGATTCGATTGCTCCTGGGCCACGCTTTGCAGTTAATGTGGGAGATGACGAAATGGGTATGCCTATGGAAGTACCGAAGTATATGCCTGATGAATCAGGTGGTGGCGGTAATCTCATTATAGAGCCTGGTGATCTTCAAGGTAACTATAACTATATCCCGGATATTGAGTCAATGGCTGCGCCTTCTGATCAGGACATCGAGCAGAAGCTTATGGCACTGCTAACAACAATGACAAATCCTGCAATTGTACAGGGGCTGATGCAGGAGGGAGTGAGGCCAAAGTATAAGGAATTACTCACAAAAGCAATTGAAGCAACAAACGTAGTCAAAGACGCTGATGCGTACTTTGAAGACATCAAGAACACTCAAATGGGAGGAGGTATTAATGAAGGTCAAATTAACGGTGGAGGAGTCCCTGCGGCAGCAGGAGGGGTTTCGCCTCAAGGAGATGTGTCAATCGGAGGGATGGAGCCTAGTGCTGTTCCCGCTACTGGAATCGCAAATCAAATCAGCAGTGGTGGACCCGCGCAAGTTCCAGTCGGAGTCTGAGTATGTATTTGCAGCAAAGACTGCATGGGCTTACGGTCAGCATGGAAGCGATGTCTTAGACATGATTGAAAACAAAGTCAAAGACGCTGAGTTCTTAACAGAAAAAGAACAAGGCAAGCATACGGACAAATTAGCTGAGGCTATGAGTTAAAGGAGGTGAGTATATGGGAGGATTTAGAAGTTTATTTAAAGTGCGCAAGCCTGGAAACGGTGATGCGTTTCAAAAGAAAGCAGAAAGCGCAGGGAGAGCAAAGCTTTCAATTACTAACAAAGCTAGTAAGGTTCCTAACGGAGGGAAAAAGACTTCTGCTTAAGGAGGTGATTATTTATGCCAATTCAAGTAGTTAATGTTGGAATGTTTGAACGTGATGCAAGTGGCGCAAGAACAACAAACATTACAAAGACAATATCTAACCAAGGAACAGTACGGGTTGTGTATCAGGGGATTGAATACGTATTTGGACCAGGAGATTCAAAAAACTTTTCAGACGCCGGAATTGCCGCAGCAGTTGTTGCAGCAGACGCAAGGCTCAGAGTAGCAGACTCCAGAGATGGTTTAGCTTCAGGGGGTGCTAGTTAATGGAAAAGAAACAGTTGGACGAGCTGCCTCCCTCAGACGATGCAGAGTTTTGGGCAGAGGCAGACGTTCATACAAACATACAACCGAAGAATCTTTTTGACCAGAAGCATACGCTACGAAGGATTGCGGGTCATCAAGCGCAGTGTACTCACTGTGATTGGGGGTTTCAGTTAGATCCTGGAGATAGGATAGTAAACGGTCATTTATACAACAAGAAGAATGAGGTAGTTATTTAAGAAAGTGCTTAGGGAGTATGAATGTACTTCGTAAGGACTTCCTTATAAGTTGTCCGAATGTTTTGACCATTCCGCTTCACCAGCGTTACCAGGTTGCAGAAATGGAGGTGATATGAATGGATACAAATAACGTGGCTGAAGAAAACGTGGTAGAAACAGATACTACCCAAACCAGTTCGCCACAGGTTGAAAGCCCGATTACTGAGGGCAAAACGGTACAAGGGGAGACTGTACAACCTCCTGTTGTAGAGGATGCTAAAGATCCTGCCATGAACGAGGAGCAGCGAAGGGCGTTCCAAGAGATGCGGCAGGAGAATAAACGGTTAAAAGAGAAAATGGAGGCTCGCCCAACAGGTGAGTCTGCGTTCAATCAGTTTAGGGTGACGACTCCTCCAGCGAGTCAAGCTCCTGTAGATGTGCAGCAATTTACTGACCAACTTACAGGCGAGACTAACTGGTACGGGTACAATCAAGCCCAACAACAGAGAGAGCAGCAGATAATCCAGCAGGCGAAGTTCGAAGCACAGCAGACGACGCAAGAACTTTTGGATGAGAATAACGCTCGCCAGAAGTTTCCGGCACTGTTTGCTGACCCAGAAGTAGAGCAGGATATAGCCGATAAGTGGCTAGCAGCAAAGCTAAGGGGGCAGAATGCTTCTATTACTCAAATTGCTGATGGTTTCGCAAGAAAGCTCAAGCAGACCGCTTCCAAAGCCGAAAAAGTAGGCGCGGAGAGAATCCTGAATGAGGTATCTGACAAGGAAAACGCAGGACTAACGGCACAAGGCCAATCGTCTCAAGGCGCAAAACTCGCAATCTCGCAAGAGGACAGCGATAAATTACGTCTTAATACGAGACAAGGAAGCCTTGACGCAGTAACTGCAAGAATCTCACAGATCCCTTGGGCAAACAAGTAACCTAGTCTATTCCCCCGTGGGTAGATAGGGAAAAACTCACGGGGGAAAGAAGAGGTGAATTTATTATGTTAACTTCATATTACGATACAAGTCGAAGAGAAGATCTTTTGGATATTGTTGCGGATTTGACTCCTGATGACACGCCTTTAGCGACGATGCTTAAAACGTCTACAGCTAAAGACACGATCCATCAGTGGCTCGAGGATTATGTTACTCCTCCATCATCTGTAACTTTTGCCGCTGAAGGTGCTGCTGCTACATATACAGCGCTCACACAGCCAAACAGAGTAACAAATATTACCGCTACTCTAACTGAAACATTCCGTGTTTCAGGTACTGAAATGGCAGTCACGCCAGCAGGTGGAAATCCAATGGATTACCAATCGGGAAAAGCCCTTAGAGTTTGGAAAATGAAACAGGAGTATGCCATCGTCAATGGTGCACTTACTTCTGGTGTTTCCGGAACTGCTGCAAGCATGGCTGGTTTGATTAACGTCATTACCACGCTTTACACTGCACGCAATTCAGGCACATCACTTTCTGAGATTGAGTTCCAAGATATGCATCAGCATTCATGGGATAAGGGAGGCACAGATAATTCGTTTGATTTAGTCTTAGTACCGTTTGGTCTTAAGAGAAAAATCGACGGATTTACAGCAGGTGCGACAAAGTATGTTGACCAAAGCGACAAGAGATTGACGCAGCCAGTCGCCATATACGAAACATCAGCTGGTGTAGCCAGAATCATGCAGCACAGGTATGTTCCTAGTGCAGCAGCGAGTCCTGGTCCTCGATTCCTAGGTATCAAAGAGGACAAATTCCGAATCGCTTACCTCCGTAAGCCATTTAAGGAAATGCTCGCCAAAGATGGAGATCGTGAGAACGGTCAAATCGTTGGGGAGTTTACTCTTGAATATCTCGGTGAAAAGTCGAGTGTTAACCGAAGTGGTTACGCAGTAAACGGCTAATAGTCGTTTGATAGTACCTACTGCCCTTTCAGTAGGTACGAATGAAATGACTAAACTAATCAAACCAGATCAATTTCTTGCGCACTATATTTACGAGAAGCAGACGAACCCTGATGCTCGTATTGTCATGCGCTCGTATCAGAAACGGGTTGTCAGTACGATTGATCACATCGTTGAGCTAGCACATGGGGATCGTGACGTTGTTTCCACTGAGAATGATTGGGGAATTGTTGAGGAGTTATTGAAGTTCTTTGCTAATCAATGGCCTCATGAGTTTAATGAGTTTAAGGCATCAATCCCTGATATACGAAGTACGAGAAATGATGGTGGGTATTCAAAGAGTAAAGAGATTAAGTATGTTATGGCTGTTCCTCCACGCTTAGAGAGAATGATTAGGGTTATTTTTCCCATGCAGCAGTGGGACAAGAAATTTGTCAATAAATTTGTAAAGAGACTTCCTATGTTTAAGGTGGGATAAAGTATTGACTTACAGTAATGAGTTTTTTTACTTTCCTATATTTATCCTCTCCCCATAAGATACTACCCTGAAAGTTTACAGTTGCAAGCGAAACAAATCCATGATATATTGATTTAGTCTAGTACAGACTTACTGTCCTACGGCCAGACACCTTCAGCGATAGCTCGGGTGTCTTTTTTTATGGCTAAAATTGCCGCTGGTTTAATAATAAAGAACGACTCAGAGCTGGAAATCCTCAAAAGAGCAGTAGGATCAATCATCAAAGACGTTGATGCAATCTACATAACCTCTACTTCGACACCAAACTATAAAATAGAAAAGTTCTGTAAGGAAATAGGAGCTCAGTACTCTTTCTTTCCGTGGGTCAATGACTTCTCAAAAGCGCGTAATTTCAATATGGCGCAGATCCCCGCTGAGTATGAGTGGTACTTCTGGATGGATACTGATGACGTTGTACAGGGTGCTGAGACCTTCAGGGATGCCATCACTATTGCTGAGGCTAATAACATCAAAGCAGTCTTCGCCCGTTATCTGTATCAGGTAGAACTTGATGGGAAGGGAAAGATCAAGAATATTCTCATTGAACACCTCAGAGAGAGATTGATAAGAAATGATGGTACATATGAATGGGTAGCACCTATTCATGAGACACTCATTGAGAAAGTACCCGCAGGAAAAACTGACTTTCAAGGCTTCTGTGTTGTTCACTTGATGGCTGCTGATCAGATGGAAAAATCTATGTGGAGAAATATTGCCATTCTTGAGCAGAACATCATTGATAATCCTGCTGATCCCCGCCCTGTCTACTACCTAGCTAAAGCGTATTTTGATACACGGATTCCCGAGGTTTTAAGTGAGCCAATTGGAGAAGGACTGGATTCTTTGATGATTGAGCTGGTTAAGGTATATCTTGCTACATCAGGATGGGCTGAGGAGCGCGCGCAGGCGTGGGAGTATATGTCAATGGTATATCGGGAGCGTCAGGACTTTAAGGAGGGCATTAACTGCCTCATGAATGCGCTCAAAGAAGATCCTAAATTTACCTCAGCATATATTCAACTCGCCCTCTCTTATGTTCTGATGAAGGATTGGGAGAAGGCAATGCATTGGGTCAAAATGGCTGGAAATGTTGATATTCCTAAAACTACGCTTGTTATTAATCCTAAAGACTACAAGGTGATGATTCTTGAGGCGTTGTTCCACATCTACTTAAATACAGGGAAGTTAGACGAAGTAGTTAAGGTAGCAACAGACCTGAATGAGATGCTTCCTAACGATCTCAATGCAAATCGGGTGAAGGATGTCATAGATCTTAAGGGGAGAAACGATCTCGCGCATTATATTGTTAAGCTTGCTCATCATCTCAGCAAGACAGGACAGGTCGAGCAATTGGAGAACTTAGTAGTCTCAATTCCACTTGAAATAGCTAACGAGCCGGCGATGGTTGATCTTAGAAATCAATTTACTAAGCCACGAATATGGGCAGATGATGAGATAGCAATCTTCTGCGGTCCTGGATTTGAACAATGGAGCTGGAAATCGGTAGCAAGGGGCATCGGCGGATCTGAGGAGGCTGTCATTTACATGAGCCATGAGTTAGCAAAGCTAGGGTGGAAAGTATACATCTATGCAGATCCACAGCAGGATGCAGGAGTACATGACGGCGTAGTGTGGATTCCTTACCATCAAATCAACTGGAGAGATCAATTTAATATTCTAATTGGCTGGAGGAATATTGGATTATTTGATGTTCCTACTCTGAAAGCGAAAAAATCGTACCTCTGGAATCATGACATCCAGAACGGATTAACGTATACCCCTGAGAGGGTGAATAAGATAACGAAGGCAATGTTTTTGAGCAAATGGCATCGGGAGAACGTACCGCAGCTAGATGAGATGAAGGTAATGTACACGGGTAATGGTATATGACAGCGGAAGAACTGTATAACAAAGTAAAAGAGGTAGACTTCACGATTGACATGAAGCCGTTTTATAAATGTGCTGATGGTGCTGTACGCGATGTAGAGTCAAAAGATGGACGATCAGATTACTATCAGTGGCTACCTAAACTCATTAAACTCAATAAGCCAAAGCAGGTCATTGAACTCGGTGGCGCTATGGGAGTTGCGTGTATTGCCATGCTACAGACACTTCCTGAAAACTCAAAGCTCTACTCAATTACACTTGAGGAGCATGGGCTTGAGTTTGCGTACATGGATAAAGAATATTCAAACCTTGTCAAGATAGTAGGAGATGACCTTAATCTTGCTAACTGGCCGAAAGATCTTGATCTCTCAAAAACTGATCTCTGGTTTATTGACTCTGAACACTCCTATGAACAAGTCAGGGCTGAAATTGATTTGTACAAGCCATTTTTCAAAGAAGGAGCAATTATACTTTTTGATGATATACACATCAATGATGGGCTTGCTCGTGTATGGGAGGAGATTAAACAAGAAATTCATGGATCAAAATATGAGTCAGATCTTCACTATTCAGGCTACGGGATTGTTGTTGTCGGGAAGCAGGTAGAGGAAAAGCGCGATCCTCATTTAATTGTTTATGGATCTTCGTATGATCGTGGCCTTGAGCATCTTCTTAAGATGTGGCCTGAGATTAGGGAAGTAGTACCCGATGCCCGACTCAGAGTCTTCTATGGTTGGGATATGTTTGACCTAGGCTACCGTGACAATCCTGAGCGCATGGCGTGGAAAGAGAAAATAAATGCTTCGATGAAGCAAGACGGTATACAGCATCTGGGCAGGATATCTCATCGCGCAGTTGAGAAGGAGTTTGAGCTAGCTGGCGTGTGGGCGTTTCCAACGCACTTTGGAGAGATTTCGTGCATGACAGCTATGAAGGCACAGAGATATGGTGCTATCCCTGTTGTCGTTGACTACGCGGCCTTAAAAGAGACTGTACAGTATGGGGTTAAGGTAAAAGGGGATATCTACGACAAAGAAACGAAGGATCTTTATAAAAGCGCACTAATAGCCCTCCTCAACGATGAGAAGCATCAAGAGGCTATCAGACCAGAGATGATGGAGTGGGCAAAGAGGTTTGCATGGGGAAACGTTGCGAAACAATGGGATCAAGAGTTTCGGCATGAGATCACAGCTGAGGAGAAAGCACTGCAACTAATCTACGCAGGAGAACCAGTACAAGCACTTAAACTACTTACGAATAATACTCCGATGCGGGAAAAGCTGGTTAAAAAGCTCGATCAACTATTTAGTCCTGCTAAGTACGATATACCGCAACTAATTGAGTGTGTGCTAGATCCTCAGACACTAATCAATGAGATGCTCACTACAGGGAAAGAATGTGAAATAACAACTCCTAAATTGGACGTAGCCTTGAATAAAAAGCTATGGGAGGGAGAAGGAAGGATTGATCGGCTTCGAATTATTGATAGACAGAATCTTGAGATACTATTAGCGGGATGCAACGCCTCATTTACAGAGACAGCAAAAGATATAACAATAAAATTTAAGCGTAACCTCGATAAGATGGTAGTCGAGTTACTTGAGAATAATCAAACGCTACAGGCGTGGGATATTGTCAAGGATACCGATTGGCCGAAGAAGGATAGGTTATGGCTTCGGGTCAAACACGCATTTGAACCTGAGGCGTATAAGAAGTACTACTCAGAGCAGCTTGTTGAGCATCCTGTGACTGAGGAGCAGGCACTGGATTGTACAATGCTTTACCCGAGATTCAAGTGGTTAGTTGCGAGCATCGAGAAGCAAAAGCCCTCTAGCGTGTTGGATCTCGGTTGTGCTGATGGGTATGTCTGTTTAACCTTAGCGAAGCGCGGATATGACTGTTTTGGTGTTAACCTCTATGAGCCATCAATTGTAATTGCTAAGGAAAGAGCGAAAAAACACAACGTACCCGCGAAGTTTGAAGTTGGGGATCTTATGGATCAGAAGCGTAAATATGACGCTGTAATCCTTTCTGAGGTTCTGGAACACATGCCCAATCCCCAACTTGTTATTGATCATTGTATGAGCTTAGTTAATAAAGGCGGCAGCTTCTACATTACCACTCCATCGCCGGAGCATATAGGTATCAAAGATCATAAGAAAGAAGCCGGAAGACTAAGCGGAGATTGGGATGACGGACTTCCAAGCGGCCATCTCCAGATATTCAGTGAAGAAGAACTACGGAGTTTATTGTCTAAGTATAAAGTTGAGCAATTCCTAATAGACGAACAAGGGTGTTTTATGAGTGAGGTGAGGCATAAATGAGCGACGGAAAATATAAAAAGAAATGTGATCACTGCAAGGAGAATGACGTTTGGGTGTTTGCAATGGATCGTATGGGAAATCTCCCCAAAGCATATTGCGGCAAGGTCTGTGAAGCAAATGCAAAATATGACAAGAGATTTGACAAGAGATTTGAGAAATGAACATTGCTTTCTACTGGCCTTTTATTCATGCAAATAAAGTATTTGACAACTGGCGGGATGGACTTCGTGCTGCAATTGAGATCATTGCCAAAGAACACGAAGTGGACTGGATTATTGGGCAGGACAAGTTACCTGAGGCGGGAAAGTACGATGCGATCATCTTCTGGGATGACAGCAACAGTGACTTTTTCAAACACTTTGGAGACTACAAAAAAGAGAAGATAGGGCTTTGCTTAACAACAAATCCGCAAAACTTTGAGAATCTCAACAAACTTGACGTTGTTTATGTTGAAAGTGGACCAGTATATGATCAGGTTCGATCTCATGGCATGTGGGCGCTTAAAGCGTTCGGAACAGATACTAATTTCTATACTCCAAATAACACCAATAAAGACATAGAGAACTTCTACCCCGCAACATTTAGTCCGTGGAAAAGACAACGGGATATTGCTGAACTTGGAGGGTCATTATATTGTGTCGGAACAATTCAGCCAGACGGTCAAGAAGACTATCAAGCAGTCTGTAACTCAGGAGCAACTGTTGAGGTTGGTTACTTTCCTCCTGAGCATATTAGAGACCTTTACAGAAGAGCGAATAATGTTGTAATCCCAGCAGTTCACGGCTCAGAGCGAACGGTACTCGAGGCTATGGCTTGTGGGATTGAGCCTGATGTCAATCCGGATAATACTAGGGCGTACTCATATATCAAAGAACTTGAGGAGTCAGGACTATCACCGCGTGATTTCGTTGTACTTAATTATTCATCTGAGAAGTATGCCAAGGCGTTATTAAGGGGAATCTTATGAAGTGTTTAGTTACAGGTAATGGAGGATTTATAGGGAGTCATCTGACTGATTACCTTCTTGATCTTGGGCATGAAGTTATTGGTGTTGATAATTTTCTCACTGGAGACTTAAAAAACGTACAGGAGAGAGTCAATTTTTACTTTACTGATATTCGGTCTTTGGATACGATGAAGATTATCTTTAATCGTGAAAAGCCTGATTGGGTATTCCATCTCGCAGCAAATCCAAGAACATTTTTATCTGTTGAAGATCCTCTCCTTAATCATACGATTAACATTGATGGGACATTAAATGTTCTGTTAGCTGCAAGAGAGGCAAATGTAAAAAAGGTTATCTTTGCCTCAAGCTGTATCCTTTATTCTCCGAATACTCCCTATTATGTGAGCAAATTAACAGGAGAGGAATATATGAAGGTGTTTTCTAGTCTCTACGGAGTAAAGACAATCTCGCTTCGATATTCAAATGTTTATGGATCTCTGAGGCAGTCGGAGAAAGGATCGCACATAAACGCCCTAGCATCGCTGCATAAAAGCAAACGTGCCATAGGAAGAATCTGGCTTACGGGAGATGGTAAGCAAACGAGGGACTGGACTCATGTAACGGATATCGCAAGAGCTAATTTATTGGCAGCAGAATCTACAGCAGAGGGGGTGTTTGATATATGTACGGGAGTACAGACAAGTATGAATACCATAGCCAAATATTTTGATTGTCCGATTGATTATATTGCAGATCAATTAGGGGATGCAAAACATCTTAGTGTCTCACAAGATCCTATCCCAGCAAAAGATGCCTTCAAATACACCTACGAAATACCACTCAATGAGGAGAGTATTAAACCTTACCTATGATTGATGTAGTGATGCTTGCGTTTAATTTCAATGAGGAGTTAGCACGACTTACGGAGTCTGCTATTCATTCAGTCAAACAGTCTCCAATGGGCAGATTGCTAATTATTGACAATGCTTCTGAGATTAGGGCGGGGATGCTGCGGGATCTTGCTGACGTGTATGTGCGCAATAAAACAAATCTCGGATATCCCACAGCCGTCAATCAAGGGGTATCACTTGCAAGAACTGAGTTTATCGCAATAGCAAACAACGACATCAGGGTGTCTCCTAATTGGGTTAATGTATCAAAGAGTATCTTTAATGAGCATCCAAAGGTGGGATCTGTGCATTTTCGAATGATTGGGTACGATCATCCAATTATTGAAGGATCTGATATCTGGATCACTGGTAAGGAGCGATGGTGTCATTCTTCTTTTTATGTAATACGAAAAGAGGCATTTCAAGTGTACGACGAGAATTACTCAAAGGGTGGCTTTGATGACTACGATCATCATTTTAGGCTCCGTAGTAAGGGTTGGAGGCAGGCATACACCAATAAGGTATCATTCCAGCATGTTGACTCGATTACCTATCGAACAATGGAGAGTAAGGAGGACAGGTCAATAAGGGATCTTAAGAATAAAGAGTATTACAAAACTAAGTTTGGAGAATATCCTGATATCCAGTTCAACAAAGCGTTTCCTGAGCAGATTACCTTACCCTATATTCCTTTTCCATGATTTCAGTTATTACTCCATCAGTAAGAGATGAGATGCTTCCGATTATTGAGAAGTGCCTAAAGCGTCAGGACTTTGATGATTTTGAGTGGATTATAACTAGTCCAATTGAAATTGCCTCGGTTATGCCTACGCTACTTCTCAAAGATCCTCCAAAGCTTCCTGGTGACTTCTATACACTGTGCAAAGGCTGGAATCAAGCATATGCTCATGCAAAGGGTGAATTAATTGTTAATATTCAGGATGGCATTTGGTTTCCTCCTGATATCCTATCGAAGTTTTGGTTTCACTATCAGAATAAGCCTCGGGCGTTGCTCTCAGCGATAGGTCATCAATACGATAGCTTTGATGATCTCGGTGTACCGACAAACAAAATGTGGCATGATCCAAGGTCTAAATCAGACATATCGTTTGAAGAAGTTGCACCAAGTGAAATAGAGATGGTTCTTTGCTCTATACCTAGACAAGCGCTTATTGAATGTGGAGGAATCGATGAGGAATATGATACTTGCGCTGCGGTTTGTGAAAAGGAGATGTGCTGGCGGTTGAATGAACTAGGCTGGGATTTCTACATTGATCACACGATTGAGTATAAAGCTATCCACCATCCGAGGCTCAATGATGACTGGGAGAGAGTGTATCGTGAGAAATCTACTCCGTTATTCATAAAACACATGAAAGAACGTTCAGCAGGCACAAGAACGCTTAATGTTGACAATTTGTTGAAATACATTGCATGAGAGGGTATAATGGTTTTAGTCAAATCTTATTGATCATGGCGCCTTAGAGGGCGTTTTTTTCATGGAACTAACAATCATACCATCAGAAGAAACACCAAGGGAGAATATCAGCTTGGGGTCACTGAAAGACAAGCCAAAAGAAAAGAGGCCTGAAATTGTGGCTGAAAAACTTGAATTGTCAAAAAATATCCAAAAGTTCGATAATAAAAAACATACAGCTAGTCCTTATGATTACAATTCCATTTCATTAGCGAAAAAAACGGAGTATACTCCAACAGCTGATGAGATGATTACTACTCCCATATATAATCATGTAGGCAAGTTTTTAGGAATAGATACCAGACATGAATGGAATCAACACTACGATAAAGTTAAAACATTAGTTGATTGGGCACAAAAGAAAAGCGGAGCTAAAGATTTAAACTCGGTTATGAACTTTTTGAATGGTGCATTAAACGCTGCTCCGAGTTTTGGAATGAATCACAAGAGGATAGATCAATTATATATGTACGCAAGATTAAATATGGCAGGATAATATGGGGAACTTAAATTTTCAGGATGTAATTAGAGACGTACATGATGCTAGCCTTCATTCACTTAAAACAACTGCATCGCTGAGCGCTTCGACTGTATATGTGGGAAACTCTACGCTGTATGCAGTCGTCAATACTGGATCAGCAAGCGATTCAACTGTTAAGTTGGGATTTGTCACAGCCGCTATCTCAACTCCTACATTGTTTGCGGTTGTTAACACCGCAGCCGCAGGACAAGCATCAATTGTGTTAGACAATAGTGTTGCATCAATAGGCTTTGCTACTGTGGCTATATCCACTCCGACAATCTTTGCGGTTGTTAATACTGGTGGAGCTAATACCGGTAATAGTACAATTAATCCTGGCCCTAATCAGATAGGTTCGGTAACAGTATCTAATCCAATAACATTAAATAGTGTAGTAACGCTTTCCTCTTCTACTAATTACATTGGTCTTGCCTCAGTTAATATAGGTGGTACTCTTCCTGCACTGGTGGCAAGTACGGTTAATATTGGCTCAGTCTCAGTACTTGGTGGTGGTATTGGACTTAATTCTGGTATCAACTCAATCGGGTTTGCGACAGTAGCCTTATCAACTCCTACTATCTTTGCGGTTGTTAACACTGGTGCGGCAGGAGTAGGTAATTCTATTGTTACCATTAACCCCAGAATAGACTATTTTGGATTAGTCTCCGTTAGTGGTAATGTAGTGGTGTCATCATTGCCAGCAACACCAACTGGAGCTAACTATATTGGCCTAGCATCAGTAAACATAGGGGGAACATTACCAGCCTTAACAGCAAGCACGGTAAACATCGGTTCAGTATCAATATTAGGAGGCGGAATAGCTTTAACAGCAAGTACAGTTAATGTTGGTTCTGTATCAGTCTTAGGTGGAACAATAGCCGTATCTTCACTACCAGCGTTAGTAGCTTCTACAGTTAATATAGGCTCGGTATCGGTATTAGGTGGTACTATCAACGCAGTTCAACAGACTAGCACTTTTAATATAGGTTCAGTTTCTATACTTGGTGGTTCAATAGTTAATTCGGCTGGTACAAGCTTCATAGGTCTTGTTACAGCAGTTACAAGAAATGCAGGTACAAACAAAGCATTAATTAATCTGCCGGTAGGTTTCTCGGCAGGTAGTACTGCGACAATTGCAATACCTACAAATGCAAACACAATGTACATTACGAGTCTTTTGCTTAACTCTGATGCAACTGTTCGCGTAACGCTGAAATCAGGTGTCACATATTTAACAGGTAATGCTTCAATCGGTGTCACGTTGAATCCTGGGGGAGGCTTAGTTATGACTGGATCTCCTGATTCTCCATCGTGGATCGGCTTGCCATCTGGCGCATTAGTAGTTGAAAAACTTGATCTCACAGCAACGATAGCGAAGATAGCAGGAAACGTAGTTTACTTTCAAGAATAATTATGGCGAATATAGCAATTTTCAAATCAGGACAATTTCCTCAATATCTACAAAGGAGGTGAATTATGGCTAACGAAATACGAACAAAACCAATAACAAAAGCAAACTTCACAATTACTTTGGCGTCACTCGCTAACGCTACAGCACGTCAATCAACTTTGTTGACCAACAGTAGCAATTATCCAGGTGCACTTCTCTATTTTAGAATTAAATCAAATGCAGCTCCCACAGCAGGGTCAGTCTATGAGATTTATTTACTTAGAGCAGACGAGACACCAACACTTGCTGACGATAACGCTGGCGCGTCAGACGCAGCTATTACGATTGAAAATTCTCCATTACTAGGCACAATCGTCTTAACGGCAACAGCAACAAAGAATTTCTACGGAGTCTTTGATACATCAGCACTCGGCCCATTAGGTCCGAAATGGGGAATCGCAGTTAAAAACAGTTCTGGACAAACGGTGTCTATAACTGAAGGGGATCACGGATACGAGTATGTTTACTACTTACCCGAAATCCAATAATGACTGATGAAAATTGCGATTACTCTGGTGCACAACAAATCAGACGCTGAAAATGCGGCTCAAATTGAGTCGATGTTCTCTCTTGTTACAGAACAAACTGAATTAATAGATGGTACAGATGACGAGGGCAACGTAATAATTGGTGCATTTGAGAGACATTTCTACACGCTAAACGATCTTGGTATCCCGCACGAAATTGAGTTCTTCCATGTAATCCCCTTTCAACCTAAAAACCTGAGCGATCCATATATCGCAGTCTTGCCAAGTAATCTCTCCTTACTAAAAGGAAGAAATGTACAGTATGGCAAAGGGGATGAGGATAAGATTGGCGATCATCCGAGATTTTACAATTGGGGGTTAAAACGTGCTACGGACTATGGAGCTGAGGCCGTAATTCATATGGAGGACTATAAAAAGTTCTCAGTTGCAGACCTAGCCTTCCAGCTTAATACACTTATTGATCCAAATGATAAAACTGAATTTTTAGAAGATAAAGCGGTTAAGATAACCACATTAGATTTATTAAAAGAAGTTGGTCAACTTGATGAAGCAAAAAGTAAAGAACAGGCAATTATTGATCTTAAACAAAGGAATATAGAAAAAGGAGGCAAAAATGGCTAGATTATGGAGTAGCGGATTGGAATTAAATTCAACAACTTCTGCCATGGAGTTTGAATCCATTTCGGCAGGTGGAACGACTGTCTCTAGCATTATTAGAAGTGGCATATATGCTCTTAGATCTAATTCAACAGGATCAGGACAGCAAAGCAGATTCGCCTTTAAATCAGCAGCCACGGCAGACGGTTTTTATGTTCGTGCCTACGTGAGAATAGATTCATATGCTAATGCAATAGCTAGTTTTATTGCATTGTGGCAAGCAACGGGATCAAACCAAAAAGTTGCTATTCAAATGAATAGCGATGGAACATTGGAGCTATGGAACATAGAAGATTCGGCTCAAATTGGTTCTGATTCTTCGGTTTTATCCTTGAATACATGGCATTTATTGGAGTTGAAGGTTGATTGCACAACAATTGCAAGCACAGCAATTGAAGCCAAAATTAATGGGACTGCCTTTGCTTCTGGAACAATAAATTTAGCAGCAGGAATATCAAGCATTCAATTAGGTTTTCAGGGATTTATTACGGGAGATTTATACTTTGACGACATTGCCATCAACGATGATACAGGCTCTTTCCAAAACTCCTGGCCAGAAGAAGGCAAAATTATCCATCTCAAGCCAAACGCAGCAGGAGATAATTCAGCATGGACGAATGACTATCTCAGTGTAGACGAGGTAACGCCTGATAATGCAACTACTCTTGTTTCCTCGAATACTCTTGATCAGATTGATGACCATAATATCGAAGCACCTGCTTCACTTGGTACTAGTGACACCATCAACGTAGTTCAAGTGGGTGCGCGCTTTAATGGAGTAGGTGCATCAGCCAACGCTTCTTTTGTCTTAAGAATTAAGGCAGCAGCAAGCGGAACAGTTGAAGAGTCAAGTGCAATAACACCAGCAAGTGCGACCTGGGTAACAAATGCAGCCGCAGCACCTCGTAATTATTCCCTCACTCTTTATGATCTTCCAGGGGAATCAACTACAGTTTGGACAAAAGCAGATCTTGAGGCAGCTCAGATCGGGTATCGCCTCTCAGCTACCTCGACTAACGCAGCTCAACTCTCAACTATCTGGCTTCTCGTCGACTACACACCAGTCTACGGGACACTCAAAGCGAAACCGCGCAGACCTGTGATTAACTGGAAAATATGATAACTAAAGACCTTGTATTAGATTTACCTTTTGCAGATGGTGGAACCAGTCGTTTTACGGATACTGTTACTGGAAAAGTCGGAAAATGGAATAATACACCTATTACAGGCTGGGACTCACGTTTGGGGACATATATGGATCTCAACGGGAGTAATCAGGATGGAGTACTCAACCTAACAGGAAAACAAGTAGCACTTCAACAGGTCACTATAGAGATTATCCACAGAGCCGATTCAGTCAGTCAATATA
>Ga0163151_10001370_pt1 | contig 41098 bp, 38 predicted proteins | sample OliLakLV19MP5IB2_FD_145596 | JGI IMG/M metagenome (GOLD analysis project Ga0163151, IMG submission 145596) | Freshwater microbial mat bacterial communities from Lake Vanda, McMurdo Dry Valleys, Antarctica - Oligotrophic Lake LV.19.MP5.IB-2 | ecosystem: Environmental > Aquatic > Freshwater >...
AGCGTGTTGCTCGCGGTTGCGATCTTCGCCACCGAGTCGGAATCGGGATTCACGACCCAGACGAAGGCACCGTCGCTGGTGATCTGGATCGGCGACGTGTGCACTGGTTGCTGCGCGTGGGTGCAGCGAGCGACGACCGATCATGGGACCTCCGCAACGCGACCTCGCGGTCACGCGCTCAGCCGGCGTCAGGTGCAGCGTCCGGACTCGGAAGCAAGTTGGTTCAAGCGATCGCCCAATCCCATGGATGCAGCGCGGATGTCAACCAGCTTTCACCATGCGTCGCATTAGACCCGCTGCACTCCAGCGCGCGCGGGTTTCAGCGACGAGGAGACGAAGCGGCCCTACTCGCGGCCCGGCGGGACAGCCCGAGCCCCGGGGCCCAGCTCTGCCGCCGGCAACGGCGGACCCGTCAGGCGGCGCTCGATCCAGCGTGCGGCGACCAGCAGCCCGGCGATCACGCCGATCAGCAGCAACACGTTGCCGGCCTCCGGGCGCCGCACCGTGCGCAGCAACTGCTCGGCGAACAGTGCCGCCCCGACGATCCCCGGCAGCATGCCGAGGGCGCTGCCGATCAGGAAGTCGCGCAAGCGGATCTGCGCCGCCCCAGCGGCCAGGTTGACCACCGAGTACGGAGCCAGCGGCAGCAGCCGGACCACGGTCACGACGAGGACGCCGTGCCGGGCGAGACGGTTACCGAGCTTGCCGAGCCGGCTGCCGAACAGGCGGCGCACGCGCTGGCGGCCGAGCGCCAGCCCGACGCCGTAGCCCGCGGCCGCGCTGAGCAGCGCGCCGAGGAGCGCGTAGACAGCGCCCAGGACCGGTCCGAAGGCTGCCGTCGTCGCGACGATCAGCAACGTCACCGGGACCAGCAACAAGCCACCGGCGACGAACATCCCGCCGACCAGCGCGGGCGCCCACGGGCTGTGCACCAGCGGCGCCAGCACGCGCACCAGCGCGTCGGGGTCGAGCCAGTCGCGCAGCGGCGTCCACAGCCACGCCGCGAGCACTGCCGCGATCAGGATCGCGCCCGCGAGCAACGGCCAGTGGCGTGGGGCAACGCGCGCGAGCGGCGCGACTATGTCCTGCAGCTCCGCCGCCGGGATCGGTCGCTCGGGGTCGACCACCGCCGCCTCCGGCACCAGGCTCTCGAGCAAGGGCGCGACCGCGCCGTCGAGCGGCACCAGCGTCCGCTCGCCGCCGCGCAGGCTCTCGATCGTCGCGAGCAGTGACGAGGTACGCTCGAGCTCGGCAGCGACGCGTTCGGGGGGCACGCCGAGGTGCTCGCCCAGGAGCCGCGTCAAGAACCGGTTCACGCACGGCTCGAGGCGGCCGTCGCCGCCGTCCTCGAGTGCGAGATCGCATTCGGTATCGAGGCCCATCGAGCGGTTGTTCAGGTTGGCCGAGCCGATGCGCAGGAAGCGACCGTCGGCGATCATCACCTTGGCGTGCACGTTGAGGCGCGCATCGCCCAGGTCGGGTACCGTCGGCGAGTAGATCTGGAAGCGTCCGTGGACGTCCGCCGCACGGATCTTGCGCAGCAGGCGCGCGCGCAGCACGCCCATGGTGGTCTCTTCGAGCCAGCCGGCGCACTTGCCCGGATTGAGGACGACGATCTCCGGTCCGTCGGGCTCCTGCAGCCGCTCGATCAATGCCTCGCCGACACAGGCGGCGGTCAGGTACTGGTTCTCGATGTAGATCCAGCGCCGCGCCTTGCGAATCGAGTCGACGAACAGCGCCTCGACTTCGCGGACCTCACGCCGTCCCTGGTACGCCGGTGCGGTCCGCGCGATCGCCACCGCGACGTTCTCCACGTCGGCATGGAGCTCGGCGGGCCACGGCTCGCTGGTCTTGCGCGGCGGCCGAAGCCGGCGCCCGGTCGCGCACAGCCAGCGCGCGCGCACCAGGTCCCCGAGCGCCGCCGCCGCCGGACCTTCGACCAGCATCTGAACGTCGTGCACCGGGGGAAAGGGCTTGCCCTTGGGATCGCGCCGGCGCGGATCGTCGGCGCGGTGCTCGTTGCTGTCCCAGCGCCCCATCGCGATGTCCATACCGCCGACGAACGCCACCCGGTCGTCGACCACGACGATCTTCTGGTGGTGCGCCGCGCCGACCGGATGACAGGGGTCCAGCCGGAAGTGAAAGCGCCGCGGCATGCGCCACCCGAAGCGGTAGGCCGGCAGCAGCTCTCGCTCCATCGCGTAGAGCATCGGGAAGTCCCAATCGAGGACATGCACGTGCAGCGATCGGCGACGGGCGACCGCCTGCTCGAGGAAGCCCGCGAGCTGCGACGGTAGCGTTGCGCTGCGGCCGTCGTGCCACAGCTCCGTGCTGCCGTTGAAATCCCAGCCGGCGATCATGACCGAGCTGCGTGCCCGCTCCACCGCCTCGGCAAACGCGCGGTAGTACTCCTCCGCGTCGACCAAAAACGCGACCCGGGTCGCCTGCTCGACACGCCAGCAGTTGCGCCCCGGTTCGATAATCGCCGGCTCCGGCGTGGGCGCGGGCGCCACCGGCGCGCCCTGCACAGCAGTGTTCATCGCACGCCTGGCTGGATCAGCGGATGATGATCGGCGTCGTGCTGATCGTCACGATTCGCCCCGGATTCATCACCAGCATCTCGACGCGCCGGTTCTGCTGGCGACCCGCCTCGCTATCGTTCGACGCGACCGGGTAGGACTCGCCGAACCCCTGCGCGATCAGGCGCGACGGATCGATTGCCTGCCCGATCAGGAAGGAGCGCACCGCGAGCGCGCGGCGCTGCGAGAGCTCGCTGTTGTACGTGTCGGACCCGAGGCTGTCGGTGTAGCCTTCGATCACCACGTTGCGGTCCGGGTTCTCGCGCACGAAGGTCGCGACCCGGGCGAGGTCCTGCATCGCGGACGGCTTCAGCTCCGCCTTGTCGAACTCGAAGAAGACGTCGCCGACCGTCAGGACGAGACCCTGCTCGGTCTCGCGTGCCTGCAGAGCCGCAAGCTCCGCCAGCACCGTGCCGAGCTGCTGCTCGTGCGCCGCCAGGACCACATCGTCGCGCGCCGCGCTGAGCGACTGCGCTTCGCCGCGCGCCTGCTTCTCACCGGCGATCTGCCGTGCCTTCGCGACCTCCTGCTGGGTCACGTAGGACAGGTGACGCACCTCGCTCTGGTCACCCTGGCGGAACTTCGCCTCGGCACGGTCGAGGGTTGCACCGGCCTCCTGCAGGGGGGCTGCCGCGTACTTGACGACGGTCGGATCACTGCGCGCGTCCGAGTAGGCGTGCCGGGCATCCTCGAGCGCCCGGTTCTGGCGCGCTGCGCAGCCGAGCGAGACGATGCCGAGAGCCGCGGCGAAAGCCACGTTCCGGAGGATGCGTCCGCGGGTGTCGCCGATTTCGTTTCTGCGGCGCTCCATTGTCGCAACCACTCCCTTCGCGTCGGGGCCGCTCATTCGGGCACCACCACCACGCTCGGCTCACGCTCGATCACGGTCACCGACTGAACCGGTCGCTCGACGACCACCGTCGTCGCCGGTGCGGTCGTCGTTCTCTCCACCACCACCGTCGACGCCGGAGTCACGCGCTCGACGATCCTCACCGCGGGCGTCGTGACCTGCACGGTCTTCTGGCGGTCGATCACCACCGTGTCGGGAGCGAGCGCCTCGGCCTGAAGCGCCTGGATGTCCTGCCGCGTGCGGCTCGCCTGCTCACGGGCAAGCTGCGACTCGGCCTTCGCCTCCGCGAGCTGCGCGTCGGCGAGCGCCTGCTCGGCGAGACGGCGCGCATCGTCGTACTCGTTGTCGTCGAGCGCACGCCGCGCGGCGGCGAGCTTGTCCTGCGCCGCACTCAGCTCCACCGGGGCATAGCGCTGCGCCTCGCTGGTCGTCTGAGCGTGGCGGACGGCCTGCTCGGCGCGCGCCATCTCCGCCACTGGCTTGCGACCGGCGCAGCCGCTGACGATCGCCAGCGCGGGCAGTACGACGGCCAGCCCACGCAGCAGTATGACGGTCTTCGTGCGGTTCATCTCGATCCTCCAGTCGGCCGGTGGCTCTGGTACTTGACGTTTGATCGAGCGCGGCCTGGTCGAGAGCATCGCAAGAGGCGTGCCTCCGCACGGGGAGCGGCATTCGGCATCAAGAGGCCACCCTGACCGGAGTCCGTTGGGTCCTGGACCTACGGAGAAGCGACGGCGTACCGGTCGTTCTTACAGAAACGCCGGTAATATCGTCCTGGTCGGGCAGCGCGCGCGTCAGACCGCGAGCTGCTCCGGCTCGACCACGGGGGCCGCGATCTCGAGCAGGGCCGCGCGCGCCGCGCGAATCGAAACCGCGACGATGTTCGCCCCGGCACTGGTCAAAGCCGGCTCTGGCGACGCCTCCTCGCCGCTCGCCGCGAAAGCGAGCACGACGATGGTGAGGTCGGGGAACTGCCGGCGCAGGCGGCGGGAGAGGTAGCGGGCCGAGGCGGCGCCACGTGGTGGCAGCGCGGTGATGCAGACCACGCGCGGCCGCATCTCCTCGACGGTCGCCAGCAGCTCGAGCGAACGCAGATTGCTCCACAGGGTCTCGACGCGGATCCCCGACCGCGCCATGTCGTGCGCGAGGATCTGCAGCGCAAGCGCGTCGCCGTCTCCGACGGCCGGGCAGCCGAGGACGAGCGGCGCCCCGGCGTCGGCACGCACGCTGGCGTCGTCCTGCTCGCGCGGCACCTCATCCGCCTTGGCCATGGCGGCAAGCAGGCGGCGCGCCGACTTCAGCAGGCGGTGCTCTTCGTCTGCCGACAGCCGTAGGTTCGCGCGATCGATGCTGCTGCGCACGAGGACCGGCACCAGCAGATCGTCGAAGGGATCGCAAGCCGCGTTGGCCTTTTGATGCTCGGCGACCACCTCGCGCGCCTCGTCGTCGTCACCGGCAAGCAGGCGCAGGTAGAGCCGCACGTCGGGCTCGAGCACCTCCTCGTCGGCGAGCAGGACGAAGATGAACTGCAGCTCTGGGACGTTCTTGCTCAAGACGACGAGGCAGACGGTGAGCGGCGTCGCCAGCACCAACCCGAGCGGACCCCAGAGCCACGTCCAGAACGCGATCGCGGCGAGCAGCGCGACCTGCGAGATCCCCACCGACTGCCCGTACACGAGCGGCTCGATGATCATGTTGACGCTCAGCTCGCAGAGCGCGAACAACCCGACCACCATGAACGGCACCCACCAACCCGCGAACGCCGCCAGCGACAGGACCAGCGGCAGGCCCGCGGCGAGGAACGGACCGACGTAGGGGATGAAACGCAGGATCGCCGCGAGGAACCCCCACAGCAGAGCGTACGGCACACCGAGGAAGTAGAGGCCGATCCCGATCGTCACGCCGTAGCCGGCGTTCAGCAGCGACTGCGCCACCAGGTAGCGGCTGATGCGCGCAGCCGCTTCGTCGAGAGCGCGCGTGGTCACCGCGAGGCGTCCGTAGCCGATCAAGCGCAGCAGCCGATCGCGCAGCTGGCGGCGCTCGAGCAGCATGAAGATGACCAGCACCAGGACCAGGCCGGCACTGGCCATGCCTTCGAGCAGGTCGGGGATCTGCCACAGGACCGACGGCGCCTGCATCACCACCGGAACCGGCTCAGCGCCCGCCTGCGCCTGCAGGCCGCGTTGCGCCGCGCGCTGCGCGTTGCCGCGGTCGATCGCTCCGAAGGCGTCGTCGACGGCGCGCCGGAACTTGTCGATCAGGCCGCCGTGCGTCGCACCCTGGAAGTCCACGACCTTGGCGCGGATGTTGGAGCGATAGCCGGGCAGCTCGTCGGCGAGCCGGGTCACCTGCGTGAACAGTCCGAAGCCGACACCGCCGAGGATGCCGAACGCGAGCACCACGACGACCACCACCGAGCCGACACGGCCGAAGCGCGCGCGCTCGAAGCCGCGCACGAGCGGACTCAACAGGAACGACAGCAGAACGGCGAGCGCGATCGGAATCAGCACCGCCTGCGTCCAGTAGAGGACCCCGAGAGCGAGCGCGCAGCCGCCGAAGACGATCGCCGGGTTCAGCCGGCGCAGGCGTGCATCCGCATCGAGCGGTGCGGCCGAGGGCTGCCCGTCGGGACGCACGCTCAATGCCACTGTGGGTCCGGCGCGACCGGGCGTCGCGCGAGCGAGGCTACCATCGCGACCAGCTCCGCGGGCTCGACCGGTTTGGCGGCGTGCATCTGAAACCCCGCGAGCAGCGCGCGCCGGCAGTCCTCGCTGCGGGCGAACGCCGTCAGCGCCAGCGCCGGCAGCCTGCCGCCGTCGGACTCGGCAAGCCCGCGGATGTAACGGATCAGATCGTAGCCGTCGCGGTCGGGCATCGCGATGTCGCTCACCAGGACGTGGGGACCGTGGCTGTCGAGCGCCTCGACCGCCCGGTTGACCGAGGGTACCGCGCAGACGTCGGCACCGACCTCTTCGAGGATGGTCTTGATGAGCTCGCGGGTCTCCTCGTCATCGTCCACCACCAGCACCCGCAAGCCCGCGAGCGGTCGCGTACCCAGGCGAAGCTCGGCACCGGCTTTCGCATGCTCGCGCGCGCTCTCGGTCACGTCGTCGACGGTGGGCTGGCGGGCGGCCACCAGCAGCGGCAGCGAGACGCAGAACGTTGCACCGAGATTCTCACCGGCGCTCTCCGCGCGCACCATGCCGCCGTGCAGCTCGACAAGGTGGCGAACGATCGCCAGCCCGAGGCCGAGGCCCCCCGAGCGCCGCGTCGTGCTGCTGTCGACCTGACGGAAGCGGTCGAAGATGTAGCCCAGGTCCTGCGGACGGATGCCGCAGCCGTCGTCGGACACGCTCACCAGGGCATGTCCGCCGCGGCGCTCGAGGCGGACCTCGATCCGGCCGCCCTTGGGCGTGAACTTGACGGCATTCGACAGCAGATTCCAGAATACCTGCTGCAGGCGGCTGGCGTCACCCGCGACCACCACCGCAAGTGGATCGATGACCGAGCACACGTCGATCGCCTTGGCTGCCGCGGCCGGCCGGATCGCTTCTATCGCGGCCACGATCACCGACTCGATGTCGAGCGACTGAACTTCGAGCCGCAGCTTGCCCGACACGATGCGCGACACGTCGAGCAGGTCCGAGATGAGCCGCGTCTGCGCCTGCGCGCTGCTCTCGATGCGCTCCAGCCCGCGCGCGATCTCGGCCGGAGTCCGCTTGCCCCGCGTCAAGAGCTGACACCAGCCGAGGATCGCCGTCAACGGCGTCCGCAGCTCGTGCGACAGGGTCGCCAGGAACTCGTCCTTCGCCCGATTGGCTAGCTCGGCGGCCTGCCGCGCCTCCTGTGCCGCGCGGTAGAGCGACGCCTTGTCGAGCGATACCGCGGCCTGCGCGGCGACCGCGCGCACGACGCTCTCGTGCCGTTCGTTGAAGCGCGCGGCGAGCGGGTGTCCGAGTACGATGGTCCCGAGCAGCGTGCCCGATCCGGTCACGACGGGGACCGCGAGGTAGCTGCGCACGCTCGGGTGGCCGGGCGACAAGTCGGCACGCGGCCCGTTCCTCGCGTGGCGTTCATCGACGGTCAGGTCGTCGATACGGACCATCTCGCGGTCGGACAGCGTCGCGCCAGGCAGGGCGCTCGGCCGCGGCAGGCTCGAGTCGCGGAACAGCGCGCGCTCGATCGGTGCCACGGCGTAGATGCTCTCGCCTTCGCGGTCCTCCTCGAGGGGCCCACTGTAGAAGAATGCCCCGAGCTCCGCGCCCGCAGCTCCCGTCGCGGCATCGATCACGTCCTGGATGAGCGCCTGCAGGTCGAGCTTGGCGGCGAACGAGCTGGTGACCCGAAGCAAGGTCTCGACGGTCTCGCGCTCCAGGCGCAGAGTGTCCTCGTTCTGCTTGCGCTCCGTGACGTCGCGGATGTGCGCCGTGAACTCGCGGCCCGAGTCGAGCCGGATCTCGCTCACCGTGACCTCGGCGGCGAATTCGCCGCCGTCGCGGCGGCGCGCGCCAGCCTCGATGCGCTGGCCGAGGAAGGATCGTCCGCCGACCTGCAGATAGTGCGCGAACCCGCCGCGCAGCTCCTCGCGATAGGAGTCCGGAATGATGGTCGCGAACAGATCGTGGCCGAGCAACTCTGCCCGGGTGAACCCGAACGCTTGCTCCGCGGCACGATTGAACTCGGTGATCCGGCCCGACTCGTCCATTGCCACCACCGCGTCGAGCGAGGACTCGAGGATCGCCGCGCGCCGGGCCTCGCTCTCTCGTCGCGCCAGCAGGAGTGCCTGCAGCACCTCCGCGTTACGCTCGGCATCGTGGCGCGCATCGGCCTGCGCACGCATCGCCGCAAACAGGAGCATGCTGATCAGCAGCCCGCCGCCAAGAACGTACGGCACGATGCTCACGCGCGACGCCTCGTCGAACAGCGGCGTCGTTCTGGCCACTATCGTCCAGTCGCGTCCGGCGAGGTTGATCTTGCGGCGGGCACGGTAGGTCGGCTGGCTTCCGGAAGCGGTTTCACCGGCGTCCGAGACATAGAATGGGTGCTCGTCGCCTTGCGCGTCGAAGATCTCGAAGGCGACCTGCCCATTCGACCACGGCACGCTCGCCGTGACGAATTCGGCGGTGTCGACGGGGCTGAAGACGAAGCCGAGCAGCGCTGCGCGACGCGCCGCCGCGTCAGCCGGTGCGCCGGCGGCGCGGTACACAGGGAGAAAGACGACAAAGCCGCCAAGCTGCGTGCGCGTGGCCCCCGCCAATCCCTGCACTGCGCCCGAGGCGGCCGGCAGGCCGGAGTCGCGCGCGCTCTCCATCGCCGCCCACGGCTCGGGGTCGGTCGCGAGGTCGAGACCGATAGCGGCGCTGCTCTTCTCGTCCAGCGGCTCGAGCGCGACGATCGGGTGGTACTCACGGCGCGTCCCCTCGGGACGGATGGAGAATCCTGCCGGCGCGGTCACGCGCAGATTTTCCTCGAAGGCCGGCCGGTCTGCCGCCATGACCCGCGCCACGAAACCGATCCCCGTCAAGCCGTAGTAACGCGCCGGTAGATCCAGCGTTTCGATCAAGGCGCGGAAGCGCTTTGGATCGACGACCTCGCCGCCCGCGAGCAGTGCGCTCGCCGAGTGAAGCACGACCAGGTAGCTGTCGAGACGGCTCTCGATTGCGTCGGCAATCTCGCTCACGCGATCCTCGAAGCGCTCGCGGTCGCGCGAGCCGTAGACCGAGTAGGCCGTCCAGCTGGCGAAAGCGGTCGCCAGCAGCACCAGCAGCGCCACGCCGAGCGGCGGTAGGTAGCGCTGCAGATTCCTCGACGGCGGTGTGGTGCTGGTCATTGATCGTGGCGGCTCGCAATCACTCCAGAGCGCTCGAGCGTGCAGGCACCGGCGCTGCCCTCGCGGCCGCAGTCCCCCTGCACTTTTGGGGCCCTCTCCCAGCCACGACTCGGATTCGGGATTAGAAAGGAAAACTCGGCGTTGGTCACTCGGTCAGCGCCACCGCCAGCCGCAAAGTGTACATTGTACGGGGCAAGATCATGCACTATTTACACGCACGCTCGGCCTCGACTGCCCGGACCGGTAGGCCTTTCGCGCAATTACCGGCCGGTGCGGCATTTGCACCCAGGGGCCGCGCGCTCGGCTCGGCGCGGCTCCGACCCAGGCGCCGGCGTTGGTACCGACCGGGGACCCGCCCCGGCCGGCCGTCCGCGGAGGAGAAGCATGCCATACGCGATCGTGATCGACGACGACCCCGGATTTCAAAAAGCCATCGCGGAGGTTCTCGCCCAGGAAGGCTTCTGGATGGAGTCCGCGACCACCCTCGCCGAGGCACGCAAGCTGCTGGCCGAGCGCATGCCCGATCTGGCGCTGGTGGATTTGAGCCTACCTGATGGGGACGGCTCGCAGCTCATTCCGGAGCTCGCGACCATGCCGTTCACCGACGTCGTGCTGATCACCGGTCACGCGACGATCGACTCCGCGATCGACGCTTTTCGCGAGGGCGTGGTCGACTACCTCACCAAGCCGATCGAGCTGCCGCGCCTGCGCACCGTGCTGGCGAACGTCGCCCGGCGCCGCGAGCTGCACGATCAGGTCCAAGATCTACGCGACGAGCTGCGCCGTCTCGGCCGCTTCGGGCCGTTGATCGGGTCCGCCACGCCGATGCAGCATCTCTACGACATGATCGCGCGCGTGGCGCCGACCAACGCGACGGTCTTCATCCAGGGCGAGAGCGGCACCGGCAAGGAGCTGGTCGCGCAGACGGTGCACCAGCTCAGCCGTCGCCGCAAGCAGCCCTTCATCGCGCTCAACTGCGGTGCCGTCACCCCACAGCTCATCGAGAGCGAGCTGTTCGGGCACGAGCGCGGCAGCTTCACGGGCGCGGACCGTATCCACAAGGGCTACTTCGAGCGCGCGCACGGTGGCACGCTGTTCCTCGACGAGATCACCGAGATGCCGGTCGAGCTGCAGGTCAAGCTGCTGCGCGTCCTCGAGATGGGCAAGATCGTGCGCATCGGCGGCGAGCGCGAGCTGCCGGTCGACGTGCGCTTGATCGCCGCGACCAACCGCGACCCGAATCAGGCGGTCGCTGAGCAGAAGCTGCGCCAGGACTTGCTGTACCGGCTGAGCGTGTTCCCGATTCACCTGCCGCCGCTGCGTGAGCGCGGCGCCGACATCGATCTCCTCGCCGAGTATTTCCTGTCGCACATGAACCGAGCAGAGAAGGCCGAGAAGCGTCTCGGCCGGAGCGTCCTCGAGCTAATGCGCGCGTACCATTGGCCCGGCAACGTACGCGAGCTCAAGAACGTCATGGACCGTGCCTTCATCCTCGCCGACGAGGTCATCACCCCGGAGAGCCTGCCCGCGCTGAACAGCGATGCCACGCCAAGTGCGGCCGAGCCGGTCGGCCTCGGACCGGCGATCGAGCTCAAGCCCGGGATCTCGATCGGCGAAGCCGAGAAGCGTCTCATCTTCGCCACGCTGGAGGCGTGCAACGGCAACAAGGAGCGCGCCGCGCGCGTGCTCGAGATCAGCTTGAAGACGCTCTACAACCGCCTGAACGCCTACAACGGACGCGCCAAGCACCGCCCCGTCGGCATCACGCAGTCCGGAGGGTGATCCATGAGGACCGGGCAAGGGCTGGTGTGAGTTGAAGAAGCGTATCCTTGTCGTCGAAGACGATCCGGACATCTCCGAGACCCTCGCGTTGGTCTTGTCCGAGCATTACCTGGTCGAAACCGCGGCCAACGGTGCCGAGGCAGCCGAGCGGCTGCAAACGCAGTCCTTCGATGCGATCGTCCTCGATCTGATGATGCCGGTGATGGGCGGAGCGGATCTCAAGCGGCACCTCGATCGCCAGCACATCGACGTGCCGGTGCTGCTCACCTCCGCCAGCGCGGATCTCGCCGAGCGTGCGGCCGAGCTCGCGATCCTCGATTTCCTCGCCAAGCCATTCGACCTGCCCGTGTTCGAGCGCCGCGTGGCGGCGCTCCTCGCCCGCAGCGCCGCGTGAGGCGCAAGTTCTTCCAGGGCCGCAAGATCCGCGGCGCCGACGTCAAGGACCTCACCTACTTCTTCGAGCCCAACGGGCAGGAGATGACCGATCAGGCCTGGGACGCGGACTTCGTGCGCTCGTTGATGGTCTCCCTCGGCGGAGGGGATGCTCGCGCCGGCGCTCGAGACGGCGAGCGCTGGGCCCGACGGTTCGAGCTCATAGAACCGCGTCGCGGCTCCGGTAACTCACCATCTTTTGCACGCGCGTCTTACACGTCGTGCAGCCGGCGCTTGGTCCGGCGCCCGCCCAGCCTCGTCTGGTGCTGGTCGTCACGATGGCACGCCGTTCGCTCCTCCCGATCGCATTCTCACGAACGAACGACCGGCGCGCGGCCTTCCTTGAGCGCGCCCGAGGAGAGTGAAAGATGTCGAACATCGAGAAGTCCATCGACGTGCAGGTTCCGGTGCGCACCGCGTACAACCAGTGGACGCAGTTCGAGGAGTTTCCCAAGTTCATGGAGGGGATCGAGTCGGTTCAGCAGATCGACGACACGCACCTGCACTTCAAGGCCAACCTGGGCGGCATGGAGAAGGAGTGGGATGCCGTCATCACCGAGCAGACGCCCGACCAGCGCATTGCTTGGCGCGACACTGCGGGCGCGTCCAACGCCGGCGTCGTGACCTTCCATCGCATCTCGGCGGCGACGACGCGCATCATGCTGCAGGTCGACTACGATCCGCTGGGCTTCGTCGAGACCGTGGGCGACATGGTCGGCGTGGTCTCGGCGCGGGTGAGCGGTGATCTGGACCGCTTCAAGGAGTTCATCGAGGCGCGCGGCCGCGAAACCGGTGCCTGGCGCGGCGAGGTGGCGCAGGACCCCACGAGCTGAAACGCCCCCTCCGTGAGCCCCGCGCCGCCGCTACCCAGCGGCGCGGGGCTCACACACCCCTCACCCCACCCGAGACGAGCTCAATTCAGCACTCGATCTTGGCCCGCACGGGCAGATGGTCGGACGCAATGCGCGCCAGCGGCGTGTCGTGTACGACGAACTCGATCAGAAACGAGCGCGGCTCGACCAGAACCCGATCGAAAGCGAACAACGGGCGCCGTGCCGGGAATGTCTTGAGGCGCGAGCGCCCGAAGCGCACGTGGAGCGGCTGCAAGGACTGATCGTTCGGACGCCACTCGTTGAAGTCGCCCGCCACGACGGTGACCGTGCCTGGCCGTGCGCAGGCAACGCTGCCGAGAATCTGCTCGACCTGCCGGGCGCGCTCGAAGCGCCGTAGTCCGAGGTGCGTGACCAGGACGCGCACCGCCCTGGCTTCGAGCATCAGGTCGACGTCGATCGCGCCGCGCGGCTCCTTGCCCCCGACGCTGAGGTCGACGTGCCGTACCGCAGCCGCGGGCGCGCGGGTCAGCAGGGCGTTGCCGTAGTGCCCGGTGTCGCGCACCATCGTCGGCCCCGCGACCGCCTCCATCCCGGTGGCCAGCGCGAGGAACGCCATCTGGTCGTCTCCCGCCGTGTGGTAGCCACAATCGACCTCCTGCAAGCCAAGGATGTCGACGTTCATCTCCGCGATGACGCGCGCGATTCGCTCGGGTGAGCACCTGCGATCCGCCCCGATACAACGATGCACGTTGTACGAGCCGACGGTCAACCGCACGACGAAACATGCGACCGTAGTCGGCCGTAGGGGTGATCGATCGGGCGCGTCATCGTCGGGGATCCGACTGCAACATGCGCGCCACGGTGGTCGCGGTCCGGCGCCACGTTCTCCGTACCTTGGCGGCGCTCATGATGCTGCGGGACCTACCCAACCTGCGAGCCGACTTTGCACGGCGCTTGTAGGCTTTGCGTGGCCAACACCAGAAGGACGCCCCCGAAGCGGCGCGTTTCCGCGTCGAATCGAGCGATTCCAGACTCAGCCGCGTGGCACGCAAGTAGCTCTGGATCACTCGCAGCGCCGCGACACAGCCTCGGGCCGTGTACCGCGGGCTTTACACGAGGAAGGAGCCGCCATGAAGAAGCTCACGTTCGCCACCCTTGCAGTCGTCCTTGGTTTGACCGGCCTGAACGGCTGTTCCGACAAGGTCACTCGCAAGACGACAACGTATCAGCAGACGTCGAGCGGCCTGCCCGCGGGCACCGTTGCCCCCGGAGCGGTGACCGAAGACGACGGGACGACCACCACCAGCAAGACCACGCGTAGGGTGGAAAAGATCGAAACCGACTGACCCCCTCCCCTTGGAATGGTCAGGAACCCAACGAGGAGAACAGTATGAAGAGCAGACTTCGTCCGATCCGGAGCGCCGCCATCTCGATTGCCGCGGTCGGTCTTCTTGTGAACGGCGTCGGCGCCGAGGTCGTCAGCCGCGAAGTCACCGCGACCACGACGATCACCGGCACGGCGAGTGAGGTAACGCCCAGCTCGCGTATCGTCGTCACCTCGACGGCAGGCGCACCCACAACCTATACACTCGATCAGAAGACCGTCTTCGTCGACGAGTCCGGCAACGTCGTGAGCTACGAGCAGGTGCGCGGCCAGCCGGTCCAGATCTACGTCTCGGAGAGCAAGGAGCAGCCGGTTGTGGTCGAGCGCGTCGTCGTCGCGAAGCCGGTCACCCGCGTGATCGAACAGAAGCCGGCAGCGCCGCAGGTGATGCAGCGCACCGAGACCCGTACCGAGACCAAGACCGAGGTCGAAGACTGATCGGGACGCCGGTCGCCATCGCGACTCCTTCCCGACCGCGCGCACAAGGGGGCGCGGAGCTTCGGCTCCGCGCCCCCTTGTGCACCTCGCGCGACTCGCAGAACCGAGACGAAGAGCGCCGTCAGGCGATCGACGCCGCTGCCGAGCAGATCGCGTAACATCGGGTGTTTCTTCTCGCGCACCAGCTCGGCGAAGGTCTGCAGACGCTCGGTGAACGATCGGCCAGCTCGCCGGCAGCTGCTCGTCGACATGATCGATCCGTAGGCCGTCGACGAGGCCGTCGCGCACCCAGGCCAGCACGAACTCGACGCGCAGGCCGATGAGGGTGTCGATGTCGAAGAAGCGCCGGTAGGACAGATCGCGGTCCGCGGCGCACCAGAACGCGAGTGGGTAGTTCTGTCGCTCGAGCAGCGCGTCGAGCGCGTCGGGATCGGACGTTGATCTCGTCCCCCACCGCCGAGCGCGCGCGCTAGCGCGGCGCGATCGATGCGGTCGGGTCGGTGTTCCAGTGCTCGGAGAAGCTGAGCACCTTGACCTCGGTCTCGAAGTGTCCATCGCTACGCTGCGGCAGCGGTGCCGGCATGTCGTAGCGGAACTGAACCTTACCACCCGCCGGGATCGGCTGCGGGACGCGAACGATGGTGCCGCTACCGGGGTTGTCATCACCGGGTTGCATCTCGCGCGTCCAGCGGAACTCCTGCTCGACCATGAGACGCACGTCGCGCACCTCGTGCGAGGTCTGGTTCTCGACCCAGCCGGTCACGGTGCTCCCGTCGGTGCGAACGCCGCTCACACCGAGCCCGCTCGGAGCCGCACCGACTTCGGCGGCGACTGGAGGTGTCCCACCGACCACCAAGCACAGCATCGCCAGCAGGGCGATCGTTCCCTTGTTGATCATGTTCAAGCGATTCTCCATTTCTGCCCGCGCGCAAGGCGGGTTGAAGGCACGAGCGTGCCGGGGTTCAGGCGCGTGCCTCGATGGCCACGCTCGCCGCGCGTTCCGCCGCGACGCTCTTGCGCTCGCGGGCGCTGCGGCGCGGGCGGCGGCGTTCGCTGCCGGCCCCGATCACGTGTCTCGAGCCGTTGATCCGGCGCAGCGAGATGCGCGCCGCGGGCTGCTCGACGGTGGACGCGTCGTGCAACGAGCCGAGACCGCGCCGGAGCTGCGTCACCTCGAAACCCAGTGCCACGCAGAGGTTGGCGAACGAGTACGGCCAACTCATATCGTCGGACTCGACCCACTCTCTTGCTTCGCCGAACAGGCGGCGCGCCCGGCGCTTGGCCGGGGTGCGGGAATCGATCGCGTAGCGCAGGTAGGTCGAGATCCCGTTCTCCATGACCGCCAGCATCAGCCGTATCTCGGGGCGATCGGAGCTCGCCGGCCGAATGCGGTCTGCGTACTGCTCGGGGGTGATGGTGTCGGGCGCCAAGAAGCGCGCCGCATCGTGTCCCATTCCTACATCGCTGGAGCCGGCAGCGAGCCGGGATTCAGCTTCAGCCACTCGTCGCGGCGCGCGCCGCCACCTTGGGACCGTCGCTCTTGGGTGCCTCGCTCACGGCGTGGCCGACGCGCTCGCGAACCTCGTCGATGCGCGAGCCGAGTTGCTCGCGAACCTCCGCGCCGGAGCTCGGTGCGAACAGCAGCGCCAGCCCGGCGCCGACGAGAATTCCGGCGCCGAACACCGCGGCTCCACCGAGCAGGTCGCCTGCTCCACCACGAGCGCGCTGCAAGCCCACCGCGCGTAGAATCTCCTCTGCCGAAGGCAGGCTCCTTGTCAGCTCCGCTGCATGCATCTGCTTCTCCCGTCTTCGATCGTGAACGATCGAGTTTGTCGACATTTCAAGTCGCGCGGCCGGTCACGACCTCGGTGAGGGGGACGGCCATGCGTCGCATCAGCACGGCGAACGCGACGCGGGTGCCGAGACCGAACACGGTACGCAGGAGGCCCGGTGAAACACCGGCGCCAAGCACGTAGCCGAGCCCCGCAGCGGTCGCGAGACCGACGTACGGCCGGGCCGCCAGGCGATCCCTGAGCTGCGACTCCCAGGCCGAGCGCGCCTCGAAGACCGCGGAGACGAGACCCTCGAAATCGTTGCGCACCCGCCGCGACTGCTCGTAGACCCTTGCCACCCCGGGCTCGATGTCGGGCGTACCGGCGCTCTGCTCCCACTCCGCTCCGACCTCGTCCTGCGTCTTCATGGCGTCCGTCTCCATTCTGCTTCCTGCAGCTCTCACGTCGCCCGCGAGATGATCCGGCCGACGACATAGCCCGCGGTGAGCGCCATCAAGACGGCCAGCACCGGACGCTCGGTCACGAAGGAGCGCACGTGCCTGTCGATCCGCTCGAGCTCCTCGCGGCCAGGAAGGCGTTCCAGCGCCGGTACCGGCTCGAGTCGGGTCGCGAGATCCTCGTTCATCTTCGGCGCACTCATGCGTTCACCCGTGCCCCGAGCCAGAGCCCGACCAGCGCCGCACCGAACAGCCAGGGCGTCGGGCGTTCGCGGATGCGCCGCGGCACGTCGAGCGGCTCGCTGACGACGTGCTTGACGCGTGCGAGCGCGATGCGGAGGTGCTCCCGATCATCCGCGAGCGACTCCTGCAGCGCCTCGATCTGCTCTTCGTAGCCCTTGCTCATCCGTTGCTTCCTCCATCGCTGACCGCCGCGGACTGGCCGCGCGACGCGTCACCGATTGTCTCGACCCGTCGCTTGGCCAGGATGAGCGCGAGCCCGCCTGCGACCAGGTTGACCAGCGCCGCGAGCGCGACCGCCTGCGCGTTGGTCCAGGACCGCGCGAGGATCAGGACCCCGACCACGTTTGCCCCGACCCACCCGACGAGGAGCAAGCCGAGACCGAAGAGCAGCAGTGCAAGGCTCGCGAGCGTGTTGGCCACGGCGGCCTTGGCCTCGATCATGGCCAGCTCGACACGGTCAAGGATGACGCGCTGTCCGGCGTCGAGCACGTCGACCACCGCAGCGATCACCGACGTCTCCTCGCGTTGCTTCTCTGCCACGATTGCCACGGAACCTCTCGCCGTCTGCGCTGGCCGTCAACGACCGCGCTCCACCCGTTCAGCGCGAACCGTGCCACAGGGACGCGCGCGACAATCCCGAGGATTGTCGCGCCGCCGCGTGCACGGTCGCCAGCGGGACGGCGAGCTGCCCGTGTATGGCCTACAGCGCGTTTGCAAAGGCTGCGCGCGCGAGGCGAGCGTCTAGCGCGCGGCGACCAGGCGGGTCACGGTGTCGATCAGGTCGACGATCGTGAACGGCTTCGCCAGCAACGCATCGAAACCGGCGGCCCGGCACGCCGACCGGGTCTCTTCGCTGTCCAGGCCGGTAACGGCGAGCGCCGCCGTCTTGCGGCCGGAGGCCCGGTCGAGGCGACGGATCTGGGTCACAAGCTCGAGGCCATCACCGTCGGAGACCCTGAGATCGCTGAGCACGGCATCCGGAGAGAGCTCCTCGAACAGGGCGAGACCGTCGGCGATCGTGCCGGCGACGGCAACCGTCGCACCTTCTCCCTCGAGCGCGAGCTGCAGGGCCTCGGCAGTCATTTCGTCGTCCTCGACGACCAGCAACGACACACCCGCCAGACCGGCACCCTCTTCCGCTGCGATTTGCCCCGGCTGCGGCTCCGGTATGGCGGGGGATTCTGCAACCGCGCTATTCGCCGAGCTGGCCAACATTGCGCCCATGCGGGTGACCTCGGCGCGGATCTTCACGAGATAGCGCGCCTCCTTCTCGCCCACCTGGTCACGCAGGGCCTCGGCCAGGAGATCGACCCACATCTGCATCGCCGCGAGCGGCTGCCGGAGGTCGTGGATGAGCTTATTCACCCGCTGCTCGTGATGTAGCTCTCGAGCTGCTCGATCAAGAACTGCTTCTCCGAGATCACCGCCTTCACGACGTCGCCGATCGACAGCACGCCGACCAGCTTGCCATCCGCCAGCACCGGCAGGTGCCGGATGTGCTTGTCCGTCATCAGCGCCATGCAGTCTTCGATGGTGCGCTCGGGAGCCACACAGATGACCCTGGTCGTCATGATCTCGCGTACCGGGGTGTCGCGCGAGTTCTTGCCCTTCAGGATCACCTGGCGCGCGTAATCGCGCTCCGACAGGATCCCGAGCAGCCGATCACCGTCCCGCACCAGGACGGCGCCGACATTCTTGTCAGCCATCAGCTGCAGGGCGTCGTACATCGTGCTGTCCGGGGCTACGGACCACACCTTTCCGCCCTTCTTCCCCAGGAGATCGCGTACCGTATGCATGGCCATCCTCCCCGCGCCGCGGTGAACCGATGCGAGGTCGAGTCTGGCACCGGGCTCGCTGCAGCTCAAGCGGTCGCTTTTCGTCTTCTCTGCCCGCACTCCTGTAAATCCTTCCGAAAGTCGATGCCAAGATCGATGATTTTCATCCTCGCCACCGGTGAGACGCCGCCACCAGTGCAGGTGTTTGCTCGATCTTTCGCGCGCGCTGCCTCTGGTCCGATTCTTGGTGTCCTGCATGTCCGCAGCCGCGAATCGATTGGCGCGGCCGGCCCGGCAACGACGGAGCGATGGCGCCGCCGAGCCGAGTGAGGACAGGGAGGAAGACCATATGGACCTCGACGATACGAACGCGTTGACCACCGTAGTGGCATACGATCGGCGGCGCACGCCGCGCGCCAGCATCGGCGGCGCCCTCGCCACGCTCGCTTTCGGACTAGTGACCGCGGAAGCTGGCGCCGCCACGCTATTCGTTGCCAACACCGGTAGCGATGGTCCGAGCTGCGGCACAATGGCGGCTCCGTGCCGGACGATCAGTCAAGGTGTCGCGGTCGCGGCGGACGGAGATCGGATAGTCGTCCAGCCGGGAGTGTACGGCGACGTCGACGGTGACGGCGAGTTCGTCTCGGCCGGCGACGAGCCGGCCGAGTACGATGGCGGTTGCAACTGTCTGGTGAGCGTCGACAAGTCGGTGAGCATCGTCTCGCAGGGAGGTGCAGGCGCTACCACCCTGCGTGGCGCGGTCGACGGATTGATCGCCGTCAACATCAGTGCGCCTGGCGTCGTCCTCGGCAAGAAGAAGCAGGGGTTCTCGATCGTCGGCGATCCGCAGCACGACGGCTACGGCCTGTGGGTCGGCGCGGCGGCGCCCGGCGCGCGCATCGAGGGCAACGTGTTCAGCCGGCTCGAGACCGCGGTCTTCGTCGCGGGTAGCGGTGCGAAGGTGTTCGGCAATCGGATCGCGCAGACGATCACCCACGGCATCTATTCCGAAGGCGAAGGGATCCGGATTGCCGCCAACGTCGTGGAGCAGACCGGCACCTTCGGCGGCAACGACAGCGCGATCCATGTGGTCGGCACGGCCGGTGCGGGGCACACGATCGAGGGCAACCTGGTGGTCGGCAACTTCAACCTCGGCATCTTCGTCGTCGACGGTTCGTCGATGGCCGCCGGTGCGGCGCACGTCGTCCGCCAGAACCTCGTCGTCGGCAACGGCCGGGTGGGCATCAAGGTTGCGCTGGCCGCGGACAGCCGTGCGGCGACCGTGGTCGAGAACTCGATCTACAACAACGACAACATGAGCGGCGCCAACTGCGGTCTGCTGACTCTGTCCGCCGGCCCGGTTATCGATGCGACCAATAACTTCTGGGGCACTGCCGGCGGCCCTGGGGCGAACCCCAGCGACGACGTCTGCACCGCCGGCACGCCGCCCAACGTTGGCTCGCCCGCAGCAACGGCGTTCGCGATCGTCGCACCACCGATGCGCTGAGATCACACCCGGGCCAAGGCCCTGCGCCCCCACACAGCGGCCTTCCTCCCCCGTCCGGGTATGACGCCGTGGGTTGCGCGCGGAAGAAATCCGCGCCAGCCCACGGCGTTACCTTTTCAAGGGCTCGACCGTCAGGGCTTGAGGACCTTCGACAGGATGCGCAGCTCGTCGGTGATGTTGTCGGGAATGGTGTACCCGTCGGTGTCGCGGATCTGGCCCAGGTGCTCCTGGATGTCCTCGGCGCTCGGCTTCTTGCCCGATGGCGCGACCCAGCCCGGCGTCAGCCCGAGGAAGACACGCGCGAAGCGTCCGCCGCCGACCGAGAAGATCTCGTGCGTCAGCTCGCACGCCTCCGAAGCCAGGTAGACCACCAGCGGGGTCACGGCTTCCGGGTCGAGCAGCGGCGCCAGCGGGCCGAGCAGCTCCTCGGTCATGCGCGTCCGCGCCGTCGGCGCGATCGTGTTGCAGCGGATGTTGTACTTGGCGCCCTCGACGGCCAGTACGTTCATCAGGCCGACCAGGCCCATCTTGGCGGCGCCATAGTTGGTCTGGCCGAAGTTGCCGAAGATGCCGGCCGCGGACGAGGTGAAGACGAAGCGGCCGTAGCCCTTCTCCTTCATCACCCGGAAGGCGGGCTGCGAAACGTAGAAGGCACCCTTCAGATGCACGTCCAGGACGATGCCCAGCTCGTCTGGCGTGAGCTTCAGGAAGGTCTTGTCGCGCAGGATGCCGGCGTTGTTGATGACGACGTCGACGCGGCCGAACTTCTCCACCGCGCTGCGGATGATGCCCTCGCCGCCCTCGGGCGTGGAGACCGAATCGTAGTTGGCGATCGCCTCGCCGCCCGCGCTCTTGATCTCGTCCACCACCCCATCGGCCATGCTGTGGCCCCCGCCGGTGCCGTCGCTCTTGCCACCGAGGTCGTTGACGACCACCTTCGCGCCGCGCCGGCCGAGGTCGAGTGCGTAGGTCTTGCCGAGTCCGCCGCCCGCGCCCGTGATCACGGCCACGCGGCCGTCGAATCGAATGTCGCTCATGTGTTCTTCCTCCTTGGTGCTGACGTTCGCGGGGCGCGCGTCAGTCGAATGGATTGCCGAGATTGAACTGGCGTCCGCGCGCCGCGTAATCGACCCCCGGCTCGCGCTCGTACTCCGGGGGGAAGCAGGCGCGCTTGCGCGCGTAGTATTCCAGGCGGTGGTCGCCCGCCGAGGACGGGTTGAAGGTCAGGTAGTAGGACCGCCGCGCGCCGGGCGAGCGGTTGGGCCCAGAGCGGTGCGGGGCCCAGGCGTCGAAGACGATCAGATCACCCGGCACGGCGAGCAGCGGGACCACGTCGAGGCCCGCCATCACCTCGGCCTTCAATGTGCCGTCGGCCTGGTGCGGCAGGAAGACGCGCTCGCACGCGTCGCGCGCGATCTCCAGGCAGCCGTTCTCGAGCGTGAAAGCATCGACCGGGACCATCACCGTGAGCTGGTGATCGACGCCGAAATCGACGTAGGCCGGTGCATCCTGGTGGTCGGCGAAGCCGGCTCCACCGGGCAGCTTGAAGTTGATCTTGTCCTTGAACAGGACGACCGGCTCGCCACAGCACTGCGCGAGCAGGTCCTGGAATGCGGCGCTGCCGAACAGCCGCGCCAGGCGGTCGTGGAACGGCATGAAGTTCTCGATGCGCGCCAGCAGCTTGCGCCCCGGCCCGTCCTTGGCGCGCTCGTAGTAGCGCATCCACATGCCCGGCACCTCCGGCCACGACGCGATCTCGTCCGTCCAGCGCGTCAGGTCGGCGACCTCGGCCCCGCTGAGAACGCCCCGCAGCCACACCCAACCGTGGCGCTTCCAATGGTCCATCCCGGCCGCGTCGAGCATCGTCACTCCGGCGTGGCCTCGTACCAAAGCCGCAGCGGCACGTCACCCTGCCCGCTCAGGTCGGATCCGGCGGCTATCCGGCGAGCGCGAAGCCCAACCCTGTCAGGAGCCGCCGGTCCGCCATGTCCAGGTCGGCGGCGTCGGTCACGACGAAGCCGGCGAACTCGCGGCGCACCGGGTAGTCGCGGCGCAGCCGGTCGAAGGCCTGGGCGCGAGTACCCGTCGGATGGGCCAGGGCGGCGCGCATGCGCTCGTCGTCGGCGCGAATCGCATAGGCGTGTCGGACCGCAGCCCGCAGCCCATCGCGACCGCCCACCCCGATCGCGACCCGCGGCGCGGCGACAGGGGCAGTGAAGATCGCGGGCGCGGGGCCCTCGGCGGCGCCCAGGAACACCTGCAGAGCTGCCGCGATGATCCGCGTCCCGGCGAGCTTGCCGTCGAGCGAGTAGCCCGCGATATGCGGCGTCGCGAAGCGGACCACGTCGAGCAGCGCGGGCTCCGGCTCGGGCTCGGTCTGCCAGACGTCGAGCACCGCGTGCATACGTCCCGCGGCGCAGGCGGAGCCCAGCGCAGCGTCGTCGATCACGCCGCCGCGCGAGGTGTTGAGGACGACCGCCCCCGGACGAAGGCGCGCGATGCCGTCCGTGTCGAGCAGGTGCTGGGTGGCGTGCGCTCCCGTGCGGGTGAGCGGCACGTGACAGGTGACGACGTCGGCCGCGCCGAGGATCTCCGTCACGGCCAGCGAGACGAAGCCGGGCTCCAGCTCCGCGCGCGGTGGATCGGACATGAGGACCTTCATCCCGAGCACCTGCGCCAGCGCCGCCACCCTGCTGCCGACGTTGCCGACGCCGATCACCCCGAGCACGGCACCGCGCCACTCCCGCTGCAGATCCTGCTCGAGCTCGAGCAATGCGGCGACGACGTACTCCGCGACCGAGCGGGCGTTGCAGCCGGGCGCGTAGGCGAATGCGATCCCCGCACGCTCGAGCCAGGCGCGGTCGACGTGGTCCGTACCGATCGTCGCCGTGCCGACGAAGCGGACCCGGCTGCCGGCGAGCAGTGGCTCGCCGATGCGCGTGACCGAACGAACCACGAGCGCGTCCGCCGAGGCGACCGCGGCGGCGTCGATCTGCCGCCCGGGAAGGAGAACGACGTCGCCGAAGGCGCCGAACGCGTCGCGCGCCAGTGGGATGTTCTCGTCGGCGACGATGCGCAAGGCCATGCCCGATCTCACCTCGCGAGCGTCGTCCAGGCAAGCAGACGGGCCACGGTCACACGCCAAACCTCGCTTGCGGCGATGCGGTCGACGCCGCCAGCGGCGTCCCGGCGCCCTCCCGGAACGTTTGCGCGCCAGCGCGGCTTGGGAAAATGTGGCCGCTGCTCGAACCTTCGCTACACGTTGCGCTCGAACCCGCAGCTTGATCGCGGAGCGGAATCCGCGAAGAGGACGATACGACCATGAGTGAGATCTACCGCATCTACGGCTCCGAGATGTCGCCGTACTCGGTGAAGGTGCGCTCGTACTTCCGCTACAAGGGGATCCCGCACCGCTGGATCGTGCGCAACCCGGACAGCGACGCGGAGTACCAGAAGTACGCCAAGATCCAGATCGTCCCGCTGGTCGTCACACCCGACGAGAAGGCCATCCAGGACTCCACGCCGATCATCGAGCAGATCGAGACCCGCCACCCCGAGCCCTCGATCCACCCGAGCGAGGCGACCACGGCTTTCGTGTCGGCGCTGCTCGAGGAGTTCGGTGACGAGTGGGGCAACAAGTGGATGTTCCACTACCGCTGGGCGCGCGACGTCGATCAGGTGAGCTCGGCCGGGCGCCTGGCGCGCGCGATGATGCCGGCGGCCGACGAGGAGCGTCACACGGCCATGGCGACGATGATCCGCGAGCGGATGGTCGACCGGGTGTGGTTCGTCGGCTCGAACGCGCAGAACGCGCCACAGATCGAAGCATCCTTCCGCGACGGGCTGGCGCTGCTCGACGCGCATCTCGCCGAGAGGCCGTATCTGTTCGGTGCGCGGCCCGGATTCGGCGACTTCGCCCTGTGGGGGCAGATCTACGACGCCTGGACGGATCCGACGCCGGGCGCGTTGATCGAAGGCTGCGCGCACAACGTGCTCGCCTGGGTGCAGCGCATGCTGTGGCCGCGCGCGGAGGGCGAGTTCGAGCCCTGGTCGAGCCTCGAGCCGACGCTGCTGCCCTTCCTCGAAGCGCAGGTCGGACGGCTGTTCGTCCCCTGGACACTCGCCAACGAGGCAGCGGTCGCAGGCAGCCGCGAGGAGTTCAGCGTCGCGCTGAATGGCCACACCTGGACACAGAAGCCGCAGAAGTACCACGCCAAGTCGCTGCGCGCGTTGCGCGACAAGTATGCGGCCGTCGCCGACAAGGGCAAGCTCGACGGCGTGCTGGAGGGTGCGGGCTGCCTCGCCGGCATGCGCGGGTGAAGGTCGCGACGCGGGCTACGGCGGCGGCGCGCGATGCGGCGGCAGCGCGAAGCCGAAGACGCTTCCCTTGCCGACCTCCGAGCGCACCGAAACCCGTCCCCCGTGCGCCTCGACCAGCGTCTTGACGATCGCCAGCCCGAGACCGTTACCCTCGTGCGGCCGGCCATCGCCGATGCGCGAGAACTTCTGGAACAGCTTGCCCTGCAGCGCCGCCGGGATGCCCGGCCCGGTGTCGACGACGTGCACCACCAGCCACTCGTTCTCGTGCCCGGCCCTGATCGCCACCCGGCCGCCCGACGGCGTGAACTTCAGGGCGTTGTTGACCAGGTTGCTGATCGCCTGGCCCAGTCGGAGAGCGGAGCCGCGGACCGGTGGCAGGCGATCGCCGACCTCGAGCGACAGCGCGATGTTCTTCTGACGGGCCGCCGCGTCGAGCGCTGCGGCCACCTCGCGCAGCAGTGGTGCGAGGTCAACCACCTCGAACTCGGCCTCGATCCCCATCTCGATGCGCCCGACGTCCAGGATGTTGTCGATCAACGACCGCATGCGATGGATCGCGTCGAGGATCTCCTGCGCAACGCTACGGTCGTCGGCATCGAGCTGCGGCAGGCAGGCGAGCAGCCAGGCATTGCCCTGGATCACGCCGAGCGGTGAGCGCAGATCGTGCGCGACGTGACCGACGAACTCGCTCTTCAGGGCGTCGAGGTGCTTCAAGGTCGAGATGTCGTGCATGCCGAGCACCTTGCCGACGTTGGGGATCTCCACCAGGGCGCAGTCGAACACGCGCCCGTCCGCGAGCGTGACCTCGTGCATGCCCTGCTGCTGTGCCGGGGCGTAGAGGTCCAGCAGCGCCGGCTCGGCAAGCTGCTCGGTGACCAGCGCTCCCTGTGCGCCGTCAGCCAGACCCAGGGCTCGCTGCGCCGCCGGGTTGCCCAGCACGATCCGCCCTTCGAGGTCCGTCACCAGGATGACGTCCTTGGCGCTCGCGATCACCGTCCGCAGCAGCGAGCGCTCGACGGTGGCGCGCGAGTACAGCGTCGCGTTCTCGATGGCCACGGCCGCCTGCGCCGCGATCGCGCTCAGCAGCTCGAGGTGCTGCTCGGTGAAGCTGTTCGGATCCGCCTGCATCATGGTCATGATGCCGATCACCTGGTCTTGCCGGATCAGGGGAACGGCCATGGCCGAGCGCGTCACCAGGGTGTCGTCGGGAAAGAAGTGCCAGCGGTGGTCGCTCCGGGTATCGCGCAGGACGACGGCCGTGCGGTGCTGGTAGACCCAACCGGCGAGCCCCTGGCTCATCACCGTCGCCAGGATCGGAGTCTTCACACGGGCCGGAAGGTTGTCGCGCGCCAGGATGCTCTTGGTGACGCAGCCCTCGGCATCGACCTGGAACACGCTGCCCGCATCGGCGGCGACGGCGCCAACCGTCAGCGCCAGGACCTTGCTCAGGACCTCATCGAGCTCCAGGGTCGACGCGAACTGCCGCGTGACCTCATACAGCACGTGGACCCAGTCCCGCGACGCGGGACCGGTCGCAGTCGCGAACGACATCTCACGATCTCCCTGCCGGGGGACTGTACACAACGCGGCGCGCTCGCCCCAAGGGGAGCGGCGCCGGAGCACATACGAGCAGGGACGCCGGGATCGGCTACTGCGAATCGACCGGCCTCTTCTCGTGCATCGTGAATTGCAGCTGAGCGATACGACCCCGCTCGTTGCCCGTCAGAGGCGAGGTCGGCGCCTCGGTCGATCTCGCTACTCTACAGGCTCTTGCGTGCCGTCGGGAACGGCGAATCCCGTGAAGCGTCCCCGACGGGATTTGAACCCGTGTTACCAGCGTGAAAGGCTGGTGTCCTTGGCCGAGCTAGACGACGGGGACGAAGGCTGGCTTGGTACTAACCAGCCCACCCGGTAGCAAGCGGCGCACAAAAGAAGCCGGCCGCCTCGCTGAGACGACCGGCCCCTTTGCAGTGACGCGCGAGACTACTTGCCGCTGCGGACGATGCGGTCGGTCTCGAAGATCTCATCCGGGATGTCGATGTAGTACTCGGTCGGGTGCACCGGCATGCCGGTGACCGTCGCCCGATCGAGCTTGTAGTTGACCGAGTAGCCGGCGTTACCGCCGCCACCCGTGCGCACGTAGCCGGGCTCGCCGTCGACCTTGGTCACCTGGAACTGCGGCAGCGCGTAGTTGACCAGCGCGTTGCCCTTCCAGTCGTACTTGTTCTTCCAGTAGCCGCGACCGGTTTCCTTGTCGAGATACATGACCTGCTTGCCGTACAGGTAGTACGGGTTCTTCGGCACCGCCTCGACGATCCACACCGGACGCGGCACCAAGGCCCACTGGATCGGTGCCCACGCCACCAGGCCCTCACCCTTCTTCCAGTCGACGCACTTACCGGCGGCCTTGAGGGTATCCGAGCACTCCGACGGGATGAGCTGGAATTCCGGCGTGTCGAGCCGCCAGCCGACCGCCGAGGAGTCGATCGCGTCGGAGATCGGCATACCCGGGTCGACCTTCTTGATCGGCGAGCCGTTCTCCAGCGCAGGCTTGTCGTAGTGCGCGAGCACCGTGCCCTCGCCGACGAGCTTGAACGTGAAGTCCTCGGGCTTGCCGTCGAAGTAGGGCCCGTCGTCGAGCGAGATGTCGGAGCCCAGCAGACCGTCCGAGCGGTTCGCCGGATTGATCGGCCGCACGCGGCGCAACGCGGGAACGTAGACCCACGCCTGATCTTGCTTGTTGCCCTCACGGAAGCGCCAGTTGAGATTGACGATGCCGTTTACGTCGGCCGGCTCCTTCACCATGCCGATGGTACGGGAGAGGACGTTGAGTGGGTTCTCGGCGATGCGCGCCTGGAAGAACGGCGGCGCACCATCGTAGTACTTGAAGTGCACGTCGGTCTCGATGCGCCGCAGCAGGCCGTCACGCGAGATCCAGTTGACCGGGGACTGGGTGTGGAACGAGCCCTCCCAGTACAGCGTATAGAACCAGTTCCAGATCGCCTTCGAGCCCGCCTTCGGGTCCTTGGGATCGATGTCCGGGAAGGGGTGTCCGGTGATGATCGCCGGCCGCTGGCCGCTCGACTTGTCGACGACGGTGCCCTCGTCGTTGATGTCGTACTTGCCGCGATTCTTCTCCGAAGCCGCCTTCAGGTTCGGGTCGACGACGATCCGGTTGACCGCCTCGAGCTTCAGGATCGGGTTCGTGTACTCGCCGCGCTTGTAGAACTCGAGGATCTCGTCGGGCATCAAGCCCTTGCCGATCTCCCAGTTGTCCTTGCCCAGCACGGTCCCCGACGGCACCTCGTCGATCGGCGCGGCGAATGCCGCTCGCGACACGAGGAGCGCGAAGCCGACCAGTGCTGCCTGGCAGGCGCGGCGTAGCCTCAGCTCTTGCATGTGATGGATCCTTTCAAAAAGACGACGGTGGCCAGGTGCCGCCCGGATGGGCGACACCTGCCTGAGCGGACATTCTGATCTGCGATCCGGGACGGGGTCAAACCGTCAGTTGAGCTGGTAGGTGGCGCGGAACCAGAACTGATCGCGGTCCCGCAGCAGACCGATACCGGGCGTGTAGCCGTTGTTGCCGCTGCCGAACGTGTGCGTGTTCACGTACTTGATGTCGAACAGGAACGAGTCCGTGAAGCGATAGAGCAGCGACGGGGTGAACAGCAGCGCGCCGCGCGACGTGCCGACCGTGGTGAGCTGCGGCAGCAGGCGCCCGCCCATGAAGTCGGAGCGCACGGTGGCCTGGACGAAAGCCTCGAACACGTCCGCGTTCACGAAGTCGCACTCCTTGGGGCCGGGCGCATTCGGATTGTCGCAGTACTCCGGCGCGACCGACCCGGCCGGCGCACCGCCCTTCAGCTCGCGCTCGATCGCGCTCGGCTTGATGATCGGGGTGCGGAAGTCCTTCGTGCCGGTCTCCGTCAGGTTGGCCTGGAAGACCATCGACATGATCGCGAGGAAGCTCGACGAGGGATTCAGCTCGGGAACGAAGAAGTTGTGGTCGAAGCCGAACTCGCCACGCAGGATGTTGGCAGTCTGGTAGGTACCCGGCTCCGTGAAACCCGACGCGATGGCCGAGCCGATGTTCTGGTACGCGAGCACCGCCGGCTCGTCGTTGAACAGCTCGACTTCGGCCCGGACGACCGAGGCCAAGACCTCGCTGTACCAGCTCATGGCGGCGCCGATCACGTTCGTCAAGCCATGATTCACCGTCGTGGTGATGTACTTGTTGTCGGCCGAGAAGCCCAGGAGCGTCGGAACCGGCGAGATCGGGAACGTCCGATAGAACCACAGCGACAGGTTGTAGTCGCGGTCGATCACCGTCTGGAACTTGAAACCGTAGCGCGAGTTGCCGGTCGAGTACGCGGGCAGCTTGTCGAACACCTGAATGGCGGGCCCCTGGATCGGCGGCGGCTGCGAGTACGGGCTCACTCCCTGAATGTTCAGGTAGCCGGTGTTCACGTCCAGCCAGCCCGGGACCCAGTACGCGTCGATGAAGCCGCTCGACAGCGGCCCCCAGCTCGAGAACAGCTCGTACGTCGTGCGCAGGGTCCAGAGCGGAATGCGTGCCTCGTCGAGGTCGATCTGGATGCCCGGCGTGAGCAGCACGTCGTACGGGTTGTTCGCATCCAGTAGGCCGATGGTGTCGGCCTCGCCCCAGGAGATCGCCTGGCGGCCGATGCGCATGAAGAACGGCCCCTTGGCCATGTTGAGGTAGGCTTCGTTCACGCGTGTGCGTCGGCCGTAGAACTCACGGCCGTCCCGGCGCGCGCCGGTGTTGTTGAGCGCCTCCTCCACCGAATGGCCTTGCGAGTAGAATGCCGCCTCGGTGCCCGGATGCTTCGTCAAGTCGAGGTTCTGCGCGTAGCGTTCGGGGCCGACGTCGTAGAGCCCGTCATAGAAGCCCCAGATCGCCACGCGCCCGCTCAAGTCCGTGAAGAAGCCGCGCCAGCCCGTGAGCTTACGGAAGTCGACCTCGAGCTCCGGGTTGTAGAAGTTGCGCCACTGCTTCAGGTTGCCGGGGTCGATCGTCGGCTGCGTGTACAGCTGCGACTCCTCGGTCGCGACGGTGTACTGCGTGTACACCTTGCCGCGGAACTCGACGGCGTCGTTCTGGCCGAAGCGGATCGCCAGCGCGGCGCTCGGCGTCACGACCAGCAACGCGAGCGTGGCAACCGCCAGCCAGCGCGTCGAGACCAGCCACGTCTCCCTCGTGCCTCTCTTCCCGGATCGAGCAACCATCCTGGCCTCCCTCCTCGATGACCGGCGAGCCCGTCGTGCCCGCAGAGAGCACGATGGGCAGTGTATCGCGCGGTATACCCGCGCGTTCGCGTCGAAACGCGCGCAAACTACTCAGCGACGCGGGCGAATGTCAATGCAATCGCCCCTGTGAAGCGCCGGATGCGCGCGCCAGGACCTCGTGATAGCGCAGCTTCGCGAATGGGAGTGACCCGCACCAACCGCCCTCGCCTGCTCCTCGGCCTCGGTGCGGCGCTGGGCTTGGCCCTGGCCGCGATCGATCTGGTTGGCGTACCACGCGCCTCCTCCACGTTGACCGAAGGTGCGATCGCGACCGTCGATGGAGTTCCCGTCCAGGTGGTCGACTACGAGCGCGCACTCACAGCGCTCGCCGCGGACCGCAGGACGCCGCTCGACGCCGCGGATCGCAGCCGCGTGCTCGATCGGCTCATCGACGAGGAGCTGCTCGTGCAGAAGGGCCTCGACCTCGGGCTGGTGCGCCGCGACCGCAGGGTTCGCGCGGACATCGTCGCCTCGGTCGTCGAGTCGGTGGTCGCCGAGGCTGCGACGCGCGAGCCCAGCGAGGCCGAGGTGCAGGACTTCTTCGCCCAGCATCAGGACCTGTTCGCGCGGCCGGGCCGCGTCCGCGTGCGTCAGATCCTGGTGCGCGTGACGGCGAGCACCAGCGACGAGAGCGCCCGCGAGCGCGCCCTCACTGCGGCCCAGCGCCTTCGTGCCGGCGAGGAATTCGCCGCCGTCACGAGCACGCTCGGCGACGCCCCGATCGCCGAATTGCCCGCCGGCAAGATCGATCCGTCGACCCTGCGCGAGTACCTCGGTCCGACGGTCGCCCGCGCAGTGGACGAGCTCGCGCTCGGCGCGCCGAGCGATCCGATCCGCTCGTCCGCCGGCTACCACGTCGTCGAAGTGCTGGAGCGCGAGCCCGATCACGCGCCGGCCCTGGCGGAGGTCGCGAGCGAGGTGCGCGCCGAGCTCCGGCGCAGGAACGAGGATGACGCGCTGCGCGCGTACGTGAACGACCTACGCCGCGAGAGCGCGATTCACGTCGGCGAGACGGCAAAGTGACGACACGCCGCGTTGCAAGAGACCGCGTGGGTCTCGCCGGCGTCGTGTTGCTGGTGCTCGTCGTCACCGGACTCTCGAGCGACGTCGCCGCGCACAACCGCAGCATCTCGCACTCGACGCTGGAGCTCGACGACGCCGGAGCGCGGCTGCAGGTCCGCTTCAGCGCGCTCGACCTGTCGCAGCTGAAGCTCGCGAGCTCCGACGGCGAGGACGCCGTGGACCCGGTGGCGCTGTACGCCAGCCAGCACCTGCTGCTCGAGCGCGACGGAGTGCCCTGTGCGCCGGCCGAGACCCCGCACGCGTTGATCGCGCCGGAGGGCTGGCGCGTCGTCGCGTGGCGCGTGAGCTGCCCGGTCGGCGGCCGCAGCTTGCGCAGCGACCTCCTGCTCGACGTGGCCCCCTCACACCTGCACTTCGCGCGCGTCCGCGACCCGCAGGGCAAGGTGACCGAGCGGGTCCTGGCCGAGGGCGACGACGCCTGGGCGCTCGACGAGGGCAGCGGCGCGCTCGCCGGCGCCGGCACGTCTTTCATCGGATACGTCGTGCTCGGCCTGGAACACATCGTCACCGGCTGGGATCACCTGGCGTTCGTGGCGGCGCTGCTGCTGCTGGCGCACACGCTGCGCGAGGTCGCGACCCTGGTCACCGCCTTCACCCTGGCGCACAGCGTCACGCTCGCGCTGGCCGTGCTCGGTCTGGTTCAGCCCGACGCGGTCGCGGTGGAATCGCTGATCGGATTCTCGATCGCGCTGGTCGCGGCGGAGAACGCCTGGCTGCTGGCGGGTCGAGATCGGACCATCCCGGCGATCGCGCTCGCGCTCCTGCTCGCGATGGCCGTCCTCGCGGCACTCGGCGTTGGCTCGCTGCGGCCGCTCGCCCTGCTCGGTCTCGGCCTGTTCTCGCTGTGCCACTTTGCCTTGCTCGACGGCGCGACGCGCCCGGCTCGGCTGCGGGCCGCGATCGCCTTCGCGTTCGGCCTCGTGCACGGCTTTGGCTTCGCCGGCATCCTCGCAGAGATGGAGCTGCCATCCGATCGGCTGGTGCATGCGCTGGTCGGATTCAACGTCGGCGTCGAGCTCGGCCAGCTCGCGGTGGTCGCGGTGCTGTGGCCGCTGCTGCGGCTGCTCGCGCGCTGGCAGGAGGGCCGCGCCGAGCGCCTGGTCGCCGAGGCCGGCTCGGCCGCGATCTGCGGCATCGGCCTGTTCTGGTTCTTGACGCGCGCCTTCGGCTGACAAGAGCGGTTGCCCGGCGCGCGCGGCTGCTGCTAGCTCAGCGACGATGAGAGACCGCGCCGGAGCGACCGCGGGTGGCGATCCAACCCCGGATGTAAAGCCGACCCCCGCCAGGGCCTTGTCGCGGCGCTCGTTCCTGGCCGCCGCCGCATCGGTCGGCGCGGTTGCCGCCACCCCGGCCCTCGCTGCCGCGGACCTCACCGCGATCGCGCCCACCTGCCCAGGAGCCGCACCCGGCGGCACGAGCTTCCAGGACGTCATCGTCATCGGCGCCGGCTTCGCAGGTCTCGCGGCGGCAAGTCGCCTGGCCAGCAGCGGGGCCTCGGTCGTCGTCCTCGAGGCGCGCGATCGAGTCGGCGGACGCACCCTGAACGCCTCGATCGGCAGCGGCAAGATCGTCGAGGTCGGCGGCCAGTGGGCGGGCCCGACGCAGACGCGGCTGCTGGCGCTCGCGGCCGAGGTCGGGGTCGATACCTTCCCGACCTACACGCTCGGCGACAACCTGCTCTACTATAGCGGCGACCTGCTGCCGTACGACGGGGCGTCGGCGCTGTCGCTGCCACCGATTCCCCAGGCCGACCTCAACGAGTTCTTGACGGTGGTGCTGGGCGAGCTCGACCCGCTCGCGAACCGCATTCCGCTCGACGCGCCATGGGCCGCCGAGGGTGTCGACGTGAGCGCGCTCGACGGACAGACGGTCGAGACCTGGAAGCTCGCCAACATCCAGACGCCCGGCGCGCGCTTCCTGTTCGACCTCTCGGTCCAGGCCGTGTTCGCGGTCGAGCCACGAGATCTCTCGCTGCTGCACTTCCTCTTCTACGTGCACGCCGGCGGCGGACTGACGCCGCTGGTCAGCGTCACCGGCGGTGCGCAGGAGCTGCGCTTCGTCGGCGGCTCGCAGCTCGTCGCGCAGCGCATGGCAGCGGATCTCGGGCGCCGCGTGGTGCTCGGATCGCCCGTGCGCAGGATCGTCGACCAGGGCGGCTCGGTCGTCGTCACGACCGACACCCAGGTCTGGCGCGCCGGTCGCGTCATCGTGACCTTGCCGCCGACGCTCGCGGCACGCATCGACTACGCGCCAGTGCTGCCGTCGGCGCGCGATCAGCTCACGCAGCGCTATCCGATGGGCTCGGTCATCAAGTGCCAGGCGGTCTACGACCGTCCATTCTGGCGCGACGCCGGGCTCACCGGGCAGGTGACGAGCGACACCGGCCCGGTCAAGGTCACCTTCGACAACTCGCCACCCGACGGCACGCCCGGCGTCCTGCTCGGCTTCATCGAGGGCGAGGAAGCGCGGCGCTGGAGCGGGCGGCCGGTCGAGGAGCGACGTGCCGCGGTGCTCGAGTCGTTCGCAGGCTACTTCGGCGAGTCGGCACGGGACGCGCGCGACTACGTCGAGCGCGACTGGTCGTCCGACCCGTGGACGCGCGGCTGCTACGCCGGCTTCATGCCCCCGGGTGTGCTCACCAGCTATGGCCCGGCCCTGCGTGCGCCGGTCGGGCGCATCCACTGGGCTGGAACCGAGACCGCCGAGGAGTGGAACGGCTACATCGAGGGCGCGATCCGCTCGGGCGAGCGAGCGGCCGAGGAGCTGGACGGGCTCTGAGCGCCGCCGCGACGCACGCTCACTTGTCGGGCCAGCCGTGCTCCTTGCCGCCGTCGAAGGCGAGCACCTTGCCGCTGCCCTGAGCCGAAGCTGCGAGGGCCACCAGCTGTTCGCCCTTGCCATCGAAGGTGACCACGGTGCCGTCACCGTCCGTGGTCGCGCCGAGCTCGACCAGACGCTTGCCGGATCCGGAGTAGGTCGCGAGCGCGCCGCCCGATGCGCTGCCCGGACCGAGGCGAACGAGCGTGCGCGCGCTGGCGGAGCTGGTCTCGAGGACGCCGCCCTCGGCCTCGGCACCGGCGAGGACCATCTGGTGCCCGCGCTCGTCGAAGAGGACCAGCGCACCGCCTTCGGCCGTCGTCGAGAGCAGTGCCGTGCGCTGCCCCTCCTCGTTCTGCAGCTCGAGCACGCCGCGACCGTCGCGCGCTTCGAGGCTCAACAGTGCCTTGCCGCTGCCGTCGATGATCTCCACACGGCGCGCCTGCACGACGTCGCTGCCGCCCGCGCCCATGGTCAGGAGCGCCAGCAGGCAAGCCCCGAGGCCGACGACGAGGCGCCCCTGGACGCGATGGGCACGCTCGAGAACGGCGAGACGATCCTCCACATTTCCCATTTAGAGTTCCTCCCGAGACCCGTCGCTGCGACGCGGCCCCGCAACACGGTAGCGGCATTTCCGCGCCGTCACGTGAACGTCGCGCCGCGAGCTCAGCGAACGGTACCGCCGCCAAGCCGCGTTCCCAGCGCGGTATGGTAGGCCGACGACATGCCGAGACGTGTGGCGCCAGCATCGCCGTTGAGCTGGATCCGGCGGCGCTACTCGGCGTTGCTGGTCATGCAACTGGTGGTCTTTCTGGTCTACCCGTTCATGATCGACGGGCCGGCCGGGATCGCGCTCATGGGACTGTTCATCACCGGCACGCTGCTCGCCGCGGCCTTCTCGCTGGCGCCCGCCGATCGCAACAAGAACCTCGCGCTGGCGGTGCCGGCGGCCCTCCTGATCTGGACCGCGATCTTCACCACCTCGGACCTAGCACTTCAGGTCGCGTGCGTGCTGGGCATCCTGTGCGTCTGGGCCCAGATCTCGAAGATCCTGCTACACGCGCTGCAGATCGAACGCGTGTCGCTCGAGAAGGTGCAGGGCTCGCTCGCGGTTTTCTTTCTGCTCGGGCTGAACTGGGCGATGATCTACACCTTCCTCGAGCTGCTGCAGCCGAACTCGTTCGCGCTCGGCGACCCGCCGCAGGCGGTGCCGCTCACCGCGGCGTCAGGCAACCCGCACGCGACGCACATGCTCGGCTTCTCGCACCTGCTCTTCCACAGCTACATGACGCTGTGCGCGACCTCGTACGGCAGCGTCGCCGCACTCACGCCGCCGGCCCTGGCGCTGACCGCACTCGAGACGCTGGTCGGCCAGATCTATCTCGCGGTGCTGATCTCCCAGCTCATGGGGCTCCACCTCGCGTTCCACCGCTCGCGCGAATGAGCACCTCGACCTGACCCTGGTCGCGACCGATCAACACGCGCTCGGCGGTGCCGAGGAACAGCCCCGTATCGACCACCCCCGGGATCTCGAGCAGCCGCGACTCCAGCTCGCGAGCGGCGTCGCCGCCCTGCAGCGGCGTTGCAAGGCGGCAGTCGAGCGTCAGGTTGCCGTTGTCGGTGATGAAGGGGGTCTTGCCGTCGGCGCCGAGCCGCACCGTCGGGAGAGCGCCGAGCGCGACCAGGCGCCGCGTCACGAAGCCGCGCGCCAGCGGGATCACCTCGACGGGGATGCGGCCGCGCGCGCCGAGCGACGGGACGAGCTTCTCCGGACCGACCAGGATCACCTGCCGCTGCGATGCCGCGGCGACGATACGCTCGCGCACCAGCGCGCCACCCCAGCCCTTCACCAGGTCGAGGTTCGGCGCGACCTCGTCCGCGCCATCCACGGTCAGGTCGAGCTCGAGATCCTCGGTGATCTCGACCAGCGGAATCCCGAGCGCGCGCGCCTGGGCCGCCGACTCCTCCGACGTCGGCACGCCGACGATCCGCAAGCCCGCCTGAACCCGGGCGCCGAGCTTGGCGATGAACGCCGCCGACGCCCGCCCCGAGCCCAGTCCGACCTTTGCACCATCGCCGACCAGCTCCAGGGCGCGATCAGCGACCGCCTGGACCGCGGGATCGTCCACGCCGCCTTGCGCCGAACCTCTGGGATCGTGAGCCATCGTTCCTCCCCCGATTGCTGCCGCCTGCGAGCGGTGTAGCGGCGTGCCGGCAGCAATCAAGGTCTGCTGCGGGCACGGACCCGGCGCCCTCCGGCCAGGCGAAGTGAGCCGTCCGGGGATCGAACCCGGGACCCTCTGCTTAAAAGGCAGATGCTCTAACCGACTGAGCTAACGGCTCCGCAGCAGACCCCCTGGGTATACCGAGCACCCGCAGCAGGAACAACCTCGCCGCCCTGGAATCCTGGCTTGACGACGCAGGCGCCGCGCGCACGCAAAAGGGGCGCGAGCTTCTGCCCGCGCCCCTTTTGCGACCACCGCGCCCCCGAAGGCGCCCGGCGCACGTTCAGAACTGGTAGGTCAAGCGCAGCTGGGTCTCCGAGCGACCGCGGTTCGCGCCTGCGACGCCCCAGGTCTCGTAGACTGGCTCCTCGGTGGTGTTGATGAAGTACTTCTGCGCCACGTTCACGATGAAGTCCGGCGTCACGTAATAGTCCACGCTCCAGGCTACCTCCATGTTGAAGGCGTTCACCGGGTCGAGGATGTAGGTGAGCTGCGGAACCAGCGTGCCGCTCATGTAGAACGTCGTCGCGGCGAGCGTGGCCAGCATTTCCCAGTCGCGAACCGTGTCGACCGCGGTGCAGTCGTTGAAGTTCACGCAGGGACCACCGCCGCGCGCCTTCAGTGGCTGCGTGGGCGACAGGTTTCCGACCAGGCCGACCCGGTCGCCGACCGAGTGCTCGTTGTTGATCAGGTAGTGCCAGAAGAACTGGCCGAGGATCAGGATGGTCGCGTTCTTGTTGAGGGCGCGGATCCAGGTCGGACGGTCGAAGCCGACCATGCCCTGCCACATGTCCTTCTTGACGACGCCGAAGAGCTGCTGCGGCAGGATCGGCGAGCGGATGTCGCCCGAGTTGAACGGCGCACCGAACACGTACACCATCTCGGACTTGAGAACCGACTCGGTGTACTCCTCGAAGTAGTTGGCCGACCCGCCCAGGGTGTGCGTGTACGGCACCGTGTACGTGGCCGGGAGCGTGTTGTTCGCCAGCGCCGCATTGGCGGTGACCGGGTCGAGGTCGGCCTCGATGAAGGCCGTATTGGAGCCGTCGTCCCCGCCCCAGCGTCCGTAGAAGTACGCGGCGGTGAAGTTGACGCCGCCAGCGAAGCCACTGAAGCGCACGCCGACCTGGCTGTTGTCAGCCGGGTTGCGGCTGTAGTCGCCCTGGCGGAACAGCACGGTCCCTTTCTCGAGACTCGGAAATGGGACCGGATTGGTCAGCGGAAGGCTCCACGGATAGTACGGCAAGAAACCGCGCTCGTTCGGGTACCAGTCACCCGGGTTCCAGTAGCCCTCGAGGAAGGCATTCGAGATCGGTCCGACCTGGTCGACACGATACAGCCACTTCATCATCCAGTACGGGATGCGAAGCTGGTCCCAGCCGTGGCCGATCTCGATCTCCTGCTGCAGATGCCACTTGAGGTCGAGGGCGTTGACGCGGTCCAGGAGCCGGAAATTGTCGGTCTCGCCCCAGACGATCTGCTGTCTGCCGAGACGGATGCTGAGCGGGACGTCGGCGAAGTCCATGTCGACGTAGGCTTCGCGGAGCTGGTTCTCGTACTTCAGGGCATTCCGGGTGTCGCTCGGAATGTCGCTGAATTGACCATCGCGCGCGCCGGTGAAGGTGTAGAAATGGCCACCGGGCTGCAGGTCGTAGACGCTGTCGTAGACGCCGCGATACAGCAGGTAGACGCTCGACTTGTCGATGAAGCCCGGCGCGTCCCACTTGTCGGCCAGCTTGCCGTCCTCGAGCCACTTGTAGTCCAGGCCCAAGCGGAGGGTGTTGCGCTGCTGGACCAGGTTGAAGTTGCCCACCTGGCGCATCCGGAACAGGTTCTGCGCCGAGATGTCGCCGAACACCAACGCATCACCGAGCTGGATGGTAGCGGCAGCCTGGGTGGCAGCGAGCAACGTCACCCCCGCTGCGAACGCCAGAATCCAGCATCTCGACCCGAAACGCGCCTTCGCCATCAGCATCCCTCCTCGGCCGACGCGCCCCGTCAAAGAGCCCGACGGCACCCGCTGATCCGAAACAACGGCCGCGCAATACTCCATTTCCGGCCGCCATGGCAAGTGAGATGGCGTCGCTGCACGAAAGGCAGGAGCGCGCCGCGAGCAGGAAGCCGCGCGCGCTGCACGTGCGAAGGAACGGGAATGCCGGCGCGGCGCGCCGGCTCAGTGCTTGGTGGCGGTCACCCCGAGCAGGCGCTCGATCTTCTCACGCACCAGCGAGGGATCGACCACCGGCTTGGCGAGGTAGTCGTTGCAGCCATTGGCGAGCGCCTTCTGCTCGTCTCCGGCCATGGCTTGCGCGGTCAGCGCGATGATCGGAATGCTGCGTCCGGCGTCGAGCGCACGGATGCGGCGCGTCGCCTCCCAGCCGTCCATCACCGGCATCTTGAGGTCCATGAAGATCAGGTCGGGAGGGTTCGCCTCGACCGCGGCGACGGCCTCGGCACCATTGGCGGTCTCGACGATGTCGAAATCGCCGATCTTGCGCAGTCTGTACAGCAGGATGCGTCGGTTGTCCTCGTTGTCCTCGACGACCAGTATCCGCTTTCTCGACATGTAAACCTCAGTCAGCCCGAGCTGCGCGAGCATTCAGGCGTGCTCTCCTGCGCTGCCACACGCAGACCATCGCGCCACCGTTGGCACCTGCGCGATCGCTCTGGTACCCGGCGCGTCATGGCGTCCGTACGAACGCGATTCGCACCCAGCCCCACCGGTGCGCTCCACGTCGGCGGCGTGCGCACCGCTCTGTTCAGCTACCTGTACGCGCGCCATCTCGGCGGGCGATTCATCCTGCGTATCGAAGATACCGACCGCCAGCGCTCGACCCAAGCTTGGGTCGACGAAATCATCGCTGCGCTGCGCTGGCTCGACATCGACTGGGACGAAGGCCCCTTCTTCCAGACGCAGCGACTCGACCTCTACCGCGAAACGATCGAGCGCCTCTTGACCACCGGGCACGCTTACCGCTGCACCTGCACGCCCGAGGAGCTCGAGGCCAAGCGGAAGAGCGCGCTCACCGGCGGCGGCAGCATCGGCTACGACCGTCACTGCCGACCCGGCGTCGGCCCCGGTCCCGCGACCGAGTCCGGCCGGCGCTCGGTGATCCGCTTCGCCGTTCCTCTCGATGGATCGGTGGTGATCGATGACCTCGTCAAGGGCCAGGTCGTCTTCCAGAACGGCGAGGTCGACGACTTCGTCATCGCGCGGTCCGACGGCTGGCCGACCTACAACCTGTGCGTCACGGTCGACGACGCCGACATGGCAATCAGCCACGTGATCCGTGGCGACGACCTCCTGCCGAGCACGCCGAAGCAGATCCATCTCTATCGTGCGCTCGGGGCTACCGTGCCGAGCTTCGCGCATCTGCCGCAGGTGCTCGGGGTCGACCGCGCGCGCCTGTCCAAACGCCATGCGGCCACCGCGGTGACGTCGTATCGCGAGCTGGGCTACTACCCCGATGCGCTCGTGAACTTCCTTGCTCGTCTGGGTTGGTCGCATGGCGATCAGGAAGTGTTCTCTCGCACGGAGCTCATCCACGCCTTCTCCCTGGAAAATGTCGGCAAATCAGCGGGGGTCTTTAACCTCGAGAAGCTCGATTGGCTGAACTTCCAGTATTTGAAGGCGCGTGCGCCCGAGCAGCTCGCGTCTGACTTGCGGCCCTTTATGGAGTCGCGCGGAATCGTGATCCCGGGCGACGACGCGTGGCTGGCGCGCATGGCGCTCACGCTGCGCGAGCGCGCCAAGACGCTCGGCGAGCTCACCGACGGGGCAAGCTTCTATCTCACCGACGACATCACTATCGACGAGAAGGCCGCCAGGAAGTTCTTGAAGCCGGAGGCTGCCCCGCTCCTCGATGCGGTCACGCACGCCCTCGAGCAACTCGACGCGTGGCATCTCAGCGCGATCGAGGGTGTGTTCGCAGCGGTCATGGCAGCGACCGGCAGCTCGCTCGGTGCGCTCGCGCAGCCCGTTCGCGTCGCGCTCACGGGTGGGACGGTGAGCCCCGGCATCTACGAGGTGCTCGATGTCCTGGGTCGCGAGCGCGCGCTGCGCCGCCTGCACACCGCGCTGGCCGTCGCGACGCAACCGGACGCGCCGGCGTCGCTCGAGCACTAGCAAGGCGCTTTCGGGCTTGTTAGGTTCGCCGCACTGGTTGGGGAGTCGGCTAATTGGTAAGCCACCTGACTCTGGATCAGGCGATTGTAGGTTCGAGTCCTACCTCCCCAGTTCTTTCGGTCCCATCGTCTAGCGGTTAGGACACCGGCCTCTCACGTCGGGAACAGGGGTTCGATTCCCCTTGGGACCATTGGGTTTTTGCCAGGCGAGCCCGCCTCGGTGCCAAATAGGTGCCAGATCGGCGAGAAAAACGCTCCGAGGGCATGTGCACGACAGTGCGCCGGGCCTCAATATGAGAGCGCGCCAGAGCGCAATCCACCCGGGCGCGTTTTTGCACGAGGTAAAGGGGCGCGCGGGTGAATTCCCGATCTGTTGACGATGTCCAGGAAGCAGCCGATAGTCCGGTCATGGCTGTTGTGCGATTCCATCTGAACGAACGGAAGGCAGCGCAGGCGGCCGCCTATCTCCTGAAGCGGCATGATGGCGTTTACCCGTATATGTCGCTCATCAAGCTGCTGTACCTCGCGGATCGACGTGCCTTGATTGAAACCGGCTGGCCGATCACCGGCGACCGCTTGGTCTCGATGCCGTATGGGCCGGTGCTGAGTGTGGTCCTCGATCTCATTCATTACGGCCCCCGAGGGTGCTCTCCATGGTTCGAGTACGTCTCTGAGCCCGAAGGCTACGATGTTCGCGTCAAGTCGAGCTGCCCAGAATTCGACGCCCTCAGCCAATATGACCGGCAGCTGCTCGACGCCACCGACACCCAGTACGGCCAACTGAGCAAGTGGGCGCTTGTCGATCTCTGCCACTCGCTTCCGGAATGGAAGGATCCCGAAGGCTCCTCGATCACGATTGACCCGGCGGACATCCTGCGCGTAGCCGACATTCCGGAGGAAGAGATTCTGGAAATGGCGCGCGCGGCAAGGGAGCACGCGCATCTCGCCGAATTCGGCCTAGGTCCTTGACGCCAGGCGACACTTTTCTCGACTATGACCCCACGTACGGCGCACATCTATGGGTCGTGGTCGCAACGTCAGGCACTCAGGCATTGACGTTCAACTTCACCACACTGCGACCGGGACCGCGATGTGACAAGACCTGCGTCATCGCTCCGGGGGAACATCCATTCGTCGTAAAGGATACCGTCGTCGAGTACCGGCGCGGACTCCTCTCCGAACAATCAGACTGGGAGAAGCTTGTCACCACGGGCGGCGCGAAAACACGAGAACGGGTGTCGGGGGCCCTGCTACTCCGTATCCAGAATGGTGCGCTCGCCTCGATTTACGCCGAACCGGCGCACCAAGCTATCGTTCGAGCTGCTCTCCTCACTC
>Ga0163151_10001375_pt1 | contig 41005 bp, 63 predicted proteins | sample OliLakLV19MP5IB2_FD_145596 | JGI IMG/M metagenome (GOLD analysis project Ga0163151, IMG submission 145596) | Freshwater microbial mat bacterial communities from Lake Vanda, McMurdo Dry Valleys, Antarctica - Oligotrophic Lake LV.19.MP5.IB-2 | ecosystem: Environmental > Aquatic > Freshwater >...
CCCACCCCCCGTCCAATTTTGAGGAGCAGCTTCCCCGCCTTGCTGAAGGCCTTTCCTGATGCGAGGAGTGGACGCGGGCGCTGTGACGAGCTGATGATCTGAGCCTTCGTGCGCCGCACGTGTTCGGTGGGGATGGCGATCGCGCGTCCGGTGCGAGGCGTCTTCACGTCACCATCCTCGAACTTGGCAAGGAAGTCGTGCTCGGGATCGACGCGCACCACCGCCTCCAGCCTCTCCTTCGTGCTGAAGTCCTCGCGCGTGCGCTTGATGGTGCGCTTCACGAACGCGGCCCGCCGCAGGGTGAACCTTCCGCCCAATGATTCCTGAATGGCGCGTTGCGCATCGTTGGCCACGTCGTTCAGGGCCGTCGATGTGGCGAAGCGGATCTGCCCCTCTAGGCCCGCGAGCGCTTGGGTGATCTCCTTCGCATCGACTGTGACGTCGTACCTCATGACGCTCCCTCCTGGTGTGGCCACCCGGCCTGTATCCGCGCGGCGACGTCCGCCACCACGCCGGACCAATCTCCTCCCCGTGTTTGACGCACGAGTCTCAGCCCCCCGTACCAGGGCGTCGTCTCGATATGCAAACCCCAACGGAAATCAGGCGATGCGGCGAGCAACCCCAACGTTGGAATCCCGAGCGCGCCGGCCAGATGCAAGGGCGAGGAGTCCACGGTGATCACGCCGTCGAGCGCTTGATAACAGCTCGCGGACGCAAGATAGTCCGGGCAGCGGTCACGGATCTCCGTAAGCCGGGGGTCTGACACAAGCCCACGCTCGTTGAACGTGAGGTTGCTCCACGTCACGTCAGGAAGCGCGAGCAACGGGGCGAGTGCCTCGAATGGGACAGAGCGCGTCCCGTCCCGCTTGTGGGTCGGAGAGCCCGCCCAGCAGAGACCCAGCGCGCGCGTGTCAGTGATGCGACGGGCGCGTGGGGCGTAGAGGTAGGGGCTGTACAAGACCTGCCGAGCCGAGAGGCCGAGTCGATCGACGGTGGACATGATCGGGACGTGCGCGTCGGCGTCCGGCAGGAGGTCCGCCTGCTCGGAGAGCGGGATCGCGGCGTCGATGAACCGCACCGTGACGCCCGGGAAGCTGTGCTGCAGCAGGGGCGCCAGCGCTTCGTGGCGAACGATGAGCGTCACTCGCTGCGAGAGCGACTGCATGCGGGCCAGGAAGCGCGCGTACTGGATCATATCGCCGGCGCCCTGCTCTCCCGTCACGATGAGGTGATCGACCGGCGTGCCGTCCCACGCGGGCACCAGCTTCGGCAGGCCATGGTCGCGCAGATGCCCCGGCATCAGCCACCGATACTCGTAGAGACGCCACGTCTCCTCCCAGCGACCCAGCAGTCCGTATACGTGCGACAGGTTGTACTGGCCCGTCGGGTCCGCAGGGTTGAGCGTGAGCGCGGTGTCGAAGGCTGCGAGCGCGCCCTCGACGTCGCCCAGGGCGAGCCGGCAGTTGCCAAGGTTGGTCCACGCCTGAGAGTGCGCGGGCTCCATGTTGACGGTCTGCTGGAATCGCGTCGCCGCCTCCTCGAAGCGACCGAGCCCTTCGAGCACGACGCCGAGGTTGTAGCGTGGATCGGGCCACAAGGGTTTGTGCAGGATCACGTCGGGGAGGATGTCGAGCACGGCGGTCGGGTCACTGGTGCGCTGGTAGTGCAGCAGCGCGCCCATCATGCGCGCGTGCCAGTGCGGCGGGTACTTCTCCTCGAGCTCGACGTAGCACGCGGCTGCCGTCTCAGCGTCGCCAGAGTTGTGCGCCTGGACCGCCTTGGCGAGCAGCGCTGGGTCCGGCGTGCGGCGCGGATCCCAGGAGCGGTGTGGTGGGCGGCGGGCTCTCACCCGGGACACTCCACCGCGGATTCCAACGGCTGCGGCCAGAGCTGCACCAGGTGCTCGACCTCCGGGACGTCGCGCGGATTCTCCGGGTGCACGCAGAGCCAATTGACCGACACGACGTGCGCCCAGCGCACGTCCGTCTCGGCGTAGTAGTTCTCGGGGTTCCAGAGCGGCGGCTGGTGCTCCCAGATGTGGTAGCCGGCCTCCATCAGCCACGTAAAGAGCGCGCCCCGTTGCGCCGGCCGGTCGGCTTCGATGTAGAGGACCGGCAGATGCGTCGTGATCGTCTCGATCGCGCCCTGCAGCACCGCCAGCTCGGAGCCCTCGACATCGGCCTGCAGGACGTCGAGCGACTGGAGGCCGAGGCTGTCGACGCTCAGGATCGGCACCGCGTCGTTGCCCTCCCCCACAGACACCCCCCCCCTATTCGCGATTCGCGTGGGGTCCATTTTCGGGATGCGAACCACACCACGCTCCGCGCCCACCGCATACCGGAACGTCTCGACGTGGAACAGGTCGTTGAGGGCGAGGTTGGCGCAGAGCAGGTGATAGGTGTGCAGTTGCGGCTCGAAGGCGACGACGCGACCGATCGCGCCCACCGCCTGCGCGATCGGGATGACGAGTGCGCCGATGTTGGCGCCAGCTGCCAGCACCACGTCCCCAGTGCGGAGCATCGAGCGCAGCAACTGGATCTCGCACTCGCCGTACTCCCCGCAGTGCATGAACGCCTCGCCGACGTACAGGTCGCGGCTGTTGACCAGCATCGGGCCGTAGCGGCTGTGCTGAATCGTGTTGATCATCGGTCGCGATTCCTGGGTGGCGTAGGTTTCGTCGTCCGCCGCACACCGCGCGCGGCCCACAGCTCGAGGAACAGCTGTCCCAGATCCCGCGCCAGGTCCTTCGAGTGCCGCAGCGCGATCAGTAGGTGCTTGAGCTCTTGCACGCCACCGACGCACACGAGCCCACCTGCGAGATGCTCGAGCGTGAGTAGTTCGAGCTGGTCCTGGCTGAGCTTCCCGTCGCTCGCCTTGCACTCGAAGCGGATCTTCGCGCCGAGGACGTAGTATTCGCGGTCCGCGATCCCCGCAGTCTGCTTGCTCGCCCTGGGCTGGGAGTAGCGCACAATCCGTCCCCCGTGCTGCTGCACGAGGGCGTCGCACTGCTGCTCCACGTGGCGTTCGAGGATCATCACGCTTTCCTCTGGGAACACACGACGCTATCCCACCGGAGCCGGGGCATGATGACGTAATCCCGCAGCTCGTGCACCCCGTCGTCCTCGCTGAGCGTCACGAGCGTCGACACCTCGCAGTCGATGAGGACGCAGTCCGCGACGCGCAGCAGCGTGCGGCAGACGTGCGCCTGCTCCTCGCGCTGCCGCCACCAGCCGCCGAGGATGACGCCGGACACGCTGCCCGAGAAAAACAGACAGGCGGGGAGAATCCAGTCAGGCAGCACTCGACGGTCCCTCCTTGCGCACGCTCGGCGATTCGAGTGCTGCCGCGTCCTCCGCGGGCGTGTCGGGCGCGGGCTTCGTGACCGCCATGCAGTCGTCGCACAGCCGCCGCCCGTCCGGCGCGCTGTAGTCGCTCGTGTGCGGGCACGGGAGTTCGTGGTGGTCGTCACTGTCGTGCGCGCTGGCCAGCGCGTCTCGCTCGACCTCGACCGCGTAGTGCGTCGCCGCGATGTGTGACGGGCCGCCCGATACGCCTGTTGTGGCGACCCGGACCTTCGTGTCGTTGTCGCTGTTCCACGCGCGAGCAGCGTCACGCGCGACGAGGCGCGTCACTCTCAGCTCCTCCTCCAGCGCCGCGATGCGCGCTTGTGCGCCGGCGAGGGCGGTCAGCGCGTAGCCGTGGTGACCGTACCCGTAGTCAGTCAGCACGCCCCGGACTTTGGGGTAGGGTGACTGCCACACATTCGGCTCCGTCTGTGTCCACACTCGCCCATCCACGGTCGCCGTCAGTGGCTCGCTCATGGGGCCTCGTGCGCGCGGGCGGCGTCGGGCTTGAGGTGTCGGCTTGCGAGATCGGTCCAGCGGTAGCACGTCGGCGCGGTCGGGGCGTTAGCAGCAGGATTAAGCATGCGTCACCTGATTAAATGCGACGGCCAACACCCACGGGTTCGCGTCCCAGCGGTACCCACGCTTCGCGTTCAGGGAGTCCCATAGGCACGCGAAACACGCGACCGCATCCGTGCCGCTCACCGCGTCGCCTGCCACGTAACAGCCGGCGAGAAGTCCGCCGAGCGCCCGCACGCCCTCTGCACGAGCGTCGTCCTCGCTGATGTCCTGCACTCGCTGCACTCGCACGCTGATGACCTCAAGCGTGATGCGCGACGCCCAGCGAGCCATGAAGATCGAGGGGCGCCACCGCGTTGGTGCGACATCGTAGGTGGCGCCGCTGCGGTAATGCACCCGCCAGGTGTCTGTGCGCGGGTCCTCCCGTGTCACGTCGTCGCCGTTCGCATCTTCAAGCGCGAACGTCTCGCGCACCCACAGCCGGTCGCCGGGCACGTAGGGCAGTCGCAACGCCACGCCGTGCCCATCTTCCAGACCACTCGGCGAGAACGGGGATGCGCGCACGCCACTGGATGGTTGCGGCTTCACCACGCGCCGCGTCTGCGTCTTCGTGCCGCCGAGGACCGAATGCACCATCGCACCGGAGAACAGGATCGGGTGCTCGCGTACCTGGTGAGTCTCGCTCATGGTGCCACTTCATCGCCGTTAGGCGTCGGCGGAAGCACGCGGCCGCCGCAGCCGTGGCAGAACTGCACGTTGTTCTCCTCGATGTCGCCGCCAATGAACGAGCACATCTGCCCACACGCGGTATCGTAGTTTCCGTCGGGTTCACCGTTCATGTGCTCCCACTGGCACTCCTTGCCCTCCAGCGCCGCGACGCGCGCCTCGGCCTGCTCCGCGCGGACCGTCGCGGCCCCCCAGCGCTTGTTTAGCGACAGCACGACCTCGGCCGCGTCGTCCGTGTCGACGAGCGGGTCACCGTTTTCGTTCCTGCGGACGAATCGCCCGCAGTCCGTCGATGGCGGTTCGCCCAGCATCGCCTCCGTGTTGTCGGCGCACACCTCGAAGCACGCGGCGTCCACCCTCGCGACGCGCGCCTGAGCTGCGACGAGGGCGGCGGCGAGGGCGTCCAACGCGGCACAGGCGGCCGCGTACCGGCGGTTCGGGTTCAGACTCCAAACAATCGCGCACTGTGCGGCCTCGAGCTGTTCTGCGTTCATGGGACATCCTTCGCTTTGGCCGCGTCGAGTTCCAAGCGAGACACCGGGCGCCCGCGCACGGGCTCGATCCCGAGTTGCTGCTGTGTGTATACCGACATACGAGTGAGCAGCCACTGCAGTCGCAGCGTGTCGGCGCTATCGGCCGACATCATCTCCGCGACGCGCGCCTGAGATTCGGCGAGGGCGGTGAGGACGTGCTGGACGCAGTTGTCCATCGTCGAATCGGCACTCACGCCCCCCCGGAACCACAGCGCCTCGTCCAGCACGCGCACCGCGTTCGCCACGATCTGCGCCTTCGTCACCGTCATCGGCTCGGTCATGGTTTCATCTCCGTTGCCGCGCTGTGTCCACGGCGAGGCAGGCGTAGTTGAACGTGTGCAGAAAGCTGTCGACCACATCGGCGTCTCCGTATTTAATCACGAACCGCTGCACCCGCTCGCGGTCAGCGGCGATGGTCACGCGTTGCACGTTGCGCAGTCCGTCGGTCAGCTCCAGGCCCGCACTCGTGTCGCGGTACGCGCGCAGTAGCTGCCTGTCACCAAGCGGGCACGTCGGCACCTTGTCGTCGCTCATCGCGCCCTCCGCGGCAACCGGAAATAGTGCGGCGCGAGACTGCTATCCAGCTGCACCGACACGACCACGTCTCGCCCACCCAGGGCCCAGACGTCAACCTGCGCCCAGCCGAGCGCCGCGATCGCGGCATCGAACCTCCGCGTCGCATCTTCGAGCGTCCGCGGGGCCACGGGCGCGCTGCTCTCCTCGCAGCCGGTGAGCAGTGCGATAGCGAGCGCGACGCTCGCGAGTCGTGCAACGGACGGCCTACGCAGGAGCAGCTCCTGGCAGTGAGCCTCGTGAGGGGTGGTGGGGCGACAGCAGGGCGCCGAGTGCGGTGGTCGTCCCTCGTCGTCGCGCGCGGAGGAATTGATCGGCAAGTTTGGCTTCGACCAGGCGGTTCCGGATCCCGGCGCCGGCGGGGCGCTGGCGCCACCCCTCGTTGTCCGCGTCGAGCAGGGTGTCCACTTCCTGCTCAGCCTCGCGCCGGACAGCCGGGCACGACTCGACCCAGGCGTTGACGTGGGCCACGGTGACCGGCCCCGGGTCAGGCGGCGGCGTGGACGTGGCCCCGCCACGGCCAACGGCCGCGACGACGCCCCCCGTAGTGGGGGCTCCGAAGGAGCCCCCTACGGGGTCTCTTTCTACTTCTGTGGAGCTGGGCGATAGCTGAGCAATAGCTGAGGTATTGCGTTTCGGGCGCGGCCGGCCCTGTTTCCAGCCGCCTTTCTTGCCCCGCTCGACGGCCGAGGTATGGCGCGCGAGCTGCGCGGCGTAGAGGTCGGCCACCCACGCGCAGCGGAGGCGGCCCGGGGTGTCCGGGTCTTCGGTGAAGTGCTCCCGGACGGTGCCGAGCACCTTGCGCCAGGTCGGGCCCAGCAGCCGCGCGAGCGCGGGCTCCGACGCCGGCAGCGTGCCGGGCTCGTCGCCTCGGACGGCCGCGTTCCAGCTGCACAGCACGCAGACGAGCAGCGCGCCCGTCGCCTCGAGGGAGAGGAGCGCGGTGCGCGAGATCCATTGGTCGGCGTCGAGCGGGAACCATGCGAGCGGCGCCGTCAGAGCCGGGATGGGGACAGGGGTCATGGTTCTCATGCGTGGGGATTCCTCTCGCGCTCGAGCGCCTGCCCGAACGCCAGCCAGTCGTAGGAGTCACGGTACATGGCGTTGGCGAGCACCTTGCCCCCGTCGCGCACGTAGTGGATGGGGCGGCCCTGCTCGGTATAGCCGATCACGGGCTCGAGCACGCTGCCGGCCTTCAGCAATCGATCGACGCACCCGCACACGGTCTGCAGCTTGATGCCGGTGCGGTCGGCGATTTCCTGGCGGGTGCGGCCGAGCTGCGAGTTGCCGGTGACTTCCCAGCGGCATCGCTCGTCCGTCGTCGGGCCCTGCGACGCGCGAGTGGGAAGACTCGCGCGATGCGCGGCGCGCTGGGTCTCGTGTATCTTGCGCGGCGCAGGGTGCTCGCGTGGCCGCGGCGCCACCGTCACGACGCCCACGGTCTGCGCCGGCGCGCCGAGCAGGTCCAGCTGCTGCACGCGCATGGTCTGTGGCTTGGGGCTCATCGGAATCCCTCCGCGCGGTAGACGTCGACGGGGGACTCGGCGCCGTCCGTCTCCTCGTCGTCCGATGGGACCGGCTCGGCGACGACAGGCTCCGCACGGCGTGACAGCACCAGCGGTGCCGCGTCGTCGTCGTCCGGCAGGTCGGCGCCGAGGTCGGGCGCGTCCGCGAGCGACAACAGGTGCCGCACGAGATCCGCGCGCCGGGTGACCCGGTGTGGCCAGATCCCGACCGCCTCCGCCGCACGGGCGAACGCGACGCGGCGCACGTCGTCGACTCGACCGCGCCAGTCGCCCGCGTCCGCGCGCCAGTCGTCTGCGTACGCGCGCCACGCGTCCGCCTCCAGCGCCCGCCCCGCATCCGCCTCCAACGCCCGCCCCAGCCGGTAGCCCGTCGCCGCGGCCAGCAGAGCGACGGCGACGGTGGCAAGTACCAGCATCGTCACGTTAGACACGGGCGCCATCCTGCGGTTCATTCCACCAGTAGGCCAGCATCGGGCGACGTTTCGGTGAGAGGATCGCGCAGACCTGCAGCCGCGGGTCCTTCGCGTGCGCGCGCGCACATGCGCTGAGCGTGTTCTTGTCCTTCTGTACGAGCTTCGACCACTGGACGAGCGTGACCGCTTTCGCGACCTGGCGAGGGAGCGCGTACAGGTTGAGCTGCGCCCGCTCCTGCATGGTGTGGCGGCGCCGGTACGCCTTGCCCCACGCGATCACCGCGGCCTCCGGCACGACCGCGTAGCGCCCGATCATCGCGGCGGGGATCTCTTTACTCGCGATCGCCGCGCGGATCAAGTTCATCGACCGGCGTGTGGCTTTCGCAGACTGCGTGAGGTTGACGCACCGCTCCTGAATGAGCGTCGCAAGGCGCGCGTCGTCGACCTCGCCGATCGACGGCGCCGGCGGCGCGGTGGCGAGCCGCTCCTGCAGCGCGTGCAGCTGCAGCAGGCGCCGCTCGCACACCGTGCACCACTCCTGCGTCGAGCCGTCGGGGTGTTTCCCGCGCTCGACGCGGCCCTGGCAGCCGGGCACCCGGCAGGCGACAGCGGGCCTACCCACGTCGCACCTCCCGGAGGTGGGCGCCGCAGCCGCGTATCGTGACCGCGATGTGCGCCTTGAGCGCCTCCATGCGGAGCCGCTCTTCCTCGGAGATGTGCTTCGGCACGCGCACCGACAGGGCGATCTCGGACGCAGTCTCGCGCTCGATCTCGCGCGCGGCCTCGCGGATGGCCGCCAGGTGGTGTACGGCGCCGAGCACGACGCACACCATCACAGAGCCCGCCAGGAGCTGCGGCGTGCGGCTGGTCAGCTGGGCAACGAAGAATAGGGCGACCCAGGCCAACGTGACGAGGACGGGGTCGCGGTAGCGCCGCACCATACGGGGGGAAATCATTTCCGGAGCCTCCAGCAGACGGGGTCGAGGGCATGGCGCCCGGTGTGCGGCGCGTGCTGCGGGCACGTGTCGGCCGGGCGCTGGATGGCGTGCGTCAGGATGCAGGGCGCGGACAACGTGGCGCGGCGCGTGTCGGTGTTCCACCACACGCACGTGCGGCACGTCGGCCGGGCGGCGGCGGGCGTCATCGGATCGCCTCGTGACTGTCAGAGGGGTGTGGTACCGCACGGCGCACAGCGGACGGCATCTCGGCGGCCGCGAGCGAGACGGACACGCCCGGGCGACGCCATGGGCGCTGTGCGAGCCGCTCGGCGATCGCGAGCACGTGCGCCGGCAGCTGGCGCCGCATGCGGATCGCGAGCGTGACCAGATACTCGGCCTGCCGTGTCGTGATCTGTGCCGCCGGGTCGTGCTCCGCCGAGCCGGACAGCTTCCGGGCCAGGCGATTCTCGGTGGACCCGGGCACGTAGCGCACGCAGAGCGGTGAGAGGGCGAGCGCCATGGTGCGCTCGTCCCCGGTCATGTCGCGGCGCGGAAGCGCGCGGGTGCGTCTCGGGGTCATGCGGCACCGTCCGCAACGAGCTCCGCAACGGCGCCTGGTGGCCGCTCGTACCCGCCGGAGATCGTGACGCGCGCAGGCGCGGGGCCCTGCTGCCAGGAGCCATCGGGCTGCGGGTAGTAGAAAGTGAGCCCGAGCGTGATCGCGACCGCCACCTCGCACCGCGCGCCGACGGAGGCTTCCCAGCCTGGCAACATGGCGATCGCACTGCATCGGGCGAGGTGGAGCAGGTCCTCACGCAGGTAGGCAGCCGGCGAGATGTTCGGGTCGTTGTCGAACAGGCGCCCCACGTCGACCGGCGAGACCACGGTCCACCAGAGGTGGCGAAAGTTCCGCGCGGCCGCCTCGAACGCGGGGACGTTGAGTTGCGGCTGCCCGCGCATCGGGCCCGCGAGGTAGATGCGGCGGTTCATGCGCCCAGCTCCAGCACTTCCTGTCGGCATCGTTCGGCCGCGATCTCGCAGTAGCGCTCCTCAATCTCGATGCCGATGGCTGTGCGGCCTAAGTCCTTCGCCGCGCGGAGGGTTGAGCCGGAGCCAGCAAATGGGTCAAGCACCGTCGCGTTGACCGGAGCAGCAAACTCCACAAGCCGGGCCATAATCTCGACCGGCTTCTCGTGTGGGTGTCGATCCCGCATTGCTTCCCCCGTGCGCCTGCCCCTGAGCACCGACAGCAAGGGTGACGCGGGGCGGCTGTCGGCAACGACCGACGCGACAATGGCTGTCTCGTGTGAATAACGGATCGTATACCCCAGCCCCGGACGCCCCTTGTCCCAAACTACCTCGCCTCGGATGGTGAGTCCTGCGTCTGCCATCACGTCCTCCGCGTCTCGCCTTTTGCGCGGCGCGCAAAAGGCGACGACCCAGCCGCTTCTGCTCACAAGTGGAACCGCGAGCTGCAGCGCGTCGGACATCGCTGAGAGATCGGCATCGCCAGCTATAGTATGGCCCCGCCCATCTGCCCGCCCGGCGAGCTGACGGCGCCCGTACCCACGGCCCAACGCCTCCGTGCCATACGGCGGGTCCGTCACAACCGCACACACCTCGCCCAGCGTCGGCAGCACCTCCCGGCAGTCCCCGTGGTAGATGGTGACGTGCGCGTCTTGGTAGTAGGGGGTCATGCGCCCAGCTCCAGCACTTCTTGCCTGCAGCGTTCGGCTGCTATCTCGCAGTAGCGCTCCTCAATCTCGATGCCGATGGCTGTGCGGCCCAACGACTTCGCGGCGAAGATTGTGGAGCCGGAACCCATGAACGGGTCGAGGATGGTCCCGCCAATCGGTGCGAGGGGTGCAAGCCATTGCATGACTTCGAGCGGCTTCTCGGCAATGTGGACCTTTCCGTGCACGGTGGGACGCCGACACACTCCAACCATCGAGACGGAGTCCTCCGCGACATCCATCGGTCCGGCCGAGCCCCATACGATGTATTCGCATTGTGCGCGTAGCCCTCGCATACGAGGGCGTGCGCCGTTCGTCTTGTCCCATATCCCGATGCCACGCCACACCCACCCGCCAGCTTGCACGGCGTCGGTCGTGATGGGTAACTGCCGCCAGTCACTGAACACCGCGAACATAGCCCCCGGCTTAGCGCTGCGGAGCGCCGCTGCCATCCAGAGCGACACCCACGCGAGATACGAGCGCTGGTCTCGATTGTCCCCGCTGAACTCGGGGCGGAGTGCTTGGGTGCCGCTCCGGACATACTTAGACACCGTGTCACTCATTCGGTCGCCACGGAAGGCGCCACCAGACGAGTATGGCGGATCAGACACGAGCGCATCGAACGGGCCTACCTCGGGAATCAGAAACAGGCTTTCCCCGTGGTAGATCGTGACGTGCGCGTCTTGGTAGTAGGGGCTCATGCGGCGGCCCCGAAGGCCGCGGCCGCAACGCCGGGCACGCCCAGGGGGCGGATCGGCGCCGCAGGTTCCCGGACTTCTCCCCGGACACCCTCGGCAGGGAGGGTGTAAGTGTATGACCCGGCCGGGTCTCGAACCCGGGACCTACGGATTAAAAGCAGGGAACCGTCCACCAGAACGGACGTCCCCCATTCTGCCCCCAGTTCGGAGGGCTCGGACCGCGTAGAGGGCGACATGGTCGGCCTCCTAGCGCGGTTGATCTACGGTGATTCCACGGGATTGCGGGCCATTCCCGGGGATTGAGGCCTGTGTTCCAACGACCTCATAATCCGTCGGTCCTGGGTTCGAGCCCCAGAGGGCCCACTCCGCTCCCATTTGCAGCTGCTCCCTCATTTCTCCCCCAATTCCTCGATTTTCTGCCCGCGCCGGCCTCGTGCCGGCGCGTGGCGTTACGCGGTCTTGCTTCCCTTCGCGGCCTGCGCCGCATCCAGCACTTTGCCGATCGCATCGCTCGCGACCGCTGCGTTCTGCACGCGCGTGTAGCGGTCCGTCGTGCCCACCGTCTTGTGCCCGAACAGATCCTTGACCCGGAGCGGTGAGACCCCCGCGTCGGTCGCCCACTGGCCCGCCGCGTGGCGGATGTCGTGCAGCCGGAGCCGCACCCCCGCCGAGCGACAGGCGTCCTTCCAGTGCTGCCACAGCGCGCGGTACTGGAGCGGCGCCGGGACCGCGGCGACCACCCAGGGCCAGTAGGCCTCGGGCACCTGGACGTGGCGGGCGCCGGTCTTCCCCTCGACGGGGACGATCACGCGCTTCGTCTCCATCTGCAGATGGTCGGCGACCGTGAGGCCGAGGTATTCCCCGACCCGGAGCCCCGTCACCGCCAACGTGATGAACGCGGCCTGGATGTCGGCCCGCGGTTCAGCACCAACGATCCGCCAGAACGTGTCCGGCGAGAGGTCCGGCACCCGGACCACCTCCGCCTCGCGCTGCAGCTTGGCCATCAGCGCGCGACGGAACGGGTGGTACTTGTCGCCCAGGACGAGCGAGCACACCCGCGACAGCGCCGAGATCATGCGATTCCAGTCGGCCGCGCTCTGCTCCTCCAGCCAGCGGTCGCGGACGAGCGCCCACGGGACCTTCTCCAGCGCGAGGAACGGCGCGTCGGCCGGCAGCCACTCGGCGGTGCGCCGCTGCAGCGACTTGCGACTGACGGCGTAGCGCTTCCGCGACGTGGCCTTGCGTGCCATCGTGACCTCGAGGGCTTCCCACGTCGCCCACAGTGGCCGCAGGAGCTGCGCACGCGACAGCACGCTGGGGCCCAGCAGCTCGCCCCGGCGGTCCAGGTCCACCAGCTCGGCGATCGTGACGGCGCCCGCCACCAGCGCCCGCAGGACCTCCACGTGGCCGTCGGCGATCAGCTTGTCGACCACCGACTCGTAGCGCCGCAGTTGCTGCTTCGTGGTGACCGCCGGCGACAGCTCCAGCTTCTCGGTGATGCCGAGTCGCTTCAGGTGTCGCCGGATGCGGAGGTCACGCGGCGTCACGCGCAGACCACGCGCTGCCGGTCCGCGATCCAGCGCCGGACGCGGGACTCGTAGTACCGCACCACCTTGCGCGAGAGCTGCTCGCGCGGGCAGTGCAGCAGCACCCACTCCTTGGAGACGGCGCCGAGGAACACCTCGGCGGCGATCCATGCCGCTGAGCGGAACGCTTCGCTCGGTGGGATGATCGCCGCGGGGCGCGCGCATGGGAGGTGGAGGACGGTCACGCGGACCCTCCGACGATCTGCTCGACCGGCGCCACGGGCACGAAATCGCTGCCGCGCATGCGACCCTTGTACACCTTCAGGACTTCGAGCTCCACCTTCGCGGAATTAATCACGCATTGGGCTACGTCGGCAATCGCTTTCGCGCGTTCGATGTCCAGCGGCTTCTCCGTGTCGGCGAGTCCCTCGAGCGCTACGAAGAGGTGATTCCGCAGATCTTCAAGTTTATTCTTCACAGCCCTGCTCCTTGGACGTGGTCCGCGCGTGCAGCTTCCGCACCAACGCGCCGCGCAGCTGGATCAGCTGCGGCAACGGGTCGGGCAGATTGTGGACGGTGTTGCGCTGCATCATCGCCTGGCGGTCTATGAGCTCGAGATTCTCGAGCTCCCAGTGACTGGTGTTGCCGTCCCGGAACGCGAGGACGCTTCCGCGCGGCACCGGGCCATGCGCGGCCTCCCACACCATGCGGTGCACGAAGCGCCACACGCCCGGCTCTGCAACCTTCTCCCGCCACTGGCGACCCTTTGTCGTCTGGCGCCAGGTGCCGACCGGCACGTGGTTGTGGGGCATGTGCCCCTTCCGGAACTGGTGCAACACCGAGCCACCGCCGGGGCGGTGAGGCCGCCCCTTGGTCCAGGGCGTGTTGCCAGGCTGGAAACGTGACCCGACGCCTCGCCGCCCATCGGTGCGACCAGAGGCCGGCGACGCGAGGAACGCCGCCGACTTGGAGAGCCCCAGCGTCCGCGCACGATTGTAGATGCTGGCCACAGAATGCCCCGGCAGCTGCACGCGGATCGCTGGCGCGGACGTGTCCGCGTAGGTACGCCGAAGGAGCGCGTCTTCCTCGGCGCTCCAGATCTGGCGCGGCTCGGCGTGCAGACGGCGGCGCGTCACGCGGCCCCCAGCTCGCCCGACTGCAGGCGCTCGAGTTCCTGGTGGTCGGTGATGAGCGCGGTCAGGTACGTCCACAGCACGCGCCGCGTCTCCGTCACCCGCAGGGTGTTCCCCAGCATGCACGCCTCCTCGTGTGCGTCCAGCTGCCGGCCGAGGATCTCGCGATCGATCGACCCCCGCGCGGGCACGATCTCGCCGAACAGGCGCCCGAGCAGCTCGGCCTCGTCCCGAGCGGAGACGGTCAGCGTCCCCGCGGGTAGCGCGCGAGAAAAAACGGTCAGCGTCACGTCGGGGCCGCGCTCGGTCACACGCGCGCGGCTGATCAGCTGGCCGCGCTCCTGGTACTCGATGTCGTGGTACGTCTCAGGCGCGAACTCCCGTACCTGCACGGGGCCGCGCGTGGTCAGTTGCCGGGGCATGAGGTCGCTGCTACCTCCAGAGAGGAATAGCGCGCGGAACGTCGCGCGCGACAACTATGAGCTGACCCGCCCGCACTCGTCTGCGTGTGCGCCGCAGGCGTCCCCGAGTGGTGGCGGGCATTCCCCGACTACCCTTGCGTGGAGAGCCAGTCCTGCAACCGCGGCGCCGCGCGCTCGTGATCCGCGATCTCGCACGCCGCCTGCTCGATCTCCTCCTGTGCCAGCAGCGCCGCCTCGAGCGTGTCGAGGATGCGCGACCACGCGCACTCGGCGACGCCGCCGTGCACCTGGCGGTCCCGCAGTCTCCTGACCGTGAGGACGTCGCGCGCCGTGAGACGCATCGCGTCGCGGGCGACGGTCACAGGCGCCCTGCCCTTCGTCGCGGCGCTCATGCGACGGCCTCAGCGACCGCCGCGGCGGCCGTGTGGCGCGCCGACAGCTGGATCTCCGCGCAGATCGTGCAGACGTAGCGCCGCTCGCCGGCGGCGTCCGTCAGGCGCACGAAATGGGTGGCGCACATCGGCTCGTCGCACCGGCTGCAGCGCGCGACGGGCGAGGGCCCGTCACAGCAGCCGCACCGCGGCGGCTTCTGAGACTTGACCACGCCGGCGCTCATGCCCGCCCCACCGGTGGCGCCAACCGTGGAGTGCACGTATCATGTACTCTCTGGTTGGAGCGGGGTCGGACGCCTGGCAGGGCGGACGGCCCCGCGTTCGTTGTGGGAGTGGGGCGGCGCATTACGCGGTCCTCGCCATGAGGTGCAGGGTCCGGCGCCGCACGATCCCCTCGAGGTGCCGCGCGAGTGCGAGCGCCGCAGCGCCCTCCCGACGCAGCGCATGGGCCCGCGCGAGCATCGCCTCCGGGGTCTCCTTCTCGACCAGCGCGGGCCCCTGCATGAGGTCCTCCTCCGCGTCGAGCCGCATGTGCTCGAGCTCGAGCGCGAGCCGGTCACCGCCGACGCCCTCGTCGCACAGGTCCTCGATGATTTCGAGGAGAAACGTCGGGAGGAGCATCACCTCGGCGCGCGAGGCGCCGGCCGACAGCAGCAGCGCGACATCCTGGGCGGCGATCTCGAGCCCGCGGCGCCCGTCGGTGCGGAGCCACTGGTTGCGCCGCTCGCGCTGGCCGATCGAGTCGATCTCATCTCGGACGTCCTGACGGACCGTGACGTCCCGCATCAGGGCGAGGGTCCGGCGCCGCACGTCGAGATCCTCGACGGCGCACTGTGGGAGCCGTGGCAGCGTCCCCCGGGTGTTGGTTGGCATGACAGTCTCTGGTTGGGGTAGTGTCCGAATGGCTGACGTCGCGACCGCGCTACGCGGCGCGCTGACGCGGCGGAAATACCTCCTCACCGGGGCGACCGATCTCGGTCTCGATGAGCTGCTCGATCGCGTGGTGGCGCTTCTTCCCATGCACCACGCGCGACACGAGCGACTGATCCACCCCAGCTCGCGCGGCAATGCGTTTCACCCCGCCGTAGCCGAGCCGCTCCTTGCGCTCCCACCTCGTAAGGCTTTTCCTTCCTCTTTTGGTCATTCTTTGACCCTGCGGCATCTGCCGTTGGAAGTCGTTTCACGTGGCACGTCGTCACAATATGACCTTTATAGTCAGGAGTCAAGCCCTGAAATCACCCACGTCGATCGATTATTCCGTGCGCGAGGAGCAGAAGCTCCGCATGTACCGCGCGCGCGCCGGTCTGGAGGAGCGAGAAGGGCGACGCCTTTCGCTCGATGAGATCGGCCAGCGTGTCGCCGTCGCCCAAGGGCGCGGTAGCGCCTACGCGAATACCGTCGTCCGACGCTGGATCGAAGGCATCAGCGAGCCGGAGAACACGGAGACGTGGCTGGCCGTGGCCACCGTGTTCGGTGTCTCGGCCGGCTGGCTCGCGTTCAGAGCCGGGCCCATGTGGGGGAGCGCAAGCACGGGCGAGCCGCGCATCTCCGGCGCCGATCCGTATGAGGATGGCGTCGACTCGAACACAGCTATCGCCGCCCGGAAGGCGGCGGAGCGCCCCCCCGCATCAGCCCGAGCGGTGGGTCAATCCGGTCCAGCCACGTCTGCAGCCGGGCCACGATCTGCTCCTCCATCGCGGGCGAAACCAAAGAAGCGTTGAGCCGGAGCTCGAACGCAATGACCCCAGCCCTCGTCCTGGCCACATGGAGCGGATGCTCCCCCACGGCCGGCACCTGCACCACCCCACGATCCCGGGACATGCGTCACCCTTCGGTCAGTATTCGGGTGGTCAACATACCGAGCCCGGCTGACAGCGCAACTGGGGGTCCCCCTAGTGTCCAGCCACGTGCCCAGCCGCGACCATTCGGCTGACGCAACTAAACAGCGGCAACTTCGCCGGTGGTCGATACCGGCTAGACTCAGGAGGCGTGATGAAGATACGGTCAATCGGTCTCGTCGGGGCGGTGCTAATCGCCGTCGTGGCGATCAACAGCTTCCAGTCGACCAAGGCCCGCCTCGCCAAGGCGACGCGTGGAGACTCAGGGACTGCAATGGACGAGCCGCACCACGACGACCAGTTCTACGTGAACATGGCGCAATGGGCGCTCAAGAAGCGCCTCAAGGACCCGGAGTCCGCCACGTTCTCGAACATCTCGGTCACGCAGCACGGAGACACCGTGGCCACGTGTGGCGACGTCAACTCGAAGCACTCGTTCGGCGGGTTCACCGGGAAGAAGTCGTTCCTCGTGGTCGGGTCACTCGCCGCGACGGAGGACGACCTCGAGCCCGGCGTGTTCAGCGCGATATGGAATCGCGTGTGCGTGCAGTGATACCCAGCGCCACCCGCCGCACGTAGTCGCTGATCGTCAGCCCGGCCTCGGCCGCACGCCGGCGGAGCTCCGACGCTTCCTCCTCCGACACACGGAACCGTAGCGTGAGGGGGCGCCCCGACCCGGGCGGCTGGTCCTCGGCGAGGTCCACCGCGATCCCGGCGATCTCGTCCCGGTCGCTCGCGGCCAGCGCCGGGTCTGACAGTGCCGCGCTCACGGCCTGCCGCACGCGCAGATCGGCGCAGGGCCGCAACACACCCGATCCCAGCACGAGCGCTGCCTCGAAGGAGATCCCGGCGAGGCGTGCCTTGAGTGTGGTGTCGTCCCCTGGGCGATCACGCACGGTCGTCGTCCTCCGTGGTGCCGCGTGCCTGTGCCGCGCGGTGCAGGGCGGTGAGCGCCTGCTCGGCCTCGTGGGGCGTGGTGCCGATCGAGAGCGGGGGCTGACCGGGGCGAGCGAGCGTGTACGTCGCGTCCTCCTCACGGTAGACTATGGCGCCCGCGCCCTGTCGGACCTGTGCTCGGCGCGAGAGTTGCCCGTCAATGGCGCGCATCAGCGGCTGCTCCCCCGCCGACGATCGGCGGCGAGTCCGGCCCGGCGTTCCCGGCGGATCAGGCCGACCAATGGGCCGCGCGTTGGGTCCCACTCCAGCGTCGCGCCCCCGCCGCTCAGGCCCTCGCATACCTGACGGGGGCTCTCCCAATTTTCCCGGACGGAGCCACCGCCCTCGGGTGCAAAGAAATCGCGCGTGAGTTCGGCCCCATCCTCGTCTTCGCAAACCAGCGTACAGCGGTTCTCGTAGCCGCCGTTCTGCGTGACGCGCGCACGCGTGGGGCGGTAGGTCGGGAATCCATTCGGGTTGTTGTAGGCCAGAGACACGGTGCTATCCTCGTGTGCGTGCCAGGCGTCGGGCTGGCTCCGTCCCTCGGTAGCCGCCGAGGGTCGGGTGTGCGTGGGGTCGTCAGGGACTCAGCACTCGCCGCAGTAGGCGCCCGGCGCCGACGTGGGGCCGCCGCAGCCGCGGCAGATCTGGCGGCCCATGTGGGACACGTGGCGGGGGGTGTAGAGGGACGGACGCGCCTCGGTGGTGGCGGGCGTCGCGTCGGTCGGGCAGGTCGCGTGGCGCACAGGGGCCCCCTTGCTCCACTCGATCTGCGCGCCGGGCAGAACCTGTCCCTGACAGGTCGCGCAGCGGCTGGCGTAGCGGGCGGTGATCGTCATCGTGGCATCCTCTCTCGCTCCGCATCGGGGGAGCGTCCGGTCCCGCCAGGCGCGGCGGGCTGCGTCGTTCGTGTGAGGTATTGTAGCTACAAATACCACTCCTGTCAATAGCTAGTGGTCAATCTCCCATACCACGTCCGAGGTGTCGCCCGTCTCGACCGTCGACCCATCCCCTCGCACGGAGCGGATCGTGAAGCTGGCCCCGGAGTTGGTGGAGTGCAGCGCCAGATGCCCCAACGCGACCGCGCCGTTCACCTGGCCCCGGGTCAGGCGAATGACCCACGACCCGTTGTAGTCCGCCTTCGCCTGCGCCGTGAACACCGTCGCGGTACCCGCCGCGAGCGTGACCGTCCCGCTCATGGGGGCCGTGCCGAACTTGTTCCGCCGTGCGCCGTACGAGCCGACACCACCGAACGTGACCGGCGTGGGGCTCAGCACGTCGTCAAACTCATTGTCCTCCGTGACCACCCGGTGAACGTTCGCGATGTCGAGGCCCGCCAGGAATCCGGCGAAACTGTTGCGCAGGACCTTGATCACGCCCTTCCCTGCGATCCCCCGCACGACGACGGCCTGCGTGGTCCCTGCACCCGCTCGGCGGACGGTGTTGTGTTGGATCGTGTGCGTGCCGATGGCCCCCGTGTAGGGGCCGAGGCCCCACGGGTTCGCCCCCGCGAAGTCGAGCACCACCGGGATGGCACCCGACGCGGGGGTGTCCCAATCATTGCCGTCAATGGTGATGCCCGTGATCTCACTCTGTGCCTCGGCCACCCCGTGCGCGGTGCCGATCGGCAGCGCATAGTCGATCAGGTAGTGCACCTGGCCGCCATGCGCGCCCCGGATGTTGTTGTTCTTGAACCGGACCCCATGGCAGGGGCCTTGGATCATGAGGGCTTTCGCGCACCCCTCGATCGTGTTGTCGTGGAGATCGATGTCGGTGGCCGGGGTCGCGTAGTCCGACGACCCGATGTTGATGGCCTGGCGCGTGGGGTCGTACGCTTCGAGGAAGTGGTTGTGGTGGACCTTCACCCGCTGGCACCCCTGCACTCGATGCCCGTCGACGTATGTGGACTCGATCGTCAGGAACTGATTCGTGGGCTGTGCGTTCGGCGCCGCGCTGACCGTGCAGCTGCGCATCTCCGCGTTGCGAATTTTCGAGAACCGGACAGCCTGCGACAGCGTAGCCACGCTGTGACAATCGTCCACCAGCCCGTGCTCGTGGTCGCTATAGAACGAGTAGGTGGCGAGTTGGTGCCCCCCCGTTGAGTCGCGCCCGCCGTACGCCGAGCGGCACCCTCGAATCGTCGCCTGGCTGTACGTGTTCGTCAGCTGGACCGAGCAGACGCCGAAGGCGGCTGAGGGGGGCGGCTGGTTCTCGAAGTCGCAGTCGTCGATCATGACCTTGCCCGAGACCACCGACGCGAGGACGTGCTCGCCCACGTGAGGCTGTGCATGGACGCCCGCCGTGAACCGCGAGTGCAAGACCGAGAACCGCGTCCCCGTATCAAATGCAAAGACCGCGTTCGTGTGCAGATTGGCGAAGTCCGCGTCGTCGACGACGACGTCGTGGCAGTGAAGGAAATACAGGGGCGCGTTGTAGATCGTCCCGTAGTCCGCCAAGGTGAATGTGGGCAGGATCTGGTCCACCGCATCGAAGACCCCTCCGCGCACCCGGATGCCGGCCTGCCCCTCGAAGCGGAAGTAGCCGTCGCGAATGCGGTGGTCGGCACGAATGATCGCACGCCCGAAGTCGAGTGTGACGCCCGAGCCCCCGACGACCGGCTCGGTCACAGTGTAGGTGCGCCCCGATTCGGCGATTAGCGTCTTCCCGGTCGCAGCCTGCATGGCCGCCTGCAGGGTCGCGGTGTCCGTACCGTGCGCGGCGCGGTACGCCTCCACGTAGACGGAGCCGTCCGAGACGAGCCCCCCGACGTCGACGACCGGCCGGTGGTACGTCCCGCGCCGCTTCCGCGTGCGGGGGGTCGGGCGGTCGGGGCTACCCATTCCGGGTCACCAGGCAGGCCAGCGACTTGCCGACCAGTTCCCCTGTCTTCGCCAGCACGAGCCACACCGTCTTGTTCCGGTATGCCGTGAGGTAGGTCTGGAGGTCGGCCACGTCGAACGTGCTGTGGATCCGGCCCGGGGTGGCGCTCCGCTCGGAGGCCGACTGCGACAGCGACGCATCGATCGCGCTCCCGGTCTCCGTCGCCGACAAGTGCATCGTCACGCCGGTGATCCCACTGTAGGCTTCGTAGTCGCCGGTCGTCGTGGACTGACGCTCGACGTCGATGTTCGGCGTGAAGTCCTGCGCCACATCGATCGTGAACGCCCAGCTGCGCGTGGTCATGGAGGGAATGGTAAAAAGTGAAGCGCAGCGCCGGGACCGGCGTAGAACGCGAGCGCGGGGCCGCGAGCCGCAGTGAGTCGGACCTGTCCAGCATACGGCGCGCCCGTGCTGACCGTCCCGGCGCCCGCGAGGGAAAGCACCAGCGGCAGCGAGCCGGCGCCGGTGATGGCCACCGTGCCAGCCCCCGCGAGCCCCAACACGAGCGGCAAGGACCCCGCGGCCGACACCGCGACGGTGCCAGCGCCGGCCAGTCCGAGCGTCAGCGCGAGCACGCCGTCGCCCGTAACAGGGACGCTCCCGACCGCACCCGTGCCCGTGAGTCCCAGTATCAGCGGCAGGGTGCCCGCCCCCTGTACCGCGACTGTCCCCGCGCCCGCCAGCCCGAGCGTGAGCGCGAGGGTGCCCGCCCCCTGTACCGCGACTGTCCCCGCACCCGCCAGCCCGAGCGTGAGCGGGAGCGTGCCGCTGCCGTTCACCGGCACAAGGTTGAGGTTATGCCCGACGAGCGCGTAGCCGTTCGTCGAATTGAACGCGCCCCCGATCGCGACGTCCGGCGACGCGCCGTTGCGACGCCACAACGCCATGCGGACGTGCGTGCCGCCCGCTGCTGCGGTGCTGGCCTGTGCGCCGACCTCGGTCGTGTTGCCGTCCGCGACCATCGTGGCAGTTGCGCCGCGCTGCATCGCCCAGCCGATCACCTCATCGCCCGACTCAGATCCGATGGTAATCGTCGCGCTTTCGTTCGTGGTGTTCCCCGTCTCCACCGGCGCATCGCGCCACCCGCTGCCGGACGCCACGCTCCCGATCACCGAGGTCCCGACAATGACGTTGGCAGACCCAAGGGCCGCGGCGAACGTCACCACCAGATCCCCGGTGCCGCCCGCGCTGATCACCAGTTCCCAGACGTGCAGGTGCGCGACGTTCGTGCCCGTGGGGTAGTTCTCGACATGCGCGCCGCTGTCGACGCCATCGAAGACCACCGAGTCGAGCACCGCCGTCGTGTTGCGGTGCCCTACCGCGATCGAGACGCGATCACCAGCCGCGAACGTGCGGGCCTGCGTGAAGACGGGACCGACGTCAGCAGTCGAGGTCGTCCAGACGGGCGTGCCGACGGAGATGCCCATGTTCAGTGCCTCACAGGTAACGCCGGGTTGCAATCGTAGCTGCGCGTGCGGCCCAGCCCCCCGCCGGCATAACACCCGACCGCGGGATCCACACGTCCAGGTACTGGCGACTGTGCGTCGCCGCGTACTGGACGTCCCGGAAGGCGCCGCCCAGCCGCTGCCGCACCACGATGGGGATCGAGGTCTCGTAGCTGGACATCGTCAGATGCTCCAGCTGAGAGACGTGAGCGTGACGACCTGTGCCGACGTGATCGAGACGGAGTCGAGCGTGACGTCACCGCCGCCACCCGTCACGGTCACGGTTCCCTCAATGATGTTGCTGCCGCCGACCATGCGGAAATGCGCCGCCGTGCCCGTTGCGTCGGCGCTCGCGTCCTGCCAGGTCCCGGCCTTGGCCTTGGTGCCGCCGGACGCGGCCGCGAATGCATCAGCCGGTGCGGTGATCGTCGCCAGCACCGTCCCGGTCGCCGTGTTCCCGGCGCCAGGTGCGGAGCCACTGCGGATCTCCAGCGTGCCAGAGTTGAAGGCGCTGTCGAATCCGTCGAGCGCCGTGTTTTTGAACGTCGTGTTCGTCGTGTTGGCCATGTCCAGGGATCCTCCGATCAGGAAAGACGTGCGCGAATGCGAGTCACGGCGCGGCCGTCGGCGCTGTACCCGTGGTCCAGGAGTTCGGTCTCGAGCGTGCGGAGTTCCTCGGCAGTGCCCGTCTCAATCTCCGACCAGATCTGGTCCTTCGAGAGCGTGGCGACGCGGGGAATGCGCCGGTCGGATGGGTCGAGCGTTCCAGTGCCTCTCACGTTGGTCTCCTCATTAGGGTTGAACGACGCCCCCGCGCGTGGCGGGGCCTCTGGTGAACGATTCCAGATCCAGGCGCCGGTCGTAGGTCCGGCGATCCGATTGGCCGAGCGCGTACCGAACGGCGAGGATCGCCTTGCTGCGCGCCGAGGCGACCGCCCCGGGCGACAGGTGGAGCTTGTCCGAGAGCGTGCCTAACGATTCCTCTCCCGACAAGAGCGAGTCCAGCACCAGCCGCGCCGTCGCACGTCGGCCGCCGAGCGGGTCAGGCAGGTGGCGCCGCAGGAACACGCGCAGCGCGCGCCAGTCGCCCGGCGTGAGTCGCCGCCCGTGGTGCTCCTGGACCCACGGATTCACGGCTGGTGCCGCGCCCCCGCGCTCCGTACGTACCGCCCTGAGATAGCGCGAGTCCCCGGTCAGTCCGCACACGCGGTCCCCGACCTGCGCCGACTCGCCCATCCCCTGAGCACGGTTGTACGCCGTGCGCGCTGGCACCCCCGCTCGCAACTGCTCCACGACCGAGAGTGCCACCGTCATGGTCAGATCATGCACTTCTTCCGCCGCCAGCGGGTAATCCCGCGGCGTACGGCGCTGGATCTGCCGCACGGCCTGCCCGATCCAGTCCCACCGTAACGTCGACCAGTCGGACCCCTCTGCGTTAGGCGGCGCAAAGCTACGACGGGCCTCTATGCCAGTCGGGAATCTCCCGGCTGGCGTGAGCACTTCCTCCCTCTCGGGAGCCGCAGGCGGTATCCGTGATCGGCGATCCATCACGCGACCGACTCCCCGCGCCACGAGGGCGGACGCGGCAGCGGCGTGTGCGTGTCCCAGTGGTTGTCGATCAGGGGGAGCGTTCGGCGAATCCCCCTCGCCCTGAGCAGCGGGGCGCAGCGCGAGGGCGCATCGTCCGACACGCGCCGCGCCGTCACCGCCGTCAGCGACGTGGCTGCCACCAGCAGCACACTGCGCCCAAGCCGCAGCGTGCCATCGGCCATCGTCGCCAACGCGCACCACGTCGCCGTGTCCCCTGCCGCGCGCAGGTCCCGGTTCCCCAGAATCTCCAGCCCGGCTGTCGCAGGCGGTGCGGTGTCGCGGGACAGCCCCCATGCGACCAGGAGCAGGATGCTCAGCGTGAAGGCCGCCGAGAACAGCATTCGTCTCATGGGAGCACCGCCTCCGCCACGGGCAGGGCGACCGGGCGTTCCACCAGGATCACGACGAGGGACGACCAGACGACGGGCCAGACGGGGGTGGCCCGGCGCAGCTCCAGCCCGTTCGCCCGCCAGATCGGATCACACAGCGCACGCAACCCCGACGCCTCGCGCTCCGGTCGTGCGACAAACGTCACCGAGTCTTGCGAGACGATCGAAGCAGAGACCGCCCGATCGCCGAGGTGCAGCACACCATCCACCAGGACGGATGCACAGAGCGTCCCGGCCCCGTTGGCCAGCGCCCCGGTGCTGCCGCTCGGCCACAGCGCACTCGTCGTGTAGTCGAACTCGATCGCGATGCTGTCCGGCGCCCCTGGCGGCGGCAGGAGGCTCGAATCCCGGGGGGGCGGCATCCACACCGTGTCCGGCGGCATCGGCACGAAGGTCGTGTCGAAGTAGACCACCCGCACGGTGTCCGGCTTGACCGGCGTGCACCGCGCGCGCGCGACGTCGACAATCCGCTCGCGGCTGCGGCGCTGCGAGGGGTACAGCTCGGCGCCGGGGAGCTGGAGCCGCGCGAGCGTGTCGGCGTTGGCCACGATCGCGGCCACGCAGATGCTGTCCGGCGCCTGCGCCGCGAGCGGCGCCGTGCCGAGGAGGAGCGCCGCGAGCGCCCCCAGGGGTGTGCAGCGTCTCATGGGCTCGTCTCTCCGGCCGGTGTCCCGGCCCAAGCGATGATCGCCTCGACGAATCGCCCGCGGTTCTGGCCGGCCTCGCGGACCGGCAGCAGCAAGCGCGCCGCGGCGAGGACCTGATGCGTGGAGGTCATGGGCGCCCGACCCGCTCACGGCACTTGAGCTGCGCGTACACCTCACTGCTCTTTGTGCCGAGGCACTGCGAGATGATGAGCAACCTCAGATCGCTCTGGATCTCGCGTTTGTCGTCGGCCGCCTGCGCAGTCAGGACCTGCAGCTGTTGGTCCTGTCGAGCGTCGGTCGCCATCTGCCCCTCGTTGGATGCCTTGATCTGGGTCGACAGCTGCGCGATCTGTTCCTTCGGCGAGACGACGAGGTAGCCCGCCGTGAGGAGGATCGCAGCCGCTGCGGCGAGCTCCTTGGCGTACTGTAGCACGAGGGTTCGTCCGGGCAGAGTCATTAGGCGGAGGCGGCGAGGGTTGTCGTGAGCGTGCGCGTGGTCCGCTCCAGCACGAGGGATGTGCCAAGCGGGTTGAGATGGTCGCGGCTGATTTCGGTGAGGCGGGAGCTGGTCGCGATCCCGAGCTCGGTGTCGGTCATGTTGAGCGTGGCCCCGAGCGTGAACGCGTCGTAGGGCCACTCCTCCGGCGACCAGCGTGCGAGGTCCGCGACCGTGAGGGTGTAGCTGGTCGGCTCGAACGCATTGTCCTCGAGGTACACGAGCGCGCGGCGAAAGACGTTCGCGGGACCGCTCCCGAGGGTCCACGGCGCTTGCGCGGCACCAACGGTGATCTGTGCCGAGTCGACGTAACAGTCGATCGCCGACGAGGTGGCCGGCAGCACCTGGATGTAGAGCCCCGTCGAGGAGGAGCCCACATTGATGCCGGTGAACGAGACGCTGTTCCACCCCGTTGCCGTCGCGGTCTGCGTATCGAAAATCGTGCCCGCCTGATTCCGGAGCGTGACCGTGAGGTTGACGCCGACCGTTACCTTGTAGATGTCGATCTGGGCGCTATACGTGGTCCCGCGCCCAAACAGCACGTTCGCCGTATCCGAGCGGAAGCTGTGCGCCGTCGTCGTCCCCTGGAATCGGCACGAGAAGGTACCGCGCCGGATGTACGTGAGGTTCGTGTTCTGTGTGTAGGTGCCACCTGATCCCTGCCAGCCGATCGGCGGCGCCGAGGTCGAGCCGGGCCAACGCGACATATAGGGATTGTCGACGATGTTGGTGGCCCCCCCCGCCCCATCCGCGACGATCGCGACCTTGGTGCTGGAGGCGAGGGGATAATCCAGCTTCGCCATTCCGGTGCCCCCACTGTCCACCACGACCCGGCACCACTCATTCACCGCAAATCCCGCCGCGCTGGCAACGGTCACCGTCGAGGTGCCCGCGACCGACGCAGTGATCAGCGTGCGCGTGCCGCCGTCGTTCTCCAGATACAGACCGTTGAGCTGGTCGTCGAACACGAGCGCCTTGGCGCCAGTCTCCGCCTGCCGGATCTCGATGTCAGAGCCGCCGATACTCGTCACGCGCCAGTAGGCGTATTCGATCGAGGACCCGTCGCTCCCCCGCGGGTATACCCGGTTCGCCATCGTCTCGCGCGTGCGCGTGCGAGCGCTGGTGAGGATGTTCTTCGTGGTGCGGACATCCGCCATCGTCGCCCCCGCGCCGATCGTGGCCGGGATGTCGATGTAGTAGCCCGTGGTCCCATTCCGTCGCACGGTCAGCTCGGCCGGGTCGCCGGCCGAATCCAGCGACGTGATCAGGTCGCGGAGCACGCGGAGTGGCGTGGCGTCGCTCGTGCTGAACGAGACCGCCGTGGTCGGGGTGATCGTGCCGCGCGCCCACCAGCCCGGCAGATACGCCAGCACACCGTCCACGACCGTCTCCGCGGTCTTGCCGTCGTACGTCACCGAGGTGGAGAGCAGCCCGCTCGCCGTCGTGGCGACCAGCGCGAGGTCCCGCAGCTCATAGACGACGCTGCGGCACAGCACGCTATAGCGGCCGCCATCACGCCCAGACTGATCCACGAGATCGTGGATGCGCCACTCGTCGAACGATTCGTCGTCGTACGTCAGGCGCAGCACGCGGCCCAGCGCGAGCGCAGCGGCCGCGTTCGACGCTTTGGGGATCGTCAGAGAGAGCGAGTCCTCGCGCGTGATCCGCTCCGTGGACGACAGCGACGAGCAGTCCTGGAGGGCGAGCACCGCCTGGCGCACGCCGCTGGCGCACTGGTAGGTCGACCAGACCTCGCAGCGTCGGAGCGCCGGCATCAGACGTTGAGCCCGCGCATCTCGGCGAGCGTGCGCGCGCCGGGTGCGATGATGAGTTTTCGGATCCCGCTGTTCAGCGAGGAGGTGTCGTCCGTCGGCGGCGCGCTCCCGGTCCCGAACCACAGGCTGTTCGCAAACCAAACCGCGAACCCGGTCCCAGCCGTCGTCGAGGCGCTGAACCCCGAGCCCGTATCGATTCGGCCGGCCGGTGCCGTGGTGAGCGCCGTGAATTGCGCGGCAAATTCGAGGACGGACGTGGTGGGCATCGCGACATCAACCGTCTGCGTCACATTCGCCCCATCCGTGACCGAAATCCGCAGCAAGTTGCCAAACCTCCTCACGTCCACGGCGCCGGGGCCTCCACCCGTCCCGAGCCAAAACAGGGGGGCGTTGATCCCGGCGTAGTTCACGGTTCGGCAGTACACCGTGAGTGTCTGCGGCGCGAACGCGATCGCCGACGTGAGGATGTCCTTCCTGCGCGCGACCGTGGCCCCCAAGGTCTTGATGTATGCGGTCGGCGTCCCGAAATTCTCGACCTGCACACCACCCGCGTAGAGGCTCCCTGTGGTCGCGTTCGCGAGTGCGACGCTCGCGCCCGGGTACAGGCTCAAGACGTTGGTGTTGGCCGCGGTCAGGGACGCCGCAGTCTGGAACAGCAGGCGGTAGACACCGCCGTAGCAGGGCACGGCGCCCACAAACGTGCCGGTCGTCATCGTCACGACCGGGACATCCCCACTCCACGTGACCGCACAGAGGAGACGATCCGCCGTCGCTGTCGTGTCCTGCAGCCGGAGCGCGGACGTGGCCGAAGACCCCTTGCGGACGAAGAGCGACACCGCCTTGACGCCGTTCCCGGTGAACGTGATCACCTGTTGGTACCCTTCGACGGCGCCCGCTGCGTCGTCGCCTATCAGGTCCAGTACGAGGTCCCCGCAACGGAACGCCGCCGCCGTCCGCGTGGGGGTCCCGGCGGCGGACCACGCCGTGCCGAAATCCTCACTCCGGAGGCACAGGTTGGTGCTCGCCGCCTGGAGGTCGAGCGTGGGCTCCCATACCCCGTCCTCGCTGTTGTACACCGAGGACCAGGCGTACTGTTCGTGCGCGATCGTCGAGACCCTACCCACAGAGTCAAACACGGTCCGGCCCGAAGCGCGGACCAGCGCCAGGGTCTGCCCCGTCGTCAGCACGGGGGACAGGTCGTCCACGCCGAGCGCGAACAAGAGCCCGGATGCGCGTTCTCGCGTGCGCCGGAAGGCGCGGGAGGGGAACAGCTGCGCCATTACAGCCACCTCCGCACACCCAGCCACGTGGCGCTCGGCGTGCCGCTCGACGCGGTCACCTGCAACTGCGGATAGGAGTCGTTCAGCGGGTCGCCGTCCATCGGGTCCACCGCGAAGAACTCGCCGGTGGTAAGCCAGCTGATGGCGTTCGTTGTCACGCCACTCGACGTCATGGTGATCGCCTGCCGGTTAAGATCCACCTCGAGGTAATCGGTGCCGGCCGTGAGCGTGCCGGTGAACGCCATCGCCTGCACCGTCACGCCCGCCGCGTTGAGGTAGGTGAGCGTGGGATTCACGACATTAGCGCTCCAGGACGGCGCCGTGATCCGCACGAGGCCGCCGCTCGGCGCGGTGCCCAGCGGGACCTGCGACGCCGCGGCGTTGAACCCGATGACCTGCCCGGTCACGTCGTACCACGTCGGATCCGGGCAGAGGATCGTGAGCGTCGCGTCCGACACGACCGCATCCACCGGATGCTGGCGCGTCGTCACCTCGCACGCGGTGCACACGCCGTCGATCTGACGCGGCACGGTGACATCATCGTCGACCACCAGCTTGATCAGCGCCCGGTAGGCGAGCCCCTTCAGGCGGTCCTCGGTCGTGGCGCGCGCCGAGATCGACGCCCCCGATGGCGCCACCGAGCACACGATCGACACGGTGCGCGGACTCATGGAGGGATCCGCGGTCAGCACCACGCCCTGCCGCCCGGGCAAGGCGAGCGTCGGGTACTCGCGCGAGGGCGCCGCGGTGTAGCTGTTGATCCGCTGCACCCACACCCCGATCGAGTCGAGCGGCGTCTCATTGAGGTAGACCGCCCACGTCATGACGCCACCTGGGCCAACTGCCCGCGCGCCGCGAGCAGGTTGTCGTAGCGGCGCACGAGCGCCTCGTCCACGGACTGCACGATCCGCTCACTGATCTCGTCCGCGTTCGTCGCGTTGGGGAAGACGTTGGTGATCGTGATGCCGCCGTTGACCGTCGTAATGCTGTTCGGCGCGGGGACGATGTTGCCGGTGATGTTCGGCGCCCCGATCCCGAACGTGGAGGTCGGGAGTCCCGGCGCGCCGAGCGGAAGGCCACTGCCCGTGCCTGTGGTCTGTGGTCCCGTCGTCGGGAGTCCGCTCTGCAACACGCCGTTGGCGCCCGCGAGCAGCGGGACAATCGTGTTCAACAGCGCGAGGAACTGCGGACCGCTCACGCCGATGTCCGCCGCCGACAACCCGCCGCTTTTGAGCTTGTTGAACAGGTCCTGAATGTTCTTCGTCGCCTGCGCGCGCCCCTCCGCCGTGGATAGGTCCACGTTGAGGGCTTCCGCAAGCGCGGGCGAGAACTGCCCGGCGAGCTTCTGGAACTCCTGCAGCTTGTTGTCGTCGTCGGTCGTGCCCAAGATGCCGAACCCCTCGGTGACGGCCTGCAGCTGGTCCTCGAAGTTGGCCCCGAACTGGCCGAACTCCGTCTGCCCGAGCGCCGCGATGATCTGCGGGATCAGCGCGAGAATGAGGCTCGAATCCTTCGTGGTGAAGATCTTCCCGAGGTCGCCGGCGCCGATCGAGTCGAAGAACGCCTGGGCGTCCTTCTGGCTGAGCCCCTTCGAGGCTAAGGCCTTGATCAGGTCGCGCTGCAGGACCAGTGCGCCGGCCTGCCGGGTCGCGGTGCTGCCTTGGGACAGCGTGTCCGCCCGACCCCCGAAGGCGCCGAACACGTCGGTCAGCCCCTGAAACGTTCGGCCCGTCGTGCCGAGGTTGAAGTTGCCGACCTCGCGCGTCAGGCGCGCGATCGCGTCACTGTTCTTGTTCAGGACGTCGCGGCGCAGCTTCTCGGCCGGGTTGTCCTTGAGCCCCGTGATGATGTTGGCGAGCCCACCGACCACCGCCACGAGCGACGACGCATCACCCGCCAACGCCTGGGGGAGCGACGTGGCGATGTTGATCACAGAGGTGAGCGCCGAGGCAAGGTTACTGTCGAGCACCCCCGCGGCCTGCGCCGCATCGAGGAACCCACGGGCCAGCGTCGCCGCGTTGCTCGCGACCTGCACCGCGTTCGGCTTGGCGCCAGCCAGCTCCGCGCCCATCCGCTTGTTCGCCTCGGCCGCTTCCTTGGCCGACTCAGCGAGTTGATCGGCAGGGGGCAGGAGGTCGCTCAGGTCGCGCTTGTGCTGCTGCACCGCCGCGTTCAGCGCCTGCCACTGTTCCAGGGGGATCCGGCCCCGGAGCTGCTCGAGGAGGCGCTGCATCGCGTCGGTGGTCAGGCCCAGCGCCCGCGCCGTCGCCTCGCCGAGGTTGACCTGCAGCTCGGTGGCCAGCAGTTCCGCGACACCTCGCGCGTCGTCCGCCTGCTTCTTGTTCTCCTTGCCCAGCCACTTCCCGAGGTCCTCGAGCTGCTTCCGCGTCTCCTTGTTCCACTTGTCGCGGGCGTCGCTGAGCGCCTTGGCCTGCTTCTCCTCCTCCGCGGCCCGCTTCTTCAGCTCCTCGGCCGACACCGTCGTGACCTTCGTCTGCGACGTCGTCACCGCCGCCACCTGCGCGGCGCCCGACGTCTTCGTCAGCCCGACGATCTCGAGCTCCTGCTCTTCCTTGACCTGCAGCAGGATCTTCGTGTAGTCCTGGGATTGCTTCACCTGCCGGCGCCCCTCCACCACCAGCGTATCGCCCAGCGCCGACACCTTGTCGCCGAAGAACGGGATGAAGTCGCCGGCGCCTTTGAGGAGGAGCCCGAGCTGCTCGAGCGTCTTCCCCTTGATCAGCACCACCGTGTTCGGGATCTGCTCGAAGAAGTACGCGGCATCGACGGCCAGCAGCTGGATCCCGCCGACGAACGCCGCGATCCCATTCGAGAGACTGGTGAGCCCCGGCAGCACCGCGAGGAGCGCCGGCGTCAACGCCGCGCCGAGGGCCGCCGCGCTCGCCTGCAACTGGTTCGTCAACTGCTCCTGCTTCCCCGCCGCGCTGGTGAGGTAGTCCAGGTACGAGCCCCCGACCTTGCCACCGTCCGTGATCGCGGCGTTGAGCAGCGCCTGCGCCTTCTGCTGGTCGTCCAACTTGCCCGCCGTGGTCCCGATCACCGCCGCGTACTCCGCGTACAGGACGCTCGGGTTTTTCCCGAACAGCTTGTCGGTGCCCTCGTCGATCCCGAGGATCGATTGCTGCACCGCCGTCAGCGTCTGCGCCGCCGAAAGCCCCTTGGCGGCGCCCAGGTTCAGGAACGCCTCGAGTCCAGTCGACGCTTTCCCCACGTCACCAGCCTTGACGGCCAGCTTCGTGAGCTCCACGGCGAAATCGTTGGCGAGCGTCGCGTTGAGCGAGAACATCGCCTGCGCGCGGAGGCTGATCTGCTGCAGCGCCTCCAGGGAGACGCCGGTGATCTTCGCCGTGCCGTCCAGCTTGCGCGTCGACGCCTCGAACTCGTTCGACGCTTGCACCGCCTTCCCGAGACCCGCGAGCAAGCCGGCGAACCCGATCCCCTGCACGAGCTGATTCTCCAGCAGCTTCTTGGCCTGCGTGCCGAGGGACTTGAGCGAGGACCCGGCCTTGTTGGCCGCCTTGCTCACGTCCTCCTCGCCGCGGATCCGGACTAGGACGTCACGCAATCCCATGAGCCACTCGCTCGTCAGCGTGAGCCATCTGGTCAGCGGCGGACCCGCCGCGCCCCATCGCGGTCGCCCGCGCGAGGTGGAGCCGTTCGGCGGCCTGCTGGCGCTGCACCTGCTCGCTGTACGGATACACAGCGCGGTACTCGATCACCCCGTCGTGCGTCCCCCAGCGCGTGCGGTCGTGCACGAACGCGCCGCCGAAGTGGCGCGCGAGTGTAGCCACCGCTTCATAGAGCGAGGGCCCCGCCTCGGTACGCGCATGACGCGGCGCGGTGTTCATGTCGGCGAGCTTGTCCCACTCGTCGGGAGGGCGCTGGTCTGCTCGTGCCCCACGCCCAGGGATAGCAAGAAATCCACAATCACGGCCTGGTACGCCCCGGGCTCCAGCGCGAGGATCTTCCGCACCGGGTCCCAATGCGGGAACGCCAGATAGAGCGCCGTCCACGGGAAGGCGAGCCGGAAGAGCCGCCGCCACCGCGCCGCCTGCTCGCGGTGCGCGCAGCGATCCAGCCCCGTGAGTGTGTCGGCCACCGCGAGCGCCGAGACAGGGCGCGCGGTCCAGGTGCGCCCCCCCTCGGTATACGTCCATGGCTCGCGAGTCTCGCGCCATGCGTCGGCAGAGAATGGCATCAGGTGAACAGGACCGCCATGTCGTCGTACGCGATGGGCGACGACGCCGATGGCTTGAACGTCAAGTCCCAGCAGGCGGCGCGGCCGTTGGCACTCGGCTGCACGTTGAACAACTGCGCGTTGTTGAACTGATGCTGCCACCGGTTGTACTGCGTGCTCCCGAACGTGACCGCGACCGTGATCTTGGTCCCCGCTTCGCGCAATTTGATCGGGTCGAGGCCCGCCGAGGTGTGAAACGGCGACCCCACAAACGCGGTGTCCTCGACCGTGCACGTGAACTCGGGGCTGTAGCCGCCCGGGATGAAGCCCTCGTGCCCCGTGCCCGACGTGAGCGCGACGCGCGGCTCGATCGTGCGATTCAGACTGAACGAGCCGGCGTAGATCACCGCGTTCGTGGTAAACGACCCGATCACCATCGCGATCCCATTCGCCGTCGGCGGCTCGATCGACAAATTGGGGTACGTGATGCTCGGCAGCGTCACGTCGGTCACGTCGCCGTTCGCGATCCCAGAGATCGCGAATGTGTGCGTCGGTGGCCCCGGGTTGTCGAAGGTGTACGACCAGTTGGCGATCACCCCCTTGAGCGGCCACAACTCCCCACGCGCGTACACCCCCATCGAGGCCGAGCCGTAGGCGCTCGTCGCATTGGTGGGGTAGTAGCTGTAGGCCTCGGACCCTGACGTCGTGGTCAGCGTCGGGCTGAACCCCGCGATCCGGAGCAGGAGGTCGGCGAGCGCCGGCTTGTTCGCGGCAGTGTACGCGGCGCCGAACCCCTTGAACCGAACCGGTAGATCCCCGGTGAACGACTTGCCGCCTGGCGTCGCCAGGGGCAGGTCCGACAAGTTGCCGGGATTGACCCCGACCTTGCCATCGAAGGCGTAGGTGATCGTGAGCGGCGCCCCGACATTCCTGTCGGCGAACGACAGCTGGAGTCCGTCGCTCGTGGTGGCGAGTGCGACCGAGGTCCCGTAGGTCGTCTCGATCTTGGCGAGCGCCCCCAGCACGTTGATCAGTTTTGCGGCAGCAGGCATTGGCGGCCCCCGTTAGGCGAGAGTGTCCCGGCAGCGTACGGTCAGGTAGACCGCCGCCGACCCGGTTGCATCGTCCAGCGCTGGCGCGACACGTGCCGCCGACAGCGCCGTAATGACTTGCAGCTGCACCCCGTTCCGACTGCACGCGGCCACAGCCGCGGCGTTGGATGGGTCAAACAGCGCTTCCACGCTCTGGAGCGTGGCGCGCGAGGTGTAGTAGAGGTCCCGCACGAGCGCAGACGGGCTGGTGCCCTTGCGCTGGATCGTGATCTCCAGCGGCACGTCCGCGTCGTGGGTGTAGGTGGCCGCCTGCCCGTCGAGGGACCGGATCTCGCCGGCCACCACCTTCAGGAACGGCGCCACGGGCGGCCGGTCGATCGCCGCGTCGTCATCGCGCGTCTCATCGTAGACCGCAAGCGCCCCACTCGGCACGGCATCGCTGCCGTCCAGGTCGAGCGCTGCGAGATGCGCGTCGACGCCGTAGCTTGCATGTTCCAGCCAGTCCGCCACGGCGCGCACGACCTCGAGGATCATGACGCCACCTCGGCCAGCACGAGCTCCGTCAGCTCCCCGTCGCTGGCGAGCTGCACGTCGCGCACGGTGTACGTCGTGGTCCCCACCCGAGCCGTGGCGTGACGTGCCACCACGCCGATGACCGCCGTGGGCACGGTGGCCACGGTGACGCGACGGAGCGTGTCGGCCCCGCTCGCGTCCTGCAACACCCGATCGTCCTGCTGGATCGGGCCGATCGCGGAGACCGACCCGATGGTAATCGTCTGCGCGTTAGGCGCCCGACGGCAGACCATCACGGCCTCCCGCGCCCAGCGCGCGCTCACGATTTCCCCCGGCGGCGCACCGACGGATCCCGATGCTCGACCACGGGGTCGTTGTGCGTGACCATGGCCGACGGCACCGGTGGCCCGGCATCCCCCTCGTCGACACGCACCGCATGCTGGTACCCGTGGACGAGGAGAAACGCGTCCCGCTCCGAGACATCGACGACGTCGCCGACGTCGATGTCCCGGAGCTGCCACACGAACGACTTGATCGCCCGGACGGTGGGCATCAGACGAGCGCATCCTTGGTCACTACAAAGGACTTCGGATGGCGTGCGTTGCAGTCCACCATCGAGAGCCCGATGATTCGCACCATGCCCTGATCGGCCAGTGAGTACGGATCCACGGTCACGTCGAGCGCCTCGCCCCACGACGCCAGGATGAATTCCTGCCAGTTGCCGAACACGACGCCGTGGCAGATCGTGGTGCTCGTGCCCTTCGTTAGGTTCGACGGCACCTGGTTGGAGACCAGCGCCGAATACCCGTTGAGCGTTCCGTTGTCTGCCCAGACGTAGTCCGCGCCGGCGACGGTGTTCTTGAGCGTCGTCTTGAGCTTGCCGCGCATGCCCGGGGTGACGAGGAATCCGAGACGCCCCTGCGACGCGTTGTTGATCGACTGCTTCGTTTCGTACGAGACGACGTTGGCCCAGGTGGGGGCCAGTCCGTTCGTCCCCATGACCTCGGTCTCGACGCCCGACAGGTTGAGGATTCCGGTCGGCTGACTTCCCGTGCCGGCGCCACTGATGCCACCGGAGTCAATCCCGAGCGCGGCGATCATGCCAAGATCCTCGCGGACGAACTGCTCGGCGCCGAAGGAGCTCTGCACCAGGAACTGCTTCGAGTACGCGGTCGCGCCCATTCCCGTCTTCGGCGACAACGTGAACGTATCTAGGGTCGCGGCGCTCAGCGCCTTGGCCGTCGACGGGTTTTCCCCCTCCCACGTCCAGGTGTTCGCCGTGATCTGGCGCGGGAACGACAGGCTGCCCGTGAGCCCCGGCAGGTACCGCACGCCGAGCTGGAGGAGCGCCGACTCGTTGCGCAGAATCTCCACCAGGTCCTGCACCGACGTCTCGACACCGGCGCCACCGAGCGACGTGGTGGTCGCCACGTTGCCGGTCACCGAGGCGCGCATCGCCGTCGCGGTCTGACGGTCCGCCGTGAGCGAGAGCGGGATGTGGATGCCGCGCGGCGTGCGGCCGGTGCGTGTCGAGATCTCCTGCGAGATCTCGCGCTCGAACCCGGCGTCGACCTTGCCGGCAAACTCCGGGATGCTGGCGGCCAGTGCGCGCATGACGGAATAGCGACGCTGTTCCTTCTCGGTCAGGTCGATGCGACCGGCCGGCACCGCGGCGGCCGCGGAGAGCATGTTGGCCTTGAAGACTTCCTGGGCCATACGACTGGAGCTCCAGTCGTCGCCGTACGCCGTCGTCATGAGCTCGGCGCGCCTCGCCGGATCCGTGACGAGCTGCGCGATGTTCGCGATCTCGGTGCCACGCTGCTTGCGTTCCGCGTCGTAGTCGCGCACGACTCCGACGGGTGCGGCCCCTGCAGCCGGGGCCTGGACTTGCTCAGGCATGATGTTCTCCTCAGCCACACGGCTGGTGGGGGTCACGATCACCGGGTATTCCTGCTCGCCTGACGCGGCCCGGCCCGCGCCGACAGTGATGTCGGCCGGAACCGGCACGGTGCTGCCCTCCATCAGGGCCCAACGCGTGACGCGGTAGGTGTCCCCGCGCTCATCGCTCGTCTCCAGCTTCATCTCCAGCACGCGGTAGCCGATGCTGATGTTCGGCATGATGCCCCCGCGGATGTCCGCGAAGACCCACCCAGCGTCTGGGTGATTCCCCTGGCGTGCCATCGCGCGGAGCTTCTTGTCCTTCCCGAGCCGCACATCCTCGAGCAACCCGATCTGCGCGCGCGTGTCGTTGTCGTGCGACATCAGGAACGGCAGTCCCTGACGCGCGTATGAAAGGTCGATCGCCGCGGCCGTGTGGTCGAGGATCTCCCGCCCGAACCAGCGATCAACGGGCTGCTCGGACGACAGCGAGATCGGGATGCGCGCGTCGCCGTCGGCGCGCGTTTCCAGTGCGTCCTCGTCCAGCGCCAGCCTCATCGCCCGATGCTGCGTCGGCAGCGTCTTCGGCGTCGGTGCCATTGTTCGTGTTGCCTCCTGCCACCGCGGTCCGCGGGGGCGAAACGTCCAGGTCCTTCTCCTCGGCGTAGTCCTGCTCTTCTTCCAACTCGTCCCACAGATCCCACAGGTCGTCGCCGCGCTTGGCCACGATCCGCTGCCGGCTGTTGATCCCGAGCGCCAGCTCGATCTCGGCGACCTCGGCGTCCTCGAGCGGTTTCGGGCTGACCCAGGAGCGCGGCTGCCACCGATGGGTGGCCGCCTTGGCCACGTCGTAGCCCGGCACGGTGAGCAGGCCCGTCAGCACGGCGGCCGGGAGCCACGCCTGAAACACGCGCTCGCACCACTGGTCCTCGAACCACTGCTGGAGCGACATCCACTGCTCCTGCTCTTCGGCACGGCCGACGCGCATCGACGACATGTTGGCGTCCGACAGGTCATTCGCGAGCATCGAGTACGACGCCCCCAATCCCGCCGCGAGCCCACGCAACACGGCCTTTGTGAAATCGGGGTAGTTGTCTGTCGGTTGGGTAGAGGCCCACGCCTGAAACTCTTGATTCATCCCCAGGTATTTCACGACGCCTGGGTCGGCCTCGAACTCCTGATCGGTGTCCGGGGTCTCGACCTCACCATCCTGCGACTTGGTGGTCACGAATCCCATCGTGCTTGCGGCCGCGCGCAACGCGACGACGCTGGCTTCCTGCGCGCCGTCCAGGTGCTTGAGGTCGCGCATCGCGACCGCCAGCTGCGAGACGCCGCGCGTCAGGTCCACCCGCTCGTCCCACAGCGCGAGATGGATCACCTGCGACGCCGGCACCACGTCGTAGGCCCGGCGTCCGGCGCCCTGGCGTGCGAACTCGCTTGGATGGTTCCGCAGGATGTGGTACGCGACCGGCGCCCCGCAGTGGTCGATCTCGACTCCGTAGCGGATCTCGTTCCGCCCGTCCCTCGCGGCCCGCGTGAGCGACTGGTCGAGCCGGTCTGCATCGATCGGCTGCAGGGTCAGGCCAAACGGCCGCGACGGGTCGAGCACGAGCTGGACGAGCGCTTCACCCCCGGTCACCCACTCGGCGATCGAGAGTCGCATCAGGCTGACCAACGAGTGTTTCCCCGTCGTGGAGCACAGGGCAGGGCGGCTCCACGCCTGCCATGCGACCCGCACGGCATCATTGATCTCGTCGCGCGGCTTGCCGTTCGCGAACGTGTTGGTCGGGATCAGCCGCAGCCCCTTGGGCCCGACGATGTGGTTCTGCGCCATTTTGACGAACCGGCGCGCATACACGTTGTTCCGCGCGAGGTCGCGTCCGCGGGCGCGGAGCCGGAGGAGATCGCCCTCAAGCTCCTTGTCGCCGCTGAGCGGCTGCCGCACCCAGTCGAGGTTCAGTCGGTTGAGTGCCGCGCCGACGTAGTGCCGCTGCGTCGGACGCGGGGCACGCTGGAGCCCGAAGGCCCGCAGGACGCGATCAGGCCACGCCACGGAACACCACGCGCGTGACGGGGATGCGGCCGGGGTGCTGTTCGCGCCATACCTGGCGCTCGTAGGTGGTCAGCATCCGCCTCAGCTCGAGGACCGGGATGTTCGTGATCAGGCGCCCGTTGATCTGGGTCATCTGCACGTCGTCCGTGACGCGACCCTCGAGCGCCGCCTTGATCGTCTCCACCATGCGCTCGGCGTGCGACTGCAGCGTGCCTTCCGCCGCGAGCGTCGCGTTGGCCGCGACCGTCACCACGCCGCGCCCTACTTCGTGCCGGCGGCCGGCGTAGCTGCCAGAGCCCGTCATGTACGCGGCCCAGCGGTAGGTGCCGGCCGCCAGGTCAGCGGTGCGCGACGCCGGGACGTTCACCGTCCACTCGTCGGCCGACACCGCCAGTTCACCCGCCGTCGTGTCGAGGAGCCCGACCCCGCGCAGCGCATACGACAACGCCCACCCCTCGCTGGAGGGGTAGTCGAGATAGCTCGCGGACCAGATCCACGAGTCTCCTGCTACGACCGACGATGGCTCGCCGTGCGGCGTCTGCGGTGCCATGTGACGCACGCTACGCGCGCGCGCCGCCACCGGGCAGCGTCAGGCCGTGCTAGGCCGAGGGACTACTGCCGCTAGGGGGCACTTCTGGCATACCTCGCGCGGAGTAGAGTCAGGCCGCGGGGGGCCTGTCGTCAGGAACGACCTTGGGCGCGACACGCGCGTTCAGCAACCGGTACGAATACCCAGCGCGCCCCGTGTGCAGCCGGTGGAGGTAGCCGCGAGCGACCAGGAGCCGCAGGGCATGGCCCGCCGTGTGCGGCTTGATTCGGAGCGCGTGCGCGATCCCAGAGATCTTCAGCGGGGCCGCCACCACCGTATCGAGTCGGTGGATCAGCCACACGTACACGTGGAGCGGCGCCCCACGCAGGGACAGGTCCTCCGAGGCTTCGCGCAGCGCCGGGATCATCACCATCGCTTGATCCACCCCGCGCGGCGCTTCCGGGGGGCGCGAGGCGGCGGCACCGGATCCGCGTCCACCGCCGGGCCCGTGTCACCGTCCGCCACGCCCTCCTCGAGGTCGCCCGCCGCACGCGGCGTCGCCGGCACGTCGAGCTGCGGGTTGGCCAGGCGCAACGCCACGAGGTTGAGCACCTCGCAGTCGAGCACCTCGTTCCGCCGCCCTTCGGGGCACACGTAGTGCGTCACCCAGCGCCCGTTCAGGTGCTTGCGCACCCGCTTCTCCGCCGTCAGCTGCTCGAAGTAGTCGCGATTCGCGGACGCGGACAGCGGGAAGTGCCAGTAGAGCGGCCCGGCAAGCGCGATCTTGAGCCGCCCGTAGATCGAGTCCTTCGCCGTATCCGTGCCGACGTAGAAGACGGGGCAGCGCGTGCGGTTGTTCTTCGACGGGCGGCGCGTGACGAGCGCCTTGCCGGGCTGGGAGTAGCCGCGCGTCACCCACACCTTCGCCAGGTACCGTGGCTTCGCGTACTGGTACACACTGTCGGCGCCATACCCGGAGTCGATGCACATCGCGTCCGGTCGCCACGCTTTCCGTGCCTCGTTGAGCTGCGCCCACGGCGAGCCCTTGACGGTCTCCGGCACCGTCGTATCGCCGAGCAGGATGCCGCGCTCGAGCATCCACGACTCCTCGCCCCGTCCCCAGCCACGTGCGACATACTCCAGCCGGTCTGGCTGCACGTCGACCCCCATGGTCCGGAACGTGACACCAGCCGGCACCGGCCCCCCGTAGTCCTCGCGGCGGCCCATGAGTCCAGCGGACGGGCCGAGGTTGCCCCGGTCCTCCCACGTCTCGCCGAGCGCGGTATTGACGAACACCTGCAGCTTTCCGGGATCCTGGTTGGCGGTCACGAACTCGTCGCGGAGCTCGCCCCACGTCACCCATGGCGAGTACAGGGCGTTGATGTGGTAGCCCCTGGTCGTGTGTCCTTCGTTCGTCGGGATCCAGCGCCCATCCGCCACCATGCGAAACTTCGCCGACTCCGGGATCAGCACGCCACACCCGACGCAGCAGTAGTGCGGCGCCTCCAATCCCTCCCAGCGGAGCTGGCCCCAGATCAACACCTGTTCGTGGTCGCAGTCCGGGCAGGCCACGAAGAAGCGCCGGCGATCGGACGCTCCATACTCCGCCTCGATCCGGCTCCCGCCCTCCTCGACCGGGCCCTTCACTCCGGGCGATGAGTTGAGGTAGATCTTGCGCCGGTGCTGGTACGTCGTCGCCCGCCGCTCGGCCAGCTTCACCTGGTCGCCCTCGGTCCCCGCCGTCGGCGAATAGCCGTCGACCTCCTCGAGGATGATGACGCGGGCCGTGCGGCGCCGGAACCCGCGCGGAGAGTTCGCGCCCACGAGGTACAGCGCACCGCCGGCGAACACTTTCGCCTGGATCGTGTTGCCGCTCTCGCGCGCCGCCTGTCCGCTCACGCGCTCCCGCAGCTCCGGCGTCTCCTCGATCGTCGGGGTCAACTGTTCCTTGCTGAAATCTTTGGCGTCCTCCACCGTCGGCTGCACGATGAAAATCGGCGACGGCTCCTGATGGATGAAGTAGCCGATCACATTAAGCCCGGCCTCGGTCGCGCCGATGCGAGAACACTTCATGAACACGACCTTGTTGACGCGGGCGTCCGAGAATGCGTCCATAATTTCCCGGAGGTACGGCGTCTTGTCGGTGACCCAGCGGCCGGGCTCTGCGGAGTAACTCGGCACCACGCGGTACTGGTCCGCCCACTCGCTGACCGTCAGCACTGGAGGCGCCGCGAATCCAGCGCCGCGTTCCGCGCGCGTCACCTCGGCGAGCTGCTCGCGGTGACGTGCCTCCTCTGCGGGCCAGCGCTCAAGGACCGCCGTCGCCATCCCGCAGGTCGTTCAGGATGTCGCGCACCGCCGCATCCCAGGCGCGCTGGCTCTCCGGCAGTGTCGTCTTGCCGGCCGTCCGGGGTGCGTACCGCCCGGGTACCGCGAGCAGCTGCGCCCGGATCGTACGCACCAGCCCACGGACCTCGTCTCGGTACAGGTCGAGCGCGACCACCTGGCCACGCCGCGTCTCCAAATCGAGTTCTGCGAGTTCGGCCTCCGCTTGCATCTTTCGCGCACGCGCATCCTCGAATCCCAGCGGCTTCTCTCGACTCGACTGCAATTGCTGCCGATACCAGATAGGGAACGCCGGCCAGACGGCGAACCGGCGCCCTTTCGTGAGCGCGACCGGTGCACCCGTTTTCGCGGCCCACTGACCCAGCCCCGCCTCGGTCATTCCGAGCCGTTTTGCCGCTTCGCGCATCGAGATTTCTTCGGTCTTGGCTTGTCGCGCCATACCGCTAAAGCTTGAATTGACAAAGACTTACGCTAGTTGAGCCACGCAACTTGCGCGTGACCCACGCTGCCCCCGCTGGGGAGGACCCGCAAACGCCGACGTGCATCATTTCACCTCATGCTGCTGACCGCGCGCTCGACAGCAGCCGTCGCGCGTGCCTGCCAATGCTGCTCGACCGCACGGGTCGCCGTGCCCACGAACCCCAGCCGCTTCGGGATGCGCACGCGTGCCTTGAACACGTAGCC